>Ga0137412_10002151_pt1 | contig 15530 bp, 14 predicted proteins | sample CZODoug2_1_16fun_FD_122160 | JGI IMG/M metagenome (GOLD analysis project Ga0137412, IMG submission 122160) | Vadose zone soil fungal communities from Angelo Coast Range Reserve, California, USA - CZODoug2_1_16fungal (Hybrid Assembly) | ecosystem: Environmental > Terrestrial > Soil > Vadose zone...
GAATCCGAGGACGCCGCCGCGCAGCCGCCGCGGGGCCGGTGGAGCGATCCCGCCCACGCACACCGCCGCTACTGGCCGACCGGCCCCGGGGGCTGGCGCGCCGCCGCCCGCTGACCCCGATGCGGTTTTGGTCACCCGCCGTCGAATAGACGGCTGGGTGACCAAAACCGAGGAGGCCTCGCGGGGCCTGTGGATAACGCGCACGGGCTCAGGGCGATTTCGTTCACTATCGCTGGATGCACTGGACCGATATCGCACGACGGCAGGCCGGCGTTGTCTGCCGCCGCCAGCTGATCGCCCTCGGCTCGACGCCGGATCGCATCGACCACCTGGTGCGATCACGCCTGCTCGCCAGTACTGCACACCGCGGTGTCTATCGCGTGGCGGGCGCCCCGGACACGGCCGAGTGTCGGGCGTGGGTGGCCGTGCTCGGGGCGCAGGCAGTCCTGTCGTATCTGTCAGCCGCCGCCTGGTGGAACTTGCCCGTCGAACAGGACGGCCGTATCCACGTCACTCGGCGGGCCCGGCAGAAGTTCGCAACGCACAAGCTGATCCGGGTGCATCGGACGCTGCTCGTGCCGAGCTCGATCACGACCAGATTCGGGCTGCGGGTCACGACGCGGACCGAGACCCTGCTCGACTGCCTCGGTTGGTTGGCGCTCCCAACAGCTCGCAATCTGCTCGATCGGGCGTTCCAGCAGACGTGGCTGAGCCCAGCCGACATCGAGCGTCGACTCGACGAGCAAGCGGGTCGGTGGGGCAATCGGCAGCTGGTGCAGTTGCGGCGCGATTGCCGCCCGGGCATCGAGGCCGAGTCGGAGCGGCGGTTGCAGCGGCTACTTGACCAGGCCGGCATTCATGGCTGGGTAGCCAACCATCCTGTTGCCGTGGGCGGCCACCGATTTCGGCTGGACATTGCATTCCCGTCGCAGCGGCTCGCGGTCGAAGTTGATGGCTGGGCGCACCATCGCACGAAAGAACGCCGCGACGCCGACATCGAGCGCGACAACCTGTTGACGTTGGCCGGGTGGCGAGTGCTGCGATTCAGCTGGGAGGACGTAGTGGAGCGCCCGGCCTATGTCCTGGGCGTCATTCGCTCGGTTTTGGTCACTCGGCTGGCTATGTGACGGCGGGTGACCAAAACCGGGCGAGCGGCCCTATTCCTCCGTCGTGGCCTCGGGCAACTTCTCGCTGATGAGGTCCATGACGGTGGAGTCGGTCAGGGTGGTGACGTCGCCGAGCTGGCGGTTTTCGGCAACGTCACGCAGCAGCCGGCGCATGATCTTCCCGGAACGGGTTTTGGGGAGTTCGGGGACGACCATGATCTGGCGGGGTTTGGCGATCGGGCCGATCTCGGTCGCGACGTGATCGCGCAGAGTCTTGGCCAGGTCCGGGCCGTCTTGCGACCCGGTGCGCAGGATCACGAACGCCACGATGCCCTGCCCCGTGGTCGGATCGGCGGCCCCGACCACGGCGGCTTCGGCGACCGCGGGGTGGGAGACCAGGGCGGATTCGACCTCGGTGGTCGAGATGTTGTGCCCGGACACGAGCATCACGTCATCCACCCGGCCCAGTAGCCACAGGTCACCGTCCTCGTCCTTCTTCGCCCCGTCACCAGCGAAGTAGAACCCCTCCGCATCGAACCGATCCCAATAAGTCGACCGGTAGCGCTCCGGGTCGCCCCAGATGCCACGCAGCATCGAGGGCCACGGCTCAGTGAGCACCAAAAACCCGCCACCCCCCTTGCCCACCGGCACCCCGTCATTACCCACCACATCCGCCGAGATACCCGGCAACGGACGCGTCGCCGACCCCGGCTTGGTCGAGGTCACCCCCGGCAACGGACTGATCATGATCGCGCCGGTCTCGGTCTGCCACCACGTATCCACCACCGGCGTGCGATCACCACCGATCACCCGCCGATACCACACCCACGCCTCCGGATTGATCGGCTCACCCACCGAGCCGAGCAACCGCAACGACGACAGATCAAACTTTGCCGGGATCTCATCGCCCCACTTCATGAACGTGCGGATCGCCGTCGGCGCCGTGTACAGCAGCGTCACCTTGTACTTCTGCACGATCTCCCAGAACCGCCCCTGGTGCGGGGTGTCCGGCGTCCCTTCGTACAGCACGACTGTAGAACGGTTGGAGAGCGGCCCGTAGACGATGTAGGAGTGGCCGGTGACCCAGCCGATGTCGGCCGTGCACCAGTACACATCGGTGTCCGGCTTGAGATCGAAGACGGCGTTGTGCGTGTAGGACGCCTGAGTGAGGTACCCACCCGTGGTGTGCAGGATCCCCTTCGGCTTACCCGTCGTCCCCGACGTGTACAGGATGTAGAGGGGATGCTCGGCGTCGAACGCGGCCGGCTCGTGCGTCGGCGACGCGGCATCCACGACGTCGTGCCACCACACGTCGCGCCCGTCCGTCCAGGCGACGTCGTTCTTGCCCCGTTGGACGACCAGCACGTGGGCGACGTTCGTCGGGCCTTTCTCGAGCGCCTCGTCGACGGCCGGCTTCAACGGCGACACCGAGCCCCGGCGCCACCCGCCGTCGGCGGTGATCACGAGTCGCGCGTCGGCGTCGGTGATCCGGTCGTAGAGCGCCTGCGCCGAGAAGCCGCCGAACACCACGCTGTGCGGCGCGCCGATCCGGGCGCAGGCCAGCATCGCCACGACCGCCTCGGGGATCATCGGCAGATAGATCGCCACCCGGTCGCCCTTGCCCACGCCCAGTGCCGTAAGGGCGTTCGCCGCACGCGACACCTCGGCCAGCAACTCGGCATAGGTCAACGAGCGCGAGTCGCCGGGTTCGCCCTCGAACTGGATCGCGACCTGGTCGCCGTGGCCGGAGGAGACGTGCCGGTCCACGCAGTTCACCGATGCGTTGAGGGTGCCGCCGAGGAACCACTTCGCGAACGGGCGGTCCCACTCGAGGGTCTTGGTCCAGTGGGTGGCCCATTGCAGACGCTCGGCCTGCTTGTCCCAGAACGCCAACCGGTCCGACGCGGCCTCGTCGTAAGCATCGGCCGTGACGTTGGCCTGCTCGGTGAATTCGGGCGACGGCGGGAAGCGGCGGTTCTCGTGCAGCAGGTTCGACAGGGCTTCATCAGACACGGTCATGACCTCCGCGGGGTGTGGGCTTCTTCGTCACGTTAGCGTGCAGTGGTGGGTGATCCGCTAGAGCCATTGTTCGAACTGCCCGGCGTCGCGGACGGCGTCGACCAGGCACGCTCGGCCGTCGACGCGCTGCTCGCCAACCGGGTATTGCGCCGTCGCTCGGCGGACGTCTCGGCCGAGTCGTCCCTGCGTGGTGCGTGGGCGTCGGCCTCGCTGAGCGGCGTCGACGTGAGCCTCGACGAGGTGCGCAAAGGCGTCGGGTTGGACGAGCCGGTGCTGCAGGGTGCGCTGCGGGCCCAGTCGGCGATCGGTGCGGTGGCCGATACGTGGACGCGGGCCCCGCGCCAGGCGTTGGCCCGGCTGCACGCACTGGCCGCCGCCGATCTGATCGACGCCGACGACCTCGGCCGTCCGAGCGGCGACACGCAGCGACTGGACACCCTCGTCGAGGTGCTCGCGGCGACGTCCGCGCCGGCGGTGGTGGTCGCGGCGATCGTCCACGGCGAGCTGCTGTCGCTGGACCTGTTCGCGCCGGTGTCGGGCATCGTGGCCCGAGTGGCCACCCGGCTGACCCTGGTCGAGCGCGGCCTCGATCCGAAGTCGCTCGTTGTCGTCGAGGCCGGACATCGCGAGCTGCGCGACGAGTACGTCGCCGCGCTAGCGGCCTACCAGGACGGCGACCTCGCCCGGTGGCTACGCCATTGCGCGGACGCAGTGGCGGCGGGCGCGCGCGAAGCAACAGCAATCTGCGAAGCGATCCTCAGGGGCTGAAATTGGACGGCGGCGCCGCTGTCTGCGACGCCGCCTAACACCGTCCGCCGGGTTACCAAAGCGTGCACCTGTCAGTTGTCAGGCGCGGGCCAGCACCCAGAGGTACCAGTCCACGTCGACTCACCTGTTACGTGGTGGGATCGCCGCGTGGGTGCCCAGTGAACCGTGCCGGTTGAGGACCGCTGGGGGCTGGACCGCCATAGACGAACCTCGTCCGTAACCTCATTAAGCGCCGTGATCGGCACCGGCACAAGACTTGCGGACGTTGTAATTTGTCCAGAGATTATTGCGGAGCGTGAGCAGACAGCGGGGACGGCGTGTTCTGCACGCCTTGCACATCGGTGATGTCCGAGATCGGTGCCGACCCTGCGTACACACCGGCGTCCAGTTTGGCCAGGCCCAACGCCTCGGCCTCGTCGGCGTCGCGTCCCACGTAGAACAGCTCGGCGCGAATCTGGTCGTTCTGCTCCCAGCGGTGGACGATGCGGAATCGCGCGCCCCGCCACGTCCCGTACAGCTGCAGGTCGTAGTAGTCGCCGACCTCGGACAGCGTCACTTCGCGGCGCCAGTAGCCGCGGGCCGAGCGCTCGAAGCCACCCATCGGTGGTTGACCGGCCGAGGCGAGCACCACGGTCTGGCCGTCGGTCAGCAGATCGGCAGGCCAGGTGATGTCGTTCCACTTCACCAGCGGGCCGATCATCAGCGACGGCAGTACCCGCGACTCGATCGGCAACACCCCGCTCGCCCCACCCCAGCCGAGCCCGATGTCGCGATAGACGGCGAGCAGCTCTTCCTGCCCGCTCGCGTGGATGCGCCACAGCTCGGCGCCCGGTGGCAACCGGCAGTGGTCGAGGAACCACAACGGCACCGGGGGTTGGCCGCCGGCGGTGAAGCCGAGGCCGTTGAACGGCGGCCGCTCGACGAACGGCCCGTCGTTCGCCTTCGCCTCCTCGGCGGTGCGGCCGCCGATCGCGTTGGCGAACGTCATCATCTCGGTTGACTCGAAGCGCAGCACATCCAGGTGCGGTGCGTCCGGGCGATGCGGCGAGCCGGGAAATCCCAGGCCGAGTAGCGCATAGAGCGCCGCCGGGGTGGTCGCGTCGGCAAGGTCGGCGGCATTGGTGACGTACCCGGAGACGGTGTCCTGGCAGCGCGCCAGGTACGACCACGACATCTGCGCGGTGACGGCCTTCTGAACGATCACACACTGCCCCGGCGGCGTCTGGTGGCATACCAGGCGATGCTGGCCGCGGCGACCCCGGCGCCGGCGAGGGTGAGCGTCGCCGCGGGCTTCGGCGGACGCAGGCGCTCGCGCAAGGGAACGGCGTTGCTGAACGCCAGCATCGGCCAACCGCGCTCGAGGGCGGCCTTGCGCAGCGCGCGGTCGGCGTTGACCGCGAAGGGATGGCCGACCTCCTCGAGCATCGGCAGGTCGGTGATCGAGTCGGAGTAGGCGTAGCACTCGCCGAGGTCGTAGTGGCGGGCCTCGGCGAACTCGCGGATCGCCTCGGCCTTGCCCGGGCCATACACGTAGGTGGCGATCTCGCCGGTGTACTTGCCGTCCTCGACGACCATTCGGGTGGCGATGACGTCGTCGGCGCCGACCATGGCACCGATCGGTTCGACGACCTCCTCGCCGGACGACGACACGATCACGACGTCGCGGCCCTCGGCCTTGTGGCGCGCGATCAGTTCGACGGCCTCGTCGTAGACGAGCGGATCGATGATGTCGTGCAGGGTCTCGGCGACCACGTCCCGGACCTGCGCCACGTCCCAGCCTGCGCACATCGCGGTGATGAAGCTGCGCATGCGGTCCATCTGGTCCTCGTCGGCGCCGGCCAGGGCGAAGACGAACTGGGCGTAGGCGCTGCGCAACACGGTGCGCCGGTTGATGAGTCCGCTCTGGTAGAACGACCGGCCGAACGCGAGCGTGCTCGACTTGGCGATGATCGTCTTGTCGAGATCGAAGAACGCCGCGGTGCTGGACACGTTGTCCGAGCATACGGAGCGATCCGCTAGTCCGGCGTGTCGGCGTTGTCAAGTCCGCCGTCCACAGCGCTCGTCGTTGTCCACAGATGTCGTTTCTCGGTGTCGGTCCGCTCCTCCGTTCGCTTCTCTGGACGCGTGGACGGACGCGTGGACGGGAAGTGGCCGGTGGTCGGTGTCGTCGGGGGTCGCGGCGGCGCCGGGGCCAGCACGTTCGCCTGCGTGCTGGCGGCGATGGCGGCGTTAGGAGGGCGGGCGGTGCTGGTCGATCTCGATCCGATCGCCGGAGGGGTCGACGTGTTGCTGGGCATCGAAACGGCGCCGGGTGCGCGTTGGTCGGGGCTGCGCCTCGATGGTGGGCACCTCGATCCGGACGTCCTGGTCGGCGGGTTGCCGCGCTGGGGGTCGGCAGCAGTGCTGTCGGCCGACGTGCTCCCCGCGGCGCGCGCCGTGTCTCAAGTGTTGGATGTGGCCACGCGGGCTGGTCCGGTGGTGGTGGATCTCGGGCGATGCGCGACGCCGGCTCGCGAGGCGGTGCTGCGCCGCTGCGCGCTGGTGGTGCTGATCTGCGGGGTCGACGTCCGCTCGGTGACCGGTGCGCGAGCGGTGCGACTCGGGCTCGGCCCGGCGCCGGCGGGCCTGGTGGTCGTGCGCGGGGCGCGGGACACGGCGCCGGTGGCCCGCGTGGCCACCCTGATCGAGGTGCCGTTGATCGGGGTCGTCGCGGCGATGCGCCGGCGGGGTGATTCTCCGCTCGATGCGTCTGCCCTGCCGCGAGGCATGGCCCGGGTGGCGCGGGGAGTGCTCGACGCCGTCGACGGATTGGGGAGTGCGTCGTGACCGGCGTCGAGTTCGTCGATCGGGTCCGGCAGCGGCTGGCCGGGTCGTCCTCGCCCGACCTCGGCCTCGTCGTGCGCGACGAGCAGTCCAGTGCGTCGGTCATCGCCGACGAGGCCGCGCTGGCCACCATCGAGCGCGACGTCGCGGCCGAGGTCGCCGGTGCCGGCCCGCTCGAAGCGCTGCTCGCGATGCCGAGTGTCAGCGACGTGCTGGTCAACGGTCCCCGCGAGGTGTGGCTCGATCGGGGCCGCGGCCTGGAACGGTCGGCCGTGACGTTCGCCGACGACGCGGCGGTGCGGCGGCTGGCCCAGCGCCTGGCCGCGGCGGCGGGGCGGCGTCTGGACGACGCGTCGCCGTTCGTCGACGCCGCGCTGCCGGACGGAACGAGGCTGCACGCCGTGCTGCCACCGATCACGGCGCGGACGACGCTGTCGCTGCGGGTGCTCGCGCGCCGGCGTTTCGAGCTGCGCGACCTGGTCGAGGCCCGAGTGGCGACGCTGCTTCGGGCGATCGTGGCGGCGCGGTTGACCCTGGTGATCAGTGGAGGCACCGGTTCGGGCAAGACGACTCTGCTCGGGGCCCTGCTCGGCTGCGTGCCGCCGTCCGAACGGCTCGTCGTCATCGAGGATGCGGCCGAGCTGGTCACCGGCCACCCGCACCTGGTCCGACTGGTGACGCGCACGGCGAACGTCGAGGGGTCGGGCGCGATCGGGTTGCGCGAGCTGGTGCGCCAGGCGTTGCGGATGCGCCCGGATCGGCTGGTGGTGGGCGAGTTCCGGGGTGCCGAGATCGTCGACCTGCTGGTCGCGCTCAACACCGGGCACGAGGGCGGCGCGGCGACCCTGCACGCCAACGCCGCGGTCGATGTCCCGGCGCGGTTGTACGCGTTGGGTGGCCTCGGCGGGTTGTCGTCGGCGGCGGTCACGAGCCAGGTGGCCAGCGCGCTCGACGTCGTGGTGCACCTGCGCCGCGCCCGTTCCGGGCTGCGCGGGGTGGCCGAGATCGCGATGCTCGAGCGGCGCGGTGACGGGCTGGTCGTCGCGCCGGTGTGGTCGTCCGAGCGTGGTGTCCAGGCCCGCGCCCAGGATCTCGTCGACCGTTTGCTGCAACGTGGCGTGGACCCCGGCGGGTTGCTGCAATGACGGTTGCCCTGTTCTCCCTGGCGATTGCCCTGCTGGCCTGGCCGGCGCAGCGTCCCTTCGAGCGGCGCCTGATCGGGCTCATCGGTGCGGAGCGGCTGGCGGTACCGCCGTCCCGGGTGCCGCTTCGGCGCTGGCGTCAGGTGATCCCGTCGCGGCTCGCGATCTGGGTCGCGGCGCTGGCCCTGGGCGGGCTGAGCACGCCGTGGCGCGGCCCGCTCGTCGGCCTGGCGGTCGCCGCGGTGGCTGCGCTCGGGCTGTCCTGCGGGGCCCGGGCGGCCCGGCGCGCGGTCAGTCGGTCCGGTGATCGTGACCTGTCGGCCGCGCTGCGGTTGCTGCGGGCGGAGTTGGACGTGGGCAGCTCCGGGGCGGTGGCACTGGCCGCGGCCGCGGCGGTGGCCGGCGCGCACCGAAGGGTCTTCGAGGCCGCCGCGGCGGCCGCGGCCGACGGTGGGGACGTCGTCGCCGCGGTATCGGCGGCCGACGCCGCGCCGGAGCTGATCGTGATCGCGCGGGCGTGGCACCTCGCCACCACGCTCGGCCTGCCGCTGGCCGGCGTGCTCGCCCGGGTCGACGACGACGTGCAATCTCGTCGCGATCAGGCGCGCGTGGTTGCCTCGGCCCTGGCCGGCCCGCGCTCGTCGGCGGCGCTGCTGGCCGGACTGCCCGTGCTGGGGATCGTGCTCGGCCTGGCGATGGGGGCCCAGCCGCTGCACGTGCTGCTCGATACCGGGGGCGGCCGGATGTTGCTGTGCGCGGGCGTCCTGCTCGATGCCGCCGGAGTGTTGTGGACGGCGCGGCTGATCAGCTCGGCCGAGGTTCGACGGTGAGCGCGGCGCTGTGCTGGTTGGCCGGGGCGGTCTGGCTGTCGACCGGTCGGCGTCGTACCGATCCTCGCCCGGACCGTGTGCCGGCGCGCTTGCCTCCGGGCGCGCTGCGCTGGCTGGCCGCCGGCGCAGTCGTGACGGTCGGGGTGGTGGTGTTCGGCCCGGTACGGGGCGGGCTCGGCGGCGCGGTGGCGGCACCGATCGTGGTGCGACTGGTCGGATCGCTGCAGGCGCGTGAGCTCTCGGACGTGCCGGCCGACGTGGCCCGACGCATACCGCTCGTGCTCGACCTGCTGGCCGCCGCCCTGCGCAGCGGTCAGCCGGTTGTCGCGGCGGTGTCGTTGGTGGCACCGCTGGCCGGTGAACCGCTCACCACCCAGCTGGGCAAGGTCGCGGGGCTGCTCAGGTTCGGGGCGGATCCGGCCACCGCCTGGGCGGCCCTCGGCGATCCGACCCTGGCGCCGATCGCGCGCACGGCGGTGCGCAGTGCGGAGAGCGGTGTGCGCCTGGCCCGCAGCTTCGAGCTTCTCGCCGCCGAACTGCGCGACGAGGCGAGGGCCGCCGCCGTGGCACGAGCGCACCGGGCCGGGGTTTGGGCGATGGCTCCGCTCGGGTTGTGCTTCCTGCCGGCGTTCGCCTGCCTGGGCGTCCTGCCGGTCATCGTGGGCATCGCCCGCGGCGTCCTGAGCGGAGCGCCGTAGGTGTCGCACATGCGGCCCGGCGACGCGGTCCGCGGCCCGCCCGACCTAGATGCGGCGTGATCCATAGCTCTTGGGGCTTGCGGCCAGCGGGTTAGGTAAGGCTAACCTATCGACGTGCGTGCCGGGGTGATGCCAGATCGTCCGGTCGTCGCCGTCCGGGCCGCGCCAGCCGCGCAAGGTCGTAGCGGCGCCTGGCGCGGAGCCGGCCTGCTGATGGCCGTCGCCGTGCTGGTCGTGGTTGCTCTGCTCAGCGTCGCCATCGGTGCCAAGCCGATTCCCCTCGGCACGGTGCTGCACGAGCTGCTGCACTACGACGGTTCGGACGACGGGGTGATCATCCGCAGCCTGCGCATCCCGCGCACATTGCTCGGGTTGGCGGTCGGTGTCGCACTCGGCCTGGCCGGGGCGCTCATGCAGGCGCTCACTCGCAATCCGTTGGCTGATCCGGGCTTGCTCGGGGTCAACGCCGGGGCGGCGGCCGCAGTGGTCACGGCGATCGGAGTGCTGGGCATCACCAGCCCGTCGGCCTACGTCTGGTTCGCGCTGCTGGGAGCGGCGATCGCCTCGGTGCTGGTGTACGTGCTCGGCTCACGGGGTCGATCGGCCGCGACGCCGGTGCGACTCGCGCTGGCCGGGACTGCGGTCACCGCGGTGCTCGCGGCATTCATCTCGGGTGTGACGCTGCTCGATCAGCAGACGTTCGATCAGTACCGGTTCTGGTCGGTCGGCGCACTGGCCGGGCGAAATCTGAGCGTGCTGTACGACGTCGCGCCGTTTCTGATCGTCGGCGCGGTCGTGGCGCTGCTCCTGGCGCGTCCGTTGAACGCGCTGGCCCTCGGCGACGACGCCGGGCGCGCGCTCGGGGCGCACCTCGGCCGTACCCGGCTGCTCGGCGCGCTCGCTGTCACCCTGCTGTGCGGCGCCGCCACGGCGGCGGCCGGCCCGATCGGGTTCGTCGGGCTCACCGTCCCGCACGTGGCCCGGGCCATCACGGGGCCAGATCAGCGCTGGGTGCTGCCCTACTCCGCCGTGCTGGCGCCGATCCTGCTGCTCGCGTCCGACGTCCTCGGACGGGTGATCGCCCGACCGGGCGAGATCGAGGTCGGCATCGTGACCGCGTTCGTCGGGGCGCCGGTCTTCATCGCGCTGGTGCGCCGTCGCCGGATCGCGCAGCTATGAGCACGGGCAGCTACGAGCGCGCCGCGCTGACGACGTCGGCCCGCGCCGAGACAACGCCGTCGCACGTCGAGACGACGCCGCCCCGTGCCGAGACGGCGCCGGCCGCCGGGGCACCCGTGCGCGCTGCGGCGCCCGCGCGCACCGATCAGCCAATCGCACGCACCGGCGAGGGAGCGTCGGTCCCGGCCGGGCCATCTCGCGTCCGCCGAACCGTGCTGCGCAGCCGCGGCGGCCGGGTCTCGTTGCTCGTCGACGTCCGGGCCTGCCTGGTCTGCGTGGCGCTCACCGTGCTGCTCGTTGTCGTCGGCGTGGTCAGCCTGACGACCGGTGACTACCACATACCGGTCCTGGACGTGGTACGCACGCTGTTCGGACGAGGCGACGCAGCCGACTCCTTCATCGTCGAGACGCTGCGCCTGCCCCGGCTGCTCACTGCCCTCCTCGCCGGGGCGGCGCTCGGCGTGGGCGGCGCGATGTTCCAGAGCGTGTCGCGCAACCCGCTCGGCAGCCCGGACGTCATCGGCTTCACGACCGGCGCCGCGACCGGCGCGCTGATCGAGATACTCGTGCTCAACGGCGGGGCCGGACAGATCGCCACCGGCGCGGTCCTCGGCGGAGTGGTCACGGCGCTCGCGGTCTACCTGCTCGCGATGAAGCGGGGGGTGTCGGGCTACCGGCTCATCCTGGTCGGCATCGGCATCGCCGCGGTGCTCCAGTCGGCGAATGCCTACCTGCTCACCCGAGCCAATATCACCGACGCGCAGGCCGCCGCGGTCTGGCTCACCGGCAGCCTGAACGGGCGGGGCTGGGAGCAGGTGCGCCCGACGGCGCTGGCGCTGGCGGTGCTGCTGCCGCTCGCGATCTGGCTCGGCCGCGACCTGCGCATGCTCGAACTCGGCGACGACGTGGGCCAGGCGCTCGGGGTGTCCGCCGAGCGCACCCGCCTGGCCGCCGTGCTGGTCGGCGTCGGGGTGACCGCGGTCGCGACGGCCGCCACCGGGCCGATCGCGTTCGTCGCGCTGGCCGCGCCCCAACTCGCGAAGCGGCTCACCAACGCGTCCGGGCCGAACATCGTCGCGTCGGCGTTCATGGGAGCGGCCCTGCTCGCGGCGAGCGACCTGGCCGCCCAGCGGCTGTTCGCCCCCCGGCAGCTGCCCGTCGGGGTGATGACCGGAGCGGTCGGCGGGCTCTACCTCGCCTGGTTGCTGCGCCGCGAGTGGCGGAGGGGACGCGCATGACAAGCGGCCACCGATCGTGCAACTTCTGGCCGCGTCAGGCGGCCCAGGGTTGCTCAATCGAGAGGGGGCGGGCGATATGACCGCCCGGTTGCACGCGGCCGACGTCCGGCTGGCCTATGACCAGCGCGTCGTCGTCGACGAGCTGACCGTCGCCATCCCCGACGGCGAGTTCACCGTCATCGTCGGCCCGAACGCCTGCGGCAAGTCGACGTTGCTGCGCGCCCTGGCCCGGATGCTGACCCCCAAACACGGGGCGGTGCACCTGGACGGGCAGCTGATCCGCGCGCTGCCGTCCAAGGAGGTCGCCCGCCGGCTCGGCCTCCTGCCCCAGACGCCGATCGCGCCGGACGGCATCACGGTGGCCGACCTGGTCGCTCGCGGCCGGTACCCGCATCAGGGATTGCTGCGCCAGTGGTCATCCGCGGACGAGGCGGCCACGCAGGAGGCGATGGCCGCCACCGACGTGACCGACCTGGCCGGACGGTACGTCGACGAGCTCTCCGGCGGGCAGCGCCAGCGGGTATGGCTGGCCATGGCGCTCGCCCAGCAGACCGGCATCCTGCTGCTGGACGAGCCGACGACGTTCCTCGACATCGCGCACCAGCTCGAGGTGCTCGACCTGTGCGCCGACCTGCACGAGCACCAGGGCCGCACGCTCGTCGCGGTGTTGCACGACCTCAACCATGCGTGCCGGTATGCCACGCACCTGATCGCCATGCGCGACGGCCAGATCGTCGCCGAGGGCCACCCCGATGAGATCGTCACCGCCGAGCTCGTCGAGGACGTGTTCGGCCTGGCCTGCCGGATCATCGCCGATCCCGAGTCGGGCACCCCGCTCGTCATCCCCGCCGTCCGCCGCCGTGTAGCAGCAGCACCAGCGCCAGCCGAGGAGCTCCCATGCCCATGACCGTGCACAGCACCCGCATCACCCGTCCCGACGAGTACGAGCGCGAATGGCGACGGATGGTGGACGAGCTGTCGCGGCGCGGGTTCCTGCGCAGTGTCGGCGCCGCCGGCGCGCTGCTCGGCCTCGCCGCGTGCGGGAGCAGCAACGGCAACGGCGACAGCACCGGCGAGACCACCAAGGGCGCCGGCGCGTTCAGATACACCGACGCCCGCGGCGAGCAGATCGACCTCGCGCAGAAACCCACCCGCGTCGTCGCGCAGACCAGCGCCGCCGCATCGCTCTGGGACGCGGGCTTCCGGGTCGACGGCGTCTACGGCGAGCTGAAGAAGACGAACGGCCAGCTCGACTATCAGGCCGGGGACATCGACCTGGCCAAGCTCACGGTGCTGGGCCAGACCTACGGCGAGTTCAACATCGAGCGCTATGCCGCGATGCGCCCACAGCTGCTCGTCGATCTCTGCTACGTCGGCAAGGACCTCTGGTACGTGCCCGCCGACGCGGCGACGAAGATCTACGGGCTGGCGCCCTCGCTCGGTATCGCGATGAGCCAGAAGGCCGTGCCGCAGATCATCGACGAGTTCATGGCGCTGGCCGGCCAGCTCGGCGCCGATATAAACAGCCAGGCTGTGCGAACGGCCAAGGCCGACTACGAGGCAGCGGTCGCGGCGATCAAGGCCGCGGCCCGCCCCGAGCTGAAGGTGGTCGCCGTAAGCCGGGCGACCGACAAGCTGTGGGTCTGCGATCCGCGACAGACCGCCGACCTCAAGCACCTGCTGACGCTCGGCGTGAACGTCGTCGGGCCGCACTCCAAGCCGGACACGTACTTCGACCAGATCAGCTGGGAACAGGTCGGCCGCTACCCCGCCGACGTGATCCTCTACGACGTCCGCGAGGCGCCGAATGTCGCCGCGGCGGCCGCGAAGATGCCGACCTGGACGGACCTCCCCGCCGTCAAGGCCGGACAGGCCTACGCGTGGCACCCGGCCGCGCCGTTCAGCTACAAGTCCTACGCGCCGCTCTATCGCGACATCGGCGATCAGCTGCGCCGGGCCCGCGTCGTGGCGCCGGCCTCGTGACGACGACGCGGCGGGCCCGCCCGCACGTGCCGATGTCGATGCACGACGTCACGGTGACACAGGTGCAACCGCTCACCCCGCACCTGACCCGGATCACGTTCCGATCCCCGAGCCTGGCCGACCTCGCCGATGACGGGCCGGATCAGCGGTTCAAGCTGCTGCTGCCGCGTCCGGGTCAGCAACGCCCGCTACTTCCGGACGGCGGGGCCAACTGGTACGCGCAGTGGCAGCAGATGCCCGAGCACGAGCGTCCCGTCCTGCGCACGTACACGATCCGGCACTATCGGCCCGAGGCGGGCGAGGTCGACGTCGACTTCGTCCTGCACGGGGACTCCGGCCCGGCCTCGGCGTGGGCCAGCCGGGCGAAGGCCGGGGATCGGGTCGGGATCTACGGTGCGTACGCCGACTACGACCCGCCGCCGGACGCCGACTGGCAGCTGATCGTCGGCGACGACACGGCGCTACCGGCGATCGGCGCGATTCTCGATCGGTCGCGTCTGCCGTCGAGCGTGTTCGTCGAGGTCGCCCGAGCGCAGGATCGGATCGACCTGCCCGTCGAGGTCACCTGGCTGCATCGCGACGTCGGCGACACGCTGCTGGACGCCATCCGCAAGATCGAGCTACCCGACGGCCGGCCCTACGCCTGGGTCGCCGGCGAGTCCGCAGCCGTGCAAGCCATCCGCCGCCACCTCGTCCACGACCGCGCAGTGCCGCGCGAATCGATCACCTTCACCGGCTACTGGCGCCTCGACGGCCCGGTCGACCCCAACTAGGGAGACGCAATGTTCGACGTGCCGACGCCACCGGCGTACGCCGACAACCGGATCGTCAACGAGCTGACCCGGCGCGGATTCCTCGGGGCCGCCGGCCTCGGCGGAGGCGCCGCGCTGCTCGGCCTGGCCGGCTGTAGTTCCTCGCCGCGAGCGGCCGCAGCGACGACTCGCCAGGTCGCGACGGTGTTCGGTTCTGTCGACGTCCCGGCCAACCCGAAGCGGGTGGTCTGCGTCGACACCTATTCGGTCAACGCCCTGTTCGACATCGGGTTCACGCCCGTCGGCGTCGGCGGTGGCGCCGAGGACTTCGTGTTGCCCAAGGACCGCAAGACCTACACCGGCCTGACGAAGGTCTCCTCCGCCGCAGGCGAGATCGACGTCGAGGCCGTTGCCGCATTGCATCCGGACCTGATCGTCGGCCTGAACCAGCCGCCCATCGCCGCCGTCCGGACGAAGCTCGCCGGCATCGCGCCCATTGCGGTGTTCAGCTGGGACAACCCGGCCGAGTGGAAGACGCTCGTCGCGAGTGTCACGACGGCGGTCGGACGTTCGGGCGACGAGACGGCGCTCGAGCAGCGCTATCGGACACGTGCAGCCAAGCTGCGTACCGACCACGCCGACATGTTGCCCCGCGTCCAGTGGGATCTGATCACCGGATCGCAGGACCAGGCCTATGTATGGCTGGCCAGCTCCGACATCGGCGTGGTGCTCGCCGACGGGGGCGTGCGGTTCGCCTCCGCATCCGGAGGAAAGTCGCTGGGCTCGAACCCGGGCGGCTCCGTGCCGGTGTCCTTCGAGCGGTTGGGCGCGCTCGATGCGGCCGATGCGATCGCCGTACGTGCCGGTACGGATGGCCAGCCCGACGCAACGACCAAGACGTTGCTGCAGCAGCCGACGTTCAAGGCCTTGCCGGCCGCGAAAGCCGGGCGGGTGTTCCCGCTGAAGGCGTTCTTCCCGTTCAGCTACGGTCA
>Ga0137412_10002152_pt1 | contig 15523 bp, 11 predicted proteins | sample CZODoug2_1_16fun_FD_122160 | JGI IMG/M metagenome (GOLD analysis project Ga0137412, IMG submission 122160) | Vadose zone soil fungal communities from Angelo Coast Range Reserve, California, USA - CZODoug2_1_16fungal (Hybrid Assembly) | ecosystem: Environmental > Terrestrial > Soil > Vadose zone...
CTTTGCGATCTTCTTTAGCGTCGCGTTCTCGAGCAAACCGCGCCCGTGACCGACCGGAGAGTAAGCCATCGTTACTAATTGATAGTTGGTCCGAGCCGGACTGGCGGTTGTTGATGGTTGATAGAGGAAAGGAAGGAGACCGGATTCGATCTCCCGGTTTTCCAGATTGTAGAGAACCTGATTAGCTGCGCAGTTCGTGCCGTTTTCGATCGACCAGAGTTCCTCCATATCATCGACGTCGAAATTCGAGACACCCCAGCGTTTGATTTTTCCAGTGGCACGAAGTTTCTCGAACGCCTCTACGGTTTCCATGAGGCGCGTGTTTGTTTCTCGCCAATGCAAAAGGTAAAGATCGATCGCGTCGATTCCCAGACGTTTGAGACTGCGCTCACAAGCTTTTGGTAATTCGGTGCCTGACGCGTTATGTGGATACACCTTGGTAACAACGAACACGCGATCACGTTGATCTTCGATTGCATCGGCCACGACTTTTTCCGCCCCACCCTCGCCATACATCTCCGCGGTATCGATCAATGTCATACCCAGCTCGATTCCGAGTCGCAGGGAAGCGACTTCATCTTTGTGCGCTCGTGTGTTCTCGCCCATGCGCCAGGTGCCCTGACCCAGCACAGGTACGCGTTCACCATCAGGGAGAGGAATTGTCTTCATTTCGTGCTCGTGCTCGTAATCGATTTAGTAGATTCGGCGGTCGCAGACCGCCGCTACAGTATCGCTTGGGGATCGTCGTTGGCCTTGTCTTTTCGCGCGAAGGAGCGATTGAGAAAGCATGGCTAAGAAAATGCGCGCGGTGCAGGTTCCAAAGGCAAAGGGACCGTTGGAATTGGTAGAGCGGGACATTCCGGAACCCAAACCAGGTTGGGTCCGAGTGAAAGTGGACGCGTGTGGCGTTTGTCACAGTGATTCGTTAGTCAAAGATGGACTCTGGCCCGGGATCCAATATCCCAGAATTCCCGGTCATGAGGTGATCGGTGTGATCGATACCCTGGGGCCTGAAGTTCCGGATTGGAAATCGGGTCAGCGGGTCGGCGTCGGGTGGCACGCTTCACATTGCGGGCATTGCGATCCGTGTCGGCGCGGAGATTTCTTTGCGTGCCAGGTGGAATTGCTCACGACCGGCATCTCGTTCGATGGGGGTTATGCAGAATACATGGTCGCACCGGCGAAAGCGCTGGCGTCTGTGCCGGACGATTTGAACTCAGTTGAGGGCGCGCCATTGATGTGCGCCGGAATCACAACGTTCAACGCATTGCGTAACAGCGGCGCGCGACCCGGTGATCTTGTCGGCGTACTCGGGATCGGCGGACTTGGTCATCTAGGTGTTCAATTCGCGGTCAAGATGGGCTTTAACACGGTGGCGATCGCGCGTGGAAAAGACAAGGAACCATTAGCGAAAAAGCTCGGCGCGCGGGAGTACATCGACAGTCAATCATCGGATCCGGCCGCGGAACTGAGCAAGTTAGGTGGCGCCAAAGTTATCATCGCGACGGTAACCAACGGCGACGCGATGGCGGCAGTGTTGGGCGGTCTTGGACCTAACGGAACCCTCATAGTGATCGGCGCGGCCGGCCCGCTCTCTGTCAATCCGCTTCTCCTCATCACCGGACAGCGTTCCGTCAAAGGCTGGTATTCGGGGACCTCAATCGATTCGCAGGACACGCTCAAATTCAGCGCGTCGAATGGTGTGCAGTCGATGAACGAAATCTATCCGCTGGATCGAGCAGCCGAAGCCTATGACCGAATGATGAGCGGCAAAGCGCGCTTTCGCGTCGTGCTAAAAATCGACGCGAAAAGCTGAGACCCGGGGAAACTGGCTCAGTAAACGCAGAACGAACGTGTGTTCGCTGATGCGCGTTCACACCAGTGTCTGGAAAATGAGGAAGCTCGTGACGATGGTTTGGACGAGAAAGAAGACGGCGTAGAACTCGTGATAGCGCTCGTTGCGTGTGATCGCAGCTGTCGTTAGTCCCGCGAAATAAAGGGTGTTACTGAGAAAATATATCGCTCCTAATCCAAGAAAGTGTGGGATGCCCTTGAGCAGCGAATCCACGATGTCGACCGGCGTAAATAGAGCAAAGAGAATAAAGAAGGCGCGATGGTTCGCATAGTAGTGCGTTTTGTAATCAATGGCACGATCGACGTCGCTTTCCCGTGGAAAAAGCAGGAGAGACGCCAGGTACAAGATCGTCGGTGAGATCAGGACGAAGAGAAATAGCAAGAATGTCCACGGCTGCTGATTGCGCCAGCGGTAGAAGATCCACCAAGCGACCACCAGGTATACGAACAGGTTAATGATCCAGATGGCATGCACCCAGTAGATCCGTCGGTGTGAGCGCGCTTGCAGCATTTCGCCCACGCCACCCAGGACTCGTGTCATGCCCAGGGCGAGAATGATTGAGATAAGAACGGAGAGATACTCAAATGCGGCCATTGGTTAGAATGGTTTGTCCCAGTATTGGATGTAGCACGAGAGTTCTATCCAGCTCAAAGTGAAACCTCGCTGCGATATCGCATTCGGATGATCACAGCAGCGATCAGACCCGCCAAATGCAGCACCTTGCTGACTCGATAAAGTTGGAAGTAGAAGCCGGAAAGTACAACTGGTGAATTTATCTTGGGGCCAAAGCATTCACGATTTTCTCAAATCGCGGGTCGCCGCGGAGCGGGCTCCACAGCGGGTGCAACTTCAGGCGGCCGTAGTTGGTGTAGCCCGGTATGGTCAGAAGTTTCTGGACCAACTCAATGGCGCGATCACGGTCGCCGCTCCAGGCATAAACCTGGGCCAGACCTTCCAGGACCAGTGCGCCATCGTAAACATCTTTCGAAACAGGCATCAGATCGATCGCGTGTTGGGCTTCGCGGATGGCTAAATCCTTTTGACCCAATCCCGCATCGACTTGAGCGAGGACAGCGAGTGTTCGCGCGTGTTCGGGTTTCACGAGCAATCGCTGCGCGAGAATTTCGCGACACTCGCGAAATGCAGCTGTCGCACCCGCTGAATCGCCTTTCGCGCGCGCGACCATCGCTTGAAACCAACTCTTCGGGAAATAAAAGCTGAAGTCGATGTCTTGAAAATCCTGTCGAGGCGAAGCAGTCAGGACGCGTTCCGCTTCGGCATAATTGCCGTCGAGCATGGCCATCCAGGAACGAGCGGGCGTTTGCCCACCGGCAAACTCCATGTCTGGATATTTTGTCAGAATCTCGCGGAGCGGCCCAGTGTCGCCGGTTCCCCACAAGATGGACGAGGCGCGCCGATACCGGACGATTGGCGTCTGTTCGCCGGCGGCAAGCACGCTGTCAGAAACGTGGACCGCTTCAGAAAAACGGCGTTGGAGCACAAAGGTGTCGGCCAGAAGATTGTAAGCATTCGGATTTCGCGGATCGAGCGCGAAAGCGGTGGAGAAGTCGCGCTCGGCTTCGTGAAAATGGTTGCGGCGGCGATTGATGTAGCCGGAGAGAATAAAAAACGGCGAGCTGTTCGGCAGACCCGGCCGCGCGATCGCGAGTTCTTCCAGAGCGCGATCGTAGTCGCGCTTGCATCTGAAGAGATAATCTGCCAGGGCAAAATGCGCCTCAGATGAATCGGGGCGAAGCCGCAGTGCCGTCTTTACCGCGGCATCGGCGAGAGAAATACGCTCCGGGGTTGGATCGAGGTCGAAAAAGAAGAGCAGATCGTTCGCGCGCGCGGCGTAACAATACGCAGAGACGAAGTTCGGGTCGCGCTGGATCGCTTCCTCAAGCGATTTCAGGGCTTGGAGTAACGCTGCTCGCACGTCGGTCGCATTGATATAGCTGTCGATGATTGCCTTGGCCTGGATATACAGCTCGAACGCGACCAGATCCTGAGTCGGGCGCTCTTCGATTTCCGCCTTCTGCTTGGGCGAAAGTTTCGCCTTGAGCTGAGTCACGATCGATTGCGCCAACTCACTCTGGATTGCGAACAAATCGGCCGCCGTTCGATCGTAAGTTTCGGCCCATATGTGAGCGTCGGTGCGGGCATCGATTAACGTGGCGTTAATGCGCAGACGATCCCGGGCGCGCTGGACCGAACCTTCCATGATATAAGCGACGCCGAGCTGCCGGCCGATTTCGCGCATGTTGCGCTCGGCGCCCGTCCCGTATTGGCGCACGCTGGTGTGGCTGATAACCTTTAAATCCGAGACCTTCGCGAGATTGGTCAGGATCTGGTCCTGGACGCCATCGGCGAAGTAGGCGTCGTTCTTGTCGTCGCTTAGACTCGCAAACGGCAGGACGGCGATCGACTTCTTATCGCCGGACGACATTATTCTGTTTCCGGCTGTGTAGCGACCGAGGAAGAATAACGCGACTGAGATCGTTGCACCGACAACGACGATGTAAATCCAGGTTCGATTCATCGGCCGCGTCGATCGCGGCATTGCGTCGGCTTCTGCCGTGCGTTTGACTCCTTCGGGCGTGATCTCAAATGCCCAGGCGAAAATCAGCGCGAAGGGAAAGCCGATGACAGTTAGGAGAACAATCAATCGGACGATCCAGTTCGGAATCTCGAAGACCGGGAAGACCTGTGCGATTCCCTGGGCGAGCGCCCAGCCAGCCACGATGTAAGCGACGGCGACCTTGTAAACGTTGCGCCGTTTTAACTCGGCGAAAATGTTGCCGCGATTCATTCGTCTTCTGCAATCTACGGCCCGTTTCGAGACGCTGAAAAGTGGAAAGCGAAAACGCACCGAAACGGCCGCTATACTTGACCATCCCTTACAAAACCAGATACGATTTGCCGGATTTTCACGGACCCAGTGCCAGTCCGGGCCGTAGAAATGCCGTTAAACCTGAGGTTAACGTTTGCTCCTGGCCTTCGTTCGACGTTTCACGTGGCGGAAGTGGCGACGGTATTGACCCGGAGCAATCTTTAGTGTGCGCTGAAAAACGTTGCGCATTGAATTGACATTTCCAAAACCACACTCGCTGGCGATCGACTCCATGCTGTTCTGGCTTTCTTCCAGACGGCGACGGGCAGTTTCGACGCGAAGACGCTCAATGAACTTCGCTGGCGTGGTTTTCATTTCTTTGGCGAAAACCCGTGCGAAATTTCGCGGACTCATCGCCACGCGTTGCGCCAGCACCGGCACACTCAGCGGCTTGTTTAGATTATCGAGCACCCATGACTCGAGTTCGCGTAATGGTTTTCGATCGGTCAATTGCAGTGATAACGCAGCGCTGAATTGCGATTGCCCGCCGGGCCGGCGCAAATAGAGCACGAGATTGCGCGCGACCTGCAAGGCCAGTCGCGAGCCGTGGTCCTCTTCAACCAGCGCCAGGGCAAGGTCCATTCCGGCCGTGACGCCGGCGGAGGTATAGACATTTTTGTCACGAACAAATATTGGATCGGGATCGACGTGTGCGTGCGGCGCGCGTCTGATCAAAACTTCGCACCAGTTCCAGTGCGTTGTGGCGCGACGGCCGTCGAGCAAACCGGCGCGTGCCAGCAGCATGGCGCCGGTGCAGACGGACCCGATTCGCCGAATTCGTCCAGCGATAATTTTCAACCAGCGGACCACTTCGGCGCTTATTTCGTCATTCTCAATCGCGCTGCCGCCCGCTACCAGTAGGGTGTCGACGTTTCCACGCAGCTCGCGGAAAGTTTTGTGCGCAATGATTCGCACGGCGCAGTTCGTGACAAAGGAGCGGTGAGGGGAAGTGGTCACGATTTCGATGGAATAGATTGGTGATACGCCTGGATTTTGCCTGACGAACATTTCCGATGCCCGAGCAAAGACTTGTAGCGGTCCAACCAGGTCGAGGATCTCGGTACCGGGCGCGGCCACGAAAACGATTCGGCGAGTGCGCTGCTCCACCACTTTCTTGCGACTAATCACTCGTCACGAACCTTTATTAGCGCTGACAAATTTATCCGGTGCGGCATCAAATGTTTTCTTATCGTCATCGGAACAGAAGTAATAGGTTGTGTCTTTGAAAACCGATTTGGGCGCTGTCTTCGGATCGACATCCATTCCGCAGACCGGACAAAGGGGATGTTCGGCGGTGGAAACAGGCGCGCTAGCATAAACCTGATTCGACTCCGGATTCGTCCAGCCTTGACCCTGATACTCCATGTCGTAGGCGGTTCTTTGGGCAGCTTCACGGCCGAAGTAACGCTCGACTACTCGTAAAGCGAGATCGATTCCAGATGAAAGTCCGCCCGCAGTAGCAAGGTTGCCATCTTCGACGAACCGGGCGCCACGCTTGAGGTGGATATCCGGAAACTCGTTGGCAAAAGTAGCAAACGCACCGTGATATGTGGTCGCGGGTTTGCCTGATAAGAGACCGGTTCTCGCCAGCACAAATGCGCCGGTGCAAACCGACATGGTCACGTCGACCGCCTTTGTAGACTTACGAATCCATTCCAGCGTTGCCTCGCTCGGCTTACTTTGAGCCGGGATAACGATTACCTTCGGCGCAGGAGCATTCTCAAAATTGTAATCGGGAACAATCTTCATCCCGCCACTTGTATGAATAGGCGCAGTTGACTCGGACACGGTATAAAGGCGAAATGGCCGGTCCGCGCGTCCAGGAACCATGACATCTTGAAAAACTTCCCACGGCCCGGTGAAATCGATCACTTGTGCGCCGTCTGAAATAAGAAACGCCACAGGTATGCTGCCTTGGGCCGGCGGCTTGAGCTGGTTTGTTGTGACTATAGCCTGATTGCCTTCAGAGGCGCTGGGAGCTTTAGCTGGATTTGCCCCCGACAGTTCACCCAGAACCAGAAGCGTAATTGCAGCCAGCAAGCCGAGTTCCGCTGTTGGATTTAGTAATCTTCGATTGGTGATGTTTGTTTGTGCATTCATGACATCCAAGTTCACAATGCGACTTAATGGCAGCAATGACAATTATCATCATATTTCTGCCACTTAGCAATCCGGTCGCGACGGCGCGGAAGGGATTCCTAGTAATGAATGACTAGCGGAAGATCGGGACGTAGATCTTTTGTCTGATTTTTCTGCCCGCCATCGAACGTGATTTCGAGGGCCCATTCATTTCCCTCGCTCGACTGGAAAATCCCGGCTTTCTCCAAATACGCGAATGCAGCCACAGGCTGATATCCTTTTGGCCTAACTAATCGAATCTCGGTGATTCGTTGGACTCCGATTCCATGCCGCACTGCTCCAGCCTTGGGATCGTTCATGTCGGTCTTTCCTTTTTCTTTCACCGCAAGGACATCGGGCTCGATGAAGATCGACGGGCTCTTTGTGTCGTCGCGCGCTGTTAAGATTTCAATCGCTGTTCCCTTCGGCATCCAATCCGGCGCGATCGTCCAAGTGGGAAACGGCAAAGGCGTCGCGGTTCCAACTCGATGAAGTCCGATGCCGATCGGGCACCAGCCGCTCGTCCGCCAGTTCATTCGATTCTTGAACTTTTCCACGCCGCGCTCAGCGCCGGGCGCAACCGAAACCGTTGGGTCGGGCCACATCAGCTCGATGTAGGAATTTTGAAAATCAGCAGTGATTGACGCTGTTCCTTGTCCGTCGTGACGATTCACATCGGGCGAAATCTTTAACCCCGCTTTTTCCAATGCTGCTCGTTCCGGGGCATCGCGTGCCACCACAATCCAAACATGATCGAACTCCAATCCCGCCGGTGACGCAGTCGCACTCGGCTCCAACGCCATCGCAGTCCCACATCCGAAACAGATCAGCGCACCGAGAACTTTCATCTCGTTCATCATTTAAGCATTGCATCGGTGCCCCGTCCTGCAACGCGTGCCCTTTTAAAAATAAATGCGGCAGTTACGAGTGCGCTCTCGCACTACGGATAAATGCTTCCGCCAGGAAATGTTCGCCGCCGCGAATTCGTCCACGGGCGAATTTGATGTTTGCTTTGCGATGCTTGATGTAAGGATGAGTTCGCAACGAATTCGGAAATTAAATAACGCATACGAAATGTTTTGACGCGCAGGCGAGATTTTTTCCAAACTTCACGCCTATGAAAACCAGAGCGCTATTAATTCTCGTCGCAACTTCACTCGTCTGTATTGGGCTTTCACCAAAAGCTAAAGCGATCAGTCCGCCACCGGACGGAGGCTATCCAGGGGGCAACACGGCAGAAGGGCAAGACGCTCTTTTGGGCCTTACCAGTGGTCTGTACAATACTGCTGTTGGTTTATTTTCGCTGAGGAGTAACACCACCGGCAATTTCAATACAGCGATTGGCGCTGGGACTCTCCTTTTCAACACTGGAGAGCAAAATACGGCCACGGGGGCAGCGGCGCTTTTGAATAATACCACCGGCACTAGCAACACCGCCATGGGTGAGGCAGCGCTTTTTGGCAATACCACCGGCGCCTCCAACACGGCCGTCGGTGCTGGTGTGCTCCTTACTAACACCACAGGCAACGCGAACACCGCCCTCGGTTTGGATGCGCTCTCTAGCAACACCACTGCCAATAACAATACGGCCATCGGCGAGGACGCGCTTAATAGCAACACCACTGGCAGTGGCAACACAGTCGCAGGATTTAATAGCGGCTTTGCAGTGACTACGGCCAATAACGTTATCTGTATCGGCGCCGGCGTCGCCGGAGCAAACGCGGACAACAGCTGCTTTATCGGTTCGATCTTCGGTGCAACCTCTTCCGGCGGAACCGCTGTGTTCATCGACTCAAACAACAAACTTGGCACTACAACCTCTTCCCGACGGTTCAAAGAAGACATTAAAGCCATGGACAAAGTTAGCGAAGCGCTATTCTCGCTAAAACCAGTTAGCTTTCACTATAAGAAAGAGATTGACCCTGCGAGCACATCTCAGCTCGGACTTGTAGCCGAAGAGGTGGAAAAGGTGAATCCTGACCTCGTGGTGCGGGACAAAGAAGGAAAACCATATAGCGTTCGCTACGATCAGGTCAACGCGATGCTGCTCAACGAGTTCCTGAAAGAACATCGCAAGGTTGAGCAATTGGAGAAACAAGTTGAGCTACTTACTGCGGGCCTGCAGAAAGTGAGCGCACAGCTAGAAGTGACCAAACGCGCACCGCAAACCGTCCTCAACAATTAATAAGGCGGGCTGGCGCCGCAGGCGCCGGCACATTTTTGTGGATGATCTGCTCAGGCGCAAAAATTCAACGCATTTCGATTTGATAGTTGCATCGAAGCGGTCATTTTTGTGAGAGCAATGACGTGTTCAAAATCGCAGTACGATGTGGTAATTCTCGCTTGCAGAGCTGCGATTTGCTCAAAGACTTAAACCAACTACGGGCGCGGTGCTGGAGTCGGGCGTGGCCTAGGCGTCGGTATGGGTCTCGGGGTAGGTGTAGGACTCGGCGTTGAGGTTGGTGTTGATGTCGCCGTTGCCGTAGCGGTCGGAGTCGGAGTAAACGTAGCTGTTGGGGTAGGCGTTAATGTAGCCGTAGCTGTCGGGGTTGGCGATGGAGGGGGCTGAGTTGGTGTCGCCGTTGCCATTGCAGTAGCTGTTGGAGTCGGAGTAAATGTAGCTGTTGGGGTAGGCGTGAATGTAGCCGTGGCTGTCGCTGTCGGCGTCGGCGATGGAGGAGGCTGAGTTGGCGTCGCTGTCGCAGTCGCAGTCGGAGTAAACGTTGCTGTTGGGGTAGGCGTGAATGTAGCCGTAGCTGTTGCCGTCGGTGTCGGAGTAGGTGTGCTTGGGACCGCGGTCAAGGTGAGATCGATGTTACCAGATCCGTCATAAGTAAATGTCCCGGCGAATCCAGGATTCGTAATTATCCAACTGCCTTCAGTTCCGGGGTCACTCGCCAAACCCGTGATGATGTTGTCGTAGGTGTCAGGGGTCGCCCCGAGGTCGATGAATGTGAACATTTGAGCAGGCTGAAACGACCACGTTCCTGCCGTTCGTGCCAGGGTTGAGTGCGCACCGGCAGGTCCGAGAGCCAGCTCGATGATCGAGTCAATCCCGAGCGTTAAACTGTTATTTACAGTCAGCGTTCCGCTGGCCGTCGTCCCGGTGCCGCCTAAAATGGCCGCGCCAAAATTTAGGGTTACCGCTCCACCCACTATGCCGGTGCCGCCTAATACTGTGCCGCTGTCAAATACTTCGACGTCGCCGGTTGCACCCGTTGAGTTACCGTTAATTAACAACGTTCCGCCGATCACTTGCGTCGTGCCGTGGTAGGTGTTGGTTCCCGTCAGAGCCAATGTCCCATCACCGGCCTTTTCCCATTCGGTCATAGAGTCAGTATCGATAATCGCCCCGCTTATGATGGCGTCTATGGGAGCAGATCCTTTATCAACTTGGACCCCTAAGATAGGAGCTCCCCTCAAATCGATACCGTTTACAAAAGTCACGGTATGGTCCGCCTCGGGAGCGCCTAGAATCAAGGGACCGCTTGTCAAGAATCCGTTATCTCCTGCTACAAGGGTAGCATGAACACCGCCTATGTTTACGGTGCGGTCGGCGCCGTAGGCTGCGAAGCCACCACCGGCGGTCCATTGAACCTTGTTAGGGAGGGTTCCTAGTCCGCGCAGAAAGTCGTCAAATCCGAGACCCAGCACCCCGCCGTTCAAAGTTAAATTACTTGCGGGGACCCCTCCGCCATCAGCGCCGCCAGGCAGCGCAAACCGACTGTTCAACCGCAGCACACCGTCGTTGATCGTTGTGATTCCGGCGTAAGAATTCGAGGCGAAAAGTGCCCACGTTCCGGTCCCGCTTTTTGTCAACGCGACCGGCGGGAGATTAAACCCATCGCCATCAATAGTGGCGGTTATCGCGCCGTTCCCGCTCCCGCCCAGCGCCAGTGTCTTAGTTCCTGGAGGCAAGGTTCCCGTCGTGTTGGGAGAGATGGCACCACGGATGTCGAGAACCGATGTTGTGCTGTTATTGGTGACGCTGATAGTTGAAGTCGTTGAACGCACGGTTCCCAAAATTACGTTCGCGTTGACAGTCTCGGTGTTAGTGACAGTGCTATTAACAGTGATCGCTCCACTCTCATTCAGCCTGAGGGTATCGTTGAGCCCGGTTCCAATTCTGTAGCGAGCAGCACTTGCTGTATCGAATACGATCGTCTTAATAGTGACTTGTCTTCCCATGAGGTCGATCGTGGTGTTGCCGTTACCAGCACCATTGAAAGTTGCCGTATCGCCCGAACCTGGAACCGTGTTCGGGTTCCAGTTGGTGGCGGTTGCCCAAAAAGCGTTTAGCGCGCCAGTCCACGCGGCGCTCGCCAAAGGTGCAAGGGGCACGCCGCCGTCCGCCATAGCTCCCCGGGTGTCTCCGCCCGTGAGGGATGTTCCGTTCGAATCTGTGCCGTTGCCAGATGCCTGACTGGCGCCGCTCCCGGCGGCACCGGAGCTTATGCCGCGGCTGGCGTCGTCGCCGGCGGTAACTATCTTATTGGCGGCAGTGGCGTCGTCCATGGGTCCGATCGCGACACAAGCCACAACGAATGCCATCGCCACCAGCGGCCCGACTTTGGATACCCAATCTTTCATCTTTTTCACCTCGGGGATGGCAACAGTTTTTCCGGGATTAGTAGTCTGGTTCAACTCGCTTTCTGGCTTGGCCCCCGTTCCAGACGACAGAGAGTTTGTAAGAAATCCCGACAAATGTCTATGAGGAAATGTCTATCGGACCTTGGTCCAATTAGGCTCGGGGCGGCGAACTCGCATACATATTCTGCTCTCGGGGCTCACTAAGCGGCTGTAAAGGACGCAACCGGGAAATTATCGCCGACAGTATAGCAAGCCCGGATGGAGTTGTGGCTTTCTCAAGTACAGATCTCAAGGGGCGATAATTTTGGGTTGAAGCCGCACAGCGTGAACGCCCGACGCATCAATCCTTTCGCCTGGAAATGTTCGCCGCCGCGAATTCGTCCACGGGCGAATTTGATGTTTGCTTTGCGATGTTTGATGTAACCATAAGTTCGGAACGAAATTGGAAATGAAATTGCAGTACGATGTCGTAATCCTGGGCGCGGGACACCCGCCTTGGCCAAGGCTTCGGCGCGGTGAGCAACGGCCGGATTGCCAGATCTGATCGCTCCGATGAAAGCTCGATATGATGTTGTTGTTTTGGGTGCCGGTCACAATGGTCTTGTAGCAGCGAGCTACCTTGGACGCGCGGGCCTGAGTGTTTTGCTCCTGGAAAAGAACAACTACATCGGCGGCGCTACCACTTCGCAGAAGGTCTTTCCCGATTACGATGCGCGGCTGTCGCGATATTCGTACCTCGTCAGTTTGTTCCCGGAGAAAATCATCCGAGACCTTGGATTGAATCTTGAATTGCGTCAGCGCGCGACGGCGTCGTTTACGCCATATCTGAATTACGGACAGCACGATGGCTTGTTATTGAGCAACGTGGACGAAGAAATAAGCCGCCAGTCGATGTTCGAGCTGACTGGGAACAAGATGGAATTCGAGCAGATGAAAGCGTTTTACAATCTTTCGCGCGTTTTTGCCGAGAAGGTGTGGGACACGATGTTGGAGCCATTGATTGCGAAGGAGGAGTTCCGGCGACGTTTCGATGCCGATGATGTTTCCCGGGAAGCGTGGCGTAGTTTGGTGGAGGAACCGCTCGGGGCTGCGATCGAGCGCTATTTGCAAAACGACCTGGTCCGCGGCCTTGTCTTCACAGATGCAAAGATCGGTGTTCTGACGCATCCACATGATCCGTCGTTCCTGCAAAATCGTTGTTTCATTTATCACCTCATCGGCAACAAGACGGGCGAATGGAAGGTGCCTGTCGGTGGCATGGGTGCTGTAGCATGGGAACTGGAGCAGGCAGCGCGCAAAGCTGGCGCGGAAATACTGACAAACGTCGATCTTCGCGCGCTCGGCCTGACCGGGAAGGGGCGTACGGTTGAATTTTACAAGGACGGAGAACAACAAACCGTCGAGGCGCGATACCTCCTGGTAAACTTTGGGCGCAACGTGTTGGCAAAGTATATCGGCCAGTTATACCAACCGGATGCCACGGACGAAGGTTCCGTGTTCAAGGTCAACATGCTTCTGCGGCGATTGCCTAAATTAAAGGCGGAAAAATATCAATCGGATCAGGCGTGGTGTGGGACCTTTCACAGCGACGAAGGCTACGAGCAAATGAATGTCAGCTATGATCAAGCATGTAGCGGGCGGCTGCCGAACAAGACACCATGCGAAGTTTATTGCCATACATTGACCGACGACAGCGTTCTTGCGCCCGAGCTGCGTGAGAAAGGTTTCCATACGATGACGCTGTTCGGACTGGATGCGCCATGGAACTTGTTCGCGCGCGATAACAGGACCATGCGAAAGCATGCTGAGAAAAAATTCATCGAGAGTATTAACCAATGGCTGGACGAACCTCTGGAGGATTGTGTGGCTGTGGCCCGCGATGGCAGCCTGTGCATTGAAAGCAAAAGTCCGGTCGATATCGAAGACGAGCTGGGGATGTTTCAGGGAAACATTTTCCAGAATGCGCCAACCTTTCCCTTTGCCGAACGCAAAGGGCAGGTCGGCACCTGGGGAGTAGAAACTGATTACGAAAACGTGTTTTTCTGTGGATCAAGCGCCTATCGCGGTGGTGCGGTGAGCGGGATTCCCGGACATAATGCCGCCATGAAGGTGCTGGAGCTGATTCAGAAAACGCCCAACGCGCAACGCCCAACATCCAATGTCGAAGTCAAAAGCTAATCCATCTGATGTCACCTCGATCGACGCGATTATCACCGCCGCTTACGATGTGATTTCTGGCCCAGCAGCCGAGAAGCGTGATTGGGAAAGAGAGAGATCGTTGTATTATCCAGGTGCGCGCCTGATTCCGACCGCTAAGCCGGGCGCGAACGACGGTCTCGCGCCGCAAATGCTGGATGTAGATGGTTTCATCGCCCGCGTGGAACCTTATTTTGCTGAGCACGGATTTTTCGAAAAAGAAATTGCCCGGCGCACCGAACAATTCGGACACATCGCTCAGGTCTGGAGCACGTACGAATCGCGTTACAACGCGGACGATCCCGAACCGTTCATGCGAGGGATCAATAGCATACAGTTGTTTTACGACGGCAATCGCTGGTGGATCGTAAACATCTTTTGGCAGCAGGAGAGTGCAGAGGATCCAATTCCCGAAGAATATTTGTAGCGGGGCCAAGCGGTCAGGCTGCCAATCTTCGGTTCCGTTGATCGAAGGCGATCGCGCGCTCGAACTACGCGGCACGCGGGCCAGGCATCCAGGCCCGCGTCGTCACAAAGCGCCGACGGCGCGGGCCCCCCACGCTGCTCAACTCAGCGCGCCGGCATTGAATTCCCCCACGCCGAGGGCGACGGGTTAAGTGGCGTGACCAGCGACGGGGAATGGTTCGCCTGCATTTCCGTGCGCGCCTGATTTGCCGACGATATGCCTTTGGCGCGAGCTATGAATCCGTGGGCGATGCCGGAAGCATCGACGTAACGACCACAGATATTTCCCTGCGAACTGATTCCGTTAAGCGATGTAAAGGTTGACCCGGGATAATCGAAAGTGGTGAAGCTGTCTGGCGGGACAAAGAGGAATCCATGAGTCACGCCTGAGCTGTCCGCATATCTGCCCACCACCCAGTTCCTATTGTTAAGTCCAAACAGGACTGTCGCAACGGAGCCCGAAGGATCGATCGGGAAGTGCAACGCCCCGGCACTATCCCGGTAGTAGCCGTGAAGAATTCCTGAGCCGTCTATATAGTATCCCACCGTCAACTGCTTGGAATTATTGATCTCGTAAGCAAGGGTCCCCGCAGCTCCCGGAACGCTAAACGCCGTGAAGGTTCCGCCAACGCTGACGAACGCCTGGAAGATCCCGCTGCCGTCAGGATCAAACGTGCCGGTAAAGTCGCCGGGATCGTTTATCGAAAGCAGATTGGTCTGAACCGCGCCGGGAACGTCGTATTCTGTGAAGGTCCCGCCCGACAGGAAAAACGAGTGAAGCGTACCATCGCTAATGACGTAGTCACCGGCCACTGTGCCTGAGTTACTGATACCGCGTCCTTCGGTAAAACCCACGGTATCGTTTGGGTCGACGATCGGTGCGCTAAAACTCCCATTCTTGAACCGGACAAAACCTCGCGTCACCCCGGTCGAATCGATGAACTCGCCAACGATGTCCCCTCTTTCGTTAATCTTTTGCGGCAACGTTAAGTTTCCGGTCCCGGGATAATCAAAAGTCGTGATCACTTCGATAGAACCCGAGTTTGGTGCTTGCTGAGCGAACGTCCCTATTAATGGGAACACGAACAGAACTGCCAGAATGCTGATAACTATTTGTCTTGGTTTCATAATGTTTATTGCCTCCTTAGTTGAATTTCCATTCCTAAAACGCCGATATGGCAAAGGCACAATGCCCAGTTGGCGAATTTCGATGTGACCAGTTTGCGTGTTATCTGGGTCCACTATCAACGGCAGCATCTCATCTTGAGAAAGGATTCTCTGGATGCGAAAGTCGTGTCGGGAAAATGAACGGCGCAATCTACGGACGCACAGGATCATCGGTCCCGAAGCAGCGCCGGCGGCGTTTAGTCATGTCGTTCGAAATGGTGCGGCTGGATCGCGCGTCGCCA
>Ga0137412_10002153_pt1 | contig 15521 bp, 12 predicted proteins | sample CZODoug2_1_16fun_FD_122160 | JGI IMG/M metagenome (GOLD analysis project Ga0137412, IMG submission 122160) | Vadose zone soil fungal communities from Angelo Coast Range Reserve, California, USA - CZODoug2_1_16fungal (Hybrid Assembly) | ecosystem: Environmental > Terrestrial > Soil > Vadose zone...
CCGTCGGCAATTCCATCGGCCACATCCGGTTCCGGTCCGAAAAGTCCGTCGCGGAATCCGGCCGCTTCGTCAAAATGGCCGCCGGTCGCGCCGATGCCATAAGTGGCGACGTACATGCGCGGCCCAATCACAATTCCTTTCGCGATCGCATCGCGCAGCGAAACATCAATACAATCGTGCGAGCGGTAGGTCCGCGCGCCGACGTCCCGCACGGTGGTAAATCCGGCTTCGACGGTGGCGCGCGCGGCCGGAATCACGCTGTAGGCCTTGGCCGACGTCGAGATTTGTAATTCTCGCAAACGAGTTGCCTGATAGTTCGTATAATCGAGCGTGATGTGCGTGTGCGCGTCCATGAACCCAGGCGATAGCGTCGCATCGCCGAGATCGATCACTTGCGCATCTGGCGGCACCGCGACATTCGCGCCTGCATCGACAATCTTGTCGCCCTGGACAAGCACCACTCCGTTCTGAATCAGCGCGCGAGATTTTCCATCGAACAATCGCGCTGCCTTCAGCGCGATGATTTGATCAGCACCGATCGCCGAAGCCGCCGAGATTACCGAGGCGATCCCGATAAGAGAGAAGAAACGCTTAAAATTCATGCTCGCGCTTATCAGATTGGTCCGGTGCACTCAAGCTGTTCCGGGGAGCGCAGGCTGCTAGCCTGCAAGTCTCGGCAGCTTGCCGAGACTCATTGGACAACGCAACTCGCTGTTTGAATCCGTCGGTGTTGCCGGCAAGCTGCCGGCAACTGGTGGATGGCAGCCCGCGCTCCCCGGAATTCAGTCCACGCGTTTCCCGTTGTAATGTTGCACCCCTTTTAACGTGTCACGAACGTTTTCAGTACGTCGTTCGTGTGATCCTTCGCTCGGCGCTCGTATGACAAATGCGCTACCACGTCGCATAATCCATCATGGTCAAAGTCTCCGTTAATTATACCGGCAATCTTCACTGCGATGCCACCCACGGGCCGTCACAATCGAAGATCGCGACGGATGCGCCGGCGGACAACAAAGGTAAAGGGGAAGCGTTCTCACCCACCGACCTGGTCGCGACTGCTCTCGGCACGTGCATTAGCACGACTATGGGAATAAAGGCGGAAGAACTCGGCGTCGATCTCCGCGGCATGACCGTCTCGGTGCAGAAAGAAATGTCGAAGGACGCACCGCGGCGGATCGTCGCGTTGCCGTCAGAAGTTCACATTCCACTTCCGCCAGATTCACCGCACCGCGCCGTGTTGGAACAAACCGCGCTTAATTGTCCGGTGCACAAAAGTCTGCCGCGAGAAATTAGCCGTCCGACCAAATTTTTTTGGGAAGGCTAACAATCAACGGCTGTCATCGTGAGCGGAGTCGAGGGATCCCGCCGCAAAGCTGAAAGCTAACTTCATCGGGGTTCCCGCGACTGCGCTCGGGATGACACCATTGAAAATACGAAAAGCAATCGAATCGGATGTTTCGCAACTCCTGCCGTTGATGCGCGAACTGGCAGCGTTCGAAGATTACGCGGACGCCTTTGCAATTAGCGAGGACATTCTACGAAAACAGGGATTCCGGCGATCACCGCCAGACTTTTATTGTCTGGTTGCGGAAGAAAGCGGAATTTTGACTGGGCTGCTTGTTTATTACTTCGTCGCATTCACCTATCGCGCAAAACCGAACATTGTGGTGAAAGAGCTCTACGTTGCCGACGGCCATCGCAACAAGGGCGTGGGAAAACTCTTAATGAAAGCCGTCGCCCAAGAAGCCGAGCGCGCCGGCTGCGGAATGATCAAGTGGTGGGTCGCCAAATGGAATGAGCGCGGTATCGAGTTTTACGAACGACTCGGTGCGAAAATCGATCCCGACTGGCACGAATTCCAGATGTCTGAGGAAGCGTTTCGAAGACTGGCCAAGTCCTAACCGTCATCCCGAGCGACAGTCGAGGGATCCCGTGGCGCTACCGTTAAGCTTTCATGGCGGAATCCCTCGACTCCGCTCGGGATGACCGACAAATTATCGCGCACCCGCTAATTCGCGTTTTTCCGCCGGCCCCGTCTTCGTTGCTGATTCATCGAGCAACTTCGCATAATTGCGAGCTTTGCGATTCTTCCACGATCCTTTGTGGTAGGCGTAACCGGCAATTAGCGGCAGCGCGATCGTCGCTTCCGCGTAAACCATCTGCTCCGCGCCCTGATCGACTTTGCCCCACGAGTTCGCCTCCTTCAGCGTGGAACCGCTGAGGGCGCCGTCACGCACGTCCGCCACCGTGATTTGCACAGCGTATTTGTGCATCCCGACGTCAAAACCGAGATAATCGCCGGCCACTACCGTGTCCTGCGCGAAATTTTTCGGCACGCCCCCGCCGATCATGAACAACCCACTCTGTTTGGACGCGATTTTAATTTTGGTTAGCTCAAGAAAATCCTTGGCCGAATCGATGCTGAGATGTTTGTCCGGATTTTCGTATTGATGATGAATCAAGCCGAAGCCGGCGCTGCAATCGCTGAAAGCCGGGCAAAAGATCGGCACCTCTTTCTCGAACGCGGCCAACACCACCGACTCGCGGTTTTTCCCATTTCTCGTTAGATAACGGCCCATCTCGCGAATAAACTCGCGCGAAGAATAGGGCCGCGGCTCGAGCGAGTCTGCAATCTCGCCGCAAGTGGCGTCGCAAACCCGCAGCTGATCTTCGTCAATGTAGGTATCGTAAATTCGGTCAATAGCGAGGCGGCGCAGAACGTCGTCGTTCATAAAAATGTCGCCCTTGTAATGCTTGAACCCGAGAGCTTCGAAGAAATCCTGATCGACGATGATGGCTCCGGTGGAAACGATCGCATCCACCATGTTATTGCGCACCAGATCGACAATGACGTTTTTTAAGCCGGCAGAAATGAGCGAGCCGGCCAGGCACAAAATGATGGCGCAGTCTTCCTCCCGCAGCATCGCGTCGTAAATGTCGGCCGCGCGCGCCAGATCGCGCGCCGAGAAGGCCATCTTCGACATCGCCTCCACCAACGGCACGACGTTGTGTTTTTTGATGTCGATGTGCTCGATCACATCGACCAGCAGTTCCGATTTTTTTGGATTCATATTCTATGGCTCTGTCATCCCGAGCGGAGTCGAGGGATCCCGATGACGTTACCTTAAAGTTTTCGCGGCGGGATCCCTCGGCTTACGCTCGGGATGACGCTACTGTGGATACAGCCATTTCATATAATCGGCTACCCCCGCTTCAAGTGGAAATTGCGGCGCGTAACCGAGCGCGCTGCACGCCTTGGTCAAATCCGCCTGGGTGAAATTTTGGTAATGGGCGTGCGGATTATCGAAGTAATCCGGCTGAAGATTAGTCTGGAGCGAGCGATTCAAAATAAAAACGAGCTCGTTGAATGATCGAGCCTGGCCGCTGCCGAGATTGTAAATTCCGCTCGCGCTGGCATCGAGCGCGCAAATTGTTCCATCCACCACATCCTTCACATAAACGAAATCGCGGCGCTGTTCGCCGTGTTTGAAAATGCGCGGGCGCTGGCCGGCGCGCATTTGCTGCGACAAATGATAAATCATGCTTGCGGGCACGCCGTTGTGCGCTTCGCGCGGGCCATAAACATTGAAGTAACGCAGTCCCACGATCATCCAATCCGTATTCTCGCGCGCGAACCGGGTGGCGAGATTATCCATGATCGCTTTGGAAAAGGCGTAGATGTTTGCGGGAGCAGCCACGGTTGATTCCGCGCTCGCCTCCGTGGTAGCGCCGTAAATCGAAGCCGAGGACGCAAAAATCACCCGCGTTTGGTTCGGCCAAGCAAATTCCAGCAATCGCCGGAAGCTCTCCACGTTGTCGTGCGTCTGCTCAAACTGATTGTGATTGGTCGTGTCAGTAATGGAAGCAAGATGAAAAATTGCGTCGAACTTTTCGCCACCGAATTGTTCCCGCCAATTCAGCTTCGCCAGATCGGCCGCAACAAAATCGCCGCGATAACCCGCGAGATTCTTGAAATCGCCCGACCGAAAGTCGTCGATCGCACTTAATCGCGAGTTCGGGAATCGCTCCTGTAATTCCAGAACGAGATTAGATCCGACGAAGCCGGCCGCGCCGGTCACGAGCAGGTTCAATTTTGCGTCAGTTGCTGGCACAGGAGAAATGCGCGCAGAAAACGCGCCTGACTAAATAAATCTTGAACGCGGAAGCGCAAGCCGCTATTGCTCGCTTAGTTCTTTGCGAGTTTGAAACAGTGGATCGGCGCGAGAAATCCGGTGTGAAGCCGGAGCAGTTGCGCTGCTGTAACTGGATACGATTTCCCACAAGCCAATCGTTTGGCTATGGAACACAGACTTGTAGTCTGTGCGCCCAGCGGAGTTCCAACTCCGCTGAAGCAAAAAAGCGGGCATAATGTCCGCTTGGCGCACAGGCAAATTGCCCGTGTTCCGAACAGCGGTGAAGGCGGGAAAAAGGTGAGTCCGAAAGACCTTCGGGCCGCAAGCCAGGAGCCAGAATATTCGAACCGGTCCGCCTCATTCGCCAGCGTGACGCTGAACCCAGATTTTAACTTTTTGGGTCCGCGTTCGCTGTAAACCGATTCCGGAATCCGCCAGTCCGGCTCGGACCGCGAAAAAACTTCTTCGCAAAAAGAAGAATGAGAGTGGAGCGAACGGCTCTGCCGCGAGTTCTCCTCTCGAAACAGGAGGATTTGAAGTGCAAAAAAACCGTTCGCTATTTTTTTTGGTCCCGTTTCTCGCCACGTCGATTTGCTACGCCCAGGAGTCATCGCCGACACCTGCGCCGGAATCAGAGCCAATCGTGATCACTGGAACTCGGACGGACATTCCGCTCGATCAATCGCCCGCCAGCATTAGTGTCGTGACTTCGCAAGACTTCGAAGAAAAACAAATCGAGCGCGTCGCCGATGCGTTGCGTGAAGTCCCCGGGCTTTCCGTTGTGCAAAGCGGGACGGCCGGCCAGCTCACTTCGGTTTTCACGCGCGGCTTGCGCAGCGAGCACACCCAGGTGCTTCTAGATGGCATACCCATCAACCAGGGACTGGCAGGCCTGATGAATTTCGCCGATTTCACCACCGATGACATTGATCGCGTTGAAGTCGTGCGTGGACCACAGAGCACACTTTACGGCCCGCGCGCGCTCGCTGGAGCGATTCAAATTTTCACCAAGCGCGGCGACGGAGATCCGACGTTTATGTTCAGCGCCGAAGGCGGATCGTACGGCACCTTTCGCGAAGTCTTCGAGAGCGAAGGGAAAATCGGTCAACTGGATTATTCGCTCGGGCTCAGCCGGCTCGACACCGACAACGCGCGCCCGAATAATCAATATCGATTGACTAACGCGATCGCGGACATCGGCTGGTCGCCGGACACGACCCTGCGGATAGGCAGTTTGATCACCTACTCGCTCGCTGACACCGGTAATCCGAACACGATTTTTGATCCAAAACCGCTCGATAATTTTCTGACAGAACGCTGGTTGATCGGACCGCATATCGATTGGCAACCAGTCGAATGGTGGGACCACCACCTCATCGTCAGCTACGACCACGAGCGCCAACTGAACGACCCAAACCAGGATGGATTCGTTGGCCCAACGCGAGCGTTGTTCGAGCGAACACAGGTTGACTATCAGAATGATTTACGCCCGACCTCATGGCTCACCATCACCAGCGGTTTCTTTTACAGTCGTCTCAATGCCGGACAGGAACGGCCGTTCATCTCGCAAGACTTTGGACCACAGCCACGCTTTGTCAGCGATCACACGGAGGAGACCGGCGTCTTCGCCCAACTGACACTGACGCCATGCGAAAATTTAATTTTCGTTAGCGGTGGCCGATTCGATCACTTCAATCAATTCGGAGACGTCTGGACCTGGCGGGAAGCGGCCAGCTATCTCATCCGCCAAACCGATACTACCCTACACGCCAGTGTGGGGACCGGATTTTCGCCACCCAGCAGCCAGGACAAGATTTTCGGAATGAATTTCGGACTCGAGCCCGAACGCGATTTGGGCTGGGACGCGGGAATCGAGCAACGACTTTGGAACAAGCGTGTTATTCTCGGTGCAACTTATTTCCACAACGATTTGTCCAACGTCATCGGATTCAATGGACTTTTTGACACGCTCAACCTGGGGAAGGCGCGAACGCAAGGTATCGAATGCGAGCTGCGCGCGCGGCCGTTGGATGAACTCGATCTAGTCGCGACTTATACTTATTTAGACGCGGAGAAAATCGGGTCAGCTGACATTTCACAATTGCCAGGCGCCCGCTTGCCGCGGCGGCCGCGCCATGAAGCGTATGTCTCGGCGTCGTATCTGTGGTGGAAGAAATTGCGTACCACGCTTTCGGCAAAATGGGTGAATGCGCGGGAAGAACTGAATTTCGGCGGACCGAACTTCAATATCGAGGATTACAGCTTTGTGAATTTTGCGGCGGAATACGAAATCAGCCCGCATCTGTCCGTTTTCGGTCGCATCGACAATCTGACGAATGAGCATTATGCGGAGGTGTTCGGCTTTCCTGCGCTCGGCCGCGCCGCCTACGGGGGAGTGAAATTACGATTTTGATAACACGGGCTGTCATCCCGAGGCGCGCAGACGCCGAGGGACCTCACGAAGGTGATTACGTAATCGAGGGATAACTTGTGTGCGTCATCAGCTTTGCGAGGTCCCTCGCTTGCGCTCGGGATGACGGAGGTATTGTCATTCCGATCTGCTCGTCATGCTGAGGCCCTTGTCATTCCGAGCGAAGTCGAGGAATCTCTAAATATTATGTCGGAGGGGAGTGATTCTCGACTGCGCTCGATATGACAGGAGTATGAATCCTCTGCTCTATTGCCTGATCGGCGTTGCTGGCGGCGGATTGCTGGCTGCGTTTGTTTTTTTTCTGACGCGCCGTGATTCGAAAATTGGTCCCCTCGTTCTAGGTAAAATCGAGTTGCTTGAGCGCGCTCAGGAACGAGAAGAAAAGGTGTTTCGCGATGAATTGGCGCGGAACCGCGAGGAAAATGCCAACGCCGCCAAATCGCAACGCGAAGAACTGACCGCCTCGTTGGAAAGCGTGCGCGGGATCGTCGATCTGCGTTTACAGGAATTGCAAAAAGACAATGCGCAGCAAATCGAACGAATGCGCGCCACGGTAGACGAAAAATTGCAGGGAACACTCGAAAAACGCCTGGGCGAATCGTTTAAACTGGTGAGCGAGCGATTGGAAAAGGTACACCAGGGTCTCGGGGCGATGCAGCAATTGGCAAGCGATGTCGGTGGATTGCAGCGGGTGCTGACCAATGTGAAAACGCGCGGCGGCTGGGGCGAAGTGCAGCTCGGGACGCTGCTCGAACAGTTGCTCACTTCGGAACAATTCGATCGCAACGTCCAAACGCGGGATGAAAGCGGCGAACGCGTAGATTATGCGATCAAACTGCCGGGCGAAGGAAATGGCGCAGCAGTGTGGCTGCCGATCGACGCTAAATTTCCGATGGAAGATTATCAGCGACTAATTACGGCACAGGAAAGCGGCGATTCAATGCTAACCGACGGCGCGATGAAAGATTTGGAAACGCAGCTCAGGAAATCGGCGAAAGATATCTGTGCGAAATACATTAATCCGCCAAAGACGACCGATTTCGCCCTGATGTTTCTGCCGACCGAGGGATTATATGCAGAAGCAATTCGTCGAGTCGGTCTGGTCGAGCAGGTCCAGCGCGATTGCCGGGTAGTTTTCGCCGGGCCGACCACACTGGCAGCGTTGCTCAACAGCCTGCAAATGGGATTTCGCACTCTCGCGATCCAGAAGCGATCGAGTGAGGTCTGGAACTTGTTAGCTGGAGTCAAAACAGAGTTTGCCAAGTTTGGCGACGCGCTTTCAAAGGTAAAAGACAAGCTCGACCAAGCCGCCAGCGACATGGACAAAGTGGCGGTGCGCTCCCGCGCGATCACGAAAAAGCTGCGCGACGTGGAAGAACTGCCGAGCAACCCGCAGCCTTTGCTGCCGGAGTTACTGCAGGGGGAAGAGGAAGAAATGGAGTGATGGAGTGACAGCTACCGCGGCAAAACGGTTTTCCCTTACTCCACTACTCCCTTACTCCATCACTCCAATTTCACAGCACATCATCCCACTTCGCCTTGTCCTTGAGCAAAATCTCGCGCAATAAACGAATCGGCGGCATGCCGTGATCGAGCAGCTGATTGTGAAATTGTTCTAACGAGAACTCGGCATCCTGCTGCGCCTTGTAATCGTCGCGCAATTTCAAAATCTCCATTTTGCCGAGACTGTAATTCAGGTAGCCGTAATCGAAGGTGCCGCGCATCGCTTCACTACGCGCCGGTTTATCTTCGTAGTAGCAATTTTCTCGAAAGAATCTCGTCGCCTCATCGACCGCCATCCCTTGGGTGTGCATTTTCACCGAAACGCAAAGCCGGCAAAGCCGCAGCAATGCTTCCGAAGCCTGCGCCATTTGGTATTTGGCCGCCCTCTTTTGTTCCTCGGCAGTCCCAGGAGGTTTTTTGGGGCCGCCGAACCCCTGGTCCAGCATCATTTGCTCGCAATAATGCGCCCACCCCTCAATGAAAGCGTAGCTGCCAAAGATCTTCTCAATCTTATTCGCGCTCGAGGCGTTCAAGCGCAGGAACTGGACATAGTGGCCGGGATAGGCTTCATGGATCGAGGTCACATCCGCGGTGTAATAGTTAAATGAGGTAAGCCATTCTTCCTTTTGCTGCTCGCTCCAGTTTGGCTCAACCGGCGTGACGTAATAGAATGCTTCGGTCGCTTTTTTCTCGAACGGCCCCGGTGTGTCCATCGAGGCAAACGAGGTCGCCCGGTCATATTGCGGCGTTTCTCTTACCTGCGCTTTCGCATTCGGCGGAATGCCGACAATCTTGTGCTCGGTAACGTAACCGCGGATATGATCCAAATTCTTCGCAATATCGGGAATCAATTTGTCGGCGCCGGGATGATCTTTCTGGATTTCCTTGAATACTTCCGCGGGCGATTTATTCGGATCGATGATTTTGGCGGCATCGGCGAATGTTTGTTGCTCCTCTTTTAACTTCGCCAGTCCGATCTCGAGAATCTTGGCCGGCGGCAAATCGACCAGCTCAGTTTCTGTTAGCCACCGTTGATACTTGGCCTCGCCCAAGGCGAAGTTTGGCGTCGCTTTCGGGAGCTTGTCCTTTTCCAGCCAGCTCGCGAAATCGCTGAGTGCGGTGGCGGCTCTGCGATTGGCATCGATGAAATTCCCGCGCAGCTCCTGATCCTTCACGGTCTCGACCGCACTCACCATGTCTTTCCGCAAAAAATCGGCGGAACCGCGTGCGATCTGGATTGCGAGTTCGACGTACGGCCTGGGCAAAACCGCCTCCAGATTGGTTTTGCCGGCGATGAGAATGTTCGGGATTTGGGCTTCAATTTGGAGCAGGCTGCGAACGCGGTCTTCCAGCGGTGCGAAATTGCGCGCGATGTAAATGTTCAAGTCGGCGCAGCGCGCATAGGTCATGGGGTTGCGCTCGAACTTGTGGACATCCTGAAATTCGAAAAGCTCGTTCGCGATTGCGGCTTGCAAGATGCGTAAGTCGATTCCATTGCGCGTATTCAGTTCCTCGGGCTCGAATTTCCGCAGCCGGTCCTCAAAACGGCGAAGACGCTGCAATTCGGCATCGAGCGCAAGCCGGCTGAAATCATCCGCCCGGCCATCGTATTCATGGAAACCAAGCCGGGTTGCAAGAAGCGGGCGCGCGTTCAGGTAACCTTTGATGAACTCTTCCGCCACCGCGCTGAAATCGGCATCGGTGTTTTGCGCGGCGTTAAGCGCCGGAACGATCGCGAAAAGGATGAGGAGGAGAAATCGTTTCATCATTGCGCTAACAGACTATTGAGAAACCCTCATCCTAGCCTTCTCCCCAGGGAGAAGGAACCGCTCTCTGGTGCAATTACGGAGACACGCGAAGTGCCGGCTTCCGCTCCATTAGGGAGAGGATTGAGGTGAGGGCAGTTTTTCAACAGTTTGGTAGGATGGGACGTTAACGAATGGGTTGACCGTTGCCAAAAATTTCGCCCTGAGCGAAAATCATGATCTTCATGAAACGTCGATTCGTTCTTATTGTGGTGGGGTTCCTCGCGGTCATCAACGGGCTACTGGTGCTGCGGCTCTTCACCGTCCACGCGGCGGAAAATGATCCGGATAGCGGCTACGCGCAGATCGCGGTCTTCGCCAAAGCGATACAGTTGCTGCGACAGGATTATGTGGATGGTAACAAGACGAGTTATCACGATCTCGTCTATGCCGCGATGAAGGGCATGCTCGCCTCGCTCGATCCCCACAGCCAGTTTATGGAACCGGACGATTTTCGCGACATGCAGGACGATACCCGCAGCCGCTTCAACGGACTGGGTATCGAAGTCTCGACCAAAAATGGTGTCCTCACCGTTGTCACACCAATGGAAGACACCCCGGCGGCGAAGGCGGGCATTCTGGCGGGCGATCAGATTTTGAAAATTAACGGCACGCCGACGGAGAAATTGGAATTGCAACAGGCGGTCAATCTGCTGCGGGGCAAACCAGAACAGAAAGCGACCCTAACGATTCTTAGACCGTCCAGCAAAGAAGTTAAAGATTACGTGCTGGAGCGCGCCGAAGTAAAGGTGCAGAGCGTGAAGAATGCGCATCTCATCGATAAGGACCTGACCGGCGCATTCAAGGTCGGTTACGTGCGGGTGGTGCAGTTTAATGAACCAACGGCCGAGGAGTTGGCCAAAGCGCTCGACGAATTGCAAAAACAGGGAATGCAGGCCCTGATTTTGGATTTGCGAAATAACCCCGGCGGCTTGCTCAACAGCGCGGTCGATGTCTGCGCCCAGTTCCTGCCATCGAACACAGTAGTCGTTTCCACCCAGGGACGTGCGGCATCGCAAGAACGCGACTACACCACCTCCACCACGGCAAAAGAGCGTCCGCGTTTTCCGCTGGCGGTATTGGTCAATGAAGGCAGTGCCAGCGGCGCGGAGATCGTTTCGGGGGCGCTCAAGGACTTAAAACGCGCCATCCTTGTCGGCGAAACAACTTTCGGGAAAGGATCAGTGCAAAATGTTTTGCAACTGCCCGATGGATCGGCTTTACGTTTTACCACCGCGAAGTACTACACCCCCGGTAAGCAGGTTATCCACGGGAACGGAGTCACGCCGAATATTGCAGTGCCAATGACGGCTGAACAGGAGCACGCCCTTTTCCTTTCGCGCAACAGCGACACCAAAATCGGGGACGAGAAAACGCAGGTTCGTTCGCGCGACCCGCAAATGCTGCGCGCGATTGACGCCCTCAAAGGTGTGATGACCTACGCGCAGGAAAACTCGCCGAAAAACGAGGCCAAAAAATAGTCGTCATCCCGAGCGAAAATGCCAGTCCGGCTCGGACCGAGGGATCTCGGCGCGAAGCTTTAAGTAACTTCAACGGGATCCCTCGACTACGCTCGGGATGACGACTGCTTTGTGACAATTCTCGCGATCGAAACTTCTTGTGACGAGACCGCGGTGGCGATCTTGCGCGGCCGAAACCGCCAGTGCGGCCCGGAGCTGCTCGCCAGCGAAGTGGCCTCGCAAATTGCGGAGCATGAAAAATTCGGCGGCGTAGTGCCGGAAGTCGCGTCCCGCAATCATGTCGCGCAGCTGCCGTGCTTGCTCGAGCGAGCAATGGCATCCGCGAAGATTACGATCAATGAGATCGACGCCTTCGCCGCCACGAGCGGACCGGGGCTCGCCAGTTCGCTACTTGTCGGAAATTCGGCGGCGAAAGGTCTGGCCATCGGCGCCGGCAAACCATTTCTCGCGATCAATCATCTGGAAGGGCATTTGCTCTCCCCATTTTTTGGCTGCGAAAAAATCGAGCCGAACATTGCTCTGATCGTGAGTGGCGGGCACAGTTTGCTCGTCAACGTGCGGGGCGTTGGCGATTATGAAATTCTTGGCACCACGCTCGATGACGCCGCCGGGGAAGCGTTCGATAAGGTCGCGAAGTTGCTTGGGCTCGGTTATCCGGGCGGCCCTGAGATTGAAATGCGGGCGCAAACAGGTAACGCGAAAAAATTCGATCTTCCCCGGAGCATGCTGAACTCCGGAGATCTGAATTTTAGCTTCAGCGGCTTGAAGACGGCGGTGCGGTATTTGTTGCCGGCCATGCTGAGCCGCGCAGACACCGCCAGTCCGGCTCGGATCGAAGGATCTCGCGAAATCAAAGGGGACGCTCGCGAGATCCCTCGCTTTACTCGGGATGACACCGACAATCTCTGCGCCTCCTTTCAAGAAGCAGTCATCGATGTCTTGCGCGAGAAAAGTTTGCGCGCGCTGCAGCAAACCAAATCGCGCCGTCTGACGTTGAGCGGCGGCGTGAGTTGTAATCGCGCGCTGCGGGAAAATTTGCGCGCCGCCTGCCAGAAAAATGGTATCCAATTCCTTGTCGCTGAACCCTGGCTATGCACCGACAACGCAGCCATGATTGCATTCGCTGCGATGTTGCGACTGGAAAACCGAATTGTTTCCGATTTGGCGGAGGAGATCGATCCAAATCTCGCGCTCGCATAATTCTGTTTCTTCTGGGGAGCGCGGGCTGCTAGCCTGCTGTCGTCGGCAGCTTGCCGACGATCATCTTAAAGAAAGTTCCGGCGGAAAACGGAGAACAACGTGGCACGATGTCCGCACTGCCCCCACTCGTGATTTTTCCGGGTAGCGCACGCGTCCGCAAAGAGTGTTTCGGCTAGCAGCCGAAACCAGCAGGCTGGCAGCCTGCGCTCCCCAGATCAGACAATCAGTACTCACGGGCGAGGAGATAATTTGCCAGTTCTCGCAGCGGCTCAGCTTCTTTGCCAAAAATTTTGAGCGCGTTTTGCGCAGCGTGGGTCAGCCGCCGCGCTTCTGCGCGCGATGCTTCCAGCCCAATCACCGCCGGATAGGTTGCCTTTTGGGCAGCGATATCTTTGCCTGCGCTCTTGCCGAGCTTCTCGCTCGTTTGCGTGACGTCGAGAATGTCGTCTATCACCTGAAAAGCCAGGCCGAGTGCGTAGCCAAACCTGGTAATCGCGCGCAGCTTTTTTGGGTCGGCATTTGCACTCATTGCACCGAGACGAACGGAGGTGGTGATCATGGCAGCCGTTTTATGTTCGTGGATGTAACGGAGTTGAGCGCGCGAAACTTTTTTACCTTCCGCTTCGAGATCTGCCACCTGGCCGGCAATGAGCCTGCGGCTGCCGGCCGCGATCGAGATCTCGCGAAACATTTCCGACATGGAATAGCGGCGCGTCGGTTTGGCGCGGGCCGCAATTTCGAATGCGACGGTGAGCAACGCATCGCCCGCAAGGACGGCAATGGCATCACCGAAAACTTTGTGGCAGGTCGCGCGGCCGCGCCGGAAATCGTCGTTGTCCATGCTCGGCAAATCGTCGTGAACTAACGAATAGGTGTGGATGCACTCCATTGCGCAGGCCAATGGGAGCGCGTCACGCATTCTTCCCTTGCAACCTTCAGCCGCAGCGAGACAAAGAATCGGGCGCAACCGCTTGCCGCCGGCAAACATACTGTAACGCATCGCTTTGTGGATGGTCGGCGGCGCTGCATTTTCTTTTGGCAGGAACCGATCCAGCGCGTGATCGATCATCCGCTGACGGGATTTGAGATACAGGGTCAAATTCACGTTACCGAATGCTGCGGCTCGATGGCTGGATATTACATTCTTGATGCTCGATGCGTGATGCTCAACGCGAAAGTTCATCGCGCGGTCCCAGAATTTTTTTGTTCCGGGTAGCACACACGTCTCGCGTGTTCGCGAAACCGTCCCGGTTCGCGGACTTTTTAAGATTGTTTCGGCGAGACGCCGAAACCAGCACGCGAGACGCGCGCGCTACCCGGCGGCCTGCGCTCCCCCAGAAACCCGCGGTGGCTCTCTCTCGTAACGGCACTGGCCACATAAAATTCCTAAGTTTTTGCGGCCTGGCGCGTTAAACTTCTAAACCAAATGCCCGACGCTGACGCGAACGCGGATTCGGAGCGGATGCAGATCCTGCTGCGAAGATTTGAGATTCCGTTGTTGCAATTTGCGACGCGCATTACCGGCGACCGGGAACGAGCGCGTGATGTGGTGCAGGAAACTTTTGTGAAATTTCACAACAACGGTGCCTTTCAAAATCCGGAGCCTGCGACCTGGCTTTTTACCGTTTGCCGGAACGGGGCGCTCAATGTTTGCCGCAAAGAGAGGCGGATGCACTACCTCGATGAAGAATTGATCGAAGCGCGCCAAGGGGAACAGCCGATGCCATTCGAGCGGCTGGAGCGACAAGAAGCCGCGGGATTTCTATTGAGAATTGTGGCGACCCTCCCGCCCCGGCAACAGGAAGTGATCCAATTGAAATTTCAAAATGATCTTAGCTATCAGCAGATCGCCGAGATCACGGAAACAACGGCCAACAATGTAGGCGTGCTGATCCACACCGCGCTGAAAACGTTGCGGCAGAGATACGCCAACGCGGCAAAGGATTTTGTTCCTTTTACTCCCAGAACTAACGAGATATGAACATCGACGATCCCAAATTAACAGCCTACGCCCTGGACGAACTGGACGAGGCAGAGCGAGCAGCAATCGCGCACGAAGTAGCATCATCGCCCGAAGCGCAGCGCGAAGTCCAAGAGACGCAAACAATGGCGCGACTGTTACGCAAGGAGTTTGCCGCGGAAGCCGAGCAGTTAAGACATCGGGAGAACACCGATGCCACAAAGGCCCCACTTTCAGCGAACTTGAGCGACATCCGCGATGATCCCTGGTTCTGGACACGAGCCCGACCGCTTGCGATTGCGGCTGCGTTCGCGGTTTTCGCGGTGATTGGGCTGGCGATTTTTGGAAGTAACAAACTTCGAGAGAAAGAAATTGCTCAAGCGGACCAACGAAGTACTACGATTCCACCGCGATCGAGGGCAGTCGAAGCCGAGGTTGAAGACGCTCAAAATCCGATCGCCTCCTACGCCACCGTTCGACGGTTCATTAGTGACGGTCTGCTGCCGCCAAAAGATTCGGTGCGAATCGAGGAAATGATTAACTATTTCACCTACAATTATGCGCGACCGAAGCCGGACGAACTGTTCTCGATCGATGTCGAGGTCGCGGGTTGTCCCTGGGCAGATTCGCATCGGCTGATCCGCATCGGATTCCGGGGACGCGAGATAGCGGACCCTGTCGTGAAAACCAAGGATGTAGCGCAGCAGATCGATGGAACGCCGGTGGCAATCGCGAGGGACGTGAAGATTCAGGTTGAGTTCAATTCGGCGATGGTCGCCTCCCGTCATTTGATGGGCTACGACAAACGGATGCTGCGCAAGGATTTTAGTAACGACGAAATCGATGCGGGCGAAATCGCTGCCGGGCATATGGTGACGGCTTTGTATGAGGTAGTGCCGGTGGGCGCGGCAGTCAGCCCAAACGTGCCGCCGGTGGATCCGCTCAAATATTCTGTCCCGCCAGAAAATGCGCGATCAAACTCTAGCGAGATGTTGACCGTGAAGCTGC
>Ga0137412_10002154_pt1 | contig 15520 bp, 17 predicted proteins | sample CZODoug2_1_16fun_FD_122160 | JGI IMG/M metagenome (GOLD analysis project Ga0137412, IMG submission 122160) | Vadose zone soil fungal communities from Angelo Coast Range Reserve, California, USA - CZODoug2_1_16fungal (Hybrid Assembly) | ecosystem: Environmental > Terrestrial > Soil > Vadose zone...
GGAACAACCGCCACCACCGCACAGCACGACGCCTATTCATCCGGTCAGCGATCCGCGGCTGAGACGGCGTTTCTTCGAGACAGGCGGACAGCTGGCGGCGAGGGGTAGCATCCCCGCCGTGACGGACGACGGCGGCTCGGAAACACCTGAATTCCTGTGCGTGACGATGTACGCCGAGGACATCGCGCCGCTACGTGCCTATTACCACGACGCGCTCGGTCTGCCGATCGACTATGAGGAGCCCGGCCACCTGGTGGCCATGCCCAAAGTGTGCGCTCATGATCCGTCCGAAGGACGGGCGGAAACTATGCGGTTGTACTTCTTGGTCGACGATGTCGCCACTTTCGCGGCAACTGCACAACGCCGAGGTGCGCAAGGGGTCGTTGCTGTCGATGGCTTGGGAAATCCCGCCTGGCACTCGACGGACCCGTCCGGCAACTCCGTCCATGTTTTGACGCGGCTCCATAAGGCGAATTGAGAGTCGCTCGTTAGCGCAAACGGACGTGCGCTAAATCCTCGCCCTCGGGCAACGGATCCGGCAGCTCGAAGGCTCACAGCCTCAGCTCCGGCGGGACCTCCTGGACGACGAATCCGTCCCAGCCGACCGCCTCCGCTTCGATAGCGAGCTCCACCAGGAGCTCCGGATCAGCAAATGGCCCGTCAACCGGCACGTCGAGGCCAAACCGCATGGGTTCCGCTATCGGACTGCTGCGCGGAGTTTCGTCGTAGTGTCCCATCAGGGGTCAGGACTGTGGAGACAAGGCAGGTGCAGAATGCCCGACGTTGACCTCTTAGCGGTCGATCGATTGCTTGGGCGGATCTTTGGCGGACGATCGTTCCGTTTTGCGCGGACGTCGGACGGGGTCTCGACGGAGGTCTACCGCATATTCCGCGGCGAGCAGATTTTCTACCTTCGACTACCCGTCGACACCCCAGGCACATTCGCGGCAGAGGCTGCGCTCCACACCGAATTGCGAAGGCGTGGAGCAACGGTCCCCGAAATCGTTCACTACGAGCTGTTTAACGAGGAGCTATGCCGTTCGGTGCTCGTGACGACGGAGATTCCGGGTAGGCCTATGACCAGCTATGGCGGCCACGGGGTTGTGAACACCAGTGCGCCGGCGCCAGAGGCGCTGCCGACGATCTACCGCGCGGCCGGGCGTGATCTGGCCTTGGTGAATCAGGTCGCGGTGGATGGCTTCGGCTGGATCCAGAACAGGCAGGCAGGATGGCCACTGCACGCCGAGTATCGCGACTTCGCTTCATGGCTTGCTGACTTCGACGCGGCCACGCTTCGACAGCTGGAATTCAGCCACGCGGACGTGGAGCGCGTCGAGCAGATCGTGGCCGACGAGGTCCGTCACGCTCCACCTCCCGGACATGGGCGACTCGCCCACGGTGACTTCTACGTGTCCCAGGTGTTCCACCGCGACGGCCACTACACCGGCATGATCGACTTCGGCTCAATCCAAGGGAGTAACGGCTGGCACGACCTCGCCACGTTCCGGCTTTCCGACCCGGAGCAGGACATGCCGGAGGACGCGGCGGTTCCGCACCTTGAAGCCGGGTACGCCGAGGTAGCGGACGTGCCGCCCGACTTTCGCGCACGTGTGCTGGGCACCGCAGTGACGATCATGGCGGAACGGCTGGTCCGCCAGTACCTGGCCGAGGGCGAGGCCGCGCGGGCACGCGCCTCGTTCAGAATCTTCCTGCATCACCTCCACCAGTTAATGCGAGAACAATTCAGTTGATTGTCCGGACGCGGATCCCTATAGGACAAGAGGATTGATCACTCGCGCCGTCAGTACGGGTAGGTGATGATTCGCCATCCGGCCTTGAAACGGATAGCGATGTCATCTGGACTGCAGCGGATCCGGACGGAGAACGTCCGGAATGTGTGGCAATGTTGCTGGCATGCCGCTCACCTTCGCAGGAACCCTCGACCGCTCCGCCGTGATTGCCGCCGTCGATCAGCTCACCGACCTGGTCGGTTCTGCGGAGGTGGACGACGCATGGGACCGAGAGTCGGCGCTGCCGGGCATGACCGTTGGCGGGCTGGCGCGCCACCTGGTCAGCCAGCCCGAGTGTGCCGTCGAGTTCCTCGCCACGCCTGGCCCGCCAGACGCCCAGATGATGACGCTGGTCGGACACTACGAACGCGTCGACTGGCTACACGCGCCGGTCGATGCTCCGGAGAACACGTCGATCCGGGACGATTTCAATCAGATGGGATCGGCCGGGCACGCCGAATCAGTCGAGGTGCTCGCGCGGGCGCGTAAGCAACTTGGCGCAGCAATCGACAGTGCCGGTCCGACCACCTACGTGCCGTGGCAAGACTGCGCGCTGCCCACCGACGACTTCCTCGTCGTGCGGCTGATGGAGATCGTGGTACACGCCGACGATCTGGCCTACAGCGTCGATGTAGCGGCCCCAGCTTTCAGCCCGGAGGTGCTCGAGCCCGTGTTCGCCCTCCTCACAGCGCTGGCCGCGAGACGTCGAGGCCAAGACGAGGTCCTGCGCACCCTGAGCCGACACGAGCGGCGCTCAGCAGGTTCCATCTCGGCTTTCTGACTGCGCCCGGCCCGATCAGGTGAGGCTCCATGATCGAACGCTAAAGCGTGCAGTTCGCCCCGCTTCACTTAGCGGATCTACCCACTAGGAGGCGCTGACGATCAACAGGGTGGCCCTGGCGCCAGATGCGTTTGATAGCCCGGGTGGCCAGAATGTTGGTTGTCGGGTCGCCGTTGACAAGCAGCAGGTCAGCGCGCATCCCAGACTGGATTCGACCGCGGTTGTGCAGGCGAAAGTGCTGCGCCGGTAGCGATGTTGCGGCTGCCAGGGCGCGGGTCGGCGCGAGCCCCCCGCGGACCAGCAGCTCAAGCTCGTGATGAAGCGTCGCACCATGTGCCGTGCCTGGGCCGGACACATCGGAACCGGCCAAGATCGGGACACCAGCTTCGGCGAGTGGTCGGACGGCTCCGAGGGCATAGCGTTGGAACTGTTCTTGCCCCGAGACGCTCTGACGCAGCGACTCGCGCGACTCCGCGGTGAGGTAGGGACGGAGGTGCGGATCGTCGGCGATGCCCGCGCCTTCGACCGTGTGATACACCGCGAGAGTCATCACGACGAACACGCCAGAGTCTTTGATGAACCTGGCGAACTCGGCTGTGATCGGCTGATCGACGTACTGATGCGCCAGGCCATCGATCCCCGACTCAATTGCTTGTTCCACGAACCGCCGACATTGGGCATGGCAGACGACGATCAGCCCACGCGCATGGGCCTCGGCGGTGACCACAGCGGACAGCTCGGGCGGCATGAACGGGGTCGACTTTCCTATCGCAGAGCTGTCTTCGATGATGAGCTTGAGGTAGTCCGATCCCTCGGCGATGCGCTGACGCATGAACGAGGCGACGTCCGCAACGGTCGTCAGCACCGGGTAGTCGGGGAACCATTGGGTTGGATGGCTGCCAGCCACGGTCGCGACCACGCCCGCTGATCGAATATCGGCGATATCGCTCCTCCGAAGTGCCTTCAATCTTGCGATCACACCGGGATCGCTACCCATGCACAGCGATGTTGTGACCCCCAGCAGAAGTGCTTGCCGAAGACCCAAGATCCCTTGATCGAGGGAGCCCATCGACGTGTGCGAGTGCGCATCGATCAGCCCAGGCATCAGCGTGCCGCCAGCGCCGGACACGACCTCCGAGCCCTGTGGTGCATCGAGTCGCGTCCCGACCTCAGCGATCCGGTCGCCAGCTATCAACACAGTATCGGCGTCGACGACCTTGACCCCATCGAAGATCCGTACATCCCTGATTAGCGTCGCCATGCCGCGCCCTGGTCAGGTTTGAGAGAGGGCGATACGGTGCCGTTTGGATCGTCGATGATGGATGTTCGCCGTTTCCAGTCGAAGTTCCGCGGGGTGTACCTCGGTTGCGGGTCGCACTGGGGTTCGATCGTTAGCAGGAAGAACGAATCGGTCTTCCAGGTGCCGAATCGGAATGATGAGGTCGATTCGTTGAATTCGGCGTCGAACACGTCGACGTAGAACGTCACCGTTGCAGGGACATTATCGGCGTGGATGGTGATGTGGACCGGTTGGCCAAGAGACCGATCTCGTCGTAGTAACGAAGCGCGGGGATCGACAACCCGCCGCGCAGAGAGAAGATGCCGATGCTCATCAGGCCTTCGTCGTTCATGTGGTCCATGGTGGAGTCTCACCTGACCTGAGAGTCAACTACCTCGCGAGTCCGAGGAATCGCTCGCGTCGCGTCACTGGGGGCCGCGCCCGATTGATCGATTCGAGTCCGAACACGCGGGTCGCTGACTGGGCAGCGTGGTTTCTACTGGCGCGTTGCCTTCCACACCTCAACGCTTGGCCAGGTAGATGCCCATTCGGATGAGACGTACTCGTAGTCGGAGTGAGCGTCTGCGGGGACGACAAACTCAGTGAGTTCCTCGATCAGGAATCCGGATTCTCGAAGGAGCTTGATCATCGGCCCGGTCGGCAACTGGAAGTGGGTGCCGCCATCGGGCCGGTCGATCCGCGCGGCGTCTGCGTACGGTCGGCTCAGGCGGTCGCCCGCAGCATCAGCGTCAGGAGCCGTGCACAATTCCAAGAGAGTGGAGTTACGCAGAAAGATCAGCTGCCCGCCGGCCCGGAGAAGCCGGGCGGCTTCGGGAATCCACAACGTCGGGTCGCACCAGCTGCTAGCCCCGTACTCACTGATCGCTATGTCGAAGCTGTTGTCTGGCAACGGGACCTTCTCGGCGTTGCCGTGGATCAGCGGGAACACCAGGCCGAACTCCTGTTGAAGCGCTGCGGCGGTCGCGAGCTGCTCGGCTGAGTTGTCGATGCCGACTGCACGACCGCCGGCCCGCATCACCCACGCCCCGATGTAGGCGGTCCCGCAGCCCAGGTCGATGACGTCCTTGCCGCTCAGTTCGGGCAGCACATGCAGGTCCGATTCCGGCGTGGCCCAGATCCCCCAGTGCGGCTCGGCGGCCCATTGCTGCGCTGCCCGGCTCCTGAACCATTCGCTGTACCGGTCATCCCAGATCGCCCGGTTTTGCGCAGCGTGACCCGGCAATGCCTCGTCATCGGACATGCTGGCAGTCAAGCGGCGAGACTCGCACGAGCGCAACCGAGATTCCACGGTTCGTTAGTGAGTGCCACATTGTTGGCCCGCGCCAGTTCACCTCGTCCGGCGGCTATTCAACAGTAAGGATCGGGGTGGCCGTGGGCGTCGCTCGAACTCGTTCCAGGAATTGCACGATTTCCGCGGCGACAGTTCGATGGTTAATATCATTGAGCGCGTCGTGTCGTCCGTCTCGGACAATTGCCACGCTTGCATTCGGCAGGTTGGCCGCCAGCTTGCGCACCGGCTCGAGCGGTGCCAACGGATCGGTCGCGCCGTGCACGAACAATACCGGAATTGTCGGCCGCGCCGCGGCTGCTCTGTCGATCAGCTCCGCCGGCACCGGCTCGGTCAGCACCGCGCCACGGCGCAGGTCTCGGTCGTCGGTGAGCCGGGCCCGATGTGTGGGACAGGCGGTACGCGCCGCCAATTCGGCGCTCCATTGGGTTGCGGTATCGCCGGAAAGCGGGCCGTCGGCCAGCGGTGCGCCGGCCGCGACCACCGCGGTGGAGCCGCCCAATGTCAGCGCGTGCAATGCGCCGATATCCGACCCGATCAACACGATTGGCACCGGCGGGTCGTCGGCGACGAGCTCGGCCAGCCGGTGCGCAGCCTCTTCGGTGGATTCCGGGCTGGTCGCCAATGCGGTTACGAGATATCCGTCAGCAGATAGGCGCAGGCCGAAACGTTCGTATACTCCGGCATGCTCGCCGCGGCCGGGCAGCAGCACAACGGTGCCGCGTGGGGTGATCGCGGCCGGTGGTGCCCAGCTGCGATTGGTGCGTTCCGGGCTCGCGGCAACATCAGCGGCGTTGACGGCCATGGTTTTCCTTGACGTTTCGGAAAGTGTGAATTGAAGCGAGGTATCGATATAGACACTGCATGTGTCCAATTGCGTTTGTCAAGCTGGCGCAACGGCTCTCGGGCGAGCACGATGGGCTGGTGCGTATCTCAGCGAAGGCGGACTACGGGATTCGGGTGTTGCTCGAATTGGCCGCCGACACCAGTGCCCCGGTGACCTGCGAGGCGATCGCCTCCACCCAGTCGATCCCCTATCGATTCTTGAAATCGGTGGTGGCCGACCTCCGGCAGGCCGGGCTCGTGGTCAGCCAGCGCGGCTGTGAGGGCGGCTATTGGCTGGCCCGCGACCCCGACCTGATCAGCATTGCCGACGTCATTCGCGCGGTGGACGGCGAGGTGCTGACCGTGCGCGGCGAGCGGCTCGACGACCTCAGCTATGCCGGGAGCGCGCGGCATCTCGGCTCACTGTGGCTCGAGCTGTCCGACCGGCTCGACGGGCTGCTCGCCACCACGATCGCGCAGCTGCTGATCGCCGAGGTCGGACCACCGGCTTTGAGCGCGACCGGCACATCGTGACCGTCAGCGTCATCGAATTCACCGATCCCGCCTGCCCATGGGCGTGGGGATCGGAGCCGACATTTCGGTGGCTGCGGCTCGCCCTCGGCGAACAGGCGCACTGGCGACGGGTATTCGGAATTCTGTTCGACACGATCGATGATCCGGCGCCGGATCCGGCCGCCGAAACCGCTTGGTACGCGCGCAATCTTCTCGACATATCGCGACACACTTCCGCGCCGTACCCGGGCCGGCTCGAATGGCTTACCCGCACCAGCTGGCCGGCGTCGATCGTGGCCAAAGCCGCCGAGGCGCAGGGGAGTGCCGTCGCCGACAGGGTGTTGCGTCGACTTCGGGAGACGACGTTCATACTCGGCACTCCGGCGGACACCATGCCGGCCGCGCTCGATGCGGCGGCCGGTGTGCCCGGGCTGGACGAGCGCGCGCTGGCCGATTCCGCCGACGATCCGGCGACCGCCGCGGCGGTGCAAAGAGATTGGGCCGAAGCCCGGGAACCGCCGGCCGAATTGATCGATCTGGACGGCCCGCCGCCGCACAGTGGTCGGGCAAAAGAGGTACACGGTCGTTACCGATTTGCGCTGCCGACATTGGTCTTCGCCGGCCCAGGTGGACGATCGACCGTCCCGGGTTGGCGACCGATGACGGAATATCACGACGCTGTGATGCGTTGCGCGCCGGACCTGTCGATCACCCCACCGGTCCTGTCGCCCCAAACCGCGCTGGAAACGTTTGGCAGCCTCACGCTCCGTGACCTCGAGCTGCTCACCAACGGGTCGGAACCGGCCGGAGTGGCGGTGCAGACCGGAAATGGCCCGATCTGGCTGGATCCTGCCTGCCATGCCTATAGGACACCTAGAGATGGCGATTGACTTTGCCGCCAACCCTCGGTTATGTTTTTGGCGTGATATTCGACCGCCGACTCGTAGCTTGCCGCTACGTCGATTTTGTGCGCACCTCGAGTGCGCTGTGTCGCTAGTTCACGCACTCGCGCTCTTCCGCGCCTGACAAATCTCTCTAGGCACGCTTCGTGCCGACCATCCCTGAGGCTCACCGTCGAGCAATGGTTGGACCCGTTCGGGCGCGGCCGCACTCGGGCAGCAATGCCCCGCGCCCGCGCTCTCACTAGAAGGGCACGCCATATGGTGACCAATGAAATCCTTGGCATGGTGGGCACAAAAGATGTGTCTGAGTCGCATGGGTCGGCGTCGGCATCCGTTATCGACACCGACTACCTCACGCGGTTCGCGCAGGCGCACGAGGCGGCCGGATTCGACCGGGTGCTGATCGGCTACGGCGCTACCGCGCCGGACGGATTCGCAGTTGCCGCGCATGTACTGCACGTGACCACATCGCTGAAAGTGCTGATTGCGCACCGACCGGGATTCGTCGCGCCACCGCTCGTGGCGCGCAAGCTGGCGACGCTGGATCACTTGACCGGAGGCGGTCGGGTCGGGATCCACCACATCAGCGGTGGTGACGAGCGCGACCAGAAGCGCGACGGGGATTTTCTCGATCACGACCAGCGGTATGCCCGCACCGAGGAATTCATGGGTCTGCTGCGCCGGACGTGGACGGCCACCGAGCCGTTCGACCACGCCGGCAACGTATATCGGCTCGAGGGCGCATTCAGCTCAGTGAAACCGGCTACCGACGATGGAATTCCGCTGTATTTCGGCGGAGCATCGGCGGCCGCGGTCAACGTCGGCGCGGCGCAAGCCGATGTGTACATGCTCTGGGGCGAACCGCGCGAGCAGATCGCCGAGCGTATTGCCGAGGTGCGGGCGGCGGCGGCGAAATTCGACCGCGACATTCGATTCAGCCTCTCGGTGCGACCGATTGTGGCTGACACCGAAGATGCCGCCTGGGCGCAGGCCGAGGAGATCCGACAAGCCGCCCTGCAGAGGATCGACAACCCGGATAATCTTTTCCACGCCACGCGCAAGGACCGGCGGAGCTCGTCGGTAGGTTCCGATCGGCTGCAGCAACAGGCCAAAGAGCGCGAGGTTTACGACGAGCGCTTGTGGTTCGGGATCACCGCGATCACCGGCCCGGGTGGCAATTCGACCGCATTGGTCGGCACTGCCGAGCAGGTCGCGGAGTCGCTGCAGAAATACCGGGATATCGGAGTCGACAGCTTCTTGATCCGCGGATTCGACCCGCTGGGCGATGTCGTGGAATGGGGCAAGCGTCTGGTTCCGCTGCTGCGCGAGCACAACGCCGGACAGCTGGCAGTCGCGCGCTGACATCGTCGGCGCAACAGGGGAGTGAACGTCAAATGGTAAAGAAGCTGCGGCTCGGTGCTGCCGCCGTGTCGGCATCGCTGTTGGTGGTGCTGGCCGCTTGCGGTAGTGGGAGTGGGAGCGCCGCGGCCGGTGGCGGCGGAGGCAGCACCCTGAGCTGGGGCTGGTACCTACCGTCCACCTGGGACCCGGCGACGTCGGCGATCGGGCAGGACGTGCACGCCCTGGCGCTCGCATATGCGGGCCTGACAAAGCAGGACCTCAAGGGCAACGCGGTTCCGGCCCTCGCCAAATCCTGGAAATACAACGCTAATGGCACCGCCGTCACGTTTGTCTTGCGTCCCGGGCTGAAGTTCAGTGACGGCACGGCGCTGGATGCGGCGGCGGTGAAGTTCAATATCGAACGGGGACGTGACGGCAAGGGCACCACGATCGGCGACCAGCTGGCCGAGGTGACCGACGTCAAGGTGGTCAATCCGACCACCGTCACGCTGGTGCTCGACAAGTCCGACTATCAGATTCCGGCCTTGTTGGCGGGCAAGACCGGCATGCTGGTCAGCCCGACCGCGGCCCGAAAAAACTCCGCCGGCCTTTCCACGAAGCCGGTCGGCGCCGGCCCGTTCATTCTCACCGACTACGTCCCGGATTCGCACGCCGATCTGAAGCGCAATCCAAACTACTGGGACGCGAAGGACATCAAGCTCAAGAACTTCGTGCTCAAGACCGCGCCGGATCCGTCGGTGGCGGTGGCCGGGCTGCAGTCCGGGCAGTACGACATGGCGGTCATTCCGCCGAGTCAGATTCAGGCCGCAAAGGCCGCCGGTCTGAAGGTCGACCCGATCACCGTGCTCACCGTGCGGACGCTCGACGTGAACGGCAAGGTGGCGCCGTTCAACAATCCCAAGGTCATGCAGGCGATCAGCCACGCAATCAATCGCAAAGAGCTGGTGCAGACGGCGTTCTTCGGTCAGGGAAAGCCCGACTGGCAGCCGTTCCCGGAAGGCTATGTCGGCTACAACCCGACGCTGGACAATCTCTATTCATACGATCAGGCCGAGGCAAAGCGGCTGCTGGCCGACGCGGGTCACCCGAATGGCCTCAGCGTGGATCTGTGGGTGTCCGACGCCAGCGACGCAATCGCCGAGGTCCTGCAGAAGCAGCTGAGTGCGGTGGGAATCAAGGTACGGCTGCGGGTCGAGCAGCCGGGCATCAACAACTACATCACCCGGCAGTATCCGCTGGCGCTGGACAGCTTCTCCGGCCGGGAATCACCCGTACAGGCGCTGACCGTGTTGTTCGGCAAACAGGGCCTGCTGAACCTCGGCCGCTACAGCAATTCCGCGTTCGACAAGGCGCTGGACAAGGCCCGAGCCACCCCGCTGGACTCGCCGAACTATCCGAAGGCCCTGCAGGCGGCGACGGCGGCCGGGGTGAAGTCGATGCCGAACACGTTCCTTTTCAGCTGGCCGCGCATTTTCGCCTACAAGTCGAATGTGCATGGTCTGCAAAACTGGACCGGCACCGAGCGCTTTGAGGGTGTCACCGTCCAATGACGGCGGCCGTTGACACCCTGTTCGACGCGGCGGCGCCGGCAACGAGCCGGCGCCGGCCCGGGATCGCCTTGCTGCGTACGCTTTTCCGGGGTCTTGCCGTCGCCATCCCAGTCGTGTTCATCGCCACCTTCATTACCTACGGCCTGGGCTCACTGAGCAAGTTCAACCCGGCCGCCGCGGTGATGGGGGAGACGGCGACCCCGGCCGACATCAAGCGGATGAATCACGAATTCGGCCTGGACCGACCATTTCTGGTCCAGTACTTCAGCTGGCTCGGGCACGCGCTGCGCGGGGACTTCGGCCAATCGTGGTTCACCCGCATACCGGTCTCGCAGAGCATCGAGCAGCGGCTGCCAGTGAGCCTGTCCGTCGCCGTGGGCGCGCTGCTGATCGCGGTCGTGCTCGGCGCGGCCGCCGGAATCGGTGCGGCGCTCAACAAGGGCGGTTGGTTCGACCGCGGTGTCACGGTTGTCTGCTCGGTGCTGTCGACGATCCCCGGCTTTGTGGCGGCGATCGCGCTGATTACGATATTCGCGGTCAGCTTCCCGATCCTGCCGTCGGGCGGGTACGTGCCTCCGTCTGTCAACTTTGGACAGTGGCTCAAGTTCTTGATTCTCCCGTGCACCGCGCTGAGTCTTGAGGCGGCGGCCGATCTGGCCCGCCAGCTGCGCAACGGGCTGGTCGGCACGCTCCGCGAGAATTACGTGACCGGCGCAATCGTGCGCGGATATTCCACCCGCCGGGTGTTGTTCGGGCACGCCCTGCGCAACGGTGCCGGCCCGGCGCTGGCGTTGCTCGGCCTGCACATTCCGCGGCTGATCGGCGGCGCCGTGATTACCGAGACCGTATTTGCGCTGCCCGGCCTGGGCCAGCTGGCGAAGGACAGCGCGCTCAAGGGCGACGTGCCGGTCGTGCAGGCCTGCCTGCTGGTGACAATCGGTCTCGTGCTGGTGTCGAGCCTGCTCGTCAATATCGCGCTGAAGAAACTGCGTCCAGGCAGCGGCAGGCAGGAATGAGCACGTTCCGACGGGCCTGGCAGCTCCGGCCGGCGAAGATCTCGGTCGTAATCCTGGCCGCGATCGTAGTGCTGGTGGCGTTCGGCCACCTGCTCGCCCCGATGGATCCGCTGCAGCAACATGACGGCCAAATCCTGAAAGGACCGAGCGCGCATTTCTGGCTCGGCACCGATTATCTCGGCCGCGATGTGCTCAGCCGGCTCATTTACGGCTCCACATTGTCGGTGCTGACCGCACTGGAGGCGGTAGGCATCGCGTTCGGTCTCGGCGTGCTGCCAGGGCTGGCGTCGGTCTATCTCGGCCGGCCGTTCGAATGGGTGTCGCAGCGGGTGATGGACGGGCTGATGGCGCTGCCGTTCATCATTTTTGCGATCGCGGTCGCGGCCCTGCTGGGCAATGGCCTGCACCAGGCGATGTTCGCGGTCGGTGTGCTGATGGCGCCCGGCTTCTTCCGTATCACTAGAGCGGCGGCGTGGAGTTTCAACCGGGCGCAGTACGTCGAGGCGGCGCAGCTGCTCGGCGCGTCCCCATGGCGCATTATTCGCAAGCACATCTGGAACAAGGTGCTGCCGACCGTCGCGATCGCCACCGCCAACCACATCGCCGGTGCGCTGTTGATTGTCTCGTCGCTGACATTCCTGGGTATCGGGGTGGTGCCTCCGACGCCGACGTGGGGTGGGCTGCTCGCGAGCGACCTGAATTATCTTGCCCAGCAGCGCTGGGCTCCGGTCGCGCCGGCGCTGCTCATCATGATTACGGTTGGTGCGCTGAATGTATTCGCCGACGCCATCCGGGACAGCTCGGACGACGGAGCCCTGAAGGATGCCACGAAGCGACGTCGGCTGGGGGAGTCGCGCAATGTCGCAACCGCCCGTTGAACAGCCTCTCCTGCACGTCGACGACCTGCGAATCACGGTCGGCGCCGGTCACGCCGATGCCGTACGCGCGGTTTCGTTTGATGTCCAGAAGGGACAGACGTTCGGCCTTGTGGGCGAGTCCGGCAGCGGCAAGACGCTGACCTGCCGCGCGATTCTCGGTGTCCTGGCCCCCGGTTGCGCGGTCACCGGCGGTCGGATCGACTTCAATGGCGCGAATCTCGTTACGGCCACCCGGAAGGAGCTGGACCGGGTGCGCAGCCGGCACATTGGTGCGGTTTTCCAGGATCCCGCCTCGTACCTGAATCCCTCGCTCACAATCGGCCGGCAGCTGTCCGAGGTCCTGCGCGTAAAGGGGGGCCTCGGCCGGAAGGCGGCGCAGGTCCGTTCGGTCGAGCTGCTCGAGCTGGTCGGCATGCGCAATCCGCAACGGGTATTCGGCCAATATCCGCATGAGCTGTCCGGCGGCATGCTGCAGCGCGCACTGCTCGCGATCGCGGTGTCGTGCGAGCCCGAGCTGCTAATCGCCGACGAGGCGACGACCGCGCTCGATGTCACCGTTCAGGCCGAGGTTATTGAGCTGCTGCGTACGTTGCGCCGGGAGCTGAACCTCGCCATCGTCTTCGTATCGCACGACCTCGCGGTCATTTCCGAGTTATGTGATCGCGTCGCCGTCTTTTATGCGGGTGAGATCGTGGAATCCGGTGCGACCCGCGACGTGCTTGTCGCGCCGCGGCACCGCTACACCAAGGCATTGCTTGACGTCGCCGACACCGGCGGTTGGCAGCATCGTGCGGAGCGGAGCGCAGCTACAAGGGACGGCCGGTTGGCGGTAATTCCCGGGCAACCGCCTGCGCTCGGGGTGATCGCGCCCGGTTGCGCGTTCGCGCCGCGGTGTGGCGCGGCGGCGGCCGACTGCCGCGCCGGCGATATCACGCGGCAAACCGAGCGTGACCGCGAGTTTCGCTGTATTCATCCGGTCGCCGCAATGGTCGAGGCGGCACGGTGAGCGCCACGGACGTCACCCGGGCGGCCGGCCGGCTCCGTGACGACGAGCCGCGTCCCGTCGAGCTACTGGCCGTCAAGGGGCTGAATGTGACGCTGGGCCGCGGCCACCGGATCCTGCACGACGTCGAGCTGAATGTTGCCGCGGGCGAGATTCTCGGTCTCATCGGCGAAACGGGATCCGGCAAGACCACGCTGGCTCGTACGGTGCTCGGCCTCACCGCGCCGGTCTCGGGAACGGTTCGGTTGAACGGCGTTGAGCTGACCTCGCTGCGCGGCGGGAAGCTGCGTGCATTCCGCCGGGCCGGGCATATTCAGTACGTGTTCCAGGACCCGCTGCGCTCGCTGGATCCCGATCTGCGCGTCGCCGACATCGTCGGCGAGGGACTCGCGATCGCCGGCGTGCCGGCGGCGGACCGGGCCACCCGAGTGCGCTCGGCGCTGGAACGGGTCGGGCTCGATGCTGCGCTGGCCGACCGCAGCCCGGGCCAGATTTCCGGCGGCCAGCGGCAGCGGGTGGCCATAGCCCGCGCGATTGTGGTCGAACCACGGCTACTGATCTGCGACGAGCCCGTCAGCGCCCTGGACGTATCCAACCGCAACCACATTCTGCAATTGCTCGCTGATCTGCGTGACCAGCTGGGCGTCGGGATTGTGGTTATCTCACACGACCTCGGCTCGCTGGCCGCGATTACCGACCGCATCGCGGTGCTCTATCAAGGACACATTGTCGAGGAAGGCCCAGCTCGGGCGATATTTACCGCGCCCCAACATCCGTACACGCAACTGCTCATCGCTTCTGTACCCACCATCGACAGCTCGAGCGGTATCGCCGCGGACCGGCGCCGTGAGCTGCGCGAACAGGCCGCCCAGCAGGTTGGCGAGAGGACGAACGGATGAGCCGCACGAAGCGACCTGGGAGCGGAGCCATCGGAACAGTGGACTCCAGGCCGGATACGGACGTCTCCGAAGAGGATTTCCGTGGGCTGATGAGCATGATTTGCGGCCCCGTCGTGATCGTCACCACGATGTCCTGTGGTGAGCCCGCCGGCACCACGGTCAGCGCATTCGCGTCGTTGTCGCTGCGTCCGCGGCTGGTGATGTTCGCCCTCGATCGGCAGTCTCGACTGCTAGACAAGGTCGAGGACACCGGAAGGTTCGGCGTGAATGTGCTCCAATTCGCACAGGCCGAGCTGGCGACAACCTTCGCCACCAAGCGCGATGACAAATTCGCCGGCATCGAATGGTCGACCCGCGACGGTCTGCCCTATCTGGCTGGCTCGCCGGGCTGGGCGGTCGGCAGCGTGCACGAGCTCGTGCCGGGCGGCGACCACATCATTGTCATCGGGCGTATTCATGACATCGCCAGCCAGACCGCCGCACCACTGATCTACGGCGGTCGCACGTTCGGCACTCATTCCCACCTGCCCGGTAGGCATTAATACTTGAACTCATCTGGGCAACGGTCCGCGACGTATGGATAGTGGCCGGTCTATAGGTCACGCCGATCTATTCATCGACACAAGCAATTGGACCGATCGATTGGATGCACCGATGATGGTCGCGTCTCCTATAAGCCGCGACCAAGGTGCGTCCTTATGGTGTCAAGCAATGATCGCGGGTCACTGCGCCCGCACGCACGGAGCGGTTCCTGGTGGCAGGGGAGCGGCATGCGGCGGCGGATGGTGGTCGCCGCGCTCGCGGTGGTGGGTTTGCTGTCCGCCGCCTGCTCGTCGACCAGTGCCGGCGCTCAAGCCGCCAAGAATGTGCTGACCGTTGGGGCCTATAACGGTCCGACGATTCAGCGCAATTTCAACCCGTACTCGCCCAATGCCCTCACCGGAGCGAACGGGCTCGTGTACGAGGCGTTGTTCGGGTTCAACTCCCTACAGAATGGCCAGCTCAAGCCATGGCTGGTGACCCGTTACGAGCTGTCCAACGGGGGGCGACGGCTCACGATGCACCTGGACCCTCGCGCGACGTGGTCATCCGGCGCGAAGTTGACCAGCGCGGACGTGTTGTTCACGTTCAGCTACTTGAAAAAGCACGGGCTCTTGGGATTCGACTACACCGCAGCTACCGCATCGGATGCGCAATCTGTTGTACTGACGTTCGCCACGCCGGCCAACACCATTCTCGGATCGGTTGGGGGCACGTCGATCATCCCAAAGAGTCAGTGGCAGAGCGAGGATCCGACGAAGTGGACCGATCCGAATCCGGTCGGCAGCGGTCCGTATGCGGTCCAGCGGTTTTCCGCGCAACAGGTCACCTTCACCGCACAGAAGAACTACTGGAGGGGAAAGTCGAAGGTCC
>Ga0137412_10002155_pt1 | contig 15511 bp, 14 predicted proteins | sample CZODoug2_1_16fun_FD_122160 | JGI IMG/M metagenome (GOLD analysis project Ga0137412, IMG submission 122160) | Vadose zone soil fungal communities from Angelo Coast Range Reserve, California, USA - CZODoug2_1_16fungal (Hybrid Assembly) | ecosystem: Environmental > Terrestrial > Soil > Vadose zone...
CTGTCCAATCTCGTCAACGCCCGCTATTTGAGGATCTGCGTTCTCACGCAGTACAAGTCGCATTCATTGGACCGTCACATTTCGCAGAACTGGCGACTGTCCGGTCTGGCCGGTGAGTACATCACCCCGGTCCCCGCCCAGCAGCGGCTCGGCCCGCGTTGGTACACCGGCTCCGCGGACGCGATCTATCAGTCGCTCAACCTGATCTACGACGAGGATCCGGACTACATCGTGGTTTTCGGCGCCGACCACGTCTACCGGATGGATCCCGAGCAGATGCTGCGCTTCCACGTCGAGAGCGGCGCAGGGGGCACGGTCGCGGGGATCCGGGTGCCGCGTGCCGAGGCAAGTGCGTTCGGCTGCATCGACGCCGACGAATCCGGCCGCATCCGCGGCTTCGTCGAGAAGCCGGTCGATCCGCCGGGTACGCCCGACGACCCGGAGGCCACGTTCGTGTCGATGGGCAACTACATCTTCACCACCAAGGTCCTGATCGACGCGATCCGTGCCGACGCCGACGAAGACCACTCCGATCACGACATGGGCGGCGACATCATTCCGCGGCTGGTTGCCGACGGGATGGCCGCGGTCTACGACTTCAACGACAACGACGTGCCCGGTGCCACCGACCGCGACCGGGGGTACTGGCGCGACGTCGGGACGCTGGATGCGTTCTATGACGCGCACATGGATCTGGTGTCGGTGCACCCCGTGTTCAACCTCTACAACAGGCGCTGGCCCATCCTCGGTGCGTCGGAGAACCTGGCGCCGGCCAAGTTCGTCAACGGTGGTTCGGCGCAGGAGTCGGTGGTGGGTGCGGGCAGCATCATCTCGGCGGCGTCGGTGCGTAACTCGGTGCTGTCGTCCAACGTCGTGGTCGACGACGGCGCCATCGTGGAGGGCAGCGTGATCATGCCGGGCGTGCGGGTCGGCCGCGGCGCGGTGGTCCGTCACGCGATCCTGGACAAGAACGTCGTCGTCGGACCCGGCGAGATCGTCGGGGTGGATCTGGAGAAGGACCGCGAACGCTTCGCGATCAGCGCCGGCGGCGTTGTCGCCGTGGGCAAGGGCGTCTGGATCTAACGTTCACCACACGTAGGGCAGCAGCCGGTAGTGCACCCGTTGGGTGTAGTCCCGGTAGCCGCTGAGTTCGTGCGTCAGCAGGTCCTCTTCATCGCGGATGCGCAGCACGAGCACCACGAAGCCGGGGATGAACAGGAGCAAACCCCAGTACGAGCCGAGCGCCAATGGGATGCCGAGCATCAAGAACACGTTTCCGGTGTACATCGGATGGCGCATCAGCCCGTACAGGCCGGTGGAAACGAGCTGCTGGCCCGCCTCGACGGTGACATTGGCTGCCGCATAACTGTTTTGGACGATCACCAGCATCGACAGGCCGAGTCCGATCGCGACCAGGACGTCCCCTATCACCGAGACGGACGCCGGTACGGAGGACCATCCGAAGCGGTGATCGAGGGCGCTGATCACGAACATGGCCGGAAAGGCGATGAATATGACGGTGATGAGGATGCGCTGCAGCGTTCGGGCCTCCGCGGACGGTCCGACCCGCATCCGCCGTTCGAGGGCCTCGGGATTCGTGCGCATCAAATACACGCTGGGGATCCAGGTGGAGAGCGCGAACACCGCGAGGAAGACCCAGGCCTGCCAATAATGGAATGTTCCGGCCGGCAGGAACAGCATCGCTCCGAAGGCCACCAGGCCCAAAGTGGCTGAAAGTAGGCCTTTGGCAGCAGTTTTCATGACAGCCTCCTTAATTCTGTACGTCGCGGCGGCGAAAGGCCGCCAGTCCCAGCGCGATCAGCGCGAGGTCGATCGCCAGCAAGCACAGCAGCGGAACTGGCGTGAAGGCGCCGGCGGTGACAAGCGGGATGTGCGCGAACGGCTCCAGGTCGAGCACCCACTGCGGAAAGCCGGACAGCGAACCGATCAGATACAGCGCGACGAATCCGACCAGCACACCCCATGCGACCGGACTGAAACGCGGCGCCAGCCCGAACAATGCGACGGTCACCGCGGCCGGCAGCCACACGGCCGGCAGCTGAACCAGGGCAGTGCCCACGACCATCCACAGTTTGCCGCCGACGTCGTGGGCGGCAATTCCGTAGCTGAGGCCGGCGACCGCACCGGCGATCACGATCGCGACCGCCGAGCCGATCAGGGCCATCACGAGATGACTTGTCAGCCAGCGGCTTCGGCTCACCGCTCCACTCAGCAGCGTCTCGGCCCGTTGATCGGCCTCTTCCTGGTGCAGCCGCAGTGTCAGCGACACGGCGAACGCGGCCGCCATCATGCCCAGCATGCAGAACGCGGCCGCGACGAAGGCCTGCTCCAAAACGTTGGTGCCGCCCATGCGCACGACGATGTCTCGTGCCGTATCGCCGGCCAGCTCATCGCCGATGCCGTGGATGATGCTGCCGATCAGCAAGCCATACAGGCACAGCCCGACGGTCCACAGCAGCAGCGCACCGCGATCCAGCCGCCAGGCCAGCCCGAAAGCGTTCCGCAGCAACGGTGTTGCGGTGCCCGGGCCCGGCCGTTCGGCGATCAACCCCGCCCCGACGTCACGACGCGCGAGCAGCTGGTAGGCCAGCGCGGTGAGCAGCAGCGTCGTCGCCAGATGCAACAGCAGCACCCACCACCGGTCACCGGCGTACGGGCGAACCTGCAACGACCAGCCCAGCGGCGAGAGCCACGACAACGCCGGTGAGCCGGCGTCGCCGACGGCGCGCAGCGTGAACGCGGTGGCCAGCACGGCGAATGCCGCACCGCGCGCGAAACGTGCGCTCGCCGAAAGTTGGGCCGCCACCGCGGCGACGGCGGTGAACACCAGACCCGAGCAGGCCAGTGCCGCACCGAAAGCCAGCGACCCGGCCGGCGGAACGCTGGTGCCCAACAGGCCGGCCGCGCCGAGCGCGCCGGTGGTCAGCGAGGCCCCGCATGACAACACCCACGCCGCGGTCAGGCTGGCGTACCGGCCCACCGCGGTCGAGTCGACCAGCTCGGCACGGCCGGTTTCTTCGTCGGCACGGGTGTGGCGGATGACGGTGAGAATGACCGCCACGGCGATCAGCAGATGGAACATGCCGGCTTTCCAGATGCCGGTCGCGCCAAGGCTGTCGTTGTAGATCTTTCCGTAAAGCGCCCGCTGCGCGGGGCTGGCCATGATCGTGGCGGCGAAGCCGGCGCGGGCCGCCTGGTCCGGGTAGACCTTCTCGATGCCGCCGATGTAGACGGTGGCCAGTGGCGTCGACAGCAGTAACACCCAGAGCGGCAAGACGATCCGGTCGCGCCGCAGGTAGAGCCGTAGCATGCCGAGCGTCCCGGTGAAGGCCGAGCCACGCCGTGGCGCCTCGTGCGCCGGCTGCTGCGGCCGTTCCAACACTGTGCTCATTGGCGCCACTCCTCCTCATCGCTTCGCTCTGCATCGTCGTTGGCGCGGGTCATGAGTGCGCTCCTTGATCGCTCAGCTCCCGCTGACCGTCGGCGCCGTAGTGGCGCATGAAGAGCTCTTCCAGCGTGGGCGGCTGGCTGACCAGGCTGCGCACACCGGTGTCGCCGAGCGCCCGAATGAGTTCGCCGAGTCCTTCGCTGTCGACGTGGGCGTGCAGCGTGGACCCTTCGTAGCTGACGTCCTCGACGCCACGGATGCGGGTGAGATCGCCCGGGTCGCGAAGCAAGTCGGCTGTGATCGTCGTGCGGCTGAGATGCCGCATCGATTCCAGTGTCCCGCTCTCGACGGTCTTGCCGGCGCGGATGATCGTCACCCGTTCGCAGAGTGCCTCGGTCTCGGCCAGGATGTGACTGGATAGCAGGACCGTCGCGCCGCGATCGCGTGCTTCGGCGACGCACTGCTGAAAGATGTTCTCCATCAACGGGTCCAGGCCACTGCTCGGCTCGTCGAGGAGCAGTAGCCGGGCCCGCGACGAGAAGGCGGATACCAGCGAGACCTTCTGCCGGTTGCCTTTGGAGTAGGTGCGGGCCTTCTTGTGCGGGTCGAGTTCGAAGCGCTCGACCAGCTCGGCACGTCGCTTTTCGTCGATGCCGCCGCGCATGCGGGCCAGCAGGTCGATCGTCTCGCCGCCGGTCAGATTCGGCCACAGCGTGACATCGCCGGGAACATAGGCGATCTGCCGGTGTAGGTCGACCGCATCGGCCCATGGGTCACCGCCGAGTAGGCGCGCCGTGCCCGAGTCGGCCTTCACCACGCCCAGCAGTACCCGGATGGTCGTCGACTTTCCGGCCCCGTTGGGCCCGAGGAAGCCGTGCACCTCGCCCTCGCGCACCGTCAACTCCAGGCCGTCGAGGGCCCGAACCGCACCGAAAGTCTTTGTCAGATTCCGGATTTCGATCGGCATGTGATTGCTGTCAACTGGCATCAGATTCTCCTTGTGCATTTTGACGTGCGGCTTCGCCTAGAAAGGCCTCGTACATATGGCTGTCGGTCATCAGACCGTTGGTGTAGAGCTCCAGAGCAGGTAGCACCATGTCCTGGGCGTAGTCGCGGAGCACTGCCCGCAGATCCGTTGGGGTCTCGTGCATCTGGATGTACAGCAGGAAGCCGCCGCCGCCGGTGATCGCCAGATACTTGGACCGGGCAGCGGGGTCGCGGCTGGGCTTCAGGATGCCGGTAGTGACGCCTTCGTCCAGGTAACTCTCGGCGTTGTCGATCATCGTGCGCCAAAACGTTCTCGCGAGCTCGCCACCGGCCTGCATGCTGCGCACCAAATAGGCCATCAAGGGTGCGTACTCCTCGATCTCGGCCATCGCGGCGAACCAGGTTGCCGGGTCGCTGGAGTTCATCGCCTCGGACTTACTGCTGCGAATCTCCTCGGCGACGTAGTCGTCGCAGGCCTTACGCAGACCGTCTTTGGAACCGAAGTGGTGGATGACGAGCGCGGCGCTCACGCCCGCCGCTTCGGCGATCGAGCGCAGCCCGACGCTGAAGCCCTGCTCGCCGAACCGCTCGATCGCCGCGTCGCGGATCCGGGCCGCGGCGGTCAGATCGTCGACTGAACGCATGTTCAAAAGACTAAACAGCCGTTCAGTCGGACGTCAAGGGGGTAACCCGTCACGAATCCGTAAAGAGCGTGAAGTCAGTCGCGAACGGCGGCCAGCAAGCCGTCGCCGAGCGGCACCAGGGCCGGGGTGAGCAGTTCGTTCTCGGCGATGAGCCGCGCCGCCTCGCGCACCGCGGCCACCTCTGCGTCGTGGGCCGCCGGGTCGCCGGCCCGGCCACCGGCCGCCGCGCCGTGCACGACGATCACGCCGCCGGAGCGCAGCAGCCGTACGCCTTCGACCACGTAGTCCGGCTGGTCGAGCGGGTCGGCGTCGATGAACACCAGATCGTAAGAGTCGTCGGCCAGCCGGGTCAGCACTTCCTGGGCTCGGCCGCTGATCAGCCGGGTCCGCGACGGGCCGATGCTGGCGTCGGAGAACGCTTCCTTGGCGATCCGCTGGTGTTCGGGCTCGATGTCGATCGTGGTCAGCACACCGTCGTTGCTCATCCCGGACAGCAACCACAGGCTGCTGACGCCGGCGCCGGTGCCGACCTCGACGACGGCCTTTCCGCCGCTGAGTTTGGTCAGCAGGCTCAGCAGCGCTCCGACCGCCGGCGTTACCGCGCCGGCGCCGATGTCGGCGGCACGGTCGCGGGCGGCCAGCAGCACTGCATCCTCGGAGATCGAACCCTCGGCATGCGCCGAGAGGGAGTCGGCCCGACTCGTCGTCGCTGGCTGGCCTGGCGTGTGATCGGTCGTGGCCATGGCGTGAGCGTAAGTCCAACCCCTGCCGCGTGCAGTCAGGCGCGCCCGTCACCGGCGGCGCGACACGCTTAACGAATCGGCGTGATCGAAACGTAATGTGACCGATATGGCCAGCGCAACGGGGGTATCGGCGCCATTCTTAGTGAAAGCTCAGTGCGATCACATACCGCACACACGCCGATAGACGACGGTATCTCCCATGGAGCGTGGAGGCCGCTGGTCCGGGAATACATCCCGCTATCTTCGCGTTGCCCGCGGTGATGAATTGCCGAGCATTGACGGTAATCTGAACCCGGAGGATTTGAACATAACCACACTGTTGAGCCCGTCCAGCATGTCGCACCCCGAGCAGTACCGCGACGCTGATTGGGTCGAGCCCGCTGAGGAGCCCTACGGCACCGCGGTCTTCGACGCGACCGGAGACAAGACGGCCATGCCGTCGTGGGATGAGCTGGTTCGTCAACACGCCGACCGGGTCTACCGACTGGCGTATCGACTCGCCGGCAACCAGCACGATGCCGAGGACCTGACCCAGGAAACCTTTATCCGGGTTTTCCGGTCGGTGCAGAACTACCAGCCGGGAACTTTCGAGGGCTGGCTGCACCGCATCACCACCAACCTGTTCCTGGACATGGTGCGCCGTCGCAGCCGGGTCCGGATGGAGGCGCTGCCCGAGGACTACGACCGGGTGCCCGCTGACGAGCCCAACCCCGAAGAGATCTATCACGACGCGCACCTGGGTCCTGACCTGCAGGCGGCGCTCGATTCACTGCCTCCGGAATTCCGCGCGGCAGTGGTCTTGTGTGACATCGAGGGACTGTCCTACGAGGAGATCGGCGCCACGCTCGGCGTCAAGCTCGGCACCGTGCGCAGCCGCATCCACCGTGGACGGCAAGCGCTGCGTGACTATCTGGCGGCGCACTCGGACAACGCCGTTGCCGCTGAGGGCTAAGACACGACCCACCTGATCGGTGAGTTCATTGGTGTTCTGGTGTCGGTCAACGCGCTACATTCGAGGTAGTGCCGCGAAAACACGACGTGATACCGAGAGGAGTTGGTGATGGTCGAGCGGGGACATGTCTTCCGCCGAGCGTTCTCCTGGCTCCCCGCCCAATTCGCCTCACAAAACGACGCGCCGGTCGGTGCTCCACGGCAATTCGGCTCGACCGAGCATTTGTCGATCGAGGCGATTTCTGCCTTTGTCGACGGTGAGCTGCGGATGAACGCTCACCTGCGCGCGGCGCATCACATCTCGCTGTGCCCGGAATGTGCCGCGGAAGTCGACGGTCACCGTCACGCCCGCGAGGCGCTGCGCGACTCCAACCCGATCAGAATCCCCAGCACGCTGCTGGGATTGCTGTCGCAGATTCCGCACTGCCCGCCCGACGACGATGCGGGTGCTCAGCAGGGCGGCCAGTGGGAGACTCCCCGCGCACGGGGCAGCGCCGACCCGCCCCGCCCGCGGGGCAGCGCTGGCCCACCGCCGGAAGGCGGCAGACCGTCGAGGCTGTCCGATCGATTCCCCGACGGCAGCAGGCGTGACCGCCCAGAGTCTCGGTAGGGTGGATACCAGTTTGGCCAAGCCGGTGCGCGGCGCCGTGCTCGAGTCCATAGCGCGCGTGCGTTTGCCGAGCGCTCGGAAGAGGATGACGTGAGCTCCGATCAAGACAACAACGGCGCCCCTCGGCTGGCGCCGCGACCTGTTTCCCGGCCGCCGGTCGACGCCGTATCGCGTCAGGCCTTCAGTCGTCCCGACGGTGTGCAGGGATCATTCGTCGCCGAGCGGGTGCGGCCGACGAAGTATCGCGACGCAGGTGAGTTCGCCCCGCATGACGAACCCGCCGACCCGGTCCTTTCGGAGGCCTTCGGTCGTCCGTTCCCCGGGGGCGATTCTCTGCAGCGCCACCCCACCGACGCGGGCGCGCTAGCGGACGACAAGAACAAGGATGAACTCGAAGACCCCGAGGACCCCTGGCGCGATCCCGGTGCGGCCGCGGCTCTGGGTGACCCTGCGGTAGCGCGTACCAGCGCCCACGGGCCTGAGATCGCGCACGGCCGACTCGGTGTGCGTGACGTGTTGTTCGGCGGACGGGTGTCGTATCTGGCGCTGTCGGTGCTGGGCGTGCTGGCGTTGCTGATCGGCTTGGTCGGCGGCGTGGTCGGACGCAAGACCGCGGAGGTCGTCGAGGCGTTCACCACCTCCAAGGTGACCCTGTCGACCAACGGCAACAGCGAATCCCCGGCCGGTCGGTTCGCCAAAGTGGCTGCCGCGGTTGCTGATTCGGTGGTCACCATCCAGTCGGTCAGCGATCAAGAGGGCATGCAGGGATCCGGCTTCGTGGTCGACGGCCGTGGTTACATCGTCACCAACAACCATGTCATCTCCGAAGCGGCCAACAACCCGAGCCAGTTCAAGACCACGGTGGTGTTCAACGACGGCAAGGAAGTGCCCGCCAACCTGGTCGGCCGCGACCCGAGGACCGACCTGGCCGTGCTCAAGGTAGACAACGTCAACAACCTGACGGTCGCCAAGCTCGGCGACTCAGACAAGGTTCGCGTCGGCGACGAGGTGCTGGCCGCCGGTGCGCCGCTGGGTCTGCGCAGCACCGTCACGCACGGCATCATCAGCGCGCTGCACCGCCCCATCCCGTTGTCGGGGGAGGGTTCTGACACCGACACGGTGATCGACGCCGTCCAGACCGATGCCTCGATCAACCACGGGAACTCCGGTGGTCCGCTGATCAACATGGACTCTCAGGTCATCGGCGTCAACACCGCGGGCAAATCGCTGTCCGACAGCGCCAGCGGGCTTGGTTTCGCCATCCCGGTCAGCGAGGCGAAAGTCGTTGCCGAGACGCTGATCAAAGACGGCAAGATCGTGCACCCGACGCTCGGCGTGAGCACCCGGTCGGTTAGCAATGCGATCGCGCAGGGCGCACAGGTCGCCAATGTCAAGGCCGGCAGCCCCGCGGAGAAGGGCGGCGTCCTCGAGAACGACGTGGTGGTCAAGGTCGGCAGCCGCGGCGTGGCCGACGCTGACGAGTTCGTCGTCGCGGTGCGGCAATTGACCGTCGGGCAGCCCGCGCCGGTCGAGGTGGTCCGCGACGGTCGTCACGTCACGCTCACAGTGACCCCGGGGCCGGACGGCGGCTAATGTTCGCCAACGTCGGCTGGGGCGAAATCCTGGTCCTCATGGTGGTCGGGCTGGTGGTCCTGGGCCCTGAGCGCCTGCCCGGCGCGATCCGGTGGACGTCCTCCGCCTTGCGCCAAGCCCGCGACTACCTCAGCGGAATGACGACCCAACTGCGTGAAGACATGGGCCCCGAGTTCGACGATCTGCGTGAGCCGCTGTCCGAGCTGAACAAGCTGCGCGGCATGACGCCGCGGGCGGCGCTGACCAAGCATCTGTTCGACGGCGACGACTCGCTGTTCACCGGCAACTTCGATCAGCCGACAATTAACACACCGGAAAAGGTTGTGGCTCAGCCGGTTACACATGGGAAGGCGGAGCAGACCGCCGCCGGGCCGGCGCCGTTCGACACCGACGCCACCTGAGCTCAGTGTCGACTGGTATCCAGTCCCAGTGACATACCGGCCAATCCGCGTCGCCGTGCCGACAGGGTATCCGCGACGCCGCGTAGCTCCTTGCCGGCCGCGGAGTCGGGGGCGCTGAGCACCACCGGAAGCCCGGCATCGCCGGCGGCAACCAGCGCAGGATCCAACGGAATCTGACCGAGCAGCGGCACGTCCACACCCATTGCGCGGGTTAGCCGTTCGGCGACCTGCGCGCCGCCGCCTTCGCCGAACACCTGCATCGTCGAGCCGTCCGGTAGCAGTAATCCGGACATGTTCTCCACCACGCCAACGACGCGCTGGCGGGTCTGCAGTGCGATGCTGCCCGCGCGTTCGGCGACCTCGGCCGCGGCCAGCTGAGGCGTTGTCACCACGATGATTTCGGAGTTCGGGATCAGCTGAGCGATCGAGATCGCGATGTCGCCGGTACCCGGCGGCAGGTCGAGCAGCAGCACGTCCAGGTCGCCCCAGTACACGTCAGCCAGAAACTGTTGCAAAGCCCGGTGCAGCATCGGCCCACGCCACACCACCGGCGTGTTGCCCTCGACGAACTGGGCGATGGAGATGACCTTCACCTCGTGCGCAATCGGCGGCAGGATCATCGACTCCACCTGGGTGGGCCGGTCGGTGGTCCCCATCATGCGCGGGATCGAGTGGCCGTGGATGTCGGCGTCGAGCAGCCCGACCGACATCCCGCGCGCGGCCATCGCCGCGGCCAGGTTGACCGTCACCGTCGACTTACCCACGCCGCCCTTGCCGGAGGCGACGGCGTACACCCGGGTCAGCGATCCGGACTGGGCGAACGGGATGACGGGCTCGCGGGAGTCGCCGCGCAACTGCTTGCGCAGTTCGGTGCGCTGCTCGTCGTTCATCACGTCCAGGCTGACCTTCACCGCGCCGGTGCCCGGCACGTCGGCGACGGCCTGGCGCACGCGGTCGCTGATTTCGGTCTTCTTCGGGCATGCGGAGGTGGTCAGGTAGATCTCGACGTGCACGTCGCCGCCGGGGCTCACCTCGATACCTTTGACCATCCCGAGCTCGGTGATGGGGCGCCGCAGTTCAGGATCGATCACCTTGGCCAGAGCGGCGCGAACGTCTGCAGTCGGATCGGACATCATTGCCGAGTGTAGTGCGGCGACGACGCGGGCCGAGACGGCCCGGCGGAGGAGCCGGACCATTGGGCTTGAGTCGGCGACGACGCGGGCCGAGACGGCCCGGTCAGGCGGGGGGAGCCGACTGCGGGGCGGCGGGCTGTCCACCCGGCGCGGCGGGCGGGGAAGCGGCGGGAGCAGGCGGCGCGACCGCCGGTTGCGGCTGCGGGGCCACCGGCGGCGCGGCGGGCGGGGGAACCTGGGCAGGCGGGGCGGGTGGCACACCAAACGGGGCGGGCGGCATGCCCGCCGGGGTTGGCGGCGCATTGAACGCCTGCTGAGGCCCGCCCGGATCGCCGCTGATGCAGATCACGGTGCACGAGGGACCCGGACCCGGCCGCTGCGTCGACCACGGCTGCGGGCCGTTGCTTGGACCCCCGGTGAGGTCGATCAGCGGCATCTGGGCCAGCGGGTCGGTCGACGGCAAGCCGTGCATGTTCATCGGCAGGTTCGGCCCGAGGCCTTCGGCGTTCTCCAAGTGCGCGTCGCCCAGCGGCGGCGCGGGCCCGAGGAGCGGCGGCAGGTCGACCGGAACGACGCCGGTGGCGTAGGCCGCGGCCCAGCCCAGCACGTTCTGGGCGTAGGGCATCGAGTTGTTGTAGCGCAGGATCGCCGACAACACCTGCGACTGGTCGCGCAGGTTCAGCCCTCCGCTGCACAGGTATCGAGCCGCGGCCAGGGTGGCGTCGTACAGGTTCTGCGGATCGGCCACGCCGTCGCCGTCGCCGTCGGAGGCATAGCGCGCCCAGGTGCCCGGCAGGAACTGCATCGGTCCCATCGCACGGGCATACCCGACCAGTCCGGCCGCGCTGCTCTGGACGACGACCTCATTGCCGGGCAGCGTCCCGTCCAGGGTCGGTCCGTAGATCGGTCGTATCGCGGTGCCGCGCGCATCGGTGGCGCCGCCGTTGGCGTGCCCGGATTCGATGCGCCCGATACCGGCCAGCAGGTTCCAGCTGATGCCGCAGCCGGGGTCGGCGGTGGCCATCATCCGTTCGGCGTTGCGGTACGCGTTCAGCGCCATCCCCGGAATACCCAGCGCGCCAGGTGTATTCACCACACCTGTCGGCGGGGGAGCCGACGACGTGGCCGCCGCGATGTGGAAGCCGATCTTCGGGTGCTCGACGGAGATCACCAGTGGGCCGGTCGGGTCGGTGGAGGCGCGCGCGACTGCGGCAACCGGGGTGATGGCGGCATCGCGCAGCGTCGACTTGGTCAAGGGGAACGGCGGTGCGCCGGCGCCGTCGACGCTCGCATAGATCAAGCAGGCGATCATCGCGACGCCGAATGCCGGGCTGCGGGCCGTGCTGGTCAGGGCTTCCTGGACGGTCGTCGTAACGGTCTGGGCGGTCGACGTGACGGCCGCGGCCGCGGCCGGAATTCTTGCCGCGTCGGCCGCGCGAACCACCAGATGGCCCACCGACGACGCGGCGTTGACAACGGGGGCAGGGACGTTGGGGACTTTGGGGACTTTGGGGACTTTGGGGACTTTGGGGACTTTGGGGACTTTGGGGACGCGAAGTATCGCCTTCTGCGTCTTTGCAAGGGCCGAACGTAAGCCCATGCGTCCCCCTACCCGCACTCGCCTGCCTAGTTCTCGAGCGTTGTGGGACCCGCGGCACCGCGTGGGCCTCGTGAACTAGGTCACCATACATAACACAGGTGACCCCAGTGACAACAATGGCGGAGTCTCTGCCTGTGAAAACGCGGCTTATCGCCAGTTGTGTCAATTAGACGACGCGGCGTGTCGATCCACATCGTCGTCGGTGTCTTTTTGCGCTGATTGAGCCTCGCCCGGGTGCCGGCCTTCGAGTAGCACGCGCAGGTCTTCCAGCTCGCGGCGCAGGTGTTCACGGGTCTTGGCGACGTCGCCGATCGCCAGCCGCAGCGCAGCCAGCTCTCGGGCCAGATATTCGGTGTCGGCCTTGGTCTCCTGGGCTCGTCGGCGATCCTCCTCGAGCGTGACGCGGTCACGGTTCTCCTGCCGGTTCTGGGCCAACAGGATCAGCGGCGCCGCGTAGGCGGCCTGGGTGGAAAACGCCAGGTTCAGCAGGATGAAGGGATAGGGGTCCCAGCGCAGACTGACCGCGACGATGTTCAGCACGATCCACACGATCACCACGAGGGTCTGTATCAGCAGATAGCTGCCCGTGCCGAAGAATCGGGCGATCGATTCGGTGAACCGCCCGACGGCGTCGGAGTCCATCCGCGGCGTGGGCACTCGCGAGTTGCGCGGGGTATACAGCTGGGGCCGCGACGGTGGCTTACTCATCGCTGTCCTAGGGCGGCGTCCAGCGCCGGCTCGTCGTTGGTTGCCCGCCAGTCGTGCGGCAGCAGGTGGTCGAGCACGTCATCCACGCTCACGGCGCCCAACAGATGATGCTGCGCGTCGAGCACCGGACCGCACACCAAGTTGTAGGCGGCGAAATAGCGGGTCAGCGCCGGCAGCGAGGTGTCGGGTTCCAGCCAGGGCAGGTCAGCGTCGACGATCCCGCCGACCAGCATGGACGGCGGCTCGCGCAGTAGCCGCTGCAGCGGCACACAACCCAGGTACTGACCCGTCGGAGTGGCGGTCGGCGGACGGACCACCAACACCAATGACGCCAACGCCGGAGTCAGGTCGGGATCGCGGACGCGGGCCAGCGCCTCGGCGACCGATGTGTCCGGGGTCAACACCACCGGCCTGGACGTCATCAAGCCGCCGGCGGTGTCGGGTGAGTGTTTCAACAACCGCCGAACCGGGTCGGATTCTTCGGGGTCCATCTGACGCAGCAGCCCCTCGGCAAGAGTCGGGTTCATCGTGCCGAGCAGGTCGGCGGCGTCGTCGGGGTCCATCTCTTCGAGAACGTCGGCCGCACGCTCGTCGCCCAGTTGCATCAACAACTCTGCCTGTTCGTCTTCGGAAAGCTCTTGCAAGATATCGGCCAACCGGTCGTTGTCCAGTGCGCTGGCCACCTCGTAGCGCCGCTTGGGCGGCAGCTCACGCATCGCGTCGGCGACCTCGATCGGTCGCCATTTTTCGAATTGATGCAGCAACTGCGCCACGGCCTGGCCGGGCATGGCCAGCGCCGACGGTGTCAGTCCTTGCACACTGCGCCAGCCCACGATGTGCGTGGCGGTGCGCCGGCCGAGCCGGCGCGGCACACGCACCGCGACCCGTGTCACCATCCAGTCGCGGGTTCGCGCCTGCTCCAAGCCCAGGTCAGTGACGATGACATCGGCGTCGGCGAGCTGTGGCAATTCGGGGTCCTTGACCTGCACCTTGGTGTCGACGATCTGCCCCAGCACCAGCACTTCGCCGGGCCGTTGCTCGAACCGCTGCAGCGACACGCTGTCGGTATTGAGCGTCACCGCGTCGGGCTCGATCGAAGAAACCTGCAGAATCGGTACGAAAATCCTTCGGCGCGAGGCCATTTCGACGACGAGTCCGAGCACGCGGGGTTGCTGGCGGACAATGCTGATGCTGACCACGACGTCGCGCACCCGGCCCAGTGCCTCTCCCATCGAGCCCAGCACCTGCATGCGCGCCAGTCGCGCCGCGTACACCCTATTGATCGACGGCATGGTTGAAAGGGTAGGAGTGGGGTGTGAACAACGCGTACCGGCCCCGCCGCACTTGTCTGTCTGTGCCGGGCAGCAGCCAGAAGATGATCGACAAATCCAAAGGTCTTCCGGCCGATGAGGTCTTCCTCGATCTCGAGGATGCCGTCGCAGCCGACGCCAAGGCCGACGCCCGCGGCCGGGTGGCCGCCGCACTGGCCGCGCCCGGCTGGGCCGGACAGTTGCGCGGCGTGCGGGTCAACGACTGGACCACGCCGTGGACGCACGCCGACATCATCGAAGTGGTGTCCGCTGTGGGGGCCGCGCCCGACGCCAAGCTCGACGTGGTGGTGCTGCCGAAAGTCTCCGACGTCTCACACGTCCAGGCGCTCGACCTGCTGCTGACCCAGTTGGAGACGGTCCACGGACTTCCGGTGGGCGAGATCGGCATCGACGCGCAGATCGAAGATGCCCGTGGGCTGATGAACATCAACGAGATCGCCGCCGTGCCGCGGGTGCAGGCCCTGGTGCTCGGTCCCGCCGACCTGATGGCGAATCTGAACACGCGCACGCTGGTCGTCGGCGAGCAACCCGAGGGCTACGACGTCGGCGACGCTTACCACCACGTGCTGATGACGATCCTGGTGGCCGCGCGCGCCCACGGTGTCGCCGCGGTCGACGGCCCGTATCTGAAAGTGCGTGATGTGGAGGCGTTCCGGCGGGTGGCGGGCCGATCCGCCGCGCTCGGCTACGACGGCAAGTGGGTGCTACACCCCGACCAGATCGCGGCCGGCAACGAGATCTTCAGTCCGCGCCAAGCCGACTATGACCACGCGGAGCTGATCCTGGAGGCCTACGAGTGGCACACGTCGGCGGCCGGCGGTGCCCGCGGAGCGGTGATGCTCGGCGACGAGATGCTCGACGAAGCCAGCCGCAAGATGGCGTTGGTGATCGCGGCGAAAGGACGCGCGGCAGGTATGGAGCGGCAGTCTGACCGGTTCGTTCCGCCGACGGTCTGAGGGATCAGCCCCCGATGAACGTCGGGTGATGTGCGGCCAGAACCGCGATCGAGAACAGCAGCAGCGTCAAGGTAACCGAGCCGATCGCGATGCCGGCGATGGCGAGCCCGCGGCCCTGCTGATGGGTCCGATTTACCTGGCTGAGCGAGACGATGCCGAGCACTATGCCGACGATGGCGAGCGGCAGCCCGACATAGCAGACGAAACTCAGCGGGATCCCGACGATCGAGGTCACCAGCGATGCGACGGCCAGCCCATTGGTGTGCTGGTGCCTGGCTTGATAGGCCTGGTAGGGGTCGTACGAGCCGGGATAATAGGGCGGCCCGGCGTATCCGGGCGGCGGCACGGGTGGGAACCCATAGGGTGGGCCCGGGGGCGGCTGCGCTGGATAGGGCGGCGGGTACTCGGGATAGTTCACCGGCGCCTGCGGGTCGACCGGCGCGTG
>Ga0137412_10002156_pt1 | contig 15510 bp, 16 predicted proteins | sample CZODoug2_1_16fun_FD_122160 | JGI IMG/M metagenome (GOLD analysis project Ga0137412, IMG submission 122160) | Vadose zone soil fungal communities from Angelo Coast Range Reserve, California, USA - CZODoug2_1_16fungal (Hybrid Assembly) | ecosystem: Environmental > Terrestrial > Soil > Vadose zone...
TCCGATGTACTTTTGTGACGAGATTTTGCCATATGTTTCCAGGATGATTTTGAATTACAATTATTACAATACAGGAACGGACTCATAAATAGTAGAAAGTCTACAAACCGTTTCAAAGGCGTATATACACTGGTATGGATGGATGTTTTGGACATGTGTGCATTAAATCTGCATGTGATCCGATGTACTTTTGTGACGAGATTTTGCCATATGTTTCCAGGATGATTTTGAATTACAATTATTACAATACAGGAATGGACTAACAAATAGTAGAAAGTCTAAGACCATTTTATAGGCGTATATACACTGCCTCTCCTTTCCACTCATTGGATAGAGCAAAAGAACCAATTATTTCCATGATACAGAACATAAGAACAACATAAGCTACAGAATCAAACAAGCTAATTCTAGGATCCACTAGACGAGTTACTGTCCACAAGAGCAGCTCTCTGTTTGATTTCCATCCTTTTGGCCTTGAGTTTAGCCAGAGCACTGTCCTTAGAAAGAGGTCGGGACGATATGCTGTGGTTGGGAAATATTTGACTGTAGGAATGAGAAATATATCAAGTATAAAACTTGGCTGATGTGGTCACCAACCTATTCCACCAGGCTAGAAGATCATCGACTTCCTTGACCTCGTCTTGATCCTCCAGCAGATCAAGAACGCTGTTGTAGAATCTCTCGGAATCCGTTGTGGTGTCGGAGCGGGTGAATACCGCAGAGGAGGATAGGGCGAACCTAGCCTTGTAGGGTGTCAGAAAATGATTAGCGGCTCTAAGCAATGATTCACCACAAAATATACTAACCTGAGTTGCGGCATATGCAATGGATGCAGGGGTAACGCGCGTCATTCCATGAATGCGAGCGTTGCCAGAACGAGTGGCTTTGGCCTCGCGTTCGACTGAGCTTGGCGAGGTGAATATATGCTTGTAAGTCTGGAATGCCACAGGTTAGTGGTATAGAAGAAATCAGAAGCATGCACTACCTTCAATAGGATGGTGCTACGTAGCAGCCCACGCCACGGATCGTCTTCATTGAATTTGTAACCGCTATACAATAAAACCGGCCACTGGTCTCCAGCAATTGTCAGTTCACCGGTACGGAGCTTTTGCTTGATTCTGAAAAAAAGGTCAAATTGGAAAAGGAGGAGCAATTTGGGCTCACTCTGGATCCGTCCAATCCACACCTGCAGGACAAAGTAATTTTCCAGTGACCTCGTGGTTGAATCCTCGGTCAGCCTTCACATTGCGGGCAATGGGAGGAACAAGCGGTTCTCCGGGAGGAGTAAGCCAGTCTATAATTGCTGATTTTAAACTTTTCGTGTCATCCGATCTGGCACCGGAAGCGCCCTTCTGCAACTGTAGAGGATGGTTGATAAATAAATATTGAATGTCAAGCATCGTACCATGGTTGCCGCCAACTGAAGTTCTTCCTCCGTAGTTGAGTAATTCATCAATCGTTCTTCAAGCCCCGGAGCCATCTTCAACAAAGCAAGAAAGATTTTATGCTCTCGTCGTTCCCTCAAGATAGAATGAATAAAGAAAGAAATTAGAAATAGAGGGAGGAACCACTAGCCATACTGTGCGGAAAAGTCCTCGTCGGCCTGAGGCTGCTCCGCGAGCGCTTGCAAGCGCAAAATTCCATTCGTGACAAGAGCATTCACATTGCAAAGGGCGTGGATTGTTCTGCCAAAATGTCGTCCATGATGGACTAGCGGGTCCATAGCACGGCTAATAAAAACATGATCACTTTCAAGTTAGTTGCTCACTAGTGCTAGTACTAGTAATCAGTGATACTCACCTTTTTTTTCTTGGGCCTAGACGCAAAGCGTCCGCCATATCGCGAGGCGAATTTTCGTCCAAATCATCCCGAGGCATAATCTTTAGAATAATTGGTACTGTACTAAGACTGAAGACGATGATTCTGAGGGGTGGTGAGATTCAAGTTCAAGTTACTGGTTTCAAGTTTAAGTCATTTCAGACTGAGTCATCACATGATCAAGCTCGCTTTATTATTTAAATCCCATCCGGTCAAGGAATTATAGACCGAGTCATCACATGATTCAGCGGGCAACAGATAGGTGGCCGGTCGGAAAACAACATCAAGTTGAACCTACCAATAATTAGTATGTCTTACCAGCACTAGCTTAATGGTATGATTTGCATAAATTGGCTGAGTAAAACAATAGGGGGTAATTTTTTGCCGTGATCATAGCCCTCTCAGGCTTTCAAGTTCTATAGACGATGATGAATCAAGTAGCACCCGACTTCCAGTTTCAAAATAAATTTGCGGACTCCCAGTCGGAGTCAAGCTCGAGTTCAAGCAAGTTGAACGCGGACTCGGACTCGGACTCGGACTCGGACTCGGCCGCGGCATCATACCCCGCACTGCACCCTCAGGCTACCACTGGCAGACTTCAAGTTGGTAAGCACGTTCAGGTTTTGACTCCGAGTTGGAGTTATTGAATACCTATTACTAATATTACCATGATTACTGCGGTCCAGCCGAGTCGGAATTCAAAGAGCCCGATGCGAGCTGGATTTCGTTTTTTGATCCTTTAGCATTGGGACCCTCGGATTCCTCAAAATTGATTATTCTCGACTCTTTCATGGCCAGGGGACTCTCTGAAGACGATTTCTATTCCTTTTTTCGACAATGCAACATTTGTGGGAATATGATGGCTGAAAAAAGCAAAGAAAATCACATATGCCCTGGACTGGTCCAAGTCGACGCGGCTACTACTAGTACTAGTAAGTCCGGTTCGGAAGGATTTTTCCACGCTGCAAAATCTTGCTCACTTTTCAAATGTCAGAAATTCAGACTAGAAATTTCACCTTAGGAATGAATGATCCTCTGGAATGTGACGAGAGCGTCTTTGATGCCTTTGCCTTCATTGGGTCCGGTCCTGGGGTCCCAAAACAGGTATTCGAGAGAATATATGGCGGTTGCTCAATCTGCGGGTTTCACATGACGCGAAGAGTTTATCGGTATCACAGGTGCAATCTTGGATGGTAAATCAGTCATGTCTTAAATTCATTCAATACAAGAAGCGGATACATGATACTGTTACATCCCACTTCTTCTCTTTCAAAGTTCGTCGCAGGTAATATGATTGATACAGTAGGGCGGGCCGCTGAGCTAGCCCGGGCGCTGCACGTCAATTTTCAGTATTGGATGTTGGGCATCAGGTTGAATTCACCTACTCATGCCAGTGCGATAGGACTAGAAGGAAATAGTTCTCTGGGCGGATTTTCAAAAAATACATTCATGCTCGTGCGGTGTTTAGAATTCCTCTCCAAAAATGGGCGGGCCTTACTGAGGACATCAGTGACCAAATTCTTTTGTGCTAGCCATTTGCCAGAACGCAAAGCACCCCCTGCTGAAGCTTGGCTAGTCGCAGCGGCATCCTCTGCCGAAGCTTGGCTAGTCGCAACAGCATCCCCTGCTAAAGCTTGACTAGTTGCATCAGCATCCTCAGCTAGCAAGCGAGATCTGATGTAATCGGGCCACAGTGAATCTATGACCTCGATATAGCATCCTATCTGAACTTCAAGCACGGCCATACGCGTCTCAGATAATCTTTTGGTGTCTTGAGCAAGCTCAAGGGCTTCATCCCTCGGGCCAAGGCTGGACTATCACAAAATAAGGTTGGTTAAATTTGTTCTTCAAGTTATTGAATCCTTCCACACACCGGATCATTGGCAAGCTCTGCCTTCATGTCTTTGTAAAGAGAGAATACGAGGTCTTCACCCCCAATTGGAAGTTGGAGGATCTTATCTCCGGGATCACAAAATGTATACCACCCGGTGGATGGAGTTACATGCTTGGTTGCAGGCCCGTTGAGGGTGAGGGTAGAGGAAGGTCGACCAGTAAGCTTGGCTATTTTAGATGTATTTGCAATCATTGCAAGGAATCGTTGGGCACCGGGAGAAAGTAGAGAGTTTGAGTCAGACATGGCAGGGTTACTTCAAATTTAAAACGTAAAAACAAGGTGGGTGGTGAGTTCAAGCTCAAAATTGAAGGGGGGGTTAAGCCAATTTAAGAGAAATACGTGAGAAAGCAGCACGTGTAAATGTATTTTACTCCGTCCCCGGGGCCAATACGTTTGACTGTAATTATGATACCTTGACTAGTATTCGGTATGATACATGTCATGCAATTCCAGATACTCTTCATCCTCCTCCTCCGGGATATCCTGCCACTCTTCTGAGCCCAGCTCGCTTTCAAGTTCCGAATCAAAATATAGGTCTTCATCTGGCGCACTCATGCCAAGCTCCGCATGTTCTGGATTTTCGTTGTCTACCATATTGTTGTCAACCGTTCTCTTGTCATCAGCCTGAGACTCGGAAACATTTTGGGAACGGTTGTTATCACTTTCAAGGTCACAACTCATTAAAGGGTCTGGGATTGTGCCAGAAGTATGCGATAAACGAGTTCCGTGAGAATATGTATGGCCAATGCCTAAACCCCAATGATAGCGCATGATCATGTCACGGTCAACGAACCTATCAGTAAAAAATGAAGAGTTTATAGTGGGATGGTCTGATTATTGAGTTACCGGTTTACAAAATATGATTTCCATTCAAATCCATCTCTGGAAAGTCGTGATAGGCCAATTCCATCGTCGTGTCGTCTTCCCTGAGAGAAGACAGGAATAAGATGACAGCCACGAAGGACAAGCTGGGGGTCCACGAAGCCAAAAGAACCTTTAGAGGACATGGGGGGAAAGTATAATCGGTCTAGGGCTTCTTCATCCTTCACCTGTGAATCATCCCGTAACTCGAACCAGCGGACAAAGAGGAAGTCAAAACGCATTGCCTCGTAATCAACCATGCCAGGGCCTGTATAAATCACATTGACGTGATATATCCCTAATACACGGGCATAAGTGAATGGATGGCTAGGTGGCAATGCGCCGATGCCTTCATTTTCTGGGGTCGCAAGCAACATGATGTCGCAATGAGAGGTCAGTGGGTTGACAATATCTTCAGACCGTCGAATGTCGTATGTTGTATAGTAAAAGCGAACCACTTTGTGTAAGAAAAGCTTGTTATCTTTGATCAAAATAGAGTTGAGCGCCTGCTGCTGGATATGACTCGGACTTTCTGGAAAGTTTGATTCAGGATGGCTGGGCTCATGCACACTCAGCTGCTGGAGCCTCTCTTGAATTCTGGGCAGAAGATGAAGGTTCAAATTTGTGACAAAATTCTGTATTTTATAATCAGACTGGTATATGAGCAAATAAAGTAAAGGAAGCGACCTGAAGAGCTGGATCAGACCTATTCTCACGCAGAAACGACCCAAGGATAATGGGATTGTTTTGCGACCTCCCAACGTGATATTTGATTGCCGATGAATCGGGTCGTTCATCAGGCTGTAAGCCTACGCCTCTCAACTCATTGATCTTTCGTCGAATGCGCCGAATGCGGGCTTGGCGGCGTTCGATTTGCGATAATTGTTTCTCAAAATTTTTTCGACTTGTTCGAATGTAGTGTGACTTCGGAGTTCTGTGTTCTAATTCAGACTGATTTTCTTGTAAGAAAAGAAAGATCTCATGCGTAATGGGTACTCACAGGTTCCGTGGAATAAGAGTCAGTTGTGCCGTAACTTCTAATCATTTTCACGTAGTCCCCCAGTGAATGATTTTTGTATGTCCGAAGGTTGAACGCCTTTGTCCTACGGCTCCAAAGCATATCGCTGTGTGAAGTAGTTGACCTTTTTCTCTTGTTTGCGCCCATTTTGATGGCCGTATTGCATGGGGTAGAAGATTTGGTAGAAGTGGGCGCGGTTAAAGGTAGAGTTGACGGAGAGGGAGGGGTTGATGAAGAAGGCACTGAGGAGGTAGTCAACAAGAGAGGAAGAGTTGGGGGAAGAGTTAGCGTGGAGGTTGGAGAACTTGAAGGATGGGGGGCAGAGGGAGTGGAAAAGGTTTGGCTCAGAGAGGACGATGCCGGTGCTGTCGGTGGTGCGGAATTCATGGTTTTCGCTCGTTGTCTCTGCCTGGTTTCAGCCTCACGTTTGAGCTCCCGTGTGTCAAAAAATGAACAGGTTTTGGCTTCGAAGTCACGCAATGCCTTTCCCAAGCGTTCTGTTAAGGAATCCAAGATGCCTAAAGACAAATCAGTGTGTTGGCGAAGTTTTGCTAATCCATGCCAATAAGCAAGAAGGAAAAGAAGATTTAGGATTTGAGCATTGTGAGGTTCAGGAAGAAGACCGTCGAAAACAGGTATGCAGCACTAGATTGTCCCGGTTATTGTATATCCGCCAAAAGATAGGCCTGCATACTGACCTGAAGGAGGTTTTCATAGTCCCGAGCGCCAAGCCGCTTTAATTCAGAAACGTTGTTTGAGAAGCGGCGGATAGAATCCCGGCCAAAAGTAGGAATTTGGCGATATCTGACCATGGCACCTGTCAGAGAGAAAAAATCATAGGATAGATCACACACACCGCCAATCAAGCTTGTTTATCAATCCAATCCCACATTCCAGAATCCGAAGAAGGTGTGTAAAAAGGGAGCGCCAGACCCCCAATTCTATTTCATGCATGAAATCCACGAGAAAAATTGAAAATAGGTTGAAGCCAAATTTTGATAGGTGATGCGAAAAAGCATTCTGTAAGAACATGTTATCCACAAGCGAGGTGTGCGTAGCATAACGCATGACTTACCTGAGTAGGCACCAGTGATTCAGGCTGGAGGAGGCGTTGAACGGGCTTACTGTCAACCGCCCAATTCTGCTCATAGATCAATTGGCGAGCGCTGTCGACTTTCCCCCTACGACTGAGGCTATCAACCCTAGCAAGTGTTTCTCTTGCATCCTTATCCCATTTTGTACCCACCAGGTGTGTAGAATGCTTGGGGATAAGGCAGCGCGGACAGGGACACCCGCCCATATTTCTAATACCACTGAGTAAAATTCTGGAGAAAAGATGTCAGGCTAGTATCGTGGAAAGGACGCCTACATACTTTTCTGGATAGTCTGCCATGTATGCAAAAATTCTGAAATAAAAACGTCGCCTTATCCCATCACAACACTCGATGACGATGCCGTGTTCGTAGGCCTCAAGAAAATCGTTGTCAAGAAGTATTCGCCACTGAGCATGCAGCAGTTCTCGCTGGCAGTGAGTCATAAATGCTTGGCTAGGATCTTTCCCCCCAGTGTGCGATGCAGCAAAATCCTTAAAATGAGGCGGCAGCTGAGAGATAACGGAGGTAAGGTCAGCCGTGATAATAGGGAGGCCTAGACGTGGTCTACCTTTTGAAAATACGCAATGTGATTGCACAGCTTGCAAGAGGGTTTGGATCTGCGGTACTTTGACTCATTACCAAAGTACATGTAGCATGGCCAGAGAGTTGCGTTTCCAAACGAGGTAAGGAGGGTGCTGTCGGAACCAAACATAAGACCGACCAGAACCCTGGGTAGTAGACATCCTGGCTCCCCTGGCAGCTTCTGAATTTCTTCATAAGCCTCCAAAAAAGCAGGTGACGTATACAGCTCTCCATGAACTCTCGTCGAATGCCCGCCAGGCATGTCTTCTCTTTGCCAGCGTAGCTCATAGGGCTCGAGGTGAAAATGTCGAAAATCCTCTCTGTTTGCCATTTTCTCCTTCAGAATAGATACGATACTGCGATGGCGAAGTGAGGGTGCGGTATATATTTGTGGTCCTGGGCTGCTTGTCAAGCGATGAAACGGCACGGATATTGTTATAGGCGTGTCTGTCCACCCAGCATCAGGCTCATCGATCCACATCTCACCCACGCTGGAGGAACTTCCAAGCTCCTCATTGATTGAATCCCAAGGGATCTTTTGAACGTCTTCAGACTTGAATTCGGGCCTCGAGACGATACTAATCAATTTATTGAATGATGATATTGACTTTTGTACACAGTTATCCCAAAACCATTCGCCAAGAAGGAAGGCGTTTTCGTTTGGGTAGGGATAAATCATGGACTGTGGTAGGGAGTGAGCTGGATTGACGTCAGGAGCGTCGGAAAGGACGTCTGAATGCTCAAGTGGTTCCAGACCAGCATCGGGATCGTGAGACGGAAAGGATTCTGCGCGATATTGGCGGAAAAGTCCAAAGACATTGCGGGGGGATTTGAGAATGTCCCGGAAGCGGGGACGCACTTGTTGGCCTTGAGATGGGGGTGTGGGCTGTGAATGGGGTTCAGGGGGGGAGTTGGGAGGCAAAGCAGCTTGGCCTGTTGGCCCTTGATCCAAGAAGCGGGCAGGCATTCGAATATTGCGGCGGGGTCGGCGTTCAGCAATAGGGCGATCGTCAAGTTGATTTGAGTTTCCTAAAGCATCGTGGTTGTCCGAACTTGAACTTGCATTGAGAGCCGCAGACTCAGAGTCAGAAGTGAGCAGAGTTGAGGAAGCACCGGTGTTTACCACGGGTTTTGGGTCCATATTTTGATTATGTCGGGCATGAAGCCGACGTTTCTTGGTTTGTTGATAGAATTGCTGCAGAGCAGTCAAGGCGCCAGTAATCCTTGATTTCTTGGACTTGCAGCTGCTAAGATGATTGCTGAAAGCGCCTGGGTGTGAGAATTGACGGCGACATCCTGGACAAGTTTGAAGAAACCCTGAGGATTCTGAGTCCATGTGGAGTGGTGGGCAATGGTAGTGAGAAAGGCGTTCAAATTTGTGGGCTGGGAGCAGCACCGTGACTGGTGAGTGTTGAAAATTGAGCGTTGACTTGGACTCGGAGCCAGCCTTAACATTAGTTACCGGGATGATCATCTTCGGCATTCTAAGCTGTTGGCGGCAACTTGAAGCACCGGGCAAATGCTATTCAGTGGCTATTTCCTGAGTAACCGCCCACACAGTCACATTCAAGCTCAAGTTCGAGTTAGCAGTACTAGCTGTACTAGCTGTCCGACTCGGAGTCGCCGGTGCCGGCGACCCCACGGATAAAAAGCCAGTACTCCCAGTGAGCCTAGCGTAGCCTTCAAATTGATACTCGCCCAGGTGTTCCAAGTTATATCTGCAATTTTTGGAATGGTCCAGTCAAACCCAGTCAAAGATCAGGGCATCAACAAGGTGTGTAAAAGCCTCTGCTTTTCGAATGACTTTCTGAAGCCGTGAAGTCTCAGTGCCAATCAGAGAGCATTCCGAAAAATGACCAAGTCCAAGTCCGAGTCCGATGCCTTTCCCGGCGGGCCGTGGTCAGAGTGAGTATCCAGCATCAGGACCTTGTAATTCAGTGCTAGTAGCACTAATTGAGTGCAGCGTACCCTGCGTAGGGCTGTGCATCGCGCGAAGTTAGATCCTATGATCTCATGGGCAGATCAGCCCCGAGAAAAGATTGCGAGAATCGTATTCACAGTGAGTGTTGCTCCTCGGTTTGATTAAAGAAGATATTGTGATTTTCAAATTATTTGACAGGTGCAGGATCGACTACCATTCATGAAATCGTTGACGGATGCACCAATCAAAAGGTACATTGAGAATCATCTGGCAAAGCGGCGCTCATACCTCAGACGGGGTGGCAAGCTGAGCGATGCAGCAACGCTGTTGAACGACGGCGACCCAAGTGCTGAAGAAGATGGCGAAGGTGAATCGGAATGGTAGCAACGCCTTGTATTGGAGGAGAGTAGTCAAAAATTAAATGAATTTCATCCTGAGAAGCGCGTGTTTTGTAAGCTGCTCCATCCAGGCATTTTGTTTACAGTCGAAAAGGGGAGAAATCGAGAAGGGGAGAAAAACCAAAAGACGATAAGCAAATAAACTTGAATTAACTTCCCAAGGCGGTGGAAATGAGCAGCAGTTGAATGAATATGTTGGGAATTTGGGGGTGGTCGGATTGCGAATGGAGGACGGAGAGGTATTGCTGATTCAGGCTCACTTCATCTTGTGAAAAGGGGGCCTGAGGCTCCCTGTAAACCACAACCCCCGAAGGATCCAGGGTGTAGGCTGACAATTCGGCCATAACCTGTAATGGGGTGTTGAGTATGGTAAAAATCCATCAAATATGGAGCTTACCAGGACGAGAGGCAATGCCAGGGTATGGCAAGGGATGCGAGCCCCAAACCGGCAATGACGCCGCCAGTAGGGGTGCTTGAGAAGGGAGAGAAGGAGGAGGTACGGCCAGTGGTTTAGGCAAAGGCTCTCCGGAGACATCTGCTGCAGGTGACCGTTGATGGAATTCATGAAGGACGTCGGGTCCTCCACAGCTGGGCGGGGTAGGGGCGAATGCGGGGAATTTCCCTGGAGTATGCTGTGTATATGACGGCGAGCGGATCGAATGAAAAGCGCCTGCATTTCAAGGTACTAAGATGGGGTTAAATGCAGCAAAAGTGGCAGTACAGAAAAAGCATACCGGAGGGATTAATTCCTGTGCAATGTTCACAGGCATGAAGTCAGCCCGGACCCCAAAAGAACGAGAGACGAATGACCAGGAGGAGGAGAGGATGACCTCCGGAGAGCCAGGGAATATGCCCGTTCTAAGAAAAAGAGAAAGCCCAGTCCGTGCTGCCTGAAGCATCAGGACTGTAGCCACTTCTTGCTTAGAGAAGTGGTAGAAAAGTTCCAAGATGATGTGAAATTCTCCAGGGGCGGGGGGAGCTGAAATGGTTGAGAGGTGCGGAAGGTTGTCCGCGGCTGTATGTGGATCCCCTGATAGCGCCAGGGGTGTTTGAGAAATGAGGTTAGGAATGTCGGAGGCGGTGATGCCCAGAAATTCAAAGGGCGCGGCGTTGGGGGGTGGGGGGGTGGTCAGCGACAGCTCGGAGATCAGCTCAGGAGCTGAGAAAAGATCGGGGAGATCAGCGGTGTCTACGCCATCCGTGACAGCTGGGTGAGCCTCCTCGGAGTCCCAAGCGGCCAAGATGTCTGCGGGGATGTAATCGGAAAAATCGAAGTTGAGCTCAGCGGAATTTGGACTATGGGACATTTGGCGGTGGGAGATGAGGATGGGATAGACCCGGATGGGGTAGACCCTGACTAGGAATGTGTTGCAGCTCAAACGTAGGCGGACCGGGGTAGAGGGAAGTCGAAGCTCTGGGGTGTGGTAATGCTATTAAATGGGCTGTGAATTTCTTACTGCTTCAAGAGAATGAGCGGTTTGCTGTATGAAATACTAGCAAAGGACAAATCTTGATGGTGAAGCTCGCCCCGGTATCGAGTAAGTTGAGAGAGCTGAAATTCAGCGATATCCTATAGCAGTTCAGTGAGCGCCCGGGACGCTTGAGGAAAAAGATAACTCACCGAGCAGGTTGCGCTGCCAGTGAACCTTTGGCAAGAAGTCGGTGATTCGTGGAGCAGCGTAGAGGATGAAATTGGGCAAAGAATAGGGGACGCCTTTGCTGTATGAAATACTAGCAAAGAACAAATCTTGATGACGAAACTGGTCCCGGTATCGAGTAGGTTGAGAGAACTAAAACTCAGTGATATCCTATAGCAGTTCAGTGAGCGCTCAGGACGCTTGTAAAAAAGACAACTCACCAAGCAGGTTGCGCTGCCAGTGAACCTTTGACAAGAAGTCGGTGATTCGCGGAGCAGCGTAGAAGGCGAAAGTGGGTAAAGAATAGGGGGCGCCTTTGCTGTATGAAATACTAGCAAAGGACAAATCTTGGTGAAGAAACCGGCCCCAGTATCGAGTAAGTTGAGAAAACTAAAATTCAGTGATATCTTATAGCAGTTCGTGAGCGCTCAGGACGGTTGAGAAAAAAGATAACTCACCGAGCAGGTTGCGCTGCCAGTGAACCTTTGGCAAGAAGTCGGTGATTTGTGGAGCAGCGTAGAGGATGGAATTGGGTAAAGAATAGGGGACGCCTTTGCTGTATGAAATACCAGCAAAGAACAAATCTTAATGATGAAACTGGCCCCAGTGTCGAGTAGGTTGGGAGAACTAAAACTCAGTGATATCCTATAGCAGTTCAGTGAGCGCTCAGGACGCTTGAGAAAAGGGATAACTCACCGAGCAGGTTGCGCTGCCAAGTGAACCTTTGGCAAGAAGTCGGTGATTCGCGGAGCAACATAGAAGATGAAAGCGGGTAAAGAATAGGGGACGCCTTTGCTGTATGAAATACTAGCAAAGAACAAATCTTGATGAAGAAACTGGCCCCAGTATCGAGTTAGGTAAGTTGAGGGAGCTAAAATTCAGTGATATCCTATAGCAGTTCGTGAGCGCTCAGGACACTTGAGAAAAAAAGATAACTCACCGAGCAGGTTGCGCTGCCTGCGAACCTTGGGCCAGAAGATTCGACGGAGCAGCATTAAAGATGAGGGTAGGCAAAGAATAAGGGGACGCCTTTGCTGTATAAAATGCTAGCAAAGAACAAAACTTGATGATGAAACTGGCCCCAGTATCGAGTAAGTTGAGAGAACTAAATTTCAGTGGTATCCTATAGCAGTTCAGTGAGTGCTCAGGACGCTTGAGAAAAAAGATAACTCACCGAGCAGATTGCGCTGCCAGTGAACCTCGGGCCAGAAGATTCGATGGAGCGGCATTAAGGATGAAAGTAGGTAAAGAATAGGGAGACGCCTTTGCTGTATAAATACTAGCAAAGAACAAATCTTGATGAAGAAACCGACCCCAGTATCGGGTAAGTTGAGAGAACTAAAATTCAGTGATATCCTATAGCAGTTCAGTGAGCGCTCAGGACACTTGATAGAAAAAGATAACTCACCAAGCAGGTTGCGCTGCCAGTGAACCTTGGGCAAGAAGAAGTCGGCGATTCGATGGAGCAACATAAAAGATGAAAGTGGGTAAAGAATAGAGGGACATTATAAAATACTAGCAAAAAATGAATATTGATGATGAAGTCCGCGTTTGCTGTATGAAATACTAGCAAAGGACGAATATTAACTTGAAAGATGGAAGTTGAAGCGCTGAAGCCTAGTAGACTCGCTAGCCAATTTCCATAAACGGACCGATTTCGATCAAAGACCGATTTTGACCGAGTTGACCAATTTTAAATCCGAAGGACCAATTTTGGGCACGTGACCCCTGCGCGTCCAAATTTGGGCGTCGCGCAGTCCATCAAGTGTTGTTTCCTAGCGCGTTCTGAAGCCAATACTGGCCCACAAATTCTGAAAATATTTATAGAGGTAGATAGAACATTTTGAAGTGAAATACACAAAAATATTTGAAGAATTAGCTCACACAGCATACAAATCCAGAGGAAATGAGTGCAAAGCAAGGGAAAAGAGACATCTAGGACTACTAATTCATTAAGATATTAAAAGATTGTTTGAATATTAGCAGTAATATATTTAACCTAACTATATATTATAAAACAAAAGGCCTGTGCATTTTTTATGACATTGAAAACCATCCATTTTGTAGATTTTGACTAGGGGGTGAGGTCCAGGAAAGTCAATTCTCCCTTTAGTCCCTCAATTATTTTTAATATAAAAAGGTCTATATATAAGCTAAATATTAACGCTGAGACGAGAGGGCTGCGCCTATTTAATCAAATTTAAACTGCCAATTTTATCGGATTTTAAATTGGGGGAGGAGGAATCCGAGGAAAGGGTGAGGTCCAGGAAGGTCAATTCTCCCTTTAGTCCCTCAATCATTTTTAATATAAAAAGGTATATATGTAAGCTAAATATTGACGCTGAGACGAGAGGGCTGCGCCTATTTAATCAAATATAAACTGCCAATTTTATCGAATTTTAAATAGGAGGAGGAGGAAAGGATGAGGTCCAGGAAAGTCAATTCTCTCGTTAGTCCCTTAATTATTTCTAATATGAAAAGGTATATATGTAAGCTAAATATTGACGCTGAGACGAGAGGGCTACGCCTATTTAATCAAATATAAACTGCCAGTTTTATCGGATTTTAAATAGGAGGAGGAGGAAAGGATGAGGTCCAGGAAAGTCAATTCTCTCGGTAGTCCCTTAATTATTTCTAATATGAACAGGTATATATGTAAGCTAAATATTGACGCTGAGACGGGAGACCTGCGCATACTGTATTGCATATAAAATCACTCATTTTATCGAATTTATCTAAGGAGAGGAGGAAAGAATTGAAACCAGGTAAGTCAAATCTCCATCAAATCTCTTGATTATTTCAGATAATGAAGAACATATTTATAGACTCAATTATCACCCATAAATGTTGAAGCTTTGAAGGATGAACCTATGTACAAGTCAAGTACTGAGATAGCCTGACAATCCTTACCAAGTTTGGAAATCCCTGGGCACATTTTTCAACTTTTGGAGGGAAATCCCTGGGCTCCAGAACGCACAGATTTGCTTCCGAAAGCCCTTGGAATGACCAATTTTTCAGTCGTTGCCTAGGGTTGGGTAAAAAACCTGTAGTTTTTTACCGGGACCTTTTTTACCGGTAAAATACCGGTAAAATACTGGTAATTTACCACCAGCCAAGGGGACCTCAGTTCTAGTCGGTAAATTACCTAGGTCACGTGCTGTTTAGTGAGAGGTGCTGAGTTTAAAAAAGTTTTAAAAAATTGATTTGGGAATGCACGTGATTTTTAAAGCACGTGATACGGTAAATTACTGGTAAATTACCTGGTAAATTACCTGCCGTTCGAGTAGGAGGTAAATTACCGGTAAATTACACCCCCAGGAGGTTTTTTACCCAACCCTAGTGGTAAACACAGGACTAGACTTTGCCCGTCATTGCCTGACTAATGCAAAATTTCCTTTTTTACTGAGGGTGACGGATCGGTCGATCACGAACGTCAGATCTGGCCAAGCAACTGCAAGCAGTGGAAGTTACCGAGGCTCGGCTTTGCATGGCCATCAACTCTCGGCGACACGGCGAATCAATTATTTGAAACTGGGACAGAATCCAGTACACATGGGTGCTCAACAAGCCCTAATGCTAGAATAGCCACGAATATGTGATACAGACTTATAAATTGAGTAGTAGTATCAACTGAAAACATCAGAATGAAGGGTTTAAATGGGTAGATAAGTGGTACTAGAACTTGAAGTAGAATTAGGATGTGGAAGGGTTATTGGGACTCAATAAGAGATTGGGTTCGTAATCTGCGAGGAGATGAGCCACGAAGATCAAGAGCACCGGAGAGAGTACTCATATAGTAGTCAGCTTCACGGGATGATTGACTGCAAGTGATATATATGCCCACTTTTTCATCGGGGAATTTTGAATCTCACCAGCAAATCTGATTTTACATTGATTACTCCCGGGCCTCTGATGTTGAATTAAAGCATTATTTGAATTATTTTGATTAACATATCGAAGACATTGAGTACAGATTACTTTGCGAGGTAGATTAGAGGGTGAAGAAGCATTTTCTTTGTCAGAGAGGGTGCTATGTACATATGTATCTTGCCATGATGGGAAGGATATGTCGCGTCCTGCTGAAGGCACGCTCGGTTTGCGCTCGGTGGTTGACTATTATGACTAACCAATCACTAATACTTAGTATGATGTGTTTGACCACTGCCTAACCCAACCCAAGCGAGCACAGTCCCGAATGGGGCCTTACGGAATTATCTAAGCTGTCAAATATGTTTCAATGTAGGTCGCGTCGCATAAATACAGAAAGGCCCCATTCGGGACTGTGCT
>Ga0137412_10002157_pt1 | contig 15509 bp, 15 predicted proteins | sample CZODoug2_1_16fun_FD_122160 | JGI IMG/M metagenome (GOLD analysis project Ga0137412, IMG submission 122160) | Vadose zone soil fungal communities from Angelo Coast Range Reserve, California, USA - CZODoug2_1_16fungal (Hybrid Assembly) | ecosystem: Environmental > Terrestrial > Soil > Vadose zone...
CACCAGCCACAACCGACACTGAACTGGTCGCAAGCGATGCTGAATCAGGCGTTCACTATAGCAAGTATTTCGTAAGATTCTGCGGTTTTGCCGCCGGCCGCCATCGCGCAACACTGCGTTGTCGCAATGTCATCTCGAGATAGCGCGAGACCAATGCCGGAGGCCGCAATGAATCGCTTCAACTGGAGAAAGTTTTACGGAATAAACGGATCACTTCCGCGAATGCGAGGTCCGTCGCTTCCGAATCGAAACGCGGACCTTCATCGCGCGTGAACGCGTGCTCACATGGATACAGGAGCGTCTCATACCGGACACCGGAGTTCTGCAGCGCACGATCAATCGTTTCGCGTCCGGCATCCGGTACGTGCGGGTCCTTGGTGCCGAAGATCATAAGAAGTTCACCGCGAATTTCCTTTGCGCGCGCCAACGATCCGGCATCCGCGTCCTGACCGAGCTTGCCATCATGAATGCCTGTGCCGTAGTAACAGACCGTCGCGCGCACGTCGCGCTGGAACGCGGCACGGAAGGCGAGGTGGCCGCCAATACAGAAACCCACAACGCCGATTTTTCCGCGTGCGACCTTAGGATGTTTGGAAAGCCAGTCCAGACCCGCGCGGCAATCGGCATCGAAATGCGCGACCGGAGTCTGCGCTGCGTCTTGCTGGCCGCGCGTGCGTCCGGCGTCGTCAAATGGGATCACTGTTCCGGGTGGCTCGATGCGCCAATAAATTTCAGAGGCAGCCGCAACAAATCCATACCCGGCCAGCCGTACACAAGTGCGAAGCATTGGCGGAGTGAGCTGAAAAATGTCGGAAAAACACCAGATGCCGGGATATCGGCCTTCGGCTTTAGGGCTTGCAACGAAGGTTCGCATCGGGGAACCCGGCATAGAAATGTCCGCGTATTCGGTCGTGACGATCATTTGCTTGTTGGAGGAAAGTCTGGCGAAGAGGCATGAGCCAGTCAACTCCTGATCAACACCTCCTCAAATTCAGTCGTCTCGTTTTCGCTTGCCCAACTACATTCCCTCGCCGCTTTGCTCAATGAGCTTGGCAACCAGTCCCGTCCATCCGGTCTGGTGGCTCGCTCCGATGCCGGCGCCATTGTCGCCATGAAAGAATTCATGAAAGTAGATGAGATCGCGCCAATGTGGATCGTTCTGAAATTTCTCGAGCCCGCCATACACCGGCCGCTGTCCATCTGCGGAACGCAGGAAAATTCGCGTCAGTCTACGCGAAACCTCCGCGGCCGCCTGCCACAGAGATGCTTGCCGGCCAGAACCGGTTGGCAGTTCAACCGTAATGGTATCACCGTAAAAATGATGAAATTTCTGAAGCGCTTCGATCAGTAGAAAATTGATGGGAAACCACACGGGTCCGCGCCAATTGGAGTTTCCTCCGAACAGCGCAGTGCGAGACTCAGCCGGCTCGTAGTCGACGCGATGCTCGGTTCCGTTTACATGCAGGACGTAGGGATTGTCTTTGTGGAACCTCGAGATCCCTCGAATGCCATGCGGTGAAAGAAATTCAGATTCGTCCAGAAGGTAGCGGAGCACGCGTTGCAGCTGGCCACGGCTCACCAGGGAAAGGAGGCCCCGCAGCCCTTTCTCCGTTTGTGATGTTTCGAAGTGCGCCCGGACGTCGGGGTGATTGTCGACGAACCATCGCATGCGACGCTTGAACCCCGGGAGGCGATCGACAACATCCTGTTCGAAAGTCTCAACCGCAAGAAGAGGAATCAGTCCCACGAGCGAACGCACCTTGAGGTGGTGGCGATCGCCGTTGGGAAGGTGCAGAACGTCGTAATAGAAGCCGTCGTGATTGTCCCAGAGTTCGATTCCTCCGGGACCGCGGTTGTTCATGGCTTGCGCGATGTGGACGAAGTGCTCGAAAAACTTGCTGGCGACATTGTCATAGGCGGGATTTTCGCGGGCCAGCTCCAAGGCGATGGCCAGCATGTTCAGGCAGTACATGCCCATCCAGCTCGTGCCGTCCGATTGCTCGAGAAATCCGCCGGTAGGCAGCGGAGCAGATCGGTCAAAGACGCCAATGTTGTCCAAGCCCAAAAAGCCGCCCTGAAAGATGTTCATACCTTCGGCGTCTTTGCGGTTGACCCACCAGGTAAAGTTGAGGAGAAGTTTGTGAAAGGCGCTTTCGAGAAAGGCGCGATCCGCGGTGCCCCGTACGCGCTTCTCGATCTTGTACACACGCCACGCGGCCCACGCGTGCACGGGAGGATTCACGTCCCCGAAAGCCCATTCGTAGGCCGGCACCTGGCCGTTGGGATGCATGTACCACTCACGAAAAAGCAGGGTGAGCTGTTCCTTCGCGAAATCGGGATCGATCTGGGCCAGCGGGATGCAATGAAACGCGAGATCCCACGCGGCGTACCAAGGATATTCCCACTTGTCGGGCATGGAAATGACGTCGGCATTGTAGAGGTTAGACCACTCGTGATTCCGGCCCTTCTTGCGGCTGTCGGGCGGCGGCGGGCCGGCGGGATCGCCGTCAAGCCAGGTACGGATATCGAGGTGATAGAACTGTTTTGACCACAGCAACCCGGCGAAGGCCTGGCGTTGCACGTTCTTCGCGTCTTCGGAAAGACCCTTGGGCGCGGGCTTGGCGTAAAACTCGTCGGCTTCTGTGCGGCGAAGGGCGAGGATGGAGTCAAAATTTTGGCCGAGCAGCTCGGTCTGTGGAGCGCCGGCGATGACGAGTCGCGGTGCGGACATGCGAGCAATTTTTGGCTCCTGGTTGGTCAAGCGCAAGCGCAGCGTCGCCGTGGTGCCAGGGGAAACGCGCAAACGGTAGAGCGCAGAAGCTTTCGTTCCGGTCTTTTCAGGATTGACGGCATCGCGATTTCCATGCACGACGTAGTCGTTGATTCCGTCCTTGACGTACGATGTGCGATTCTCGCCTCCAAACAACTTCCGGGCGTTGGTTTCATTCTCGGTGAAGAGAAGTTCAGGTTCTCCTTCACAGAGGAGCCAGCGCTTTCCGTGGGCCTTGTGCTCGACTTCGATTACTCCCGATCCTGGTATGCCGTATTCCTTGGGAATGCTGAGTTGTGGGATGGCGCGTAACGCCGGGCGATAGTCGTCTCTGCCCCACGACCACGTGTTGCGGAACCAAATGGTCGGAAGAAGCGATAGGTCTGCTTCGGCTGGACCTCGGTTGGTTGCGGTGATCTTGATCAGGATGTCTTCGGCGCTCGCCTTGGCGTACTCGATGAAGACATCGAAATAGCGGTTTTCGGCGAAGGCACCGGTGTCCAGCAACTCATACTCGAAATCAGCGCGATTCCTGCGGCGGTTTTCTTCGACGAGTTTTGCGTACGGAAATTCAAGCTGGGGATACTTGTAGAGAGCCTTCATGTACGAGTGCGTGGGAGTCGAATCGAGGTAGAAGTAATACTCCTTCACGTCCTCGCCATGATTTCCTTCATTGCCCGTAAGGCCAAAGAGGCGTTCTTTGAGGATGGGATCGCGGCCATTCCAGAAAGCCAAAGCGAAGCACACGAGCTGGTGCCGGTCGGAGATGCCCATGATTCCGTCTTCGCCCCAGCGGTAGGCACGCGAGCGCGCATGGTCGTGGGGAAAGAACTCCCAAGCGGAGCCGTATGGGCTGTAGTCTTCGCGGACTGTGCCCCACTGGCGCTCGGAAAGGTAAGGTCCCCAGCGCTTCCAATGGATTTTGCGCTTCCGTGACTCTTCGAGACGTTTCTCTTCAGCGTTCATAGGTCTGTCGTCGGGCTCATGTGCCAGAAATGCTTTGTCGGGGTTTGAAGGAATGATGGATTTGCTTCAATCCGTACATCCGAGCGATGAAACTTGCGCGTACTGGCGTGATGCGCAGAAGAATACAAATCAGTCCTGACTCTGCACCAGGGGCAGCTGCGAGGTAAGCTGGACGTCGATCATCATGCTGATACGGCGGTCCAGCTGAAAGAAGGTCGCCGCTTTCTTCCCCGACAGCACGTTTCGCATGATGGGCACGTACTTCTGGCGAAGCTGGGCTGCTGAGATGTCCGTGTCCAACCAACGGCGAATAAGACTGTCGGCGTTGTCATCGGTCAGCGTCCCATATCCATCCGAATACTCTTTGATGATGGTTGACCTCGCTTCGTTGATCTTTCCGAAATCCGCCGAATACTGCTCATAGACCGGCCAGAACTTAGTAGCTTCGCTCTCCGTCAGGGTCAAATTCGTAGCGATGAGTTGCTTCTTGATCGAGCGAATGTCTTTGCGCAGCAGGGCCAACTGTTGATCGGTAAGCGCGCCGGCAGTGCTGTCGGCCGCAGCGGCCGGTACCGAGGACGTAGTCTGAGCAACCATTCTCGGACCTCCGAACGCACAAACAGCGATCCATGCGAGTACGGCAAATGTGATTTTCTTCACGCGTTATTCCTTCTCCTTAGGTGTCGACCAGCGAGCCACATGCCGCAACTGGGCACAAACTTCCCGCGGTAGCGGGCGATAGTGGTGCAACTGGCTTACCAAACGAACTGCTGGGACCTGACGGAAGGCGCTGCACGCACAGGCAGATGCGGGAGCAATGTGTCCGTGAGTTGACGAGCAGAAACGGCGCTGTCAAGCGCTTAGCGCTTTCGCCAGACGGTTGACACGGCATTCAGGGAACAGCCAGTCCAGAGTGGTATTTGGATTCTGTGCGTCTCGGTTCGGATTACGGCTTCGTTGACGCTTAAAGCTGAGCTGTACGTTGGTGTCGGATGAGCGAGCAGTATCCCGATAATGCGCTGTTCGCTTCGGAATATGCCAAAGTGACAGGCCTTGCCTTAGTGAGCCCCTGTCGAAGCGGCTGCAGTATGTGTAGAAAAATACTGGTCCAGCCCTTCTCTTAACTCGCTCAAGCCGCTCGCGACATTTCGATTCAACGCAGCGACCACTGCGGGCACGTCTTTTCCGGCCACGGGTTCATCGTGCGAGTAGTAGCGGGTCCAGACGGTGCTACCCGTCTTGAAATCGCGCAGCTCGAACTCAAATGCAACACGCGCTGCCAATCCATTTCCGGAGATTTCCCGGAAGTCATACAAGTGCCCCCGCAGCAGATAGTCCCCGCGAACATCGCTGCGCAACGAATAGACATGCTGGTAGCGGCCGGACACTCGAAGCCCTCGAAGGAGTACATCGTCAATCATCTCGGATGGCGGTTCAGCCCACCTCTGGTATTCGTAGGTGCCCATCGCCTGGCCGTTGGACGTGTAGACGATATGGTCGTCCCGATACAGATGCGAGGAGGTGATGGGCCCAAGTAGCAGAGTGATCTCGTAGGGAGACGGATCTGCGCCGGCCGCTCGATCGCTGACAGCGGTTAGCTGATAAAACTTGCTTGGCCGAGCCGCGCCGCAGCCATTGAGCATTCCGAGACCCAGCATGAGCGCCACAAATATGATCTTGTGTTTCATGGTTATTCTCCTGGTTTGTGTTCGCGAGGATTGCTCGCGCGGATGAGCGTGTACGGGCGCGTTTTGATCGTTGCCGTGAATTCCTTGAGGTTTTCGGTAACGTGCCGCACGTTGTCGAGCAATTCGTCAATATTTTCCGAGTTGACGTCGAGGGTTCGATCGAGCCGCGCAGTAGCGTCGGTCATATTTGTGAGCGTGTGGCGAAGCTCGAGGACGGCTTGGCGAACGTCCGCCCGGTTTTCGCCGACCATGGCATCGATGTGCGTCAGAGCCTGGTTCGCTTGATCGGAGGTCTTGCGGAAATCTTCCAGGAGCGGTTGCATTTTCTCAGTAAGGGCATTTACGTTTTGGAGCGTTGTTTTCACCTGCGGACGGTTTTCTTCAATCATGCCTCGGGTACCCGCGAGTGTGGCGGCAAGGTTGGCGCGATTCTGCGGGCTGATCAAATCGTTTACACGTGCGATGGTCTCTTTCACTTCCGAGGCCCGATCATTCAAGTTGCGAAGCAGTGCCTGAGCCTGGGGATTCAGGTCGTTGAGCTGGGCCGTCAGAGCGTTGAAGTCGACATACTTTTGTGACGCAAGCAGGGCACCGCTTACCGCCCTCGGTGCTTGCGGGCTGCCGGGAAGAATCTCGAGGTGGTTGTCTCCCAAGGGGCTCATGCTCATGATCCTTACGCTGCTGTCGCTTTTGACGGGAAGGTCGGACTGCACGCTGAAAACAACGTCCAGCCGTTCGGGGTTCTGCGGGTCGAGTTGTACGCTCTCGACGCGGCCTACCTTGGGCCCTCCTGCGTAGCGCACGGTCGCTCCGGACTCAAGTCCGCCCGCGAAGGGAAAGTACGCGTGAAACTTTGTTGTGGATCGCCCAAAGGCGCCGCTCATGGTGAACACGGTGGCAAACAGCACGGCCACGGCGATGAGCACGAACAAACCAACGAGCGCCTGCTCACGTTTAGGTTGCATCACTATCCTCTCTTTCCTGCAGTACTCTGCGCACGGGGACGCTCCGCGGTGAGCATCTGCAGGTAATCCATTTCTCCGGAAATCTCCGGTTCCGCGACGCGATCAAGAAATTGCCGGACTCTTGGCTGCGCGCTGGAGCGTATTTCTTCGGTCGTGCCAATGGCGACGATGTGGCCCTTGTCAATCAAGAGCATGCGGTCGGCAATCAAAAAGGCGCTGGCGAGTTCGTGGGTGACCACGATGATGGTCATGCGAAAAGCGCGCTTGAGTTCCAGAATCAATTCGTCGATACCCGCCGCGATGATCGGGTCGAGTCCCGCCGAGGGCTCGTCGAAGAACAAAATCTCCGGGTCCATCGCCAGGGCGCGGGCAACGGCAGCGCGTTTCTTCATGCCGCCGCTGAGCTGCGAGGGTGCGTAGTATTCAAATCCCTCGAGCCCGACTTGCTGCAGTTTGAGGCGGAGGATGATTTCAATGGTGGAGTCTTCCAATTGCGTATGCTCTCGAAGAGGAAGGGCCACGTTCTCGCCTACGGTCATGGAACCGAACAGGGCGCCACCCTGAAAGGACATGCCCATCTTTCTTCGAATCTCGTCCATTTCTGCCGCTGAGGTCTTTGCCAGGTCCCGGCCTTTGATGAAAATCTGGCCCGCCGAGGGTTTCTCCAGACCTACGAGCGTGCGGAGAAGCGTGCTTTTTCCGGACCCTGATCCGCCGAGGATCACCAGCGTTTCTCCTTGCACTACGTCGAAGCTGATGCCATGAAGAATCTCTCGGTCTCCGTAGCTGACGCGCAGGTCGCGTAGGGAAATCACGGGTTCTGGTTGAGGGCCAGGAAGTATTTGGTCTGTGGTCATCGATTGCCCGCGAAAAAGAACAGAGCCGTAAAGAACAAGTCCACTACGACAACCAGAAAGATGGACATGACCACGGCCCGAGTGGTGGATCGGCCGACCTGCTCCGCCCCTCCACCGGTCGACAACCCTTCCAGGCAGCCGACGGCGGTGATGGTGATGCCGAACATGACGCTCTTTATCAAGCCGGTTGTGATATCCCGCAGAAAGAGTGACTCGACCGAAGCGCGGACGTAGCCCCCAAAACTGAAATCGGCTTGAGCGACGCCGAAGAGCGATCCCCCGAGGATGCCCATCGCGTTGGCCCAGATGGTGAGGCAGGGCAACATGACCATCATGGCCAGGAACTTTGGTGCGACCAGAAAACGGATAGGGCTGATCGCCATGGTTTCCAGGGCGTCAATCTCTTCACTCACCTTCATGGTTCCAAGTTCGGCAGCGAATGCAGAACCGGAACGCCCGATGACAACGATCGCGGTGATCAAGGGACCGAGTTCCCGGGACATGGTGACGGCGACCGCCGTGGCCACGGCGCTTATCGCGCCGAATTTGCGAAGTTCGTAGGCCGCCTGCAACGCAAGGATCAGGCCGATGAAGAAAGTAATCAGAGACAGGATGGGCAAGGCGCGGACGCCGGTGTCCATGGCCTGGGAAATCGCGCGCTGGAGGCGCAACGGCTTTCCTTGAAAAGGAGCGACCAACGTGTAATACGCAGCGCGCGCGCCTAGTGACGCCAGCGACCCGATATAGCTAAGGCCGTTTAAGGTGCTACCGCCGATTTCGGAAACGATTTCCATGTTAGGTCGCCAATGCCTGTTCTTCGGTGTCGTAGATTTCAAAGACCTTGATTAACCGCGAGAGTTGCAGGACTTCCCTGGCGGATGTGCTCAGCCCGATCAAAATAAAGCGGGAACCGAGATCTCGGGACGCTTTCAACCCCTCAATCAAGGAAGCGACACCGGAGCTATCGATGTACCGCACTTGATGGAGATTCACGATCACGCGCGCGGTGCGACTCTCGCATATCTCATGCAGCACTGATTGGCGCACCTCCGGAGAGTTGGCGAAATCGATGTCTCCGGAGACGTCGAAGATCGTGGTTTTGTCGTGGTGCCGGACTGAAATCTGCACAGTTTCTTTCTCCCTCACGGAGCATTGCTGGTCTGCGCCAAGTAGTTCCCCAGACCCAGCTGCTTCATAGGCCCTTGCTGGTCATTGCTTTCCATGCGGCGAAGAAAAGTTTTCATTTGCTGCATGAGCGGCCTTTTTGGCGAAGTCGTAGGTGGCCTTGAGATTCCCGCCAAAGAACCGGACCTTGCCGTGCACGTCCCGCGCGAGGATAGGCTTTGCATCCGGGCCGGTGAACTGGCAATGGACCGTGATGGACGTGGCCCCGGCAACGGTCGTCACCTGGCGGGCCCTCTCGCTGCCGGCCTTGAAGCCCCGGACCGTGCTATGGAGAACAACCAGGTCGGCGACATTTGCGGCGGTGCGGTCGCTGTCGCGATAGACATGCTGAAATGTTCCTTGTTTCTCCAGTTGATGAACGAGATTTTCATAAAGTGCAATCTGAAATTGGGCAGGGAGTTTGATTTCGTCCGACCGGATCATTTCGACTTGGATTGCCGATGCCTTAATCTTGGCGGACAGATGTTCCGTGGATTGAGGGGCATTTTGCTCCTTGCTGGAGGAGGCGGCTGTGGTCGGTTCTCCCGCAGCTGTGGCATGCGCACCTTCGGAGACAAGCTGTGTCTTGATGGCACTGGCGGCGCCCACGGGCGTCGTGAAGATTGCGCCGTGTAAGCCGTCGTTCACATCGCGGTACTGAATGGTGAGCGTATCGATTTTCTTGCGGAATAGACTGAGAAAGCGCCCACCGCCGTATGGCGCGGCCATGCTCATCACTCCGACGGTCCCGCCGACGGATCTTTGCGTATCGTCGCCGGTGACTACGTCTTGAATGGAAGCCGCGGTTACGTCGGCGTTTGTTTTGCCGTGGACAAACTGCAGATTGCCGTTCTCAACCTTCAGTGTGCCTTTGGCATTCTGTTTGACGCCCGTGAGACCGATCAGCTGGACGGCCTTTACAGGCGCGGGAATCTCTTGCGCGTTCCCAATGGAAGTCACCATCCCGGCAAAGAGTAAAACGAAAGCAATAAGAACCGTGGTGCGTCTGGGTGTCATACATTCTCCTAGTGTTGAATTCATCTGTTTCAACGAACGTGCAGCAACATGAGAGAAACGTCGTCGGTCGGCGGCCCCTCACGCCACGCAGCCACACCGTCGAGAATGCCCTGTTTCATTTGGTCGGGAGGCAGAGACGAGGTACGGCCGACGATTTCCTGGACACCTTCGATGCCCAGCATCTCTCCCCTGGAATTGAAAACTTCGGTAATTCCGTCGGTATACAGAACGACGCGGTCATCCGGCTGGAGCTGTACTTCCAGGGTGGTGGTGACATCCACGGCTTCCGGCAGCGCGCCAAGGATCATGCTGCGCGACTCGAGGAGAATCGGACGCTGGCCACGACGGGCTACCATCGCGGGGGGGTGGCCAGCGCCGGCAAACAACATCCGGCGTTGTTGCGCATCGATCCTGGCAGCGGCTGCGGTAACAAACATTCCGGAGCTATCGATTTCCTGGATGAGGAAGCGATTCAACTCGCTGAACATGTCGACGAACGGAATGCCGCTCCGCAGGTGCGCTGCCGCTTCGGAGTAGATTCGGTTCGCGACCAACGCCGAACCGATACCGTGACCGGAAACATCGCAGACCAGCAAACTGAGATCCTCGTGGTTCACCGAGTTCACGAGGGCGAAGTCGCCGCCAATTGTGTGCACCGGGTGATAGAAGGAGTCGACGCTCATTCCCTTCCAGGTCAAGGATCGCGGCGTGAGGCTGCGCTGAACCCGCGCGGCAAGCCGCAGGTCTTCCTCGATTTCCATCTGGCGCTTCCTGAGCTCCATGTTTGCGGACCGAAGTTCCTGCTCGGCTCGCACCTGCTCCGATATATCCGTGAAGGTGACAATGCCAAATCGACCCGCTGAATTACGAATCGTGCGGGAACTGATGATGACCGGCAAACGCCCGCCGCCTCTTTGGGGAAGAACGAAGGAATGCCGGTTGTGGCCGGCACTGAACGCGATGTCTACTTGTTGTGTCAGAAACCCCCATTCCTGTGAGGAATAGAAGGAGGAAGCATCGACTCCGATCAACTCGTGGCGGGGAAAGCCGGTCATTTCCACAAACCGCGAGTTCGCAAAAAGAATCCGGTGTGTGTCGCTGGCGACAATGACTCCCTCGTTGAGCACCTCGAGAACGGCTTCCATCTGAGTGAGCCATTCGGGCTTTTCCATCTCGATCGAATCTTTCGCCGTCACTGGCATGAGAGCGCTATTTCTGGAGACAAGCTCTCAGCGGATCTTAGGGCAAGGGTCTGAAACGCACTTTTCCTGGAAGGATATGGGGAGTCCATTGCCCGGCGGATAGGGACAAGGAGGGAACGCGCGGCGTGGTTCATGAGATGTCGCCTGGCGCGAAGAAGTCGTGACTTAAAGGTCCCGGTCGTAACGCCCAATAAGGCGCCTGCCTCTTCGTTGGACATTTCCTGGTAATACGTCATCGTAAATGCCTGACGAAGTAAGGGACTCATTCTGCCAAGCAGAACATCGATCAACTGGAGTGTCTCTGCCTCGGCGTACATCATTTCCGGATCCGGTTGCGCGGCCGGAATCCTTTCTGTCCAAGGTGTCTCGTCCGTGGTGCTGGATTCTCGCTGGGAGTCGGTCCACAAGGGCTTTCGTTTTCGCCTGATCATCAGAGCAGCATTCAAGACGATGCGCGTGAACCAGGTCTTAAACGCGGATCGGCCTTCGAAGGCGCGTAAGTGACGATAGGCCGACAGCAAGGCATCCTGAACTGCGTCCTCGGCGTCTTCCCTATTTCGCAAGATGGAGTAGGCCAGCGCGACGAATCTGGGACGCGAGGCTAGGAACATCTCCTGAATTGCTTCCCACTCGTGGCCAACCGGTTGAGCGGGGGCAAATTTGCGGGACGAGTAACTGGCCGAGCCGCGGGAGTGTGGCCGAACGTGATTGTTCCGTCCTCTGGAACTGTGGAGGCGATGGTCTGCTGCTCCGGCACGGGCACGTTCACCGCCCTGCGCAGATACCGATGAGTGGTTCACTAGCGATCTCCCTTTCCTCTTTGTTTATGAAGCATCTCGGTGTCCATCGGCACACTTTGCCGAAGAATCCGCCATCCGTCCTGTTTTCAGTAAAAAGGAGAGGTTCTGGCAGCAGACCGTAAATCAAAAACTTCTGTTTGTCCGCCGCTCATGGCGAGGCTTTGACGGAAACGTCGAGGCCATCACGCGCCAACGGGCGCTCGAACAGCGTGTCCGACGCATTCTCTTCATCCTCCTTCACTTTCAATGACTTGCCGTTGGTGTGAGCGCTTGCGAATTGGCAGACGTGTTGCACTACAGGCTGGCGAATTTGCCTTGAGGAGTGATCGTGCGGATAGGGCTTGGTTCGGACCAGATCGGACTCGAATGTAAGGAACGCCTGAAAGCCAGGTTTGCCGGACAGGGGCACTCTGCCGAAGATGTTTGCCCCACCGACCTCTGCGGAAGCGACTACCAGAGCATAACGGATCAACTTTCTTCGGCCCTCTACACGAGCTGTGTCGAACGCGGTGTGCTGATCTGCTCTAGGGCGATCGGGGCTTCGGTGATGGCCAATAAGCACCCTGGCGTACGTGCGGCTTTGTGCCATGACGTGCACTCGGCCCGCCAAGGGGTTCAAGACGATGGCGTGAATCTTCTCGTGATGAGAGCAGGTGTCGTCGCGTTTGATTTGGCATGCGAGTTGGCCGACGCTTTTGTCCAAGCGTCCTACCTTCCCTGCGAGCAGGAGTTCGGCATGCCTCCGCGACGCCTGGCGCGTGTTGTCGAGTACATCCGAAACCATTTAGACCAGCCGCTGGCGGTGAGCGCGCTGTGCAGGTTGGCGGAGATGAGCCAATCGCATTTCTCCAAGTTGTTCAAGCTCAGTACCGGCTTGGCGCCGCATCAGTTCGTTTTGCAGGAGCGAATTAATCGTTCGAAGGAGCTTCTGCGTTGCGGCAACACGAAGATTGTCGAGATCGCGCTTGGAGTGGGCTTCGAGAATCAGGCGCACTTCACAACGGTGTTTGGGAACTTTGTGGGCATGACACCTCGCCAATTTCAGCGTTCGTCTGATCACGAAACTGGTGGGATGTTCCGTCCAGCGCTAGAGGTCGAGGTCGTGCAGAGCTGCTAAGAATGGTCACGAAACCTTGCGAATGGATCGACGAAGTGCAGGCGAAAGTTGTCGCAGGAGTTGAAAACGGGACACAGAAACTCGAAAGAACGCGCGATCGAAATAAGCGCAAAGTGGGCGCGTGATGCGGAAACGCGAAGAACCGGATTTGAAAATGTGGCGAAAGAAACTCAGCGGTTGCTTTAGAAAGTGAGCAGTGTGATGTCAACGACCCAAACGGTGTTGGATCTGGACCAGGTATGCGTGAACACGATGAGGACGCTGGCCATCGACGCGATCCAGAAGGCGAATTCCGGCCACCCCGGCACGCCGATGGGCATGTCCCCCACGGTTTACTGCCTGTGGCAAAGGCTTCTGAGGTTCGACCCGGAAGATCCCATTTGGATGAATCGCGATCGCTTCGTGCTTTCCGCGGGGCACGCATCGACTTTGTTGTACACGATCCTGCATCTCGCAAGAGTCAAAGCCGTCGATCCGGAATATGAAATTCTGGGCCGCCCCTCCGTCACGATCGACGACCTCAAGTCTTTCCGGCAATTCGGGAGCCGCTGCGCTGGGCACCCGGAGTACCGCTGGACCTCGGGCGTGGAAACAACCACCGGTCCGCTGGGACAGGGCGTTGCCACGAGTGTGGGCATGGCCATTGCGGAAAAGTGGCTCGCCGCGCGTTACAACAAGCCAGATTTTGAATTGTTCGGATACCGCATTTACGCACTCTGCGGCGATGGCTGCATGATGGAAGGAATCTCGAGCGAGGCAGCCTCGGTTGCCGGGCACCTGAAACTCGATAACCTCTGCTGGATCTACGACAACAATCACATCACCATCGAAGGCAAGACCGATATCGCGTTCACCGAAGACGTCGCCGGGAGGTTTCTGGCGTATGGATGGAACGTCGTTCGTGTCGGGGATGCCAACGATCTGGATCGCATCGAGAACGCGCTCCGGAATGCCGCAGGGACGACGGGCAGACCCACGATCGTAATCGTCGATAGTCATATCGGCTATGGTTCGCCGCATCGTCAAGATACCAGTGCCGCGCACGGCGAGCCGCTCGGCGAAGACGAGATCAAGCTGGTGAAGCAGGCTTACGGTTGGCCGCCCGACGCCAAGTTCCTGGTTCCCAGCGGGGTATACGAGCATCTCCAGTCCGGGATAGGACGGCGGGGCCGCGAAGCGCGCGAACAGTGGGAGAAACGGTTCGCAGAGTACCGGAAGCAATTTCCCGAGCTTGCCGAGGAACTCGATCAAATTCAAAAACGCGAGCTGCCTGGGAATTGGTCGAAGGACATTCCCGTTTTTCCAGCTGATAGCAAGGGAGTCTCCGGACGCGACGCCTCTGCCAAAGTCCTCAATGCCATTGCGCCGAATCTTCCCTGGATCATCGGAGGATCGGCAGACCTCACTCCGTCCACCAGGACGCGACTTACTTTTCCGAGCGCGGGTGATTTTCAGGCCGACAGTCGATCCGGCCGCAACCTGCACTTTGGGATCCGTGAACACTCGATGGGGGCGATTCTCAACGGCCTCGCGCTGTCGAAGCTGCGACCCTTCGGGTCGGGGTTCCTGATTTTCAGCGACTACGGGCGAGGTGCGATCCGGCTCAGCGCGCTGATGGAAATTCCCGTAATCCACGTATTCACGCACGATTCCATCGGCGTCGGCGAAGATGGACCGACGCATCAGCCCATCGAACATCTGATTTCGCTCCGCGCCATTCCGAACCTGGTGGTGCTGCGGCCCTGCGATGCGAACGAGGTTGCGGAAGCGTGGAGAACCATCCTGGCCATGCCGCGGCAGCCGGTCGCATTAATCCTGACGCGGCAAAATCTGCCCACCTTTGACCGGAAGCGATTCGCTGCGGCGAGCGGCCTGTCGAAAGGGGCCTATGTACTCGCGGATGCAGAGAACGGCCAGCCGGAGGTACTGCTGATGGCGACCGGGAGCGAAGTCTCCCTGTGTGTAGAGGCTTACGAGGAGCTGACCCGGCAAGGAGTACGCGCCCGAGTTGTGAGTATGCCTTCGTGGGAATTGTTTGAACGGCAAAGTGAAGAATACCGCCGCAGCGTATTGCCCCCAACGGTCAAAGCCCGAGTGGCGGTGGAGCAAGCATCCACGTTCGGATGGTGCCAGTACACGGGCATTGACGGAGCGATTCTCGGAATGAGGACATTCGGGGCTTCGGCGCCACTGAAGGTGCTGCAAAAGGAATTTGGATTCACTACCGCCCACGTTTTGGAAGCTGCCAAGGCGCAGCTCGCACAGGTGAAATGAACATGCGCGTCGCCATTGCTTCCGACCATGCCGGGTTTTTGCTTAAGGGAAAGGTTGCCGAGTATCTCGGCAGCTTAGGGCACACGGTGAAAGACCTTGGCACGTGCGACACGACTCCGGTCGACTATCCGGATTTTGCGGAAGCCGTTGCCGTGGCGATTCTCGGCGAGCGCGTGGAGCGCGCCGTACTGATCTGCGGAAGCGGTGTCGGTGCATCAGTAGCCGCGAACAAGTTTCGAGGTATCCGGGCCGGCCTGTGCCACGACACGTACTCCGCTCACCAGGGCGTGGAGCACGATCACATGAATGTGTTGGTCCTGGGCGGCCGAGTGATCGGCGAAGCACTGGCGCGCGAACTGGTCGGTGCATTTGTGGGCGCCAAGTTGTCGCAGGAATCGCGGCATCTCCGGCGGCTTGCCAAGATTGAAGCCATTGAAGCGAAGTGCGGTGTGGAATCTTTGAAGAGTCGGGCGACCGCCGACTGAGGAATTCAGCAAGCAGAGATTAGCAGGTAAAGAAAGGTAGCCATCAAAATGACAACGGCAGCACTGAGCATTCCCAAAGAAGCAAATCCGCTGAGAGGGCTCTCTGATTTTGGGCAGTCCGTCTGGCTGGATTATATTCGCCGAAGTTTGATCACCAGCGGAGAGTTGAAGCGCCTGGTTGTGGAAGACGGGTTACGTGGCGTT
>Ga0137412_10002158_pt1 | contig 15507 bp, 11 predicted proteins | sample CZODoug2_1_16fun_FD_122160 | JGI IMG/M metagenome (GOLD analysis project Ga0137412, IMG submission 122160) | Vadose zone soil fungal communities from Angelo Coast Range Reserve, California, USA - CZODoug2_1_16fungal (Hybrid Assembly) | ecosystem: Environmental > Terrestrial > Soil > Vadose zone...
ACGCCGAGCTCATCCAGCGGGTGCTCGCCCTCCCCGCCAAACGGTTCGACAAGCCGCTGGTGGCGTTTCTCACCCCGGCCGAGATCGACGCCCTCATCGGCGCGCCTGACCGCAACCGGTGGGAAGGCCGCCGGGATCGTGCACTGCTGCTGCTGGCGGTGCAGACCGGGCTGCGGGTCTCCGAGCTGATCGGACTCGACGGCGGCGACGTCAGTCTCGGCGCCGGTGCCCACGTCCGCTGTCTCGGCAAGGGTCGCCGGCAGCGGGCGGTGCCGTTGACCGCATCCACCCAAGCGGTGCTGCGGGTTTGGCTGACCGAACGCGCCGGACACCGCGACGAGCCGCTGTTCCCCACCCGCACCGGACGGCGGTTGAGCGTCGACGCCGTGCAACGGCTCGTCCGCGAGCACGCCGCCACCGCCGCCCGCCGATGCCCGACCATCCGACCCGAACAGCTGCACCCCCACGTCCTGCGGCACAGCTGCGCGATGACGCTGCTGCACGCCGGCGTGGACGCCGCGGTCATCGCCCTCTGGCTCGGCCACGCCGATATCCGCTCCACCAACACCTACCTGCATGCCGACATGACCATCAAACAGCGCGCACTCGAACTCACCGCCCAGGTCTCGACACCACCAGGGCGCTACCGGCCCAAAGACGCAGTGCTGGCATTCCTGGAGAGCCTGTAATCATGCCGACCACCGCGCATCTTCCGTTCCCCAGAGACCGCCCGCCCCTTGGCCTTTCAGAACATCCCACCCACACCTCGGCATAGTTTCGTGGTCGGTATAGGTCGACCTATGCCGATGTCGGCATAGGTCGACGAGACCGGCGACGTCAAGAAGGGTGTGCACAGCGTCGGGGTGCAGCGCCAGTACAGCGGCACCGCGGGCCGTATCGAGAACTCCCAAGTGGCGGTGTATCTGACCTACGCGGCCCCGCGCGGGCACGCGTTGATCGACCGCGCCCTGTATCTGCCTAAGTCGTGGACCGACGACCCCGGGCGCTGCGACGACGCCGGAATCCCGGATGAACAGCGGGAATTCGCGACCAAACCCACACTGGCTGCAACATTGATCGACCGCGTTGTCGAGGCGCAGGTCCCCGCATCCTGGGTGGCCGGCGACGAAGTCTACGGCGCCGACCCGAAACTGCGGACCACCATTCGCGGCCACGGGCTGGGCTACGTGCTGGCGATCGCGGCCAACCGGCGCGTGCCCACCCACGCCGGCCCGATCCGCGTCGATGCGCTGCCCGCACTGATACCACCACACGCCTGGCAGAAGCACTCTGCCGGCGCCGGGGCGCACGGCCCACGCCTGTACTCCTGGGCCTGGTTTCGGCTGCTGGCCGAAGACGACACCACCACCGGCGTTCATCATTTGCTGATCCGCCGCAACGATGCCACCGGGGAATTGGCCTACCTACGCTGCTACAGCCCACGACCTGTCCCGTTGCACACGCTGGTGGCCGTGGCTGGCCAGCGCTGGCGCATCGAGGAATCGTTCCAGACTGCCAAAGGCCTGGCCGGAATCGACCAGCACCAGGTCCGACGCTGGCGCTCCTGGCATCGCTGGACCACCCTGGCCATGCTCGCCCACGCTTTCCTGGCCGTGGCCACCGCGATCGAACGCGATACCGCACCCACACCGACCGGCCTGATCGCGTTGACCGTCAACGAGTTTCGACGACTCTTCGACGCCCTACTACTGACCGCCAAACACACCCTGAACAGCCTGCTGGCCTGGTCACGATGGCGACGACAACACCAATACCGGGCCCGGCAATCCCACTACCGACGACGGGAAAACCAATGACCCCGATCTACGGCTGCAGTACTAACTGCAGCCGAACGGCGGATGCTGCTCACCACGTGGCATCGCGGCAATCTGGTGCGGCTGCTGGCCCTCTCAGTGGCCGCGTGGGCCCTGCGACAGACACGGAAATGACGGTGGACCGTCGAACGACGCGCGACGTGCATCATGCGAGTGCGGCTGCGTCCTCCTGCACGGGCGCCTTCCAGTCGATCGTGTAGCGCTGTTCGGCGGCCATCGTCTTCTCGACGTTCATCGTCTTGACCACGAGCAGCAGCGGTAGCCCCATCAGGCGTTGCGCGGCCGGACCCGGTGCCTTGGCGTGGCTGATGCGCGTGCCGCGGGCGGCGATTTTCTCCGCCCGCTCACGGCGAGTAGCAGGAGACAAGCGGGTAATGACCTTGACATCAGATCGAACAAGCGTTCGAATAGAACCATGCGGTGGGACGGCCAGGGCGTCAGCGTCGACGACGGCGCCCTGCCCGGCCTACAGCGAATCGGCTTTGTCCGCAGCGTCCGCACGCCGCAGTTCGAGGACATCACCTTCCACGAGGTGCTGTGCAAGTCGGCGCTGAACAAGGTGCCCAACGCGGCGATGCTGCCGTTTCGCTACACGGTCAACGGCTACCGGGGGTGCTCGCACGCGTGCCGATACTGCTTCGCGCGGCCCACCCACGAGTACCTCGATCTGGACTGCGGCACCGACTTCGACACCCAGGTCGTGGTCAAGACCAACGTCGCCGATGTCCTTCGGCGCGAACTAGGCAGGCCGTCGTGGCAGCGGGAGACCGTCGCGCTCGGCACCAACACCGACCCCTATCAACGGGCTGAGGGGCGCTACGCACTGATGCCGGGGATCATCGGCGCATTGGCCGATTCCGGCACACCGTTTTCCATCCTCACCAAGGGCACATTGCTGCGGCGCGATCTCCCGCTGATCACCGATGCCGCTCGCCGCGTCGACGTCAGCGTCGCGGTGTCCCTGGCGGTCGGCGATCCCGAACTGCACAAGGATGTCGAACCCGGGACGCCGTCACCACAGGCCCGGCTCGGGCTGATCTCCGCCATCCGCGACTCCGGTCTGGGCTGTCACGTCATGGTCGCGCCGGTGCTGCCGCGATTGACCGACTCCGTCGAGCACCTTGACGCGCTACTGGCCGCGATCGCCGAGGCCGGCGCGACGGGTGTGACGGTGTTCGGCCTGCATCTGCGTGGCTCGACACGCGGATGGTTCATGGGCTGGTTGGCGAAATCGCATCCGGAGCTGGTGGGGGAGTACCGCGAGTTATACAGGCGCGGCGCGTATCTGCCGTCGGACTACCGAAACATGCTGCACGACAGGGTGAAACCGCTGGTTGCCAAACACGGTCTGGCGCCCGATCGCCGTTCATTCCGGGCAGCCGAGGCCCCGGCGCCCGTGAGCGCCGAGGTCCTGCAGCCCACGCTGTTCTAGCTCTTGTTGCGCTTGACCTGATTGAACGGCACGCCACGGTCGGCCGCGTGTTCGCGCGGGAAGCCAAGCACGCGTTCACCGATGATGTTGCGTGCAATCTCGGTGGTACCGCCGCCGAGCGCCGCCGACTGCCGCGATAGATAGCGCTCGCCGTACCGAAGCAGGTCATCGCCGACGTCGACGACGCCCGAACTGCCGGCAATCGACAGCACGGTGTCGAACTCCAAGTGATGCGTATCGGCGTGCGTGATCCGGATGATCGAGCCCGCCGCCGGGGGGAGCGAGCCGTCGAGGACACCGTGATACACGTGGTCGATGAGCTGTTCGCGCACCGCCCGGTGCACCAACGCCCGACCCGCCAACTCGCGGGCGCGCTCGCTGTCGGCTTGGCCCGTCGCCGCCAACAGCGCGACATAGTCGATGGGCATGTCCGTCTTGCCCTCGGACCCCACGCCGCTGGCGAATTCCGAGCCTCCGCCGACCGCGCGTCGTTCGTGATAAAGCTGTCGCGATGCGACGTGCCAGCCCTCGTTGACTTCACCGACCACGGCGTCGTCACCGAGTTCGAGGTTGTCGAAGAACTCCTCACAGAATTCGACCGAGCCGTTGACCTGCTTGATGCGCCGCAGCGTGATGCCGGGGCTGCCGATCGGCACCAGAAACATCGTCAGGCCCTCGTGCTTTGGCACGTCCCAGTTGGTGCGCGCCAATAGCAGCCCGTAGTCCGCGGCGAAGGCGCTTGTGCTCCACGTCTTTGCGCCGTTGACAATCCACTTGTCGCCGACCCGATCAGCCCGGGTGATGACCCCGGCCAGATCCGACCCGCCGCTTGGCTCCGACAGGAGTTGCACGAGCACTTCGTCGCCACGCAATGCCGCCGAAATGTGCTGGCGCTTCTGCTCCTCGGTGCCGGTGTCAAGGATCGTCGCCGCGCAGATCGTGAAGGTCGGCGTGTTGAGGATCATCGGCATTTCGTAATTGCGCGACTCGTTGTCGAACGCCTTCTGGAACGCGATAGCCAGGCCAAGGCCGCCGTACTCCCGTGGAAAGCAGATACCGGCGAATCCGCCTTCGTAGAGCTTCTTCTGAAGCTCGCGGGCGCGCAGCCAGGGCGCCTCTTCGCCGCGATCGTTGTCCGGCGGGTTGGCAGGGTCGATGCGCGGCATGTTGTCCGCCAGCCACGCGCGGGCGCGCGCTGCGAATTCTTCGACCGACTCCGTCGCGGTTGATGCCGAGGTCGTCTCGGTCATGAGGCGGGCTCCAGCTGCTCGGTGAGCGCGTAGACGTGCAGGTTGTGCTCCTCGGGCGTGCCGAACATCGAGCGATACAGCGTGACGCGACGGAGGAACAGGTGCAGGTCGTGTTCCCAGGTCACCCCGATGCCGCCATGCAACTGAACGCAGTCCTGCAGCATGCCCGGGGCGTGCTCACCCACATAGGATTTCGCGACGCTGATGGCCATGTCGGCTCCGGGCGAACGCGAAGCGACCTCGGCCACAGCGGCATTCGTCGTCGCGCGGCACGCCTCGAACCAGATCTTCAGGTCGGCGTACTTGTGTTTGAGCGCCTGGTACGACCCGAGTGGGCGGCCGAACGAATGCCGGTCGAATCCCCACTGGATGGTGAAGGCCAGCACCGTTTCCAGGATGCCGACAACCTCTGCGCACTGAAGCACCATCGCGACGTGGCCCTGGCGTACGATCAGCTCCGCTGTCTGCTCGGCAGAGCCGACGACCGCGGACGCATCGACCTCGACGCCGTCGAAATGCACACGCGCATAGCTCTTCACCATGTCGATCGAGCGCTGCGACTCCACCCGCACTCCAGGCGCGTCGGCCGGCACCAGAAACTGGCGCACCGCGCCCTCGCACTGCGCCACCACCAGCAGGATCGCGCTTTCGGCGCCCGCCTCGACGCGATCCTTCACCCCGTCGATCCGATATCCGGCATCGGTTCGCGTTGCCGTGACCGCCGCATCCAGGGGAGACCATGACTTGCCCGGCTCATACACCGCCCAGGACGCGACGAGCTCACCGGCGACCAGGGATTCGATTGTCTCCTCGTGGTTTTCCGGCGCCTCGACCAGGCCGGCAAGCACAGTGCTGACCGGGTGCAGTGGCCCGGGGGCGACGGTCTTGCCTGCCAACTCGGCGACCAGTGCCAGATCCGCGACACCGTCGCCCGATACGCTGCCGCCGCCGAGTTCCTCCGGCACCAGCAGACTGGTCCAGCCAAGCTCTGCGGCTCGCCGCCACCAGTCGGCCTCGAACGAGATGCCGGCCGCGTGAAGTTCGCGCAGTCGGCTCAGCGGTACTTCCTTCTCGAGGAACGACTGCGTCGTCGAGGCGAAGAGCAGGACCTCTGGATTTGCGACGTCGGACATGAGATCAGTTCAGCCTCTTTGAGTTTGGAGGTCGTACCGCTGCGGGCGTGCTGGACTGTCCAGCACGCTCGTGGCAGACAGAGTCAGTCAGGCCGGGATGACGATTGCCGGCACGTCGGGGTTGTGGACGACCTTGTTCTCCACCTTGAACAGGTCGACCATGTTGCCGCCCATGACCTTGCGCTGCCCTTCCTCGTCGAGTCCCTGGAGGTCCTCGATGAGGTTGATCGGGTCAGCCAGGCCCTCGGGGTGCGGCCAGTCGGAGCCGAAGATCACCCGGTCGACACCGCACAGGTCGGCCATCTCGGCGAAGTCGTCCTCCCAGAACGGAGCGACGTAGACGCCTCGCCTGAACGCTTCGACCGGATTCTCCGGGAACGCCTGCGGCATCTTCTTGTAGGTGTTCTCGAACTGCTTGAACAGGTAGGGCACCCAGTCCGCGCCGTTCTCGATCGAGAGGACGCGCAGATCGGGATTGCGGGTCAGCGCGCCGTGGCAGACCAACGCCGCCATCGAGTCCTCGATGGGCCGCTTGCCCATCGAGACCATCCGGAACGCCGTCGGCTTGAACGGCAGGAACTCGTCGGCTGGCTCCCAGTCGTTGAGGTACTCCGCGTAGCCGGAGTCGGAGGCGTGCATCGACACGGGGATGCCGGCCTTCACGCAGGCGTCCCAGAACGGGTCGAACTCCTCCGTGCCGAACGAACGGGTGCCGCGCATTCCCGGCACCGGGGCCGGGCGGACCAGAACGGTCTTGGCGCCACGCTCCAGGCACCACTCGAGTTCCTCGAGGGCGCGGTCCACGATCGGCAGGGTGATGACGGGGGTGGAGAAGATGCGGCCCTCGTAATCGAACTGCCAGGTCTCATACATCCACTCGTTGAGGGCGTGGATGACGTCGTGGATGAGCGCGGGGTCGTCCTTCATCCGCTCCTCGACCAGGCTGGCCAGGGTCGGGAACATTAGGGCGTAGTCGATTCCGAGTTCGTCCATGACCTCAAGTCTTGGCCCCGGTTCGCGGAAGGCGGGGATGGCCTTCATGGGCTCGCCCAGGATCTCGCGGTAGGTCTTGCCTTGCGCGCCGTTGCGGAAGTAGTCCTCCTGGGCGCCCGGCTTGGCGACCTTCTCGAACGTCGGGTTGGGGATGTACTCGCTGATCTGGCCGCGCACCACGATCTTGGTGCGGCCGCGCACCTGCACGTAGTCGATGACGTTCTTGCGCTTGTCGGGGAGGAACTTGGTCAGCGCTTCCTGCGGTTCGTACATGTGGTTGTCGGCGTCGAACACGGGGAAGGAAAGGTTGCGCGACGGCATCGCGATCTCCTATGGCAGTCTTGATTCTCTCTGGGTGGTAATGACGTTACCACTTCTGCGCAACAAGGTATACCGTGGTCTACGCCGGGTCTATCCGGCGGCCCCAAGGCCGCCAGTCGGCGTCATTCCGTTGATGATGGCGAAGTTCACCGTCGCCGTCGCCGCAAGCTCACCGTCGTCGCCGTAGATGTCGATCTGCATGACCATCGCCCGCCGGCCGGCGCGCAGCATCCGCGGCACGGCCTGCGCCGAGCCCTGCTTGATCGGCCGCAGATAGCGGACGAACAGGTCGGAAGTGGTCATGGTGGTACCCGGCTGCAGATATTCCAGCCCGAACTGGCCCCCGGCCACGTCGACGAGCGTCGCGATCAACCCGCCCTGCAGGGCGCCGGAGGTGTTGACGACATGCGGGCTCACCGGCATCGTCATCGCGAATTCGCCATCACGAGTGCCGGGGCGCATTCCGATCTGGGCGAACAGCTCGGCCAGGGTGGGCGTGACCGAAACGTCGTCGCTGTCGCGGATGCCAAGTGCCCGGCTGCAGAAGTCGTACAGCTGGCCGGCGTCGATCGGTGTGCCGTTCAATTCGGTGCCCAGCCAATGCAACCGGAGTGCACCCACCATTGTCTGCATGACGATCGCGGCCGAGGCCCCGACATCGAGTCCGGGGTTGAAGACGCCCTCGGTGATGCCCTGGCCGACGATGTCGCGGAGCAGTTGATGTAGGGGGGAGAGCACGCGGGCGTACTCGCGGGGCCGGGTCTCGGCCAGGTGCTGGTTGTACAGGCTCAGCGCCCGGTTGAGGCTGTCCTGGGTGGTTGATTCCGGTCGCGCGCTGATGCGGTCGAGGACCAGCTTCAGCGCGGCGGTGCTGTCGAGTCCGTTGGTCTCGGCACGCCAGAGCTGCGCCGTCTGCTCCATGGTCCGGTCGAACAGGGCGAGCAGCAGTTCGTCCTTGCTGCTGAAGTGTTGGTAGAAGGCCCGCAGCGACGTCTTTGAGCGCGCGACGACCTCCTGCACGGTGAAGTCGGTGCGTCCGGTTTCGCCCAGGATTTCGACCGCCGTCTTGATGAAGCGGTCGGCGCGCGTCACTTCAGCTTGATCGCCGGGGCCGGTCATAGGCGGATTCTCCCTCTTCCGGTGCGCTGTGCGGGCGTTTCGAGAATGAGGTTACCGCGCTTTGCGACATATCCGGCAAGCTCGAGCTTTCGAGTTGCGGCATGGCCCGTTTCTGTCACAGCAGCCACATCAGTCTCTGCGCGGGTAGGTGCCGCATGTGCCTGCCTCCGAGCGACAGGCCAAATCCTTGGCGCAGTGCACGCCATGGTGTTGCTCGGAAGTGGGCAAGAAATGTGTCACCTCGCGCAGCGACACGTGTGGCGAATGTGACGGCCGGCCGGAAGCCAAACCAGCATCAACCGTGCTGAAAACCCTTGCCGGAGCGGTCAAGTGGGTCGGCACCCAGCCCGAGATAATCGGCCCGCAGTCTGTCCCACAGTTCCAGCTGTGCCCAGTCGGGCTGGTCGCGGAGCTGTTGTTCCTTGGTCAAAAACGGGTTCGGCAGCAGCGGCGGATCCGGCCGAGTTCCGGCCCGCTGGCCCGGTGCTCGCCGATGCACAGATGAAAATGCCAGCGGCCGAAGTCGACGGTGGCGTAGCCGTCGTACATCGAGACGCGTTTGGGCGCATTCGGAGCCGCAACCTCCCACACCGCGCCCTCGATGATGACTCCGAACCAGATGTCGTCCCAGTATTCGTCGAAGCACAGGCGGATCAGGTCGAGCAGGCTCTGCTCGTCGGCGGGTAGGGACCAAACCTGTTCCCGCCCACCGTCTTCGGTCTCGACCATGGCGGCGCCGGTGGTAGTCACGAGGACGAAGTTACCCGACGCGCCCACTTTTCGGGGGTTGTGTTCAACAATTGTTGAGTTATAGTCAACGCGTGTGGACTTAGTCCGCGAGCCTTCGGAGGTGTCGGATGTCGTTCGTCAGTGTTGTGCCCGATGTGGTGGGAACCTCAGCCTCAGCGCTAGCCGGCATCGGCGACGCGCTCGAGCAAGCTCACGCGGCCGCCGCGGCGCGAACCACGGCAGTGGTGGCCGCCGCAGAGGACGAGGTGTCGACCGCGATTGCCGCGCTGTTGTCTGGTCACGGGCTGGCGTATCAGGCGCTATCGGCGCAGGCAGCGGCGTTTCATAGCCAACTTGTGCAGACGCTGACCGCCAGCGCGGGGTCGTATGCGGCCAGCGAGGCCGCCAGTGTCAATCCCCTTCAGTCGGCGGAGCAGGTGCTGTTCAAGGCGATCAACGCGCCCTTCATCCAGTACACCGGTCGCCCCCTGATCGGCATCGGCACCAACGCTGCCCCGGGTTCGGGCCAGACCGGCGGTGACGGGGGCTGGTTGTTCGGCAACGGCGGCGCCGGCGGATCCGGGGCGGCGGGGCAAACCGGCGGCAACGGCGGCGCGGGGGGTCTGGTCGGCGCTGGTGGGGCCGGCGGAGCCGGCGGCTCCTCGTCGACCGGACCGGGCGGCAATGGTGGGGCCGGTGGAATGGGTGGGCTGTTGTTCGGCACCGGCGGGGTCGGCGGGGCCGGCGGAGCTGCCTGGGGCGCCGCGAACACCGGATCCGGCGGAACCGGTGGAGTCGGCGGGGCCGGCGGTCTGTTTGGACCCGGTGGCGCCGGGGGCATCGGCGGGGCCAGCGAAGGCGGCGTCGGCGGAGCCGGCGGGGCTGGCGGGACGGGCGGGCCGCTCGCCGGACTGTACAGCGGCGGCGGTGGTCACGGCGGCGACGGCGGAGGCGGCCACGGCAACGGGGGCGCCGGCGGCAACGGTGGGGCCGCGGGAGTGCTCGGCGGGCCCGGCGGGTCAGCCGGAGCCGGCGGCATCGCGTCAACCGGCGTCGGGGGTCACGGCGGCTCCGGCGGCAACGCGGGCATGTTGTTCGGCGCGGGTGGATCCGGCGGGACCGGCGGGAGCGGCATCACCGCAGGTGGCGCGGGCGGTGCTGGCGGCAGCGCGGGCCTGCTGTTCTCCAGCGGCGGTACCGGCGGGGCCGGCGGATTCGCTGCGGGCATCGGTGGGGACGGCGGCGCGGGCGGCAACGCCGGCCTGCTGGGGAACGGCGGACTCGGCGGGGTCGGCGGCGGCGCGTTGTTGGGCGGCGGCGCCGGAGGTGCCGGCGGGCTTGCCGGCCAGCTGATCGGCGACGGCGGCGCCGGCGGTGCAGGCGGTTACAGCGTCGGAGGGACCGGCGGCGCGGGTGGCGCCGGCGGCAACGCGGTGTTCTTCGGCGCCGCCGGCAATGGCGGGAACGGTGGATTCTCCATGGTGACTGTCGGCAACACCGGCGCTAACGGCGCCGTCGGCCCGCTGCAGGGGGCATTCGACCTGGTCAACGCCCCTGCCGAAGCGCTTCTTGGGCGCCCGCTGATCGGTAACGGCGCCAATGCGGCGCCCGGGTCGGGGGCCATCGGCGGGGCCGGCGGGATCTTGATGGGCGAGGGTGGTGCCGGTGGGTCGGGCGGGGCGGCCGGCCAAGTCGGTGGGTCCGGTGGAGCGGCCGGGCTGCTGGGCACCGGTGGCGCAGGCGGAGTCGGCGGCTACTCAACGAGCGGTGACGGCGGACTCGGCGGAGCGGGCGGGGCCGGCGGGCTGCTGTTCGGCAACGGCGGCACCGGCGGCGACGGCGGTTACTCGAGTCTCGGTGCCGCGGGATCCGGCGGCGCCGGCGGCGCGGCCTGGCTGCTGGGCGCCGGCGGGAACGGCGGGACCGGGGGATTCGCCCAGCAGGAGATCGGCGGAGCCGGCGGCGCCGGCGGCAACGGCGGAACGTTCGCCGGGTTGTTCGGCAGCGGGGCCGGCAACGGAGGTGAGGGCGGATTCGGCACCGCCGCCGGTGGCGCAGGCGGTGCCGGCGGCAACGCCGGCCTGCTCGCAGGGCCCGGGGGAGCCGGAGGTGCCGGCGGGGGAGGCACGATCGGCGGGATCGGCGGGGCCGGCGGTCAGGCCGGCCTGGTGTTCGGCGGCGGAGGTGACGGTGGAACCGGCGGGGACGGCGTCACCTACGGCGGCGACGGGGGTGCCGGGGGTCGATCGGGTTTCTTGTTCGGCAGCGGCGGGGCCGGCGGGACCGGCGGATTCTGCACGATTCCCCCGACCGGGCCCGGCGGGTCTGGCGGGACGGGCGGGACCGGCGGCGCGGGGATGTTCCTCGCCTTCGGCGGAGCGGGCGGCGCCGGCGGGAACGGCCATGTTGCCGGCGGCGTCGGTGGCACGGGCGGCACCGCGACCCTGCTCGGCGTCTGCGGCAACGGCGGTGCAGGCGGACAGGGCGAGATGATCGGCGGCAACGGCGGCACGGGTGGCAGCGGCACGCTGATCGGCGACGCAGGCAATGGCGGCAACGGCGGCACTACCGACACCGGCGGGACACCCGGCCGTGGCGGTGCCGGCGGCAGCGGTGGTGTGGTGTTCGGCCTCGACGGGATGAACGGGTTGCCTTAGTCCTATAACGGCCCGAACGTGTTCTTAGCCTTTAGCACGGACCGCTGGGAATCCCGCGAACCGGCGCGGTTTCCTGGGTGGGCATAACTTGTGGGTAGGGCACCCGAAAGGGAATTCCTGCCGCCGCCCCGCCCAAAGATCCCAAGGCCACGTTGGGAACGCACTGCGGCAGTTTCGGAATCGCGGCCAGCCGTGGGTGGTCCAGATTGGGTCTCGACGGGTTCGGCGGGACCGCGAAGTTGAATGCCGACGTCATATCGCCGGTTACGCTTCTGCGCCAGGCGGTGAGGTTGGGCACCGGCACTCCGAACCGCGTTTCGAGCAATCGCAGCTGCGAGGTGTGGTCAAACGTGTCATGGCAAACCAAGCCGCCTCGGCTGTACGGGGAAACGACGATGCAGGGCACCCGAAAGCCCAACCCTAGGGGCCCACGGAAGCCGCCGGCCCCCGACACCTTGTTGATGTCCACACTGTTGGGAATCCACTCACCAGGCGTCCCCGGCGGAGCGGTGGGCGGTACGACATGGTCGAAGAACGACCCGTTTTCGTCGTACATGATGATCAGCGCGGTCTTTTCCCATACCGCCGGATTGGACAGCAATATCCGTATTGTGTCCACAAGCGTGATAGCGCCGGTCGAGACCGGAAACGCGGGATGCTCCGAATTCAGAATTGACGGAACCAGCCAGGAAACGCTGGGCAGCCTATTTGCACTGACGTCGGCGGCGAAGCCCAAGGGAAAGTTTGGGGCAATGCCGTAGCGGGCCAAGTCCGACCTCGGATCTGTCGCCTGCTTGAAGGCTTCGACCAGGCCGGTGTCGCCGAGTGGCGAATTGTTCAGCCCTCCTGGCGTCTTGTTCTGGTACACCTTCCAGCTCACGCCGGCAGCGCTGAGATGCTCCGGCATGATGGTCCAGGTGTAGGTGCCCAGCGGGATCAAGGCGGGGTTTGAGACCACCGGCCCCCCGTTCAAGCCGTCGGGGTCGATGGTCGCACCGATCCAGTAGAGCCGGTTGGGGTCGGTCTGAGTCAGCAGCGAACAGTGGTAAGCGTCGCAAACGGTGAACGTGTCGGCCAGCAGGTAATGGATCGGGAGGTCTGCGCGCGTGTAATAGCCCATTGTCATGGGAACGTTGCCCGGCAGTAACTCCGGGTATTGCGACGGCAGCCATTTATCGTTGGCGGCGTTGTTCCATGCCGTGTGCATCGCGATCCAGCCCTCGACGGGGTCGTTGACGCATTCACCTCCGAAGAGGAGGCCATGCGTGGTGTCGAGGCGGAACGGGATCGTGGTGCCGTTCGGGTCAACCGACTGCGTTTGGGGATTCCAGCCGTTCTGCGCGAAATGCGGCGACCCGCTGCCGAACCCATTGACGCCGGACATCGTGCCGAAGTAGTGATCGAATGACCGGTTCTCCTGCATCAACAACACGAAATGCTCGATGTCGCTCAAATGGCCGGAGCACGGACCCGCACCGTATGCCTTTTCGATCACCGGGCCGGCCACGGACATGAAGGCACCCGCAGTCGTGGCGGCCGCGGCCTTAGCCAAAAACTGTCGGCGCGACATTCCGTCGATCGATTTTTCGTTCACCGCCGTGCCTCCTGTGCGCCCATTTGAGCACCCTGGATTTCGGATGACGGTCAACCCACCGGCGTGTCGCGTTGGACGGCGTGTCAAGTGGTTTGGATTTCGTCGGCAGTTTTGGTGCGGACGGCGCGATTACCCGCCCCGGGCCGCGATCATCGCGGACCGATTGACCTTCGTTGCGGCGGTGCGGGGAATCTTGCCGACGAATTCGACGGTCTTGGGCGCCTTGTACGGGGCCAGCCGGCTTTTCGCGTATTCGATGACCTGCTGTTCGGTCAGCGGCTGGGCGGCCTGCACCACCGCGTGCACCCGGCGACCCCACTGCGTATCCGAGAGGCCGATGACCACAACGTCGGCGATGTCGGGGTGGCCTGCCAGCGCCGACTCGACCTCTGCCGGAAAGACATTGGCGCCGCCGGTGATGATCATGTCCTGGCGGCGGTCGACGATGTAAAGGTAACCATCCTCGTCCACGTGGCCGATGTCGCCGGCGGAACGAAACCCGTCCTCGGTCGACGGCAACGGCGGCGCGCCGCCCAGATACCGATATCCCGCGCTCATCGGCGCGCGCAGGTAAACGTCACCGTCTTCGCCTGTCGCCACCGGTCGCTTGTCGGCGTCGAGAATCCGGATCTCGGTGTCGCGAAAGCCGCGGCCGACGCTGCCCGGGTGGGTCAGCCACTCGTCGCCGCGCAAGGCGGTGAGGCCCAGGTTCTCGGTCATGCCGTAGGCCGTCAGGATCTGCTCGGGACTCAGCAGCTCAAACCAGGTATGCAGCAGCGTGGGCGGCATCACCGCGGCGCCCTGCAGGATGAAGACGACGCTGGATAGGTCACGCTGGCGGATGTCGGGCAGGGCCGCGATGCGGGCCAGCATCGTCGGTGTGGCCGTGAAGTTGGTGATCCGATACCGCTCAATCGTGTCCACGAATAATGCCGCGTCGAACTTTTCGAGCACCACCAGATGATCGCCGCCCAGCAGCATGAGGAAGGTCGCGAAACCGTTGGTGTGATACATCGGCGCGGGGACCAGGATGGTCTGCGGCTGGACCACCGGTGTCCAGTTCGACAAGAACGGCTCGCCGTGCTGATCGGTCCATAACGACGGCGCCAAGTTGAGGATCACCTTGGGCACGCCGGTCGACCCGCTGCTGCAGATGCCGTTGGCGGTGGGAGAAACGGCTTCGGGCAAGGGACTTTCGGACTCACCGTCGGCGCTCGCCGCCAGTTCCCACCGGCTCTCTTCGTCGACGACGACGGCGGGGTCGATCACCTCGCGCACCCGGTTGCGCTCCCATTCGGGCAGATCCCAATGCATGGGGATGGGAACCGCACCGATCTTCCAGCACCCCAACGTGGCCAGCACGAGGTGTTGGGAGTTCGGAATTGCCAGCGCGACAAGGGAACCCGTCTCGGCGCCGTTAGCGGCCAGTGCTCGACCCCACTGGTTGGCGCGCGCGTCGAGTTCGCCGAAGGTCAGCGCCTGTGCGCTGCCGTCGAGCGTGACAATCGTCACCGCCGGCTCGTCGCGCCGTTGTTCGGCGAGTCCAGCGAGTTTGGTTCCGAACGGGATTCCGTCTTCAAGCGGGTTAGGGGTGACCCCGGATGCGATGGGTTCGGTGCTCATGTGCGCCGCTCCTCCTCATCGCTTCGTCCCCCGCAAGCGGGAGGTGCCCCCACTGCATCGTCGCCGGCGCGGCTCATGCAAACAGCGTCTCCAGGGAGCCGTCCGGCACGCCGGGTACCAGGCGCAGGCAGAGTCCCTCGGCGCCCAGTGGCAGCCGGATCAGCGGTTGGGTGTGCCGGTCGAGCACGCTGACGTCGGACTCGTCACAAAAGCCGAGCGCGCCGAGCAGCTGGTGAGAGGTTCGTAGCACCAGGCGTGCGGTGTCGGCGGCCTTGAGCCGAAGCACCAGTGCGTCCGCCGAACGAACTTGGGCCGCTGTCGATTTCGGCCGGGAGACGGTGTACTTGGCGAGTTCATCAAGTCCGCGCACCGCGACGGACGCGTCCGCGACGGCGAACCTGACGGCCTGGAAATCCGCCAGCGGCTTGCCGAACTGGATCCGGGCGCGCACGTGCTCGGTCACGATCTGCAATGACTGTTGCATCGCTCCCAGAATCCGCCACGACCCCAGCACAAGATGAAGGTTAACGTCAGCGGCCGGGACGGTTCCATCGGGTGCGCTCAACGTGGCCGGCACCAGAAACGGCCCCAATTTGGCGTTGGTTCGCGACGCCGGCCGCGGGTGGTACCGATTGCCGTCGACGTCTGCGGCGATCCAGTCGCCGGGCAGGTCGCCGTGGTCGATGCGCGGCGCCTCGGGATTCACCAGGGCCAATCGCGCGCCGTCGATCGCCAGCAGCTCCTCGACGAGCGGGTAGGGCAGCGCCGCCGCGCCGGCGGCCTGGCAGAGGACCGCGGCGGCAAGCGCGTCGTCGGATGCC
>Ga0137412_10002159_pt1 | contig 15501 bp, 14 predicted proteins | sample CZODoug2_1_16fun_FD_122160 | JGI IMG/M metagenome (GOLD analysis project Ga0137412, IMG submission 122160) | Vadose zone soil fungal communities from Angelo Coast Range Reserve, California, USA - CZODoug2_1_16fungal (Hybrid Assembly) | ecosystem: Environmental > Terrestrial > Soil > Vadose zone...
TCCGGTATACCCAGCCCAAGAAACGACAGCGTTACTTCGGCGAGAATATATTGTGGAATTAGAATCGCCGCCTGCGTCAGGATTACGCTCGTTGTCTGCGGCAGGATGTGTCGCCTCAAAATATACGAATTGGAGGCGCCAAATCCCCGCGCCGCACGCACGAAATCCCGCTCCTTCGCGCTCAGAGCCACGCCGCGCACGAGTCGCGCCGGCCTCGCCCACCCCAGCAGCCCAATCGTCGTCACAACGATCAAAAACGCCTTCACCGGACTCACTAGAAGCGGCAAAAAAGCCCGCACTCCGAACAGCAAATACAGCCAAGGCAAAGCCAAACACAACTCCGCCAATCGCATAGCGATCGAATCCGTCCAACCGCCCAGATACCCCGAAGCGCTTCCCACAATTGTTCCGACAACCAGCGAAACGGAAGCCGCAAGCAATCCCGCTAGAAGCGAAATCTGCCCGCCATAGAGAATCCGCGAAAAAAGATCTCTCCCGTAGCCATCCGTCCCCAGCAAATTTACCGTGGCCTCGCCCGCTCCGAACAAATGGATTTTCAAAGGGATGGCGCCGAGCAACCGGTACGAAGCCCCGGACACGAAAAACTTTAGTGGGATAAGCGTCGCATGGTCATCTTCATACTGATCGAAAGCGCCCTCTCGCAGCCGCTGTGCATAGACAAACGGACGAAAATGGAACTTCCCCTGTCCATCCACAAAATGAATTCTTGCCGGTGGTGCATAAGGCCGCTCGCGGTTCTGTCGAATCGGGTCGTAAGGCGCCACAAATCCGCCAACCAGCACCACACCGTGCAGTAAAACCAGGAACATCACAACTAAACTCTGCTTGCGCGGAGCGTTTCCCACTGGTCACTCCGTCCGTATCCGCGGGTCGGCCCAGAACAACAGCACATCCGCAATGAAATTCCCGGCAACCAGAAAAACCGTCGAAAGCAGTACTCCGCCGATCACCACATACAAATCCCGCGCCAGAATCGCTTCCAGTAAGAATGGCCCCAGCCCCGGCCAGCTCGTTATGACCTCAACCAGCAGCGATCCGCTCAGCAGCGCGCCGATGCTGAATCCAAACAGCGAAATCAACGGATTTGCCGCTGCCCGCAGCGCGTAACGCCACAACAATCGCTGCCGCGGAATTCCGTGCGCTGCTGCCGCTCGCACGAATCCTTCTTCCAGCGCCTCCGCAACCGCGGACCGCACATGCCTCACCAAAATCGGCTGTGCGCCCAGAACAAGAATCGCCACCGGCAAAACCATGTGCCGCAACAAATCCCACAGCTGCGCCGCGAAAGGCATTCCTTCACTGCCAACGGAAACCATTCCACCCGTTGGCAACCATCGCGTCTTCACCGCGAAAATCAAAAGTCCCAGCCCCAACGCGATATCCGGAATCACCAACAAAAACGCGGACGTCCCCGTCACCACGCGGTCCACCCACCGACCGGAATGTTCCGCGCTCCACACCCCCAATGGCAACGCGATGCACCACGCCAGCAGCGTCGAAATAATCGTGAGCAGCAGCGTGTTCCGCGCACGCACCGCAAGCAGCGGCGCCACCGGCGTGTTATACGCGAACGAATAACCCATCTCCCCGTGCGCCAGCGATTTCAGCCATACCACATAGCGAACGGCAAGCGGCTTGTCGATGTCGTAGTGAGCTTTCAGCGCAGCAAGAGTCTCAGAAGAAATCTGCGGATTAAGCCGCATCTCATCGAAATAATTACCCGGGGCCAACGACGTGAACAAAAACGCCAGGACACTCGCGCCCGCCAGGAGAAGTGCAGCATGAAGTAAACGCCGCAGTAGGTACGGCATCAAACCGCCGGCCTTTGGTCAAACTTGGCGCTCATGCCGGTCGAGCAAGCGAGCAACTCTCGCGTCGCCGCATGCTCCGCGTCCCCGACAATCTTTTCCGTCGATCCCCTCTCAACGATGCGGCCGCTTTCCATCACAACAATTTCATCGGAAATGCGCGCCGCCATCGCCAGGTCGTGAGAAATCAGAACAATTGCCGGCCGTTCCGCAGTGGCAGCCGCCTTGTCGCTCAAGTCGAGCAGCAGGTTCGCCACCTGCGCTTGCACCGAGTAATCCAGCGCGGAAAGCGCTTCATCCAGGATTAACACTTTCGGTTCGAGCGCCAACGCGCGCGCTATCGCCAATCGCTGCCGCTGCCCGCCGCTCAAATCCGAAGCCTGTCGGTCAAAAATATTCCCCGGCAAGCCGACTCGCTCCAACAACTCCACGCCGCGTTCGCGTCTCTCTGCGGCGTTCAATTTTCGCTGAAGTTTCAACGGCTCTTCCAACACTTCACCGGCTGTAAATTTCGGATTGAACGCGCTCGCCGAGTCTTGAAACACGAGTTGTATCTGCGGCCGGATTTCCCGCAACTCACTTTCATCAACCCGCGTCAAATCACGATTCAGAAATCGGATCGTGCCGGAATCCGGCCTTTCCACGCACGCGAGGCAAAACGCCAGCGTCGACTTTCCCGAACCCGACGCGCCAACAATTCCAATCCGCGCACCCGCCTGAATCTCAACGCTCACTCCATCGAGCGCGCGGACAGCCACGCCCCTTCCGCGCAGATGCCGCGAAGCATACTCCTTCACCAGATTCTCCGCTGTCAGCAACACTCCCATACTCGGCAGCCACCTCGCCTCAACCGCCAAACTTGAAGCACCGAACTTTTCCGCCGTTCTCGATCTCGAAAAGTTCCGGCGTGCGTTCGCAACAAATCTTCATTCTATCCGCGCATCGCGGTTCGAACGCACAGCCCTTCGAACGCGCCGACAGGTCCGGCGCCTCGCCCGCGATCACTGGTATCCGCTGATCTTCTCGAACAGTTTTGCCAAGCCCCAACGTTGGCCGGCATTTCAACAACGCCTCCGTATAAGGATGCCGCGGCGCCTTCAGCACTTTTTTCGCATCGCCGTCTTCAACAATCTGCCCCGCATACATCACCACAATTCGATCCGCAAATCCCTCCAGCAATTCCGCCGAATGCGTTATAAAAAGTATCGCCAACTCTCGTTCCCGCTGCAGCTTTTTCAGCAGCTCCACGATCTCCCGCCGCGTCACCGAATCCAGAGACGCCGTCGGCTCATCCGCAATCAGCAATTTCGGCTTACACACAATCGCCTGCGCGATCGCAATCCGCTGCCGCTGCCCGCCGCTCAATTGGTGTGGGTAAGAAAAATAAATTCGTTCCGCCTCGCCGCCAAAAATCAAATCGAGCAGCTCGCGTACCGCCCCGCGCCGCGCCTCTTTACTCTCCCCACCGTGCGCACGCAGCACTTCTTCAATCTGCTCACCAACGCGAATCATCGGATGCAGCGCCTCGCCCGGCTCTTGAAAAATCAGCGACACCTTGCTCCCACGAACCCGCTCCAACTCGTCTCGTTCCAACTCCAGTAAATTCGTTCCCTGCAAAACAACCGCGCCCGCGTCAATCACGCCGTTCGCCGGCAACAGCGTCAGCACCGACGCAGCCAGCGTGCTCTTCCCCGAACCCGATTCCCCCAACACGCCGACAATCTGCCCGCGCGCAATTTGCAGGTTCGCTCCCCGCAGCGCAAACACGTCCCCGCCGCCCGGCGGCCGGTAGCGTACGCTCAGATTCTGCACGTCCAAAAGCAGTTCCATATCGGGAAAAGCCTCCCGGGCCGTCAAGTCATGCTCGGCCAGAAGTCGCATCGGAACAACTAGGCCCTGCCAATCCGCGAACTAAGAGTAATCGCCCGCCGGCCCTCCATCGCTCCGCCGTTACTCTTAAAGTCAGTTTATCTGCTCTTTTTTCAACAAGTTAAGAGACGGTATTTTTAGCCCTCCTCCTTCCCCTTTATCTTCCGAAAGGCTAGTTCTCGCGCCCAGCCCCGAGCCTTCGGCGTGAGATGGACCGACCCGCTCCTCGAAAGGACCGAACATGAAACGCGTCACCATCGCGACTTTGCTTTTCACCCTGGCCGCTGTCGCCGAAGCCAAGGATAAGCCTGTCTTCGAAAAAGGCATCCTCTTGCAAATGGATTCCTCCTCCTGCGGCTATGCCGAAAAAGACGGCAAGACCATCGCAGGCCAGATCTTTGGCACCGACGGCCAGCATAAAAACACAAAAGAAGTCCTTTGTCAGGAATATATCCTCAAATCCGACCGCGTCATCTACCGCATTCGTCCGAAAGATGACAAGCATCCCGTTCTCTTGCCTGTGGGGGAAACCGCGGAATTTCGCATTCACAAGGACAAAATGATTCTTCGCGTCCCCGAAACCGAAAACAAGGAACGCGAATATTTCGTCGTTTCCATGACCCCGCGCAACGACGTCGCGGAAAACCGCAAAGTCTCGGCCGAAGCCAGCGTTCGCTAACGCGAGGGCAAATTCAGTTAAACACCGTATTGAACACGACTGTTTGTCGGTGAAAAACTGTATTCCATGAGATTTCGCCCATGAAACGCCGCATAGTTCTCGCCCTCCTGTGCTTAACTCTGCTTTCCGCAAAGTCGGCCGCTGCAGATAATCGCTTCATTGTCCGGACGAACGTCGGCCGGCAATTGCTGTCTGTGGTCTGCGCGCTCGATGGTTGCACTGTCGTCCGCGCACTCGACGGCACTCTAAACCAGGTCTTCCTCGTCACTGCTCCGGTCACTGTTGATCCAACTTTGCTGATCAACACGCTCAATGCCACGCCGGGCATTCTTCATGTCGAGCTCGACCAACTCGTTTCTCTCATCGGCGGCATAAACACGCTCACCACTATCCCGAGCGGTCTCTCCGACACAACTCCCGTCTCTTACTTCGGCAGTCAGGTTTGGAACGGTTACGCCAATCAGCCCGCCGCCCAAATCATCCGTGTTGCCGAGGCGCAAAACACTTTTCAAGTTTCCGGCATCGGCATCGTCGCGGACATTGACACCGGCGTCGATCCTAATCATCCCGCGCTGCAAGCCGTTCTTCTCCCGGGTTACGACTTCACCCGCAATCAGCCCAATGGCTCCGAGATGACGGACTTCACCGAGCCGCCTCCCTCCGGAAATCCTCCCGCTCCCGCACAAGTCAATCAATCCACCGCTGCCGTTCTCGATCAGTCCACTGCCGCCGTCCTCGACGGCAACCCGGCCTACGCCGCATTCGGCCACGGCACCATGGTCATGGGCGTCATTCACCTGGTCGCTCCCAATGCGCATCTCCTTCCCCTCAAAGCGTTTCGTGCCGACGGTTCCGCGAATCTTTCCGACATCGTTAGCGCTGTCTACTACGCCGCGCAAAACAACGCCAACGTCATCAACATGAGTTTTGATATGAAAGTTGATTCCCAGGAATTTTCCAATTCCCTCGCTTACGTAAATCAGTTGAACATCATTTGTGTTTCCTCCGCGGGCAACGATGGCCTTCAGGAAACTGTCTATCCCGCCGCTTATACCACCGACGTCATGGGCGTCGCTTCCACCAATGACCTCGACCAGCGCTCCTCCTTCTCCAATTTTGGCCCGATCGTCTGGGTCGCGGCTCCCGGCGAACAAATCATCACCACATATCCTTTCAGCACCTACGCTGCGGCTTCCGGCACTTCCTTCAGCGCCCCATTCGTCAGCGGCACCTCTTCTCTTTTCCACGAATTGCAGCCGCCTGGCGCTCAAATCGACGCCGCGCAAGCAATCGCTCACGCACAACCCGTCGGCCCCGGAATGGGCAATGGTCGGCTTGACGTTGTCCAGGCCCTCCAATCCGTACATCCCACCAACACCTCGCCCGACTTCGCCGCTGCCGTCAGCCCCGCCAGCAAAACGATTACCGCCGGTGAATCCGCAATTTTCACAGCTTCCCTCTCGCCAGGCGGCGGATTCAACGGCACCGTGAAGTGGACTTGTACTGGCGCACCCCGCGCAGCGACCTGCACCGTCTCGCCATCCTCCGTAACGCTGGACGGCTCGAATAACGCCAGCTCCAAAGTCACCATCGCCACCACCAAGCGCATCCTCCCGTGGCCCCCCGTCCCTTTTTCCTCTTCCCTCTTCCCCACTTTCCCTTTGCCGTGCATTGGGTTCTTTTGCCCTCCACCTCCGCCCCTACCCCGCGGCACGCCTCGCGGCACCTACGTGATAAAACTCACGGCTACCTCACAAACTCTGACTCACACTGTGCAAGTCTCGGTCACCGTGAACTGAAGCCATCCACAATTTGGAGTAGCCGTTCGCAAATCGCCCGAAGCCGCCTACAAGGACTTCGCCTCCGCTCACGAATAAGCCCCTTTTACAAAATCATGTTACAAATCTACCCACTCCCCGCCTGCCGTTCGAATGTATCGCGTGGTAAATAAATGTTCTTGACAACACCCATCCTTCTCATTTACAATGGCTTTGTTCAGTAGTTCGTCTCGCCTCGGTTTTTTCCCAACAACCAAATTTTCTTTCTGGAGATTCCTATGTCCACTGATCGCTCCAAGGACCGCGCGTCCCTGTGTACCTTCACGTTTTCCGATGGCCGCCGCTGCCGTACCCCTCGCCGCCCCGGCCATCCGTCTCTCTGTGCCAGCCACGCTCGCAAGGAGGCTCAGGCTCTTGCCGGCGATCAAGCCGGAGAAGACATCGCTAATTATCTTTCCGGCCAGTTTGTCTCGGCTTGCGATCTCAGTTCAGCCCTCGGCCGCCTCTTCTCTGCCGTCGCCCAGGGCCAGATCAAACCGAAGACCGCCGCCACCCTCGCCTATCTCGCCCAGACTCTTGTCCAAGCCATCCCTATCGCCCAACACGAGTACATCAATGCTTTTGGTTCCGATTACTGGCGCAGAACCGTCAGTTCTTCGTTTGCGGTCGAACGATCCGCGCCCAAACAAGCCGCTCTTCCCGCTCAGCCAGCCGCTTCACGGTCCGAAAAATGATCCGATTTTCTCTTTCGTCTAACCTCTCTGAAATCAACACTTACAGATGTGTATCAAAACAAACCACTTTAACTATCTTTAGAATGAACACTTATGCAAAACAGGGGGAGGGGGGTCCCGCGCGGTCTAATCTAATGTGTCACCCATCCGGCAGGTCTGACAGCTCTTCAACACGCTCCCGCTATCCTATATATTGTCCTCGGCCGTTGTAGGGTCCGTCTTCTGAGACGGACCGTGGCAAGATGGGAAGTTGTACGGCCGGCTTTCTGAAGCCGGCCGTTGCAAGATGTCAACCGTCAGTACATTGTACGGCCCGCTTTTTCATCCCGAGCATAGCCGACGGACTAAAGCCGGCGGTCACCAAGCGATCAACGATTAGCACTCTCAAGGAGAACCTCATGCCTATCTCACGCCGCGATCTCTGCACCATGCTTCCCGCAGCTTTGCTTCCAGCGATCATTCCATCCGAAGCCGCTGCTGCCGACGCGAACGTCTTGCCCTCGGCGATGTATCCCTTCGAGAAGCTCACTCCGCACAAATCCGAAACGACCGAAATCCGCAGCGTCCTCAAAGGCCATCTCGTCACCTCCGAAGCCTTGGAAGTCCACGAAACAACCCTGGTGCCCGGCGGCATGCCGCACCCGCCTCACCGCCACGCTCACTCTGAAATGTGGTTGATTCGTGAAGGAACCGTCGAACTAACCGTCGAAGGCAAAAGCACTCAGATGGGTCCCGGCTCTGTTGGCTTCGTTCGCTCCAACGACGAACACGGCATCAAGAACGTCGGCACCGTGCCCGCAACTTACTTCGTCGTCGCCGTCGGCCCCGGCGCCGCTGGCGCATAAACGCACCACGCCTTCAAAAGACGTCAGTCCGTCCCGGCAGCCGGGTTTTGGTTCAGTTTGAATTTCCTAAATCGCGGCGCGAGGAACTAAAATTCAAACTGAATCGCTGCCTAATAACCTTTGATCTTCACGACAAAATACGCGAACTCTTTTCCGCCATCGAGCACCATTCGATGCGGCATATTCGCAGGTATCCTTACAACATCTCCCGCGGACAATTTCTGCCGCACCCCGCCCTCAATCTTCCCGTTCCGTTTCTCATGCGGCGCCGTCGTCTCCGCGTTGACCAGCGTGCCGCCCACCACCAGCGTCGCCGTCCCCGATTCCACAAAAAATACGTCCGCTTGCGTCTCGTGCAGCTCGGGCACGCCGTCCGCTTCGCGGTGCGCCGCCATGTACAGATCGTTCGGATAGTCGGAAATCACCTGCGCCGCGGAGTGATGCGAATCGCTCGCCGACTTCGCAGCCAGTGTCTTGTCCAGTGTCCGCAAATCCGCCGCTGTCCAATGCTCAAACCCAGCCGGTGCCGGTGCCGGCGCCTGCGATCGCACCGCCAGAAACGGTACCGCCACCACTGCCAGCAAAATAATCTTCTTCATTGCAATTCACCTCCGTTTCATCCGCAAATTTCCCCAGCGCCGTGCATCGTAATACGTCCCGGCTCCTCCCGTAACAGAAAATCGGGGCGCTCCGTTAAGGCGCCCCGATTCGGGGTAGTGCGCTTCTTTGGAGGTGAACTCAGAAAAACAATTTCACGGCCAGTCTGCGCCACTCTCGGATCGCCCGCCTGCCCTGCTCGGGGATATGATGTAATCGGCAGCGCCAAAAAAATGACAAAAGAAACGATTCTGATTCTGGCCAAGCCGCGCGAAGCGCAAGTCGAAAGACTGGCGAAACAACTCGCCGACGTGAAAATCGTTGCCGGACTTTCCGAACGAGCGTTTGCGGAAGACGCAACAAACGCCACGGTGCTGTGCAACTGGTCCGGTTCTCTGGAACTTTTTCGCAAAGTTTTTGCTATGTGCCCACAAGTGAAGTGGGTGCATTCACGGTCAGTCGGACTCGAGCAGTCGCTATTCCCTGAACTCCGCGCGAGCGCCGTGCCGCTCACAAATGGCCGAGGCGTTTTCAGTCCGTCCCTCGGTGAGTTTGTGCTCGGCGCGATTCTCTATTTCGCCAAAGACTTCCGGCGGTTGATTCGCAATCAGATGGAGCAAAGATGGGAGCAGTTCGATGTGGCGATGGCGGAGGGCAAAACAGTCGGTATCGTTGGTTACGGAGACATTGGGAAAGCCATTGCCGCGAGAGTGCGTCCACTGGGAATGAAAGTGCTGGCACTAAAGCGAACCACTGTAAAGGCCGGAGAGAAAGATCCGTTTGTAGAGAAATTCTTCGGACCAGGGCAACGAATTGAAATGATTTCGCGCAGCGATTACATCGCGATTGCCACACCGCTGACTCCGGAAACACGCGGCCTGATTGGCGAAACGGAATTCGCGGCAATGAAGCCGACCGCGGTGGTCATCAACGTCGGACGCGGCCCAGTCATCGACGAGGCGGCGCTCGTGCGTGCGTTGCAAGAAAAACGTATCAAGGGCGCGGCGCTCGACGTCTTTGACCGCGAGCCATTGCCTGCCGGCCATCCCTTCTATTCGCTGGAAAATGTTCTACTCTCTCCGCATAGCGCCGATCACACGCCGGATTGGCTCGAAACCTCGATGGATTTTTTCATCGAGCAGTTCGAGCGGTTTCGCAAGGGCGAACCGTTGCAGCACGTAGTGGACAAAAAAGCGGGCTACTAGACCGCGCGGCGAATAAACGTTCACTTCCCCGTGTAGCTGATTCTCCAGATGGATTTCGAGCCGTCGTCCGTAACAAGCAACGACCCATCCGGCGCAACCGTCACTCCGACCGGTCGCCCCCAAACGTGGCCATTGTCCACGACAAATCCCGTCATGAAATCTTCATATTCGCCGCTGGCGTGGCCCGTTTGGTGAAGCGGAACGCGAATCAATTCATACCCAACGCGAACGGATTTATTCCATGAGCCGTGTTCGGCGGCGAAAATGTCTCCCTGATATTCGACGGGAAATTGCTTGCCGTCGTAAAAGGTCAATTGCAACGAGGCGTTATGTGGGTGAAGGATCACATCCGGTGTAATGACTTGGGATTTCAATTCCGGATGCTTTCCGGCGTGACGCGGGTCCTGATGGCCGCCCATGTACCACCACGGCCAACCGTAAAATCCGCCTTCCTGCACATGCGTGATGTAATCGGGCACGAGATTGTCGCCCAGCGCGTCGCGTTCGTTGACGGAGCACCACAGCTCACCAGTTTTCGAGTTGAGGGCAAGGCCGACACAATTGCGAATGCCGTAGGCGAAGACACGCATTGCTGAACCGTCGGGATTGAATTCCAGAACGTCGGCGCGATTTTTTTCCGCCGGAGTCGTATCTGGGTCATCGATATTGGAAGCCGAGCCAACGGAAACGAACATCTTCTTGCCATCTGCCGTGAATACGACGTCGCGAGTCCAGTGGCCGTCTCCGCCGGGAACGTCGGCAATATGTTCGGCAGGGCCGCGCGCCTTCAGATCGCCACTCTTGTACGGGAAGCGAACGACGGAATCGGTATTGCCAACATAAATCCATTGCGGATCGGGTCCGGGCGGATAGAAATTAATTCCGAATGGCCGGTTCAAACCAGTCGCAAAGACTTCGGCGCGTTCCGGTTTTCCTTCGGCGGTGATGCCATGGAAGACGCGGATTTCTCCGCTGCGGCTTTCGGCGACAAAGGAATCGCCGTTGGGAGCGGTACGAATCAAGCGCGGCTCGTTCAAACCCGAAGCGTAAAGTTCGACTTTGAAGCCCGGCGGTACTTGCGGCCAAGCGGATTCAGGCCTCGGCACAAGTTGAGGGCCATTGCCCGAGGACGCCGTGGCAAACGGGGCGGGCAGATCGGCGAGAGTGATTTTGCGAACGGCGCCGGGTTTTTCGTAGCGGTAATCGGTGAAGGGCGCTTTGGGTGGCGGGGCAGCTGAGGCTGTTTCGACGGCTTCGTCGGCGGACAGGCGCACACGCGGCGATCCTGGCTTCGATCCGCCGAGAACGCGCAAAAAGTTAATGACCTGCCAGCGATCTTTTTCCGGTAGCGATTCCCACGCGGGCATGCCGTTATTTACATCGCCCTTGGTGATGTACCAGAAGAGTTCGCCATCGCTGGCTCCTTGCGCTTTGCCGCTCACAAGGCTTGGGATATTGCCCGAGCCTTCGCCGGTCGGACCGTGGCACGCGGCGCAGCGCGACTGGTAGACGGACTTCGCGGCGTCGGGTTGCTGGCCCTGGTAGGGATTTTTCGTGAATTTTACGGAGGGCGGCGCGTTATGAAAATTAGCGTCCTGCGCAAGTAAAGGCGCATTTGAGAACTGGGCCACAAGAAACAACAGAGTGGCAAGTCCGGCGAGTCCAGCAATTCGATTGAAACATTTCATAACGAGCCTCCACGGATAAGAATAAATATTTCACCACGAAGCGGGCCGGAATGGGAGTGCTCGCAAGAAAATTCAGGAACGAGGCCGCAGGTTCATCCATGTCTCGGCATTCGATCGAAATAGACGCGTAACATCGCGCTGAATATCGAATTTTCATTGGGCGGAAGGCGGTAGTGGAGAAGTTAAGCAAAGTGCGATAGCGTTGCCTCGCACGAAATGGGACATGAGAACAGATGCGAGAAGACGGCGCAAACACTGAAACGAATTCCGGCGAATCAGCGGCCGCAAATGCAAAGCAGATGAGCGTTTTGCGTGAGGCAGGCCTTTTCGCAGGCCGATTCCGCTGGGTAATCTGCGGACTGCTGTTCCTCGGCGTCACCAAGAATTACATGGACCGCGGAGTGCTGGGCGTGCTGAAAACGCCGCTGCAGGCCGCTTTCGGCTGGGACGACATCCGCTATGGGCACCTGGTAACGATTTTTCAGCTGGCGTATGCGGCGGGAATGTTGTGCATGGGGCGTCTCATTGACCGGCTGGGGACGCGCATGGGCTACGCGGTGGCGATGGTCTTCTGGAGCATCGCGTCGATGGCGCATGCTGCGGCAAATTCCTTTTGGACATTTGCGATGGCGCGGGCCGCGCTGGGATTCGGCGAAGCAGGCGTCTTTCCGGCGAGCATCAAGAGCGTGGCGGAATGGTTTCCGAAAAAAGAGCGCGCGCTGGCAACGGGAATATTTAACGCGGGAACGAGCGCCGGCGCGATTATTACCCCACTGCTCGTGCCGCGAATTGCAGAGAGTATCGGATGGCGATGGGCATTTGTGTTGGTAGGCGCGCTTGGATTTATATGGCTGATCATCTGGATGGCGCTCTATCGAAAGCCGGAAGAGCATTCCCGTTGCACGGAAGAAGAACGCAAATACATTCAGAGTGACGCCGCGCCACCCGCCGAGAAAATACCGTGGGCGCGACTGGTGGGCTACCGGCAGACGTGGACCTTCGCCGCTGGAAAATTCCTGACGGATCCAATCTGGTGGTTTTATCTTTTTTGGATTCCAGACTACATGCAACGCCAGCACGGCCTGGTTCTGTCGAAAATTGGGCCACCGATTTTTGTGATCTACGTGATCTCGGACATCGGCAGCGTGGCAGGAGGGTGGATTTCCTCGTTTCTGCTGCGGCGAGGCCTCTCGGTGAATGCGTCGCGAAAATGGGCGATGCTCGTTTGCGCGATCTGCGTTCTGCCGATTGCGGCGGCTTCTCGTTTATCGGGATTGTGGCCCACGACTTTGCTGATCGGACTCGCGGCGGCAGCGCACCAGGGATTTTCGGCGAATCTCTACACGCTCACGTCGGACTTGTTCCCGACTCGCGCGGTCGGATCGGTTGTCGGGATGGGCGGAATGGCGGGAGCGGTCGGCGGGATGCTCATCGCGGAAGTCGTGGGGCACGTTTTACAGTGGACGAACAGTTACATGATTCCATTTTTTATCGCGGCGTCGGCATACCTCGTCGCGTTGCTGGTGATTCATTTGCTGAGCCCAAAGCTGGCGCCAGCAGAACTCGAGCAAGGATGAAGTTTATTCAAAAGAGCAGCGTGAGTACGAGCGACGAGGCGGCGAGCGAGTTTCTGGGTGGACGGGTTTTGCGCGTGTGACGGAGGCCAGCTGGTCCGGTGAGGAAACGATGACACTTACTGTGCGAAAAAAAGAAGGGTGCCGATGGGACGTAGTGAGCCTCGGCGAGGTGATGCTGCGGTTCGATCCGGGCGAATATCGGATTTGGACGACACGGCAATTCGCAGTGAGCGAAGGCGGGGGCGAATACAACGTAGCGCGAGGATTGAAGCGCTGCTTCGGGTTGGACGCGGCCATCGTCACGGCGTTTGCGAAAAATCCCGTTGGCGCGTTGCTGCAAGATTTGGTTTACCAGAGTGGCGTGGATTCGTCGCTCATCAAATGGGTGAATTACGACGGCGTCGGGCGAACGGTACGTAATGGGCTCAACTTTACGGAACGTGGATTCGGTGTGCGTGCGGCGCTGGGTTGTTCCGACCGCGGACACACGGCGATTGCGGCGCAGAAGCCCGGCGAAATCGATTGGGACGCGATTTTTGGCGCTCAGGGCGCACGGTGGTTTCACACGGGAGGAATATTTTGCGCGCTGTCGGAGACGACGCCGGATGTCGCGCTCGAAGCGATGCAATCGGCGCGAAAACATGGAGTAGTGGTTTCCTACGATTTGAACTATCGCGACTCGTTGTGGAAGGCGATTGGCGGCAAGAAACGCGCGCAGGAAGTGAACCGGCGCATCGCTCCGTTCGTGGATGTGATGCTCGGCAATGAAGAAGACTTTTCCGCGGCGCTTGGTTACGAAGTCCCCGGCACGGATGAAAACCTTTCCGCGCTCGATCCAGAGAATTTCAAGAAAATGATTGCGAAGGTTGTGCAGGATTTTCCATTCAAGGTGGTAGCAACGACTCTGCGCAAAGCGACGACGGCGACGCGAAACGATTGGGGCGCCATCTGCTACAGCGATGGAAATTTCCACGAGGCGTGGAACCGGGAGAATCTGGAAATTCTGGACCGCGTCGGCGGCGGCGATTCGTTCGCGTCCGGGCTGATTTACGGATTTCTTGCGGGCAAGGACGCACAGTGGGCCGTCGAATGCGGCGCGGCGCATGGCGCGCTGGCCATGACCACTCCCGGCGACACGACGATGGCTACGCTGGAAGAAGTTCTGCAGGTAATGAAAGGTGCGGGCGCACGAATCGCCCGCTGACAACGAGGCAAGCTCTGATGAGGAAGCAGGAAGTCCGGTCAATTATTGAAAAGGTTGGAATTGTGCCGGTGGTCCGCGCGTCATCCGCGGAAGAAGCGCGCTTCGCGGCGGATTGCGTGGCCAAGGGCGGCGTGCCGATTGTGGAAATTACGATGACGGTTCCGGGCGCAGTCGAGGTGATTCGCGAACTCGTGAAGTCGATGCCACAGGTGCTCGTCGGCGCAGGAACGGTGCTGAATGAAGGCTCGGTACGGCAGTGCGCTGACGCAGGTGCGCAATTTCTTGTGACGCCGGGATTCGATGCGCTGACGGTGGCCGCAGCACGAAAACTCGATTTGCTGATTATGGCGGGCGCGCTGACGCCATCCGAAATCATGGCCGCGTCCGCGTCGGGCGCCGACTTCGTAAAAGTATTTCCTTGTGGAAGTCTGGGCGGGCCGAAATATATCCAGGCGCTGCGAGGCCCGTTTCCGAAGGTTCCGTTCGTGCCAACGGGCGGAGTGAACGTCGAGACGGCGGCGGACTACATTCGCGCCGGCGCCGCGGCGCTGGGCGTCGGCGGAGAGATGGTCTCGAAGGATGCGCTGAAGGCGCGCGACGGCGACGTCATCAGCAAACTGGCGGCGCTTTTCGTGGACCTGGTTCGGGACGCGCGCCTCCACTGATGCAGTTCACGCAGAGTGGGTCAACTCATAGCCACTCCGGCTAACTTGGAAACCCGACGCCACATTATCGTCCAGTATCCCAGCCCTTAACGAACGCGACTAAGTACAATCAGTAAGCTATTGATTCTAAAGCGGATACCTTGTACCACGGCAGATTATCAGAATTCGCTACAGTGATGTCCCACGCTGGTATTCGGTGATTCACCCGATTGAGTCTCACTGCCAAAACAGTATCTTTCTAATACGAGAGAGTGGGCTGCCTCCGCGAACAGCGACCCCTCCTCCACCCCAAGTACCGACCACAGCTTTTGCGGAGGCGGCCCCGTCAATCAGTCGAGGCTCAGCATATGAACGGCTCGCAACGGTCAGTAAGTGAGAGCGCCACAAAGCAGTCGATCGGAGAAGGGCGGATAAACGCGCCAGAGGGTGTCGGCGTACCGGGAAACGGAGTTCCAAGGTTCGTGACGCAGGCGCGGGTTTCGCATTTGCTCGCCATTCCGGAGGAAGAGGTCCGGCGGATTTCGAGAGACGCGGGATTGGGCCGTGTGGAACGAGCTGGAAACGAAGAGGAGACGTATTTCACGTACGACGAGTTGTACCAGGTGGGAGTTCTGGCGGCCCGGAAGAAGACGAAGCATTAGCACCACAAACCGAACAACGGTTCGGCCAGGAGCAAGTAGGCCAAGTACATGGGACAAAACAGATCTATGGGATGTTCATACAAGCTTGCCGAAGAAGCACAATCGGGAATTCATCCGGTTGCAGCCCTGAGAGGTGGACGCGACGCACAACTGGAGCACGCCGGCGCGTCGCTATTCTTCGATCGCGAAA
>Ga0137412_10002162_pt1 | contig 15487 bp, 12 predicted proteins | sample CZODoug2_1_16fun_FD_122160 | JGI IMG/M metagenome (GOLD analysis project Ga0137412, IMG submission 122160) | Vadose zone soil fungal communities from Angelo Coast Range Reserve, California, USA - CZODoug2_1_16fungal (Hybrid Assembly) | ecosystem: Environmental > Terrestrial > Soil > Vadose zone...
ATTTATCACGAGCATTATTCGTATTTTTCGTTGTATGCGATCGAGCAGGTCTTCAAGCGCCATGGCTTGCGCATATATGACGTCGAGCGGCTGTCCACGCACGGCGGCTCCTTGAGAATATTCGCGGCGCATACGGTGCGGCCGGATTTAGAGGACAGTGCCTTGCTGCGCGAAGAGCGCGCTCTGGAGTCCGCCGCAGGCCTTGCGGAACTGAAGACCTACCTGCAGTTTGCAAAACGCGTCGAGGCCTGCCGCGACTCGTTGCTGGCATTTCTCGCCGGCGCCCGGCAGGAAGGCAAGCGCGTCGCCGCCTATGGTGCGGCTGCGAAAGGCAATACCCTGCTCAATTTTTGCGCCTTCACGCCCGCCGACATTGCCATCGTGGCGGACCGAAATCCGCACAAGCAGGGAAAATTTCTGCCGGGCACGCACATTCCGGTGGTGCCGCCCGAGGAGTTGATGCGCCTGAAGCCCGCCTACGTGCTGATCCTGCCCTGGAATGTGCGGGACGAGATCATGGAGCAGCTCGCCTACATCCGCGAGTGGGGCGGACAGTTCGTGATTCCGATTCCGGAGGCGCGCGTCGTCTCATGATCTTCCGCGAGACCGAGCTGCCGGGTGTGTTCGTCATCGAACCAGAGCTTCACGAGGATCAGCGGGGATTCTTCGCCCGCACCTGGTGTCAGCGCGAGTTCACCGCACACGGGCTCGATCCGCGCCTTGCGCAGTGCTCGGTCTCGTTCAACCGGCGCCGCGGCACCCTGCGCGGCATGCATTACCAGGCGCCCCCCCACGGCGAAGCGAAGCTCATTCGCTGCATCCGGGGCGCGATCTGGGATGTGGCGCTCGACCTCCGTCCGGCGTCGCCGACCTTCCGCCAGCACATCGGGCTGGAGCTGACCGCCGACAATCGCATGGCGCTCTACATCCCCGAGGGCCTTGCGCACGGCTTTCAGACGCTCGAGGACGACACCGAAGTGCTGTACCAGATGTCCGAGTTCTACGCCCCCGAGGTGGCGCGAGGGATCCGCTTCGACGATCCGGCGTTCGCCATCAGCTGGCCGCTCGAACCGTTCATGCTCACCCGCGACCGCACCTACCCCGACTTCGCGGCGCGATCGGCATGAGCACGACCGCGGTCGCCCCTGTCGTGGACGAGGATGTGGGCACGGCGATGCACGCCCTCATCGCGGAGCTGTATCCGATCTGTCGCAGCATCACCGGCGACGGGCTGCGTGAGACCCTGCGCCGGCTCGAGGCGTACATCCCGCTCACCATCCACGAAGTCGCGAGCGGCACGAAGGTGTTGGACTGGACCGTGCCGCGCGAATGGAATATCCGCGACGCGTACGTGAAGAACTCGCGCGGCGAGCGCGTCGTGGACTTCCGGCGCTCCAACCTCCATGTGGTGAACTACAGCGTCCCGGTGCGCCGCACGGTCTCGCTGGCGGAGCTCCGGGCGCACTGCTTCACCCTGCCCGAGCACCCCGATTGGATCCCCTATCGGACCTCCTATTACGAAGAGGCGTGGGGATTCTGTCTGACGCACCGGCAACTGCAGGCGCTGCCGGACGACGAGTACGAGGTCGTGATCGATTCCACCCTCGCCCCGGGGCATCTGACCTATGGCGAGCTGGTGCTGCCGGGCGGGACGACGGATGAAATCCTGGTGTCGTGTCACGCCTGCCATCCCTCGCTGTGCAATGACAATCTTTCCGGAATTTCGCTGGCCGTTTCACTGGCCCTTCGGCTCAAGTCGTTGCCGCGGCGATATTCATACCGGTTTGTTTTTATTCCTGGAACGATTGGAGCGATCACCTGGCTCTCACGGAACCGCGAGACCACCGGCCGCATCCGCCACGGTTTGGTCTTGACCTCTATCGGGGACAGAGGGCCATTTCATTACAAAAAGAGCCGGCAAGATAGCGCCGAAGTGGACCGCGCTGCCGCACACGTCCTGAAGCACACGGCTCCTGCTGCCACGATTCTTCCATTTTCACCGTATGGATATGATGAGCGCCAATATTGTTCTCCGGGCTTCAATCTTCCGGTCGGATGCCTGATGAGAAGTGTCTGGGGCACTTTCCCCGAATATCACACGTCAGCTGATAATCTCGACTTTCTCTCCGCTGAATCTTTGGCTGAATCGCTCCAGGTTTGTGCTTCAATCTTTGAGCTGCTGGAGAACAATCGTAGCTACCAGAATCTCTCGCCATTTTGCGAGTCTCAGTTGGGCCGCCGCGGCCTCTATCATTCGACGGGTGGAACTTCGCCGGAAGCGGAAATCAACGCGCGGCTCTGGGTCCTGAATATGTCTGACGGACAGCACTCCCTGCTCGATATTGCGGAGCGCTCTGGTCTGCCGTTTGCAATTTTGAATGAGGCCGCCGGACTATTGTCGCGTAATGGGCTTCTGGCGCCGGCGGATTCGCCGCAAGACCAAACCTGATCCGCAAGGAAGAACTGGCAAGAGTTTGAGATTCGCTTTAAGACACGGTGTCTCGGCATCAAACGAGACTCCAGAGGAATTAGAGGAAGACTATGCGTGTGATTTTGACTGGTCATAAAGGTTACATTGGCGCTGTTGCAGGCCCCCTCCTGCAGGCCGCAGGGCATGAGGTTGTGGGTTTGGATACGGACCTGTTTGCGGGGTGTGACTTTGGGAATCCCAATCCGCAAATCCCTGAACTGCGAAGAGATCTTCGCGATCTTTCGGAATCCGATTTCAAGGGCTTTGACGCCGTCGTCCACCTGGGCGCCCTTTCCAACGATCCACTCGGCAATCTGGATCCGAAGCTCACGTACGATATCAACCATCACGCCTCGGTCCGGGTTGCGGAACTCGCGAAAGCCGCGGGTGTCAGCCGTTTCGTGTTCTCCTCTTCCTGCAGCACTTATGGAGCGGCCGGCGATGACTTTCTCGACGAGACCGCCGGCCTTCATCCGGTCACACCTTACGGAGAATCGAAAGTGTTCGTCGAACGCGATGTTGCCCCGCTTGCCGACGACAATTTCAGCCCAACCTTTATGCGCAATGCCACAGCCTATGGCGTTTCGCCCCGCCTCCGTCTGGATATTGTCCTCAACGATCTCGTCGCCTGGGCTCATACAAAGGGCAAAGTTCTTATAAAAAGCGACGGCACTCCTTGGCGGCCGATTGTCCATATTCGAGACATTATCGCGGCCGTGATTAATGTCCTCAGTGCGCCTCGTGAAATTGTGCACAACCAGGTCTTCAATGTAGGTAGCACCACCGAAAATTACCGGATCAGCGAGCTGGCCGTCATCGTCGCGGAAACCGTTCCCAACTGTCTGGTTGAGTTCGCTCCGGGAGGCGGCCCCGATAAGCGATGCTACCGCGTGAATTGCGATAAAATCCGCCGTGTGCTTCCCAGCTTCCGCCCCCAGTGGACGGCCCGGAAGGGCGCTAAAGAGCTTTACGATGCCTACCGAGCCTTGAAACTCACCTACGAGGACATCGAACGCGGCAGTTACGTCCGCATGAACCAGATCCAGAGGCTATTGAATGCCGGCCGGCTGGATGCCTCGCTACACTGGAAGTAAGAGAGTGTGGAAAGGTTTTACCCCGAAGTTCCGAGTGAGTACCACTTTTCGGGCTACCTTTCTCTCTATTTAGTCCGCGCAAAAGTACGCGCTTCTAACTTGTTCGTTTGTATGGAGTTATAGCCAGTGCCTACATTCTTGCCGCGAAAAACCACCCCTGTTTGGCACCCTGATTGCCCTTAACTGACTAGAGAACGGGCCCGGTTTGGGACTCTCGTGGCGGAAGCCTATCCAATGGGGGTACCAGACGGTCGACTTCCAGTTCATTTCTAATTTTCTCGCTTGTCAAAGTAGTTTGACGGTGAGGAAATCCATCCCAACGCTGACTTTCGAGAGTAATCTGCTTCCCAAGGATCAGAGAGAATTCCATGGCCACTATGACGCTGTCTTCTGAATCTTCGCAACAAACCGCTTTGAAACCGTGCCGTTTTTGTGGCGCCGATCTCCGGCGGACCTTCGTTGATCTGGGCATGTCGCCGCTCTGTGAGACTTATCCCTCGGCGGCCGAGATCAATCGCGGAGAAATGTTCTATCCGCTTCACGTCTTCGTCTGCGAAAAATGCTTCCTTGTGCAACTCGAGGAATTCGAAAGCCCCGAAAACATTTTCAGCGATTATCTTTATTTCTCGTCCTATTCCGATTCCTGGCTGAAGCACTGCGAAAAGTACACGGCAAAGGTAACCGAACGATTCGGATTGGGCGCGGAGAGTTTTGTCGTTGAGGTTGCAAGTAACGACGGTTACCTCCTGCAATACTTCGTAAAACGGGGCGTACCTGTCCTCGGAATCGAACCGGCCGCAAACGTGGCCAAAGTGGCCGTCGAAAAGGGTGTGCCCTCGCTGGCTCGTTTTTTCGGGACGCAGCTCGCGCTGGAACTTGCGGGCAAGGGAAAAACGGCGGACCTGATTATCGGCAACAATGTGCTGGCGCAGGTGCCGGACATCAATGATTTCGTCGAAGGCCTCAAGCTGTTGCTGAAACCCCACGGAGTTCTCACGCTGGAGTTTCCGCACCTGACCCGCCTGATCGAACATAATGAATTCGACACCATCTATCACGAACATTTCTCTTATTTTTCCCTGCTGGCAACCAACAGCATTCTGCATGCTCATGGATTGAAGATTTTCGATGTCGAGGAAATTCCCACTCACGGCGGGTCGCTGCGCGTATATGCTTCCCGGGTGGAGGATTCGACTCATTCCGTGCAGGCGAGTGTCGAATCGCTAGTCCAGATGGAAAAGAAATCAGGGCTGGATTCCATCTCCGGCTACGAGGGGTTTGCCCAGCAAGTGAAAGAAACGAAGCTTGCGCTACTGGACTTCCTGCTTTCCGCGGCACGGGAAGGGAAGACGGTTGCGGGATACGGGGCACCGGGAAAGAGCGCTACGCTGTTGCATTATTGCGGAATCGGCAAAGACCTAATTCAATACACGGTCGATCGAAGCCCCCACAAGCAGGGGCGTTTTCTGCCTGGCACGCACATCCCCATTTTTCATCCTGATCGGATTCGCGAGACAAGGCCGGACTACGTGATCGTGCTTCCCTGGAATTTGAAGGACGAAATCGTTCAGCAATTGCAATACATTCGCGAATGGGGCGGACGTTTTGTTGTGCCTATCCCGAAAGTAGAAGTACTCTGACGTTTCGCAGCTTGAGGTGATCCGTGAAAGTTGTGCTCTTTTGTGGTGGCGCTGGAATGCGGCTCCGCGGATATGCGGATGATGTGCCCAAACCCATGGTGCAGATCGGCACTCGTCCGATCATCTGGCACTTGATGAAGTACTACGCGCATTTTGGGCACAAAGACTTTATTCTCTGCCTCGGCTATCGCGGCAATGCGATTAAGGATTATTTTCTCCACTACGACGAATCCGTTTCCAACGATTTTGTCTGGTCCAAAGGCGGCAAGAAAATCGACTTCCTCAATCGGGATATTGACGACTGGACGATCACGTTTGTCGAAACGGGCATCAACTCCAACATCGGCGAGCGCCTGAAGGCGGTTGAGCCCCACCTAAAGGGCGAAGAAATGTTCCTCGCCAATTATGGCGACGGTCTGAGTGATGTCGCGCTCCCCGCCATGATCGATTCTTTTCGCAAAACCAAGGCAGTCGCTTCGTTGTTGCTGGTGCAACCTACCGCCAGCTTCGACATCGTCAACGTCAGCCCGGAAGGTATGGTCACGGATGTTTCCGCGTTGACGAGCACCGACATCTGGATCAACGGCGGTTTCTTTGTGATGCGCAATGAAATCTTCCGCTATATTCAGCCCGGCGAAGAACTGGTGCGCGAGCCGTTTCACCGCCTCATCAAGGAGCGCGCCCTCCTGACCTACAAGTGCACGGGTTTCTGGCAGTGCATGGACACGTTCAAGGACAAGCAGCGCCTGGACGAGTTGAATCAAAGCACGGCCCCGTGGAAGGTATGGAACCACGGCGCAAGCTCGATCGCGCGCCACTCGGAAACCGTTGCAGCGGACCTATGATCCAACTGAACCTCCCAGCCAAGGCTGCCGAGAAATTAGAGGTTCTCTGCCTCGGCTCTCATTCCGACGACATCGAAATTGGATGTGGCGGCACAATTCTCCGGCTTGCCCAGCTATACCCTCACTGCGTATTCCACTGGGTCGTCTTCAGTGCGATTGGCGTGCGCGAAAATGAAGCCCGCCGTGCGGCCTCCCTATTTGCCGGACCCACGGCACTTCGCGGGCCTCTGTTGAAAGCTTTTCCCGATGGATTCATGCCGTTTGTGGGCGGGGAACTGAAAGCTATCTTTGAGGAATTGAAAAAGACTGTCGCTCCCGATCTGATCTTCACCCACTACAGCAAAGACGCGCACCAAGATCACCGCCAGGTGTCGGAATTAACCTGGAACACTTTCCGCGACCACCTGATTCTTGAGTACGAGATTCCGAAATACGACGGCGACATGGGCCAGCCGAACTTGTTTATTCCGCTTGAGCCGGAGCAATATCAGAACAAAGTGCATAATCTCATGGAAGCGTTCGAATCGCAGCGATCCAAGCGTTGGTTCCAAAAAGAAACCTTCCTCTCTCTAATGCGGCTCCGTGGCATGGAATGCAACGCTCCCAGCGGTTATGCTGAAGCGTTTTACGTTCGCAAACTTGTGCTGTAATTCGCAATGATCAGCAATCAGCCCAATCTAGTTGGTGAAAAGTAATGCTGCGATGAAGGATTTAAAAGGCAGGGCGATCCGTGGCGGATTCGCAAAAGTTTGTTCACAAGGGGCGAATTTCGCCCTGCGCGTCGGCTCTTTGATGGTGCTGGCTCGGTTGCTGGACCCCAAGGATTTCGGTCTGGTCGGCATGGTCACGGCTTTCACAGGCGTCCTCACGTTGTTCAGGGATTTTGGGCTTTCTTCCGCGACAGTCCAGCGTGTGGAGGTCACCGAAGAACAAATCTCGACGCTATTCTGGATCAATTCGCTGGTCGGCGCGATTTTGTGGCTTCTGCTGGTCGCCGTTTCACCTCTGGTTGCCGCGTTTTATCGGGAACCCCGGCTTCTTTTGGTGACGATCGTTCTGGCAGTCGGCTTTTTCTTTAACGCTGTTGGTGTGCAGCACTCTGCCATGCTCCAGCGCCAGATGCGATTTACGGCGCTTGCGATTATTGATTTCGTCTCGCTGCTCTCCGGCGTCATCGTGGCAATCGCCATGGCACTGTATGGATTCAAATACTGGTCCCTCGTTGCCATGAGCACGGTCTCTCCCCTCGTAACTTCCATTTCGCTTTGGCTGGTCACTGGCTGGATTCCAGGAGCGCCGCGCCGGCGAGTCGGGCTACATTCCATGATGCGGTTCGGTGGCACTATCACCCTGAACGGCCTGGTGGTTTATGTCGCGTACAACCTGGAAAAAGTTCTTTTGGGCCGATTCTGGGGAGCAGAGACGGTTGGCATTTATGGCCGCGCCTATCAGCTTATCAATATTCCCACCGACAATTTGAACTCGGCTGTCGGTGAAGTTGCATTCTCCGTGTTGGCAAGGGTTCAAAACGATGTCGACCGGCTTCGCAGCTATTTCCTCAAGGGCTACTCGCTCGTACTCGCACTGACCGTGCCGGTCACCATTGCTTGCGCTCTTTTCGGCGATGATTTGATCTCCGTTCTCCTCGGCCCCAAGTGGAAAGCAGCGATTCCCATATTTCGGTTGCTCGCCCCAACGATTCTTATGTTCGCGATGATGAATCCTTTTTCGTGGCTCCTTTTTTCCATGGGCTGGGTCAATCGAAGCCTGAAAATTGCGCTGGTCATCGCGCCGCTCGCTATCTCTGCCTACTTGATCGGTTTGCCGTATGGCCCTAAGGGAGTGGCGCTTGCCTATTCAACTGCCATGACTATTTGGCTGATTCCCCATATTTTATGGTGCATCCACGGCACAAACATTTCGTTCGGGGACATTCTGGGCGTTGTGAAGCGCCCTGTGGTTTCCGCTGCCGTCGCAGCCTTAATCGCATTCGCAGTGCAATTCCAGTTCGGCCAAAACCTGCCGCCGCTCCTTCGCCTCATCATCGGCTGCGGAATTCTCTTCGGCGTTTATTCCCTCATGCTTCTATACGTCATGGGACAAAAGGCATTTTATCTGGATCTGATGCGGGGGCTGGCAAACCGTTCGCCGGTGGAAGAAAATTCTCCCGCCGTAAGCTAGCATGGATCAAAGTATGAATCGTGAGGCGCAGCCGCTCGTAAGTGTCGTCATTCCCGTTTACAACGGGGCTGAGTATCTCGCCGAATGCATCGAGAGCGTGCTGGCGCAAACCCATCAGAACTGGGACTGCATCATCGTCAACAACTGCAGTACGGACGACACCAGCGGCATCGTGCGCAGCTATACCTCGAAGGATTCACGGATTCGGGTCCACGACAATAAGGAGTTTCTTCGCGCGGTTCCGAACTACAACTCAGGCTTACGCCTGATTTCTGTAACGAGCAAGTATTGCAAAATTGTATTCGCCGACGATTGGATCTTTCCCGAATGTTTGGAACGCATGGTCGCCGTTGGAGAACAGCACCCGACGGTCGGCATAGTTGGCGCTTATGGATTGCAAGGGCGCCAAGTAATGTGGGCAGGCCTGCCGTTCCCAAGCACACTCGTTTCCGGCCGGGAGGTCTGCCGGAAACTTTACTTGGAAGATCTTTATGTATTTGGGACGGGGACCTCGGTTATGTATCGTGCCAGCCTGGTTCGAAACCGCGATCCTTTTTACAACGAGTCCAATCTGCATGCTGATTCGGAAGTCTGCCTTGCACTGTTGCGAACTTGGGATTTCGGGTTCGTCAATCAGGTCCTTACGTTCACGAGGGTTCGGCCCGGTTCGCTTACTTCTTTCACGAATGACATCAATACTCTCATCGCTGGCCGGCTTCATGATCTTGTTACGTATGGCAAGGATTATTTGACCCCTCAGGAGTATGAAACCTGCCTGAATCAATTGTTGTTGAATTATTATGATTTCCTTGCAAAAAATATCAGACGCTGCCGGGACAAAAGATTCTGGGACTACCACAAGAAGAAACTTACGGACGCCGGAGTGGGTTTTGACCGCCTTCGTTTGGCAAGGACTTTTGGGGGGAAACTGATCAGTGCAGCGCTGAATCCCAAGGACACCATCATAAAGGTACTTAAAGGCGACGGGGTCCCGCGCGATCTTGAATTCGTGCCAGGCTTCGAAGAAAAACGGGAGACCCGTTAGAAGGGATCTTTCCGATGCAGCACAGGTAAAAATGCCGACAGCTTATGAATATAACGGTCTTACTTTGCACCCATAACCGCTGTGAGAGCTTGGCAAAAGCGCTGGATAGCCTCGCCGGCTCCACGCTGCCAGATTCCGTTGCCTGGGAAGTGCTGGTAGTTGATAACAATTCCAGCGATAGGACCCGCGAAGTAACACAGAATTTCTGTGATCGCTACCCGGACCACTTCCGCTACTTGTTCGAGCCGCGACCCGGCAAATCGAATGCTCTCAACGCGGGAATCAAGAATGCCATGGGTGACATTTTGGCATTTACGGATGATGACGTTGCCGTCGAGCCCACATGGCTTCAAAATTTGACTGCGGTATTGCAGGATTCCGCCTGGGCGGGTTCTGCGGGGCGGACTCTCCCAGAGCAGAGTTTTTCGCCGCCTTCCTGGATTCCACGCAAAGGTCTTCACGCACTTGCCCCTCTCGCCGTATTCGATCGTGGCACGGAACCTTTTCAGCTTGCCGAAACTCCCTACGGCAACAACATGGCGTATAGGAAGTCCATCGTTGAAAAGTACGGTGGCTTTCGGGTCGACCTCGGGCCATGTGCCAATCGCCTTGATGCGCAGAAGAGCGAGGATAGTGAATTTGGTACTCGATTGCTCGAATCGGGCGAGCGCCTGCGTTATGAGCCTTCCGCCGTGCTTTATCACTCGGTCCCGCAAAACAGGGTTCAGAAATCATATTTCCTGGGTTGGTGGTTTGATAAGGCCCGTTCCGATATCCGAGGATTCGGAATGGAACCCGGTATACATTGGTTCATCAGTGGGATTCCGATCTACTTGTTCCGCAGACTGAGTGTTTGGACAGCTCGATGGTTGTTCGCATTTGAGCCTTCCGTACGATTTGACGCCAAGATTAAAGTTTGGGGAATCGCGGGTATGATCCTTGAGTGTCATCGCTTGTCTCGCCAACCGAAGCCGAGGGGAGAGTGTGATGTCCAGACCTAATCAAAGCCCTCCGCGCGCTTTGGATCTGAAAGCCGGCGAGTGGGTGGAAGTTCGCAGTCAATCCGAGATTCTAGGCACTCTTGACAGCAACGGCCGTCTAGAGAATCTTCCGTTCATGCCGGAAATGTTGCAGTACTGTGGCAAGAATTTTCGCGTTTTCAAGCGAGCGGACAAGACTTGCGAATATACCCAGGGTTGGAGTATCCGGCGCATGAAGGATTCAGTGCATCTTGAAGGCGCACGGTGCGATGGCAGCGGCCACGGCGGATGCCAGGCTGGCTGCCTGATTTTCTGGAAAGAAGCCTGGCTGAAGCGTGCCGAAAATAACGTCGTTTCCGCGGACAGTTTGCGACAAACGACTGCCTCAGTTCCGCCTACCGGTGGACTGCTCACCGTCGAAGGCCTCATCGCGTCCAACAGGTCTACAAACTCCGATGGCGAAACTGCCTTTGTGTGTCAGGCCACCGATGTTCCAAAATTCACTTCCCACATGAGCTTTTGGGATCCCCGCCAATACATTCGAGATTTGCGTTCGGGAAATCTCGACAGTGGGCTTGCGGGAAGCTCTCGGGGTCACCGCCTGCTCGAGTTAATTCTAGTGACCATGCGGATGCTTCGGGCGGCCATCATCGGTTTCTTCAATGAGATGCAGACGAGGCGTCAGGGAGCCCGTTATCCATTCATCGAAGGCACGGCTTCGAGAACTCCCGTGGAGTTTTTGGAGTTGCAGCCCGGCGAACTTGTTGAGGTGCTAAGCAAAGAAGAGATCATGGTGACGCTGGACAAAGACCAGAAAAACCGCGGGCTGTGGTTCGATTCGGAAATGCTCCCCTATTGCGGGGGAATTTACCGAGTGCTGCGCCGCGTGCACCGAATCGTTGATGAAAAAACGGGCAAGCTTGTGAGCATGAAAAATCCCTGTATCGTCCTCGAAGGGGTCGTCTGTAAATCCGACTATCACCGGCTCTGTCCGAGGGCAATTTATCCATACTGGCGCGAGAGTTGGCTGAGGCGGGTTTCCAACATCCCCGCGCCTGGTCAAAAGGACAGCCAGTTTGAAAGTTGTGGCAAAAGCTGACTGTCCGCCACCACACCAAATCTGCGGTTATCTTTGAATTGCTGCGGACACTCCTGAACCGATTTCCGAGAAGAAAATGAGTCCATTTGAATCTGTGCAACTTCCACAATCCAGTCTTTACGATCAGCAAGCGGTTAAAGTGCCGAAGAGGGAATGGCTGTCATTGCTATCCCGTTGGTTGCTGCCGTCGCTGATTGTGCTGTTCCTGGTTCCATTTTTCGTACTGTTCTTCTACGCGGTACCTGCCCTTGACGATTTCTGCAAGGCCACACTCTCGTTTAATGCTGTTCCTCAGAAAAGTGCCTTCAGCATTACTTGGATGTATTACACTCAGTGGTCGCCAAGATGGCTTACAACGTTTATTCAGAGCATTGTAATGAGCCATATCGATCTCGCCAAATCGTACGGCTGGTTGCTTCTGGCAGTGGCGCTCTCGAATATTGGGGCACTCTGGTACTTCTTCAAGACGGTCTTTCGTTTGTCATCCGCTGGCGCCTTGCAAGCCGCTGGCGTTTTCTATACCGCATATGTTGCGAGCCTGGGGGACCCTGCCCAACAGCTTTTCTGGGTGACAGGCGCGATCGAGTACAACCTATCTCTTAGTACTCTCCTAATCCTTGTCAGCCTGCTCTACCAGGCTCGAGCTGCTACCTGGTATTACTGTGCAATTGGAATATTGTCCTTTGCCATTCCCGCCCAGCACGAGATCGCAGGCACATTCCTCCTCGCGGTACTCGCCGGTGGCATCATCTTTTCGAAAATTCGGAGGCTTCCGGCCTTGCAGTGGTACGTCAGTTTCGTGGCTGCCATCATGAGTCAAGTTATCGTGATGCTTTCGCCCGGGAACGCACTTCGCGCGGCCCAAGAGCATCGCCACCTGTGGGACTTGGCTCATCTTCCCCGATGGGTCGGGCACTCCTTCTACCACGGTATCGGCTGGCTCTCTCAGCCGGCTATCCTTTTGGCAGGATGCTGTATCGTTCTCCTCACTCTCGCTAATCAATCCAAACAAGTCTCGGGTATTCGGCTGCCCCTCCCGCTCAGATTTGTTGGATTGTTCGCAATGTTCGCCCTTTGCTGTGAAATCGCGCTTGTGGAAATAGCGTCGGGGGTCTGGATTCCAAATCGAGTTGTCGCTTGGTTTCAATTTGTGTTTTGGCTTCTCTTCATCTGCGTCCTTTTGACCGGTGTCCCGGAACTCCAAAGGATCAGGGGCGCCTCTCCCACAAAGCTCGGGATCATTTTCCTATTTGGTTTCACTGTTTTTGGCTCCGAAAACTTTCGGGCGGCAATCAGCGACCTTCGCGGTCCGGCTCGCATCTGGCGGCAATTGAACGACTCCCGCCTGCACCAGCCTGGTGGCCCAAGTGAGTTCGGCTTGTCCACGCCGTATCCGCGTTTGGCGATACCCCAGATGCTCACTTCCGATTCAGGGTGCTGGGTCAACAGATGTCTGGCAAACTACCTGCACGCTCGGACTGTCGTGGCGGAGAAGTCCGTTGAAAAATGCCCTTAGCAATTCCATTGGGGCCTGCGTAAGAATTGTTGCATCTTATCGCAAGCAGTTTTCTGCATTGGTTTGTCTTGCGCTATTTTTGGCGAGCCTGGGCCGCTATTGGGTAAGCTACGATCCGAGAGATTCAGTTCCGCGCGACCCAGAGACTTTCCGTCTCGCTCACAACCTCGCCGAAACGGGACAATTCGCAAACCCCTTCGTTCCTCTTGACACTGGTCCGTCTGCGGTAGTTGGCCCTGCTTTTCCTGCCATGCTCGCCCGCCTTATAAGTGAATTTGGAGACGGCAGCGCAGGTATTTATGCGATTAAATTGACCGCGGTTATCGTCTTATCTCTACAGTTAGCTTTTTTCCCCCTTTTCAGCAGAGCCCTAGGCATGGGCCAATCGACTGGCTTTATTGCCGCTGCCATCTGGGTCGTGGGGAAAGTTGGCATCACACGTGACCACCGGCCACTTGGTCCGCCGCTCGTCATGTTTGGCTGGGAGGCATTCTATGCAGCCATTTTGATAGCCGTGGCCGTCTGCTGCTGCCGTCGCTACCTGGATTTATCTAAGGATTCGTCATGTAGACTGGCATGGCTTATCGGATTTCTCTTGGGCATGCTCGCGCTCTTCTCCCCAGTTGCCGGCGTCATATTTATCGGTTGGTTCGTTTGGGTAGCCTGGAGAAACAGCTCAGTCGTTTTGTCGAAAACCTATCTGATCGCTTTTTTGCTTCCCATCATCATAGTGACTCCTTGGGTGGTCCGAAATTACTTGGTTTTCCACCGCCTTATTCTGGTGCGTGACAATTTCGGGCTGGAACTGGGAGTGTCGAACAACGATTGTGCGACGTTTGGAAATGCACAAAATCTTGGAAGCGGTTGCTTTGCAAAAGTGCATCCCAACGCAAATCTTGATGAAGCAAGGAAAGTCCTGGCCGATGGCGAACCAGTTTACAATCAAAAAAAGCTGCAGGAAGCAAAGTATTGGATTCGGTCTCATCCCAGGCAATTCTTCAGCCTCTCCGCTTTAAGACTGGCTGCTTTTTGGTTTCCACCAGCTACTCAACGAACATATTCGTTGGTGGGGCCCGGTCGAAGATTAGAGCGCGTCACAGTATACGTGATGACGCTGCTCAGCCTGCCCGGCCTGGCGATGCTGTACCGACGAGACAAGAGAAGCGCGGCGATATGTGTGATCTGTTTGAGTCTCTATCCGCTGGTGTACTACATTGTTCAATATGACTATCGATATCGCTATCCCATCCTGTGGGTAACTTTCCTTTTGGGAGCCTTCCCGATTGCCGCCCTTTGTTTGAAACTTTGGCGACATCTTATTAGGGTGGGTCAGGAAATGTCTGGCTGCAGCTCAACCTGAGCGGTAACCCCGTAATCGCCATAGAGTCTCGGTGCGTGAATACGCTACGAGAAAAAACATCACCTGGAAACCAGAGTATTGGCTCGATCTCTCCTCTCCATTTCGTTGCTACCTATGGGTTTGATTCGATCATATGTTCTAACCGCGTTGCTGACCGCCGTCCTCATTCCCTTGGGCTGCGGCGGGGTCAGTCCCTTAAACGTTTCGATCGCCCAATCCACTCGCACGCTCCAGGCTTACGAATTTCTGGAAGTCACAGCAAATGTGTCGCTCCCGCACGCCCCAAACCCGTTTACGGACGCCGAATTTAATGGTTGGTTCGAGTCGGCAGATCACAGCAAGCGCTGGCAGGTGGAGGGTTTTTGTGATTCGACGGATGGAAGCATTTTCCGTATCAGGTTTATGCCTCCGGCGCCGGGAGACTACACGTACTCCGTGAAATATCACCAAGGGTGGTCGACAAAATCTTCCTCCGGCACATTCCACGCTTCGGACGGACAGCGTCGCGGTCCGATCCGCATTGATTCGCAATACCCCTGGCATTTTGTCTGGGAAGGTACGAGCGAGCATTATTTTTTCAATGGCACCACTGCTTACTGGCTGATGGGCTGGCAAGACGAAAAGGTCATTCAGACCAGCATTGATCGCCTTCACAACTTGAAAATCAATCGAATGCGAATCACCGTCGCCGGCCGCTCGAATCTGCTCTACGGCGAGCCCATCATGACTGGTGACAATTGGACGTTGTTTATTACCCCGTGGCCGGCAAAACTCCCCGATGATCCTTATCATCCGGGATTTGATTACAGCCGCTTTGATGTTGCGTACTGGCAGAAATTCGATCGCACGCTTCAGCACGCTCGAGACAAGGACATGATCATTTCGCTGGTTCTGGACATGAATGACGGCCGCGTTCACCCCGCAGAGTTTAGTGCTGATGAGCGCCGGTTCATTCGCTACGCGGTGGCCCGCTTTGGCGCTTTCTCCAACATCACCTGGGACCTCGGCGACGATCTGGATCGCTACCGCAACCCGGTCTGGACCCACTTCACTGGTACTTGGCTTGAGGAACTCGATCCCTATCACCACCTGGCAACCAGCCATCCCGTCAACAACCAACATCAGGACCGCGCGTCCCGCTGGTTCGGCTTCACTTCTTTTCAACAATGGTCTCGCGATCAACATGGTTTCATGCTTGCTCAGCGGAAGAAACAGCAGGAGCTCGGCCGCATCATTCCCCAAACCAACGAAGAATAC
>Ga0137412_10002163_pt1 | contig 15485 bp, 15 predicted proteins | sample CZODoug2_1_16fun_FD_122160 | JGI IMG/M metagenome (GOLD analysis project Ga0137412, IMG submission 122160) | Vadose zone soil fungal communities from Angelo Coast Range Reserve, California, USA - CZODoug2_1_16fungal (Hybrid Assembly) | ecosystem: Environmental > Terrestrial > Soil > Vadose zone...
CCAACCATTGGAGTACCTTCGATTTGTTCGCGAGATTACCGTACTGAAATGCGATGAAGATTGCATCGTAGCGGCCGAAGTGGCCTTCATAGGCGTGTTCCATGAATTGCGCCGCCTTAAGTTCAGCAGCGCGAAGGCCGGATCTCTGATACGACGCAGCGACCTCATCTAGGCTGCGCAGGCGCTCCGGGAAATTCTCGAGCGTTGACGCCTTCCTTTCTTCGGCGATAGCCTCCGGAGCTTTTCCTTCCAGCCAATAGAGCCGACCAAGCAAATTGTGGGGAACCGGTGATAGGGGAGCTAATTCTCGATTCTTCTCAGCCTGCTCGATGGCCTCACCATACTTGCGCGAACCAGTCAAAATGATAACGCGCCCCGTGTTGATTGGTATGGAGAAGGGATCCAGATGCCTGGCTAGATCGTTCTCCCTAAGGGCGTCCGCTGCGCGTCCGACACTGAGCAGGTAGCCCGAGTAAAAGTGATGGGCCATCGCATAATTGGGGTTCAATTCGATGGCGCGCTTTAGCTCTCGCTCGGCTCCGGACATTTGATATTCATTGAGACGCACGATTCCCAAGGAAGCGTGAGCTTCAGCAAGATCCGGTTGAAGCGCAACAGCCTTGGTCGCGTACTCATCCGCGAGTGGGAGATCGATCTTCGCTCCCCAGCCGACCCAATAACAATCCGACAGTCCGGAGTACGCGAGGGCAAAAGCCGGATCCTCGCGGGCGGCCTGCTGAAAGTAACTCGCTGCTTTGTCAATCGATTCCGCGTTCCTCTGGCTCCAGAGATAGCGTCCGCGAAGATAAGCCTCGTAAGCCGAGGGGTTGGTCTTTCGCTCCAAGGTAAGCCGCGCTTCTTCCTGGGGCGTAACACTGATGCGGATTTCGGCGGCGATGTCACGGGCCACTTCGTCTTGCAGACGCAGAATATCCTGGAAATCGCGCTCATAGGTTCTTGCCCAAAGGTGACGATCGCTCCGCGCTTCGATCAATTGGGCGGTGATGCGCACGCGGTTTTCCGATCGCGTCACAGAACCTTCCACCACGGCTTCGACATTCAATTGCCGTGCAATTTCGGGCAGGGTTTCCCGGCTTCCCTTGAAATGCTCCGACGACGTCCGCGAAATGACTCGGAGGGCGCTAATCTGCGCGAGGTCCGTAGTCAACGCCTCCGTGACTCCCTCGCTGAAATATTCCTGGCTGGGATCCGTCGAGAGGTTTTGCAACGGAAGGACGGCAATGGAGTGAATTTGAGTGGAGCGGGATCTCGCAAAAATGCGCGTGCGAAGCTTGGCGGCGTTAGACCAAATCAGAATTCCCGCGATCGCGAGCAAGGTGGAACCGGCGATCAGCCTACGGAGATATCGCCCCTGATTAAGACCAGTAGGAATCGGAGCCCCGGAAACGTCAGCGGCAGCCGCGTGCTGCTGGCTGGATTCTGGTAGGGCGGAAGGCGGCGCGATGCTGCCGATGAATCGGTAACCGCGTCGAGGGATGGTCTCGATGAAGTGGGGGCTGTCTGCCGAATCGCCCAGTACTTCCCGAAGACGGTTGACGGCTTTTTTGAGCGCCAATTCGTAGTCGACGAAGGCGTTGTCCGGCCAGAGGCGCTGGCGGAGGTCCTCCCGCGTGATGACTTCCCGAGGCCGTTCCAGCAAAGCTTGGAGGACTTGAAAGGGTTGGCCCGCAAGTTTTTGCCGCATGCCAGCTTTGCGAACCTCACCGGCAGTCAGGTCCACTTCAAACACGCCAAATCGTATTACCTGAGGCGGACTGGGGCTGGCGGCGATAGCTGGCTCCGATTGGGTGCGGGGATTACGTGGCTGAAGTTTAGCACAAGTCACATAATCGGAGATGAATACCTAAAGAAGAACCTACGGCAATTACCTCTCGCGAATCAGCGACTTCCAGTGGAACCAACAAACCACCGGCAAGGTTCTTGAACGAATTCTGCGTATGGGCCAATGTGTGCTCCAACGGCGCATAACGAGCCGTGAGAGAGCCTTCGATGGCCCGCTCAACTGAAAAGGAGATCAACATGATATTAGGAAGAATCACTCGGATAGCTTTGTTTGCCTCACTGGCAGTTCTGCTCTCTGCGTTCCTCGCCAGCAGCGGCAGCCATCCCGCCGCCAAGGCGCAGCCTTACTCGGGTTCTGACCGTCATTGCATACCTGTTGGCGGCAGCATTATCACCAATTTCGGCGGCGTTGACGCGAACACCACGTTGGGCCCAGCGACAGGAGACTTGCGTGGCGCCGTCGCGGCCACTCTGACTGCACCTCCCTCACCAGGTCCAAACGGCACTGTACTCTTCCACGTTCAGCATCACTGGGTCACCGAATCCGGCGACAACATTTACTTCGATCCCGTCGTGGCAACCACTGTCCCGCTCTCGCAAACGCGCTTCGCTTTCACCAGTTATCCCGCGCACATTTCTGGCGGTACTGGCAAATTTGCTGGAGCTACTGGCGATCTGACCAACATCGGCGAGGCCGACCTGCAATTCGGCACCGCCATCCGCTACTCTGGGCAGGTTTGCTTCGCGGAACAGGACTAGCGGTAACCGTCCCAGCCAGGCGCAATGCAATGTTTTTCACCGGCAATTCGCTGCAATCGCCGAGGGCGCAGAAACGTTGCTCGCAAGAAGAAGGTTCAACTAAAGAATTTCGTGAAGGAGCATTGAGATTCGATCTCTCTGTGCTTGCCTGCCTGCAAGCCTCGAACATCAACAAAGGCGGGTGCGACACCCTTAGCCGTTTGAGAAGACTTTGGGTGCCGCATCCCTGCGGTTTTCAGGGTGCGGGTCTTGAATTTGTCTCTGACGATCCCCCCACCTAACTGAGCTGACCCCCATCCCCTTCCTGCCCCCAAGTTTCAGTCACCACTAAGTTATTTCTTGACAAAGTTAACGTTCCATGATACCATTTTACGTGAATCAGCAGTTCCACGTCCGCCAGTTCCGTAAGTCCCGCGCTATCCGTCCTTTCCGCTCCCCTTCCTTTATCTCCGTTACTTCCTCTACTTTCCCTGCTTTCCTTGATCTCCCATCTTCCGTACCTTCTTCCATGTTCCGTACCCTGCAACCCCTTTCTTTGCCACTCTTACGAAAACTGCCGTGGCGTGTACCAACAATTCCCACTCTTGAACTCCCTGCACTGCCTCGAAGTTTGGACATTCAGACCTTCAGACGTTTCAGCGTGTTCCGGACCTATCCCCTTTCTTTCCACATTCTTGCGCACTCTTTGGCACGGCCAAAGACTCAACCCTTTTCTTTTCAATCGGTTCCGCACTCTTTGCCGAAAAACACCGGGGGGTGGGGTACGTCCCGCTCGTTCAAGGTGGCCAAGACCCACCGAACTCAAGGTAGAATGATGTTATGGCCGTGAAACTCATCGCTCTCGACATTGATGGCACGCTTCTGGATAGCCGCTGGCACCTTCCCGAGGCCAACCGCGCCGCCATCGCCGAGGCGGCCCGCCGGGGCATCGAAGTCGCGCTCGTCACCGGCCGGCGCTATGACTTTGCCATGACCGTGGCTCACCAGCTCGATTCCACGCTGACCATGATCGTCAGCAACGGCGCACTCATTCGCTCAAAAGAAGGCCACACGCATTTGCGGCACCTTTTGCCAAAGCAAACGGCGGAGCAGGTTTTGCATCTCACCACCGAGTGGCGCGAAGGCGCGGCAGTGATCTTTGACCGGCAGCGCGAGAATCAGTTGATGCTCGAATCGCTGGACCCGGACGATTCCCTGCGCTATGGCTACTACTCGCGCAACCTGGAATTCATCGGGTTAGCCCAGCCATTGGAGAGTTGCCTGACGGAGGATCCCATTCAGGTGATGCTGAGCGGCCGAATTGAGCCGATGCGGGAAGCCGAAGCGCGTTTGCGGAGTGCAGCCTTCGCCGCGGAATTCCGCCTTGCGGTAACTTCTTACGCGCACAAAGACTTCGCGATGATTGACGTCATCCCTCCGGGCTGTTCTAAGGGATCATCGCTGGCGGAATGGGCTGCGCTGCGCGGAATCGCACGTGAAGAAATTCTGGCCATCGGCGACAATCACAACGACCTGGAGATGCTTTCCTTCGCAGGCATTCCCGTGGTCATGGGGAACAGCGTGCCGGCGTTAAAAACCTACGGCTGGCATGAAACCGGCACCAACGACGAGAGCGGTGTGGCTTCGGCGATTGAACGATTCGCGCTGCGGGAGGCCGCATCTTGCGCTTGACGCGAACTTCGCTCCTGCTCCCGTTGCTCTTGTTGGCCGCACCGGCGTTGCACGCGGAGTACGTCGTGCTTCGCAGCGGCCTGCGCCTGAAGGTAACGAGCTACCAACTGGTGGGAGACAAGTATCGTCTGCAAATGACCGGCGGCAAGTTGGAGATTGCTGCCGAAGAGGTTGTCACGATCGAACCGGAAGACAGTTTTGGGCCGCCGGCGACCGTGCAAGTGGCTGCGCAGCCGCTTTACCGCGATTTGGTGGAAGCGTCGGCAAAAAAGTACAACATGGATGCTGACCTGATCACCAGCGTCATCGCCGTGGAGTCCAATTTCGATCCCAAGGCAGTATCGCGCAAAAATGCGCGCGGGCTGATGCAGCTTTTGCCTGAAACTGCCGCGAAACTTGGCGTGAAAAACATCGACGACCCGGCTGAAAACATCGACGGAGGTACGCATTATCTTCGCTTCTTGCTCGAAAAGTACAACAACGATCTGTCGCTAGCCCTCGCCGCTTACAACGCGGGACCAGACAAGGTCCAGCTTTACGGCACCATTCCGCCCTATGCGGAAACGATTTCCTACGTCCGCCGCGTCAAGCGCGGCTATGACAAGAGCAAATCGAAACCTCCTGCAAAAACCCCGCCTCCGGCAGGAACCGGCGCGGTAGCTGCAACGCCGCTCACTCGCCCAAACCCCTCCCCATAGGAACTCTTTCTTCAATGTTCGCGGCTGAGTCAGACATTCTTTCTTTGATGGCTACTGTTGCTGCTGCGGATTCTGAGGAGGCGGCTGCGGTGGCTGTTGAGGATTCTGCTGCGGCGTGGTGGGATTTTGTCCCGGTTGCTGACCGACAGGCTGGCCCAATCCTGTTCCCGTCTGCAGGCCCGGTTGTCCCACTCCGAAATTGTCCTTCGAGGGATCCCAGATAAATTCGAAGAGACGATAATTTTTTGCTTTGTCGTAAATCATGATGGAAGACTTGTTGACCTTGCTCCCAATTCCGATAATGTTGCCACCGACAATCGTCGGCGTGTCACCAGTTGGAATTGCTTGGGATCCTGCGTCACCCTGATCCGCGCTTACGGGAGGTCCAGTTGTTGCTGGCGGATTTGTGCCGGAGCCTGGCGGCGTTCCGCTCTGTCCCGGCTGACCAGGTGCGTTGGGCTGGCCAGTTCCGCTGGGCTGAGCAGGCGTCCCGGGTTGTGCTGGACTTCCCGGTCCATTCAAGGCATTCGCGGGAGTGCCAATTCCGCCAGCTTGCGGAAGTTGGAGATTTTGGTGCGGTTTGAGACTTCCAATCAACTGACCGGCGGCCCCCACATAGATAAGTCTCCAGGTACCGTCTTCTTTGTTCATGGGATCTTTGTAGGCCTGGCGCATAAAGCGAAGGGAACCGACTTTCGGTTTGGTGAGGTCGTCGAGAGAAGTGGGAAACCGGCCCATTTTCCGGTAGTAGAGTTTGACACCGCGGGTGTATTGCTTGCCGCGCCAGATCATTTCCTTTTCTTTTTCACGGCGGCCTTCAGTCTGGATATTCGGTGCAACAACCATAGTGGAAATGAGCAAAAGGGTGACGAGGAAAACGACCACAAGCAAAGCATAGCCGCGCTCGCCGCGCTTGCCCAAATTTCGCTGGCGTGCGGCGTTCATTGTGGCGCCGCCTGTTCCTCGACGAGAGGAGCAGTACCGCGAAGTCCGGTGGACACTTCCTCGTATTCGAGACTGGTGTTGCCAATTCTGAGAATGCGGAAACGGTTCAGCAGGAGTTCGCCTTCTTTGAGGACGTAGATGTCCCCTTCCGCGCCGCTGAGGAAGGCGACTTTCGCGGTACCGTTAGGAATGGTGCCGAAACCGAAGAACTTCGCGGGCAGCGGCGCCACCGTAGGTTCAGGTGGTGGCGGCAGGGGAGGAGGTGGGAGCGCGGGATGCGTCTTGTCATACTTTGGGACCGGCGGGGGCGGAAATTCTCGGCTGAAAATATTTCGGCCACTGCTCTTGTATTCGGTCTTGCGCGCCTTTTCGACCCCGTCCTTATGGAGCTGCGGATTATCCACGCCAATGGGCTTATAAATCTGAGTTGCGGGCCGGGCATCGGCGGTCACAACGGGCTTGCTATTGTTGAAATACAAGAACCAGATGAACCCGGCAATCATCAAGAGAACCACGAGGGCAACGAGTTGTTTCTTTTGATTCATGCCGCGGTCCTGAAGTAGGTTTTAAGGTGCAGCGCGACCTTGATGACGTTTCCTGACGACTGATTCGTGGTATCAGAAGCCAAGGTCAGGGAGTCCACTGCATACAGACTGTTGGAACGCTGGAGGCCATTCAGAAACCCAATTACGCTCTTATAGTCTCCGTCGACCGTGGCATCAATCGCAACTTCGGTCATGCCGCGGCTGGGAATGTCTGTCGGCTTGAAAGAGAGGTCCGCTAACCGCGTTCCGGTTTTCCTGGCAATGGCGCCGAGTTCGGATCTGACAGCGGAATAGCCTGTACTTGCAGGAAAAAGCGATTGTTCGAAGCGCTCGCAATCTTTCTGGATGGCGGGGATATCATCGCGAATGGCTTGGGCGCGCTTGATATCGGCTCTCAAGAGGTCTTGCGGCCTAATTTCCTGCCGGACCGTGCGGGGTGCGGAGGAGAGTTCCCAGCGGCTGTAAGCGGCCAACGCGACATCCGCGAGGACCACAAGAGTCACGCTGCCGAGAATGATCCGCTTCCGCACTGTGAAATCGCGCCGCATCAGCTCCTCGAATAAACGGTAGTCAGTTGGACGACCTTCTGATCGGCGCTCTGATTGGCACCCTGATTGCCAGAAGAATTGGGCGTCCCGACGTGCTGAATCCGAACATCGGTGAAGGCCTTCGATTCTTCGAGGGCATGTTCGAATTTCAGTTCCGCTTCGTCGTTGACAGTGCCCACCGTCAATTTCAGTTCAACGCGTCCAGACACCTGCTTGGGCTCGATGCTGATGACCCGCACGCCTCCCGGCAGAATGCGCTCCAAATCCATGAACATCAGGGTCCAATTGAAGCCGCGGGCGTCGAGGACGGTATTGATGAAGGCGGCGCGATCGTGTAACTCAGCGACGTCCTTCTGACCAAAGTAACGCTCCAGATCTTTGCGCTCCAACTCGAGCTTGGCCACCTCCAGACGCATTTTTTCCGTTCGGGCGCGCAGCTCGGCATGGGCTTCCCTGGCCGAATACACATACCACCCGAGTCCGAGAAAAGCGGCAACAGCGAAGAAAGCCACGAGACCTGAGCCCACCAGGAATCGCCGGTGGGTTTCGAGCGCCTTAGTCGCTAAATTGAGCCGAACTTTCATACCTTACTTTTACCTCAATCCGAGCGAGTCGACCCTAGCCGCGTTGCAGCATCCAGCCGATTAAACCTTCCAAGTCGCGATCCGCCAGCGGGCGGGCATCGTCGTTGAGCCGTCCATCGGAGACCGCAGAACTGAGCAGCGAACGCACATCGCAATGAAATTCTTCTTCGAGAGGCCGGACAAACTCCGGCAGACGCGACCCAAGCCCGGCGACGCGGACGGATCCAATCGTTTCATGCCAGATATCCTGATAGTAAGCAGCCACAGGGAAAATTTCTTCGAACAGCATTTGCGGGGTGAGTTTTGCGCCTTGGGCCGGCAGTTCCGTGCAGCGATAGCCACACAAGACGCCGCGGCGCACAATTGCAGTGGTCAGCGTGGATCCGGAGATGCGTGCAAGAAGCGTGGGCTTTTCATCTTCAAGCAGCGAAATAGCAGAAAGCGACGAACTCAGCACCACGCCCGGATATAGACCAAGGCCTTCGACGAGAGATTCGTACTCACGGATGATGCGAAGGCGGGCAAGGGCGGTGACGACGTCAATCCCCGATTCACGCGGCGCTTGACGCATGTAAGATAAGACCGTCTCGTCGGCCTCGAAGGGCACGCTTTTCTTCAGCTTCCATCGCAACATGGGCTCGGCTTCGGCCGCCGAGCGCGGGAATTCTTCAAAGTGCTGCACGAAAACACGGATGACGGTATCCGGAAGGATCATGGCAACGTCTTCGTCCCCGGCGTGCAATCGCTCACAGACATTAGCGACAGCGGTTTTGACGACGGCGCTGTTCACGATGTTGGTTTCGACGGCCGAAGGAACCAGCGCGCCAGCGGGCAGCGATTCCACGGCGTACCCATCGAGTCCACCCGCACGGCTCCAGCGGGCCGCGGCGACGCGCTCCGGGCCAACTTCGACGGCCAAGGCCGTGTAGGGCAAGGCATCGAGCCAGAGGGCCATGCGGCGCGCTAACTCGAATTTGTAAATTCCCTGCCGGAATGCGGTCGTACTACTCAACGAAAGTCACCTTGTTAATTTCCTTCACGGTGGTAATGCCCGCGCGAATTTTCGCCAGGCCGCTTTCGCGCAAAGTGATCATGCCTTCCTCGCAAGCGACGCGCTTGATCTCCGAAGTGGGGCGACGATCGACAATCATTTCGCGGATGCGGTCGGTCAAATCGAGCAACTCACAAATCGCCGTGCGGCCGTGATAACCAGTGCCCGAACACTCGAGGCAACCAGCGCCTTCGGCAAATGTGACGTTTTCCCACACGGCCGGGTCGAGGCCGGCCTCCTTCAATTCTGCGGGAGAATATGTTTTGGGTTTCTTGCAGTTCGCACAGGTCACGCGAACGAGACGCTGCGCCATGATGCAGTTTAAAGCAGAGACAAAGTTGTACGGCTCGACGCCCATATTGATAAAGCGGCCGATGACGTCGGTCACGTTGTTGGCATGAACGGTGGTGAAAACCAGGTGGCCGGTAAGAGCGGATTGGATAGCGATTTGCGCGGTTTCCTGGTCGCGGATTTCGCCGACCATGATCTTGTCGGGATCGTGACGCAGAATGGAACGCAAGCCGCGCGCGAAGGTGAGACCCTTTTTCTCGTTGACGGGGATCTGGGTGATTCCACGAAGCTGATATTCGACGGGATCTTCGATGGTGACGATTTTGTCTTCGTCGCTCTTGATCTCGTTAATGGCGGCGTAGAGAGTGGTGGTCTTGCCGGAACCCGTGGGCCCGGTAACCAGGACCATGCCGTAGGGCTCGCGGATATAGCGACGGAAACGGCGGGTTTCTTCCGCGGAAAAGCCGACAACGTCCAGAGTGAGGCTGGAGAATTTTTCCGAAAGAGTTTCCTTGTCGAGGACGCGAAGAACCGCATCTTCGCCGTGACTAGCGGGCATGATGGAGACGCGCAGATCGATGTAGCGCCCCTTGTATTTCACGCGGAAGCGGCCGTCCTGGGGCACGCGCCGCTCGGCAATGTCCAGATCGCTGAGCACTTTGATGCGCGAGAGCACCGTGGAATGCCATTCCTTGGCGATGGGCTGCATGGCATGCTGCAAAACGCCATCGATGCGGTATTTGACGGCGACTTCCGAGTCTCGTGCTTCGATGTGGATGTCACTGGCGCGGCGCTCGAGCGCGGTAAAGATTATAGTTTCGACGAGACGGACCACCGGGCTGGCGGTGCTATCGCGAGTCAAACGGTCGCCGGAAATGGTCTCCTCGCCTTCCTCTTCTTCCTTGGAAGTTTGAAGAGTGAAAGCTTCGGTGGCTTGTTCGAGCACGCGCTGCGATTGCTCGGTGCGTTTGAGGATGTCGCCAATCTGGCGGGCGGTAGCGACGCGAATCAAAAGTTTTTTGCCAAGCAGCAGGGGGAGCTCATCACTCATCTGCACCTGACCGGGATCGGCGGCGGCAATGGCCAAAACATTGTTGCGCACTTCAAGCGGGACGAAGTTGTAGCGGAACATCAGATCCGCGGGGATGGTACGAAAAAGCTCCGCGTCGATGCGCTGTTCCCGAAGATCGATGAAGGCGAAACGGTACCTTTCCGCAAGTTTGCGCGCAAATTCGCGTTCGTTCTGTTCGTCACCGTCGCCGGGAAGCCCGGGGCCCGGAGGAAGTTGTTCCGTGGTAGCCATGAGTCCTTACTTTGCCCCTGCCATGGAAAAAGAAAAGATGGGCAAATAGAGCGAAATCAGAATAAACGCGATTAACAATCCCATAAAGACCAAAAGAAGGGGCTCGATAAGGGAAACGAGAGCCGTCAAGCGCAAGTTGACCTCTTCTTCATAAAACTCGGCAACGCTGTTCAGCATGGGAGACAACGCCCCGCTGGATTCGCCAACCTCAATCATGTCCAAGGCCAATTCCGGCACGATATCTTTGGAAGCTAAAGCCCCGTGCAGGGATTCCCCTTCGCGCACCATCTGGGTTGCCTGATCGACCGTGGAGCGCAGCAATTTGCTGGTGATGGCGTCGCTGGCGGTCTGAAGCCCAGCCACAAGAGGGGTGCCACCCGTCAGTAGAGTCGAAAGCGTGCGTGAGAATTGCGCGACTTGAAATTTGAGGAGCGTGTCACCAATCACCGGCAGGCGGAACTTGAAACGATCGAAGGCCGCGCCGCCTTCGTCGCTGCGAGACCAGAGAAAAACTCCGGCTGCAGTCACGGCCAACAGCACCACCATTCCAAACACCGCGTAGCGGTAGTCTACGGTTATGGCAATCAGCAATCGCGTGGGCGCGGGGAGTTCCACATTCATATCGCGATAGAGGAGAGCAAACTTTGGAATAACTACCGTAACCAGGTAGGTGACGATAATGACCGCAACGCTGATCAACAAGGCTGGGTAGGCCAGTGAAGCGATAATTTTTTTGCGGACGCCGGTGCTGACGCGCTGGTAGGCAATGTAATAATCCAGCACACCCGGCAAATTGCCGCTCTTCTCTCCCGCAAGGATAGCCGTTGAATAGACTTTGGAAAACACACCGGCTTCGGCAACGGCCTCGGAAAGCGATTTCCCTTCCCGGACGCGGTCTCGAACCTGGCTGATGACCGGGCGGAGTTTGGGAGAGCTGGCGCGTGTGGCGAGAAGGTCCAGCGATTTCAGAATCGGTAAGCCCGCTTTAATGAGAGTGTTGAATTGCTGGTTGAGAATGAGGAATTCGGAACCGCCAATCTGACGCCCACTCTTCTGGCGAACCAGCGCGGCCAGACGACCGCCGCGGGATTCCACTGAATAGACGTACAGCCCCCGGTCCACGAGCTTCTGGCGCGCTTCCTCCAGCGAACTCGCCGGTTCGACGTGCGAAAAGACACGCCCGTCGGCGTCGGCAACGCGGCAGTGGAATTGACCCATACTCCCTCAGTTTACCTCATCTAGTTGATATGCGGGGAAGGCCCGCGAGGTTGGCTGTTCTTGGCAGGAAAGGGGCTGGAACATCCGTGGGCTTAAGGGTTTACCCCGCTATTGCCTGCGGGTAATTCCCCATTCACGATAGCCACGCCGGAAGGTGCGCGGAAATGGAAAAGCGAGTCGTCAATGGGAGGATCGAGCTTCCAATTAGTGAAATGGAACTCAACGGCTACACCTCCTGCTTCCCGCACCAGGACCCTGACGAGTTCGCCGGAATCCTCGACGATCTCGAAAAAGACTGCTTCGCTTGAATCTCCTGACTGTGGGGAAACATCCTGCGAACCTTGCTTCCGAGCGTCGGACGCCGCGCCGCGAACCTTGCAAAAGAGTACAACGTGGTCCGGCGATTCCGGCTTCTCATCAATGGCAGGCTCAATTCGAGTGCAGACGCGCGACACCTTCATCTCCCCTGCAAGCAGGGCCAAGGGAGTCCTCCAATCGGTGCTTTGCCTCGCGGGAACGCGCGTGACGGTGTGATCCGCCGGAACGTAGAACCAGGCCGATTTGCCATCGACTAGGAAGAGATTTTTTTCAGGCGATTGGTATTCCCAGCGCATTTTGCCTGGACGGCGGAAATAGGCAATGCCCGCTTCCGTGCGCACGACGCGGCCGTTCTCGGTGTAGCGCTCGAGGAACGTGGCTTGCAGCGTGCGCGCCGACCGATACCTGGCCTCCAACCTGATGACTACGCTCTGAGTGACAGTAATACTGGGTTGGGAAAATGAAAAGAGCAGCAAGGAAGCGATCAATCGAAGCATACAGGCAGTGTAGCAAGAACGATACGCGCAAAATCAACTCTGAAGCTTACATTGGGTTCGCGGGGACGCGAAACCTGCGGGCGAAAAAAAAGCACGGGATTTGACTCCCGTGCTCTTCTTCCTGGATTCGGCCAGGGCCTTAAGATTGATGGTTTGTCCTACTGGAGAGCAAGGCTGGCAGCGTTGCAACCTGCGCCAGTCGGGTCATGACGAACCACGCCGGATTGATCCGAGCAGAACATGTTCTGACCGCTCGTACCAAGGCTAACCGGGGTCGCCGTCACGTTGTAGGTAACCAGCGGGGGGCCGACAACTGCGCCAGCCGCCATACCGAAGGTATACCCGCTCTTCACGAACGCCGGTACGGCGTTACCGGAGAGAAGTTCGTCGATGAGACAGGCTGCCGCAATCGTGCTGAGGGCCGGAGGAGCGCATCCCGCAGCTGTACCACCAAGTGCACCCAAAGTGGCGGAGTACCCGACCTGAGGAAACAAGGTCGCGTAGCTAACCTGAGCGGTGTTGACCGTGCGAATCGCGCCGGCCGCCGAGGATTCGTTCGCCGCCATCTTGGCTTTGAGCAAATTCGGAATAGCGATGGCCGCGATGATCAGAATGATCGCCACGACGATCAGCAATTCGATAAGTGAGAAACCCTTCTGTTTCTTCATTCTATCTCCTTGAGAATTCTTATGGTGCCAGAGCACGCCGGACTAATGTGCAAGCGGCACGCCAATCTCGTGGCCGTGTGGGGAATTCGTTCCTGGTTTCGCATCTGTATAAAGCAAAAGCACTTACAGGACACCGGGGCGTTTGGATGCAGGTGTTTCGTGTCCCAGAACGGGCCGTGACCTTTTTCGTCGACACTTTTTGTCCATAAAGAAGGGCGCAATCCGTCACACTGATCTATAGTCCTACGAAGACAAGAACTGTTATTTTCCTCAGAGGTTATGTTTTTTTGCATAATGACGGAAGGAACGATAGCTGATTTTGAGAAGTTCGGAAGCGCGAGTACGGACTCCGCCCGCCTTGGCCAACGCGGCTTGCAAATACTGTCGTTCAGCGTTGGCCATTTCCTTTTCAAAATCGAGTCCTTCGGCTGGAAAAACCGCCAAAGGAGCCCCTGACGCTGTGGAGTTCCCGGAGTAGCCTGCAATCCGATCCGGTAACACTCGCAAGGAAATCTCGCTGCCAGACTCCAGAGCAACGGCACGCTCCATGGTGTTTTCGAGTTCGCGTACGTTTCCCGGCCAATCATAGGATTCAAGATGCGTCATGGCTTCCGGCGAGATACCTTCGATGGGTTTTTCCATTGTTTTTCGGAAGCCCTCCAAAAAGTGCCGGGCCAAAAGTGGAATGTCCTCGCGCCGATCACGCAAAGGCGGCACCAGGATGGGAATCACACTGAGGCGGTAATAGAGGTCTTCGCGGAATCGGCCTTCTGCAATCTCTTTTTCAAAGTCTTTGTTCGTGGCCGCGATGATGCGGACGTCCACATCCGCTTCTTCAGTACTGCCGATGGGGCGAACTTTGCCTTCTTGAAGAACGCGATAGAGTTTCACTTGCATGGTGAGGCTCATATTGCCGATTTCGTCCATGAAGAGCGTGCCACCATGGGCCGCCTGGAAGAGGCCCTGGCGATTCTCATTGGCGCCCGTGAAAGCTCCCTTCATGTAACCGAAAAGCTCGGACTCCAGAAGTGTTTCCGGGAACGCACCACAGTTGATGGTGATAAACGGGGCCTGCGCCCGGCTGCTGTTTTCATGAATAGCGCGAGCAACCAGTTCTTTACCGGTGCCACTCTCTCCTGTAATAAGAACGCGGCTGGTTTGAGGAGCAACCGTTTGGATCATGTCGAAAATGGCGCGCATCTTGGGACTTTGTCCGACAATATTGTCCAGACCAGTGAGCCGCCGAATTTCACGGCGCAGGTATCGAGCTTCTTTCTTCCATTTCAAGTTCTCGGCGACTTCATGGACGGCGAGGCGCAACTGATCGACCAGGGAGTCGCCCTTCACAACGTAGCGGTCGGCGCCGGAATTAAGCGCCGCGATGGCAGTATCCAGAGCGGGCAGAGCGGTCATCAACAGGAAGAAGGAACCCGGGGCGATTTCCTTGGCGAATTTCAACAGATCTACTCCGCTCTCCCCAGGCATGCGGATATCTGAAATGATGATGTCGAAGATCTGCGATTCGAGCTTGCGCCTGGCCGCTTCCGCGCTGTGCACAACTTCAACCCGATAACCCTCCTTGCGAAAGGTGATCTCCAAAAGCTCGCCGATCGATTTCTCATCGTCGACGACGAGAATATTCGGCATCTCGCGTCCGGTTTCCTTGATTGCAGCTTTTGTGCCCTGCATAGCGCCTCACGCAACTCGCGGGAGTTCGACGATAAACTCGGCGCCGCGATCTCTTTCGGATATCACGCTAATCTTTCCACTGTGGGCCTGCACAATCTGATAGACAATGGACAAACCCAAGCCGGTGCCGCCCTCGAAACCCGACTGCAATGGCTCGAAAATCTTGGCCCTTTGTTTTGGATCGAGGCCGATACCCGTGTCTTGAAAAGCGATGCGTAGCCAGAACGGACGCTGTTCCATTTTGACGGTCAGCGTGCCGCCATCCGGCATTGCTCGGAGCGCGTTGTCGCACAAATTCCAGAAGACCTGCTTGATTTTGTTGGGATCCACGCGCGCTTGTAATTCCTGGCCATTGAATGCGCGCACAATTTGGTACTTGGAACCAATGTCGGGTTTCTTCTCCATCAACATCAAGGTTTCATCCAGGAGGCCGCGAACGTCGGCTTGGTGAAACTCGTAGGTCTTCTCACGAGAATAGTTGAGAAAGTCGGTGATGATATTGTTGAGCCGCTCGGATTCCCTGCTCACAATGTTGACAAGGCGCTTCTCGTCCTCTTCGAGTGGCACGAGACGCGCCAGTTCCTTGACAGCGCCTGCCATGGCTGTCAAAGGCTGCCGAATTTCATGGGCGATGGCCGCAGATAGACGTCCCAAGGCAGCCATGCGCTCCTTGGTGGCTACTTCCTGCTCCAGCCGGCGAAGGTCCGTCAGATCCTGGAAATTGAAAACGTAACCGTCGCGTTCAGAGTCGCGGGAACGCAGGGGCGAAATACTGATGCCGAGGTAGCGAATATCGCCGGAAGGGGTGCGGAAGTCGATTTCCTTGCGGAGGGAAAGCCTCTCGCTACTTGCGTATTGACCGGGGAGCCAGAAATCTTCGTTGAGATCCTGGAGCAT
>Ga0137412_10002164_pt1 | contig 15481 bp, 10 predicted proteins | sample CZODoug2_1_16fun_FD_122160 | JGI IMG/M metagenome (GOLD analysis project Ga0137412, IMG submission 122160) | Vadose zone soil fungal communities from Angelo Coast Range Reserve, California, USA - CZODoug2_1_16fungal (Hybrid Assembly) | ecosystem: Environmental > Terrestrial > Soil > Vadose zone...
GACTTTCATACCTTGAGATGCGTCCGATATGAGCAAGGTTGCAACCCCCCCGCCCCTGCGCCGCCTGCGTGCCGGTATCGTCGGCGGGGGCCGTGGCGCATTTATCGGATCGGTGCATCGCATTGCCGCTGAGCTCGACGGCCAGGCACAAGTTGTCGCGGGTGCAATGTCCTCTCACCCTGAGATCGCCCGCGAGAGTGCCGCGGCCTGGTTTCTCGAGCGCGCCTATAACTCCTATGCGGACATGGCCTCGTCCGAGGCAGCCGACAAGAACGGGATTGACTTTGTCATCATCGCGACCCCGAATGATCTGCATTACCCGGTAGCGAAGGCCTTCCTTGCCGCGGGCATTCATGTCGTGTGTGACAAGCCCCTCGCGTTGACGGTCGCCGAGGGGGAAGAGCTGGTTCGCCTGGTTGAAGGCGGCCCGACGTTGTTTGCGCTCACACACAACTACACGGGCTACCCCGCGGTGCGCCAGGCGCGTGACATGGTGCGTCGCGGGCAGCTGGGCGAGATTAGAAAGGTCATGGTCGAATACACCCAGGACTGGCTGATGGAGCCGCTGGAGAGCCGCGGCAACAAGCAGGCCGCCTGGAGAACCGATCCGGCACGGGCCGGCCTCGGGGGTTGCGTCGGCGATATCGGTACGCACGCCCAGAATCTGCTCGAGTTCGTGACCGACCGTCCGATCGAGGCCCTGTGTGCGGACCTGAGCTCCGTCGTAGCGGGCCGGCGGTTGGATGACGACGCCAGTATTCTGCTGAGACTGCGCGGCGGAGCCAAGGGGACATTGGTCTGCTCGCAGATCGCCTGTGGGGAGGAAAACAGGCTCTCGATTCGGGTTTATGGATCCCAAGCGGGGCTGGAATGGCACCAGGAGGATCCGAACACACTCATTTATAAGGGCGCTGGCAAAGCTTGGGAGCGCTTACGGACCGGGCAGAACTACTTGAGCCCATCGGCCAGAGCCGTCACTCGCATGCCGGCCGGGCATCCGGAGGGCTATCTCGAGGCGTTTGCGAACATCTATCGTGGCTTCATCGAGGACGTGCGCCGGGTCGGCCTGGGTCAGGTACCGGTGCGAGAGTACCCCGGGGTACAGGATGGCCTGCGCGGCTTGCGCTTCATCGCGCAGGCGGTCGCGAGCTCCCGCGCCGGGTCGGTCTGGCTGAGCCTGTAGCGCATCGCACCGCGGTGATTCTCGAGGACACCCAGTGACCAGAACGACCCGATTTCGTCTGTGCATCATGATGTTCCTGGAGTTCTTCATCTGGGGTGGGTGGTTCGTCACCATGGGGAGCTACCTGGCCTCGAGTCTGCACGCCAACGGAGCGCAGAGCGCGCTCGCCTATTCCACGCAAGCCTGGGGTGCGATCATCGCCCCGTTCATCGCCGGGCTGATCGCCGATCGTTACTTCAATGCCGAGCGGCTGCTCGGCGCCTTGCACATCGCCGGCGGCCTGCTGCTGTACGCGCTATCCAGGGCTCGAGGCTTCAGTGCCTTCTATCCCTGCCTGCTCGCGTACATGATTCTGTATATGCCGACGCTCGCGCTGGTCAACACCATCTCATTTCGGCAGATGGATGAGCCCGCCAGGCACTTCTCGCGTGTTCGCATGTGGGGCACGATCGGCTGGATCGTCGCGGGCCTCGTGATCAGTTACCTGTTCGCCTGGGATTCACCTGCGGCCATGGCACAGGGCTCGCTTGGCAATACCTTTCTCATGTGCTCGATTGCCTCAATTGCACTCGGGATCTACAGCTTCACGTTGCCGCGCACCCCGCCCCTGCCCAAGCCCGAGGAACAGGTGCGCCTCGGGCACGTCCTGGGTCTTGATGCACTGGTCCTATTGCGGCACAAGAACTTCGTGGTGTTCTTCGTAGCGTCGATCCTGATCTGTATTCCCCTGGCGTTCTATTACCAGAACGCCAATCAGTTTCTGACCGAGATTCATGTCGCCAATGCGACCGGCAAGCAGACCATCGGTCAGATGTCGGAAGTGCTGTTCATGTTGTTGATCCCGCTGTTCCTGAAAACCTTCGGGATGAAAACCACGCTGCTCCTGGGCATGCTGGCCTGGGTCTGTCGGTATCTGCTGTTCGCTTTTGGCAATGCGCACGAGCTTGCCTTCATGCTGCTCCTGGGCATTGCGCTGCATGGTGCGTGTTATGACTTCTTTTTCGTCTCCGGCCAGATCTACACCGACTCCAAGGCGGGCGCACGGCATAAGGCTGCAGCCCAGGGCCTGATAACCTTGGCGACCTACGGTGTCGGCATGCTGGTCGGCTTCTGGGCTGCCGGCCTGATTGACGATAGGTACTCCGTCGGCGGTGCGCATGACTGGAAGTCCATCTGGCTGTATCCGGCTGCCTTTGCAGCGGTGGTGCTGGTGCTGTTCGCCGCGACGTTTCGCAATGAGACGGTCGCGTACAGGTCTGCGCGGGAGCACGCCATATGATCGAACACGCAAGGTCACCCGAAGCGCAATTACCAGCGAGAGACTTCAGGCCGAGACCGATGAGGCTCAGCATCCTCACCGCCGCGTTGCAGGAATTGACTCCCCGCAACCGTCGAGACGCCGACCCGGATCTGGCCATCGAGGAGTGGTTGGAGTTTGCCCGGGAGCTCCGCTGCCCCAATATCGAGCTCTCTGCGGCCCTGCACCCGACGGAAAGTGATGTGCCGGCTGCGGCACTTCTTGATCCTGTGGCCAACACGCTGGATCTGCGCCAACCCTTCGGTGCGGCGCGCGCATCACGGGTCCGCCGGGCCATGCAATCCACGGGCGTTGGCCTCTCGGACCTCGCCTACTTCGACAACATGCTCGCCGCAGATGAATCCGTGCGCAGAAAAAAGCACGAGCTGATGCTGCGCGTCTTCGACGCCGCCGTACTGCTCGGCACGGATGCGGTGACTGGCTTTGTGGGCCGAAATCCCCTGATAGGAATGGACGCCAATCTGGTGATGTTCGAAGAGGTGTTCGTGCCGCTGCTCGCACAGGCCAAAGCCCGCGGGCTGACGTTTCGGGTCGAGCAGTGTCCCATGCCGGGCTGGAATGTCACCGATACCTGGCATAACAACATTGCCTATGCCCCGGGCCCATGGATTGCGTTGCACCGTATCTGCGAACGGCACGGGGTCGGCGATCAGTTCCGCATTCACTATGACCCCTCGCATGCCATCCTGATGGGACAGGACTCGCGCTCCGTGTTCCAGTATCTGAAGGACACAGGCTACAACTTTCTGATCGGCGGCTTTCATGTCAAGGGCCAGGTCATCGATTCGCGGGGCATTTCGGCCTGGGGCTACGGTGGCCAGACGATGCAGCGCGGGGACTGGCACGGGAACCGGCCGAGCGCCGATCCGGCCGAGCAGCAGAACGCCTGGAAGAAGCAGACCGTGTTTTGCGAACACGAGCTGCCGGGCACTGCGCGCCATGATCCACTCGCGTATCTGCAGAATCGATCGGTCGATTGGCTCGATCATCAGCTCGCCGCGCGTGAGCTGCTTCGCATCGAGCCGGAGAAGACCTTCCTGGTCGTGGAACATGAATATCCCAAGGCTCGCGTACAGGACAAGGCACGGCTGGCGCCGATCCTGGCCGGGTCACTCGCCTTTACGCGAGCGATCGACGAGGCCGCAGCGGCGATGTACGCCCTCCAGCATGAAGTGCTCGCCGCCCAGGGGATCACCGTGCAGGGCATCGGCCGCGAAGCCTATCGATCCTGAACCTGCTCGAGTGGTACAGCCATGCCCTTCGTGACGCCGAAATCCCAACGCGACGCCTACGATGCCATCGTGGTCGGCTCCGGGGCCGCCGGCGGGCAGTCAGCCTATGCGCTGTGTATGGAGGGTGCGAAGGTACTCATGCTCGAGGCCGGGCGCCGATATTCCCCCGAAACCGAGACGCCCATGTTCCAGACCCCGGACCTGGCGCCGCTGAGGGGTGTGGCTACGCCGCAAAAGCCCTTTGGCTTCTACGACGCGACGGTGGACGGCGGCTGGGAGGTACCCGGAGAGCCTTATGTGCGCACGACCGAAGCGGCTGCGGGTCGCTTCGATTGGTGGCGGGCGCGCATGCTGGGGGGTCGCACGAATCATTGGGGGCGAATCTCGCTGCGCTACGGTCCCTACGACTTCAAGCCGCGTAGCCGGGATGGGCTGGGATTCGATTGGCCCATAGGCTACGAGGACCTCGCGCCCTATTACGACAAGGTCGAGTTGCTGATCGGTGTATACGGCAGCAACGAGCATCTGGAGAACACGCCGGATTCTTCACCGGGGTGCCTGCTGCCGCCGCCGAAGCCCCTTGTCAGTGACCTCCTGGTCGCTCAGCGAGCGAAGCGCTTAGGGATCGCGGTGATACCGTGCCATCGAGCCGTTCTTACCCAGCCGCTGGATTTCGGAAACTCCCCGGCCCGGTTACATCCAGGGAATGTCACGGCGCAAAAACTCCTCGCGGAGGACATGCGCGCCCGTGCGGCGTGTCTGTGGGCAACACCGTGCGGGCGCGGCTGCTCCATCCGCGCAAACTATCAGTCGACCACGGTGCATTTGCCGCCGGCCCTGGCAAGCGGCAACCTCGATGTCACGACCGACGCGATGGTTTACGAGGTCACCCTCGGGCGCGACGGGCGGGCCAACGGAGTGAGCTTCTTTGACCGCACCACGGGGAGGCCACAGCACGCCACCGCACGGGTGGTGATCCTGGCGGCGAGTGCCTGCGAGTCGGTGCGTATTCTGCTCAATTCCAGGAGCGCGCAGTTTCCAAATGGGCTCGCCAACTCGAGCGGCCGGCTCGGACGATATCTGATGGATACGGTTGGCAGCAGCGTGACCGGGCAGATTCCGCTGCTCGAGAGTCTGCCGCCGCTCAACGAAGACGCCGCAGACGGTGACCAGATGTATGTTCCCTGGTGGCTGTACCGCGATCAGCACGCCGGCAAGCTGGGCTTTGCTCGGGGCTACCACATCGAATTCGGCGGCGGCAAGCGTATGCCGGGGTTCGGAACCGGGGCCGGGATCCAATGGCTGACCGGCGGCAGCTACGGGGTGAAGTTCAAGCAGGACGTGCGCCGCTATTACGGATCCTTCGTCTCTTTCGCCGGGCGCGGTGAGATGATCCCCAATGATCAGTCCTATTGCGAGATCGATCCGAAGGTCAAGGACAAATGGGGAATCCCGGTGCTGCGTTTCCACTGGCGCTGGTCGGAGCACGAGCTGCGCCAGGCCGCCCATATGCAACGCACCTTCGCGGCTGTCATTGACTCCATGGACGGCCGAGCGTCTGGGCCGGCGCTGAGCGACGGTGCCAAGGCCATTGCTCCCGGGGGCTCAATCATTCACGAAGTCGGCGGGGCAATCATGGGATCCGATCCCAGGACTTCGGTCACCAATCAATGGTGCCAGACCTGGGACGTGCAGAACCTCTTTGTCACCGACGGCGCCGTGTTCGCATCCAACGCCGACAAGAATCCGACCCTCACCATCATGGCTTTGGCGTGGCGCGCGGCGGATCACATCCTCGAGCGCATGCGGCGCAAGGAGCTGTGATGGACCGGCGCACGAGCATCAAGTGGGTGCTGGCGGCGAGCGCGGCCTGGCCACTGTCCGCGCAGCACGCAGCCCGAGCCGACTCGACTCCCACGGTGCGGGGCTACGGGACCGATCCAAGTCTTCTGGCGGTGTACCACCCCGGCGAGCTGTGGCCGCTGACCCTCACCGCGCCACAGCGGCGGCTCGCAGGGATCCTCGCGGATATCATCATTCCAGCCGACGAGCATTCGCCCAGCGCCTCATCCGTCGGGGTGGTCGAGTTCATTGATGAGTGGGTGAGTGCACCGTATCCTGCCAGCCAGCAAGACCGGCCGGTCGTGCTGGGCGGTTTCACGTGGTTGAACGACGAGGCTGCACGGCGCTTTGGCAAGGGGTTCTCGGATCTCGCCGCCACTGAACAGCGCAGCATTTGCGATGACATCTGTTACGAATCCAGTTCGCAATGGCGTGATGCGGCGCGCTTCTTTGCGCTCTATCGCGATCTGACCGCCGGCGGGTTCTACTCGACGCCCGTTGGCCGCAAGGACCTGGGCTACGTAGGCAACGTGCCGCTGGCAAGTTTCGACGGGCCTCCGCCCGAGCTGCTCAAGAAGTTGAACCTGCCGTAACAGCTGATCCCAGACAGGTGTGAACCATGAACAAGATTCCTCTGTACGCCACCGTGGTGGCGCTTTCCTGTGGGGCAGCGCTGTTGGCTGCAGCACAAGGGGCCAACGCGCCCTCAGCACCCTGGCGTTCGCTCCTGCAGGAGGACAGCGCGCCCGACTGGCGCGGCTGGAAAGAGCCCGGATTGCCGGCGGGCTGGCACATCGCCGGCGGGGTGCTCTCCAAGGACGGGCCGGTAGATGATCTGGTTACGAAAGAGAGCTTCGGAAATTTCGAGCTCGAGCTCGAGTGGAAGATCGGCAAGGCTGGCAACAGCGGTATCTTTTACCGCGGCACACGCGAGTACGATCATATCTACTGGAGCGGTCCGGAATATCAACTCCTCGATGACGAGAACGCGGCGGACGGCCGCAGTCGCCTCACCGCCGCTGCGGCCGCGTACGCGCTCTACGGCGCACCGGCCGGGATCGTGCTGCCGTTCGATCATTGGAACAAGACGCGCCTCGTCGTAAAAGGCAGTCACATAGAGCATTGGCTCAATGGACGCAAAGTCGTCGACTATGAGCTCAAGAGTGCCGACTGGAAGAGCCGGGTTGCCGCAAGCAAATATGCGGAGTACCCCAACTACGGCCTGGCGACGGCGGGCCTGATCGGCCTGCAGGGCGATCACCCCGGAGCCCTGGCGATTCGCAACATCCGTATACGCGAGTTCCCGTAACCGATTCCGAGGGAAGCTGTGCGGATGTCTTTGAAGCACTTTGCCGCACCGGGACTCGCAATCGGATGGACGCTTGGGTTGACGGCCCTTGCGAACGCTCAAACAGCAGACGGCGCCGCCGCAACGCAGAAAATCACTGCTGCCGCGGCCAATCCTCATGCGGTAGCGCCGGCGCCGCCTGAGCCCGTCACCAATCCAGTGGCCGACCCCAGAGCCGTTGTGACCTTCGGCAAAGCGCGGTTTACCGTGCTCGCGCCCGAGTTGATCCGCATGGAGTGGGCTGCGGACGGCAGGTTTGAGGATCACGCTTCGTTCGTGTTTCTCAATCGGCGCCTGCCGGTGCCGCCGTTCGAACACGAGGTGACGGACGCGGGTCAGAAGCTGACCATCAAAACCAGCGCGCTGGCGCTGACATACACGGCCGGCGCGGAGGGCCGCTTCAGGCCGGACAACCTCGCCATTGAACTCGCCGTGAGTGCCAAGCGGGTGGACTGGCATCCGGGATTGGTCGATCCTGAAAACCTGCAGGGCACGACGCGAACCCTGGACGGCGCGCTGGGCGACAAGACCAAGGAACCCATTGAGCCGGGGCTTGTGTCGCGCTCGGGCTGGGCGGTGGTGGACGACTCAACACGGCCGCTCTTTGACTCAGCCGACTTCCGCTTTCTGCAGGGCGAAAAGAGTCCATGGCCGTGGGTCATGGAGCGGCCCGCCGGCGAGCGCCAGGATTGGTACTTCTTCGGCTATGGCCACGACTATTACAAGGCGCTGGGTGACTACGTGCGCGTGGCGGGTCGAATCCCGCTGCCGCCGCGCTTTGCCTTCGGCGCATGGTGGTCGCGCTACTGGGCCTATAGCGACCAGGAGATCGAGGAGATCATCCGCGGCTTTCACGAGAACGATATACCGTTGGATGTGTTTGTCATCGACATGGATTGGCACCCGACGTTCTCGGGTGAGCGCGGCACGTTGGACGCGAGCGGTCACTCAAAGGGCTGGACCGGCTATAGCTGGAACCGGCTGCTCTTCCCGGACCCCGACCAGTTCCTGGTCACGCTGCACGCCGACGTGCTGAAGACCAGCCTGAACCTGCACCCGGCCTCGGGCATTCAGCCGTGGGAGGACCGGTACCCTGAGATGGCAAAGGCGATGGGCGTTGATCCGGCCACCAAGCAGTACATTCCCTTCGATATTACCGACAAGCGCTTTGCCAGAAACTATCTGGACATCATCCATCATCCGCTGGAGAAGCAGGGCATCGATTTCTGGTGGCTAGACTGGCAGCAGGAGCCCAAAACCAAACTGCCTGCCGTAACACCGACCTGGTGGCTCAATTACGTGCACTTTACCGATCAGCAGCGTGAGGGTAAGCGGCCGCTGCTCTTTCATCGCTGGGGTGGCCTGGGCAACCACCGCTACCAGATTGGCTTCTCCGGCGACACAGTATCAGTGTGGGATTCGCTGGCCTTCCAGCCGTGGTTCACGGCCACCGCGGCCAACGTGGGCTATGCCTACTGGAGTCACGACATCGGCGGGCACGCGCCGGGCGCCGTAGAGCCGGAACTCTACACACGCTGGGTGCAGTTTGGCGCGTTCAGCCCCATTCTGCGCACCCACACCACCAAGAATCCCGATTCGGAGCGACGCATCTGGGCCTATCCAGAGCCGTACTCGTCGATCATGCGCTCGACATTCCAGCTTCGCTATGCGCTGCAGCCGTATATCTACACGGAGGCGCGCCGCACGTACGACACGGGCGTCGCCTTCTTCCGCCCCCTGTACTACGACTGGCCGCAGGAAGACGCAGCCTACACCACCAAAGGCGAGTATGTGTTTGGCGACCAAATGCTGGCGGCCCCGGTAACCCGGCCGGTGGATAAGGCGACAGGCCTTGCCACGGAAAAGGTGTGGCTACCCGCTGGCGAATGGATCGAGTGGCCCACGGGCAAGCATCTCATTGGCCCGGCCACGGTGGAGCGCAGTTTCTCGATCGAGCAGACGCCCGTGTACCTGCGCGCCGGAGCGATTGTGCCCATGCAGCCGCCGATGCGCTACACCGGTGAAAAACCCGTTGACCCATTGATTGTGAATGTGTGGCCGCTGGCGCCGGGACAGACTTCCAACTATGAGGTTTATGAGGACTCGGGCGCCTCGGTCGAGTACCAGCACGGCGTCTTTGCGCGCACGCCGATCAAGGCGATGCAAACTGGCGACATGCTGCGGGTGGAGATTGGACCCGCGGAAGGCAGCTATCCGGGCATGCTGAATACGCGCAGCTACCAGTTGCGGCTGCCGGCTGACTGGCCGCCGGAAGCCGTGACCGTAAACGGCATGCCGGTGGCACATGCAGGAGCGACAGGCAAGGGCGGATGGTCCTTCGAGGGTAATACGCTGACCACTGTGATTCCAGTCGCGAGAGGGAGCGTCGAAGACAGGATCACGGTGGAGGTGCGCCGGGCTGCCGGCCTGGCAGCTGGCCGCAATGAGCTGGATGGCTTTGCCGGCGCCATGACACGGCTGCGCTGTGCTTATGACGCCCTGCGCCAGACCTTCCCCCTCTCGGACGCGCCCGACATTCTGGTGGATACGATGCAGGCCGGTGATCGCCTCGGCTACCACCCCGAGCAAGCTCAGGAGGAGATTGTCCGCTTCCATAAGGTGCTGCCTCAAGCTCAGGCCGCGGTTGCCGAGATTGATAAAGGCTTGGCCCAGCGTACGAAGGAGACGGGCACGGATGCGCAGAACCAACACCGCCTGGACGCCGCGGCGCGGGCTCACCGGCAGGTTAACGAAGCCGGTGAGTAAAATCCGAGTATGAAACTAATTGCGCGCTTCCCGCTGTATGCGCTGCTTGGCTGCTCAACTCTCTTCGCAGCTGACGCGCCGCCTGATGCGCGACGCGCCTTCACTCAGCTGTCCTGGAGCACGGATGCTACTCAGCCCGCGCGCTTCATCGCGGTACATGGACGCCGCTCGGCCATGTTCGGCTACGCGGAGCAAGGCCTCGAGGGCTGGGTCTATCCGCTGCAGATCCTGCGTTCTTTCGGGGTCGCCTTTCGCCGGCAGGGCGACTCCACTGAGATTGACGGTCAGTCTGTTCTTCGGCGCATCGTTTACAGTCCGGAAGCGGTGACGCGCGTCTACGTCGGGCCTGATTTCGTCATCCGTGAAAGACTTTTTGTACCACTCGATGCCCCGGGCGCGATCGTTACCTACGAAATGGACGCTACCCTCCCCGTCGATATCGTGGTCCACTTCGTCCCGGTACTGGATCTGATGTGGCCGGCCGGCATCGGTGGGCAGGAAGTCCAATGGAATCCTGGCGCTTCGGCGTATTTGCTCTCCGAGCCCAGTCATCGGTTCACCGCGAGCGTGGGTTCGCCTGACATCGTGGCCCACGACGGCACGTTGAACTACGCTCAAAGTGTGGGGCGCGGGCCGGGTCTGGCATTTACCCTGCGCGCGCGAAATGCTCGCAACACAGCGCAGGTAGTGATCGCTGGCGGGGTTGCGGGAGAGGATGCGTCCGCAATCGCAAAGACTCTTCTCAAGGAAAGCACGGCGCTGGACAGGAGCGCCGTCGATCACTACGTCCATGTACTGGACGAGGCGCTGCAAATTGACACGCCCGACCCCGACGCCAGCCGCGCATTGGCGTGGTCCGAAATCGCCCTCGATCAGGCCTGGGTCTGCAATCCCGATCTGGGATGCGGCCTGGTTGCCGGATATGGCGCTTCGCGCAAGGCCCGGCGTCCGCAGTACGACTGGTTCTTTGCCGGCGATGGCATGGTCGCAGTCAACGCCCTGCTCGCTGCCGGGCAGTACCAGCGGGCGCGCGAGGAGCTTGAATTCATTCTCAAGTTTCAGGATCACAACAACGGCATGATCTGGCACGAGCTTTCGCAGAGTGCCGCATTCGTGGATTGGGACAAGTATCCCTACAAGTACGTGCACGTCGACCTGACTTTTGATTTCCTCAACACCGTTAACGGCTATCTGTCAACCTCCGGCGATGTGGATTTCGTGAATAAAAACTGGGACGCACTGCAGGCTGCCTACCGGTACTGCCGCTCCCTGCTGGATCCGAAGGATGGACTGCCACGCATTCCCCCCGACAAGGAAGGCAGCAACGAACAGGACCCGCTCAACGACGATCTGACGCTGTCCGCAAGCTGGGTGGCGGCTGCGGAAGCCTTTGCGGATCTGGCAGCCGCTACCGGCCACACCGCACAGGCCGCAGCGGCCCGCCGCACCAGCCAACAGGCCAGAGAGGCAGTGGGTCATCGGTACTGGGACCGACGGCAAAACGTTTGGATCAGCGCCTACAGCCGCTCAGGAGCGCCCTTGATTGATCGCGACGCCAGCCCCACCGCGGCCCTGCGCAGCTTCGTGTTCACACCGCAGCAGCGCGCCTCCCTGCTTGATCAGCTCGCGTCCTACGAATTTCAGGCTGACTGGGGCACACGCAGCAAGGCATCGAGCGCCAGCACCTACGACCCGAATTCCTATGCGAGCGGAAGTGTCTGGGCGCTGGGAACTGCGTCTACGGCCAGCGCTTTCTGGGCGGAGCATCGTCCCGCGACGGCCCTTCCCATCTGGAGTGGGCTCGTCCCGTGGACGTCGCTTGATTCCCTGGGACACATGCCCGAAACGCTCGCCGGCGACTACTACCACGAAGAACTCGAATCCGTACCCGAACAGACCTGGTCGTCGGCCGCGTTGTTCACAAGTACGGTCACCGGACTGCTGGGATTACGGGTCGACAGCAGGTTGCAACAGGTCAGCTTTGCTCCTCATCTGCCGCCGAGCTGGAACGAGGTCACCGTGCGCCATCTGCGTGTGGGCGGCTCTGAAATCACCCTCAACATGACCCAATCCGCCCACGAGATACGGCTGCAGATGCAAAACGCCGGGGCACCCGTACAGATGGTATTTGATCCCGAACTCCCGTTCGGAGCCGCGCTGCGAGGCGTTCAAATCGGCAACCGCTCGATCACTGCGAAACTCGAGCAAAACCCACAAGATACTCACGCGAAAGTGGGCTTCACCCTTCCCGCCGGCAGCACGCTGCTGACACTCGGTTACACGGGAGGAGCAGCCATTGTCCCCGCTTCCTGGCGGCCCATGATGGGCGAGCCGAGTGGGGCCATCAAGATCACAGCGCTCAGCCTCAGCGGCCGAGTGCTCGTGATCGAGCTCGATCACCCGATCTCAGTTTCCTCGAGCTTCGAGCTGCGCACGCCCTGGGTCATCAAGGATATCCACGGTGCGGCCCTTGAGCCCGTTGCGCCATCTCTCTATCGTGTAACCCTCAGTGCGCACACCCCGGACGCGGAACCACGCAGCTACCAACGAAGCAAGGTCGTATTGAGACTCAGCGACTCTGATTAGCACACTCCCCGGCTTCCCCGCCGTTCGCCACTGGCCTGCCGCAGCCAGCCGAGAGCCCCGCCGGGCAGCCAGTCGCTAATGATATAGAGCAAACCCAGCCAGCGCCTGCAACGCGCCTTCCGAACCTGCCCAACTAACGCGCAGCGTCGCCCCACCCTGCGACTGGAAATACCTCAACTTAAACTTGTGAACGCCCTGCCGCAGAGGGATATGCCCTATCACCACGCGGCTCCCGTGGATTCCGTCGTTGTCGACGACGACTTCATCGTCGATCTCCAAGACTGATCCGTCGTCCGATTCCACGGCAAACTGGTAGAAGTCATCCGACTGGACCGTGAGGTATCCATCGAAGCCGATCCCGTAGTCGAACACCCGGTTAAACTGTTGCAGGTCGAACGAGCTTGTAATTCCTCTCGCTGCCGGAGTGCCCTGCTCGATGCTTTGCGCGCTCGTGAACTTCCCTTCATACAGCGCGAACATCAGCCCAGGTTGATTGGCGCCGACGCGGATCGCGTCTCGATACGAGCCCCGCAGAAACGTGGCCCCATAGACGACGCTGCGCCGGCCTCCGGGCGCAACCACAACAAGATTCAGGATGCTTTTCTGATTAAGGTGTAGCGGAATTTGCAAGGGCGTTTGATAACGCGACGAGTTATCCGTCGGTTGGCTGCCATCGAGCGTGTAGTAAATCCGGGCGGCCGGAACCAAAGAGCTGAGTTCGACGAGCACATGGTCGTCCGTTGTCGTGTAGAAATCCTTCAGTCCATCGGGCTCAGGAATCCGGAAGTGTACATCCTGCTTCTCCAGGCGACCGAAATGATAAGCCAGCCGTCGCCGAAAATCATCGTAGTCATTGCCCGCTATTGGTGACCACACCACTTCGGAAAACGCCAGCAAACGCGGGAACAGCATGTACTCGAGGTATTCGGGCGTACTGATATATTCCGTCCACACACTAGCTTGTGCGCCAAGGATGTATTCCCTCTCACTCCCCTTCAACTCCTTCGGGATAGGATCATAGCCATAGACCTTTTCGAGTGGGGTAAAGCCGCCGATACTCGCAGGCTCGCGCTTCGGATCGCCCTGGTTGTAATCGAAATAGCAATAGTCGGACGGAGTCATTATGACTTTGTGCTTTTGTCGGGCGGCCTCGACGCCGCCGCCCTCTCCGCGCCACGACATCACAATCGCATTCGGAGCCAGGCCTCCTTCCAGAATCTCGTCCCATCCGACTGTCAGTTTTCCCTTGGTCCTCAGGAATCGCTCTATGCGCTGCACGAAGTAACTCTGCAGCTGCTCCTCGTCTTTCAAGCCCTCGCGCTTCATGATGGCTTGCGCCTCGGCACTTTCTCTCCAGCTGTCTTTCTGCACCTCGTCCCCGCCGATGTGCACGTAACGACCCGGAAACAGCGCTGCGACCTCGCTGAGCACGTTCTGCAGGAATGTGAAGGTTTCTTCCTTGGGGCAGAGGACATTGGCATGCACGCTGTACGTACATGCCAATTGCGGGTATGCCGTCACCGCGGCTCCCGAGTGTCCTGGCATCTCGATCTCGGGAACCACTGTGATGAAACGTGCCTGGGCGTAGGCCACGATGTCCTTGATTTGCTCTTGCGTGTAGTACTCACCGTGGGGAGCCTCGTCACCCAAGGAGAGAGAGCCCTGCGCAGTAGGCGGATCCTTTGAATGCGAACTCACGTCAGTGAGCCTCGGGTATTTCTTGATCTCGATGCGCCATCCTTCATCGTCAGTGAGGTGCCAGTGAAACCTGTTTATTTTATATTGCGCTGCGAGGTCGAGTAACTTCTTGAGGTACGTGACCGAGAAGAAGTGTCGACCGACATCGAGCAATACTCCGCGATAGCCGAAACGGGGATAGTCTGTGATGTCGAGATCAGGTAGTTCTATCGTCGGCTGGGGACCCAAAGGCAACAGTTGCGTCAGGCTCTGCATACCATAGAACAAACCGGCAGGTTGCCCCGTGACACGGATGCTTTTTGGAGCAACTACCAAGCGGTAGCCTTCCGCTGGCAAACTCCGGCTGCCGGCCTGGCTGAACGAGATGAAGTTTTCACGCTTCGGCGGATTGTCGGTGATGCGTAGATGCAAGCCGTTCTGTTTGAGCAGGAAATCGTTTAATAAGCCCGCGACCTTACGAGACTCTCGGTCGCCAGCCACGATTCGCGTCTGATCGTTGAGCGCGAAGGTACCGGCCAATAACTTTACCGCGACCGGCCGGGGCAAGCTGAAAGAGGCGGAAGAGATTGCCACCCGGGTGGAAGCCGAGTTCTTCGGCGGCCTGCTTCCCGAGCAAAGGGAGCAGCTACAGCAGTTGCTCGCCGTAGTTCTGGCCAACCGGTGGCCCAGTTCCGTCTGCGTCTAGTATTGCGTGTGTGAAGTAGCTTTACGTCTGTGGTGTTGGGGCAGCGGGGCTGTGCGGATCTTGCTGGTGGCGACGCTGGCGGCGGATGGCCGGCCGTCGGCCTACCCCAACGTGCAGGCGTGGCCGGCGAAGAACCCCCACGTGACCCGGCACTTCACCCCCACAAGATCAAACGCAAACAGACGTCAAGCACGGGACACCAGGGTCTGTAGGTCCGTCACCGGCGGCCGAGGCAGCCGAACGGCTACGACCGCCGCCACGCCGTAACGTCCAGCGTTCCCGTATTCCCCAAGTCAACGTTCAACGCCACGACGTGCGCTGCCGCCCCCTCCATGGGAGTCACCTCCACCGACGCCCCGGTAACGGCCGGCTCCATGACACTGGTCACCGTATTCCGCCACACCAACGCACTCTCCGCCCGAGCCCCGGGCGCCAGCGTGATCCGTGTCGGCCCCGGATCATCAACGGCATCGGTCATCACCACCCCCTGGCTCAGATGGTTCAGGGCGGAGTTGACGAGAGCGCTGCGCCGGAGGTGTGAACGCTTGACCTTGCGTGCCGCCGACAGCACCCACAGCCCGGCTGCGGCCAGAAAGGAGGCGACCACGATGCCGCCGATCAAGAGTTCCCAGATCATGTTGGGATCGAGTTCGCCGACATAGCTGGTCGGCGCAAAGCCAGTGGACGACAACGGCGCAGCCCACGCCAATCCGCACGGCACGGCGACGGCGAGCAGGCACACGAGGGCCAGCGCCGGAATCGAATCCTTCCCGCCTGCCTGCCAATTCTTGCCAGCCATCAATCACCCGCGGATTTCCGGCCC
>Ga0137412_10002165_pt1 | contig 15480 bp, 8 predicted proteins | sample CZODoug2_1_16fun_FD_122160 | JGI IMG/M metagenome (GOLD analysis project Ga0137412, IMG submission 122160) | Vadose zone soil fungal communities from Angelo Coast Range Reserve, California, USA - CZODoug2_1_16fungal (Hybrid Assembly) | ecosystem: Environmental > Terrestrial > Soil > Vadose zone...
ACCGAAAACGAATTATCCAATTCAAGCTCATTATCAAATAAGTGTGCTTAGTGCAATAAGGGAATAAAAATGCCGAGTGTATGGTTCCGTTAATGCGAAATTGCGGCTGTTAACCGCAATCAACCTAGCGTTTAATCACGCGCACAGGATCGCGACAAGAGGACGCACCGCGGGCTCCACGCTAACGAAACCGCCGCCGCACCCAAGCGCTCTCCTGTTGCGCATAGCAGCGGGCCGACTCCGTTCGGCCCGCTGTGCGCTGCGAAATCACGGCGTTGATAATTGGCGTCGGCCTTGTTGGGGGGGCGTGTGCGGGATCCCTCGTTCACCGATTGCCCGAACCCACCGCTGAACGGCTGAACAGAGGAGACGCGGCCGGTGCTGCGGTGGCGGATCGCCGCGCATCAGCCAGCGCTGGACTGCTCACCGACGGCGTCAGGTTCGACGAGGCTCAAGGAGCTTTTTCGGGCGCCGCGAGGCCGCAGTCTTGAACAAGCCGAAGGTTTGATTCACATATACCACGGACTCGGAAATGCTATCCATGTAGCTTTTCAACTGCGGCGTTCTCTCGGCTTGAATAAGCTGAACGGCGCGATCGGCGGGCTCTGTTTCAAAATTTATATAAAACCACGGGTCGCCTCGTTTCAGGATTAATGGCTTGGACGCCTGGTGCCATTCAAACGCCCACATCAATGGACGCGGCCAAATGTTGATTGGAAATCGTCCGCCAAAAAGGGTTCCGGGCCAAGGATCGTTCAACATATGCAGAAAGGGCGGCAGCTGGCTGAGGTAAACCGGCGCGTCCGATATAAAGACGTAGGGGAGCTTGATTTGGAGTGTCGGACGATCGGGATAACGCCACTCACGCTCGGGTGTCAGAATGACATAATGCGATAAGCCTTTGGGCCGCATCGGGCTGGAATTTCCAAGCATGTTCACGAGCTTGGGCTCGCCCTCGACGCTTCGGGTAAATTGCAGTGAGATATCGAACGGACATCGTATCAGGAAGTATCGTGACTCCAGGGCGATAACGGCCGGACAGCGGGCAGCGGATTTGGCATGCCGCCGATTCACGTCGACAGATTTGAGACGTTCCGGCGCGTCGAATATGACGCTGCTCTTATCGTCGTTGAACAACCATCCGACTTGCACGGACGACCGAGGCAACGAGGCCGCGAACCGATGGAGCCACCGCTGAGCCAAACGCATTGACTCCCTCCATAACATCAGCGACCTGACTTGCGGTCGCAACCTTCAGCTATTCAACATGGATCAATTTGCGCCGGTTTTCCAGCGTGCAGATTGTTTTGTGAGTTGTGTGCCGCTCGTCGATCGGCGAACACCGGCTAAACGCGTGCTCCTCCCGCATCGATTTGCGAAAGAGAAACAGTCGCATGAGACCACCCAGGTGTTTTTTTGCGCCCTCTTTCCCGGCAAACCCGGCATTACCCACACGAGATGGGACATGACCACGGGGAGTCCCTAATCGTTTTGCATCTCAGGTCAGGTTTTTGTCAGCCAGCATTGTCATACTGAGCCGACGAGGCTGCAATCTCACGGCTCGAGGGATTGCCCTCGATGTCCTTCGGTCGACGAGCAGGAGGCTGACATGGGTGCCACGCTGAAGCCGTTCGAAATCACGTTGAACGATCTCAATTTCATCCACCAGCAGATCACCCTTCCGCGCATCAAGGTCATCGGCTACGACGCCAGCGGCACGGCCATTTATGGCCTTGTCTGGACGGATTCCGCCGGCCTCACCCATTCGGATGTACTTGGCAATCTCGGGACGTTCGATCCTCTCCAGATCATCAATCCGCTGACTGACCTCCCTCTCTATGCAAGTGCACGCGTGGCCGACGGTTTGCGCGATGTCTCGGGCACCTACAATAATTTAACCGACCTTGGCGCGACCTATGGCACCTTCGAAAGCCAGTTCATCCGCATCACAGCGCCAGATTACACCCACTATACCAACGAGAATTCCAGTAATCTCGCACTCACGAATCCGAATGCGCCCGCGAGCGACGGCTTGACCGATAATTCGACGCTCTATGCAAATCCAGCGTCCGACGTCGTCGATTACACGCCGCGCATGATCAGCCAGACCGTGGTCTCCGGCGGCGTCACCTTCCTGAAGGCCGGGCCGGACCTCCTGCACGACACCAACGGCGCTGCCGTGGTCGATTCCTACGAGCGCGACGGCGCCGGCAAGCTCGTGCTCCGCGATGCAAACGGTAACGTCACGCATGATCCGCGGCTCGGTCATCCGACCATCGTCAACGGTGGGCAGATCCAGGCACTCGGCGGCGAGCAGGACAACGGTGCCGGCACGTACACCGATCACTACGTCGACGGGAACGGCGACGTGCAGACAATCGAGGTCCAGAACCCAATTCTGTTCCTGCGCCACGTCAACACCGTGACCGGCGACCCCTCCGTCAGCGGCTGGCAGGTGCTGTTCGGGCAGTTCTTCGACCATGGCCTCGATTTCATCGAGAAGCCCGGCGACCATGCGACCATCACGGTTCCGCTGTCGCCCAACGACCCGCTTTATGGCTCGATCGGTCCCGATGGGCAGCCGGTCTATTCGATGACGATCAGCCGTGCGATTCCGGTTTCCGGGACGGGCACCGATCCGGTCAACAATCCGGCACAATACCAGAATTTCGACTCGCCCTATATCGACCAGAACCAAACCTATGGCAGCAACAGCCAGGTCACGACGATGTTGCGCGAATGGGTGCTCAATCCCAATTACGATGCGAGTTACACCGGGCCAGCAAGCGACACGGATCCAAGCCACCAGTGGATTCCCGGCGCAGCGTTGTTTGACGGGCACACGCTGTCCGCCGATGCGGCTTGGCACATCCAGGATGCAATCGACGCGTACGGGAACATCAGCCACAACGTCCTGACCAACCAGACCCTGCCGACCCTGAGCGAACTGCGCGCCGAACTGGCTGCGACCGGCCGCGACGACTTGACCTGGGACGACGTCGGCAATTTCCGGGCGCGCGACTCGTACGGCAAGGTTCTCGACATCGATCCGAACACCGCCGGGGTGCAGGCGCTACAGATCGGCGAAGCCATTATTCTCGATATGAACCCGCACTTCGATGCCGCGCATATCGACCCGGCGAAGCTGATCGCTGCCTACAATGCCGCGAGCACCACAAATCACCTCACAAGTGTCACGTTCGATCCGAACAATCCTTACGGCATCGTGCTGAACTTCGACGACGCCACCACGATGAACCTGTTCCAGCTGGTCAACTTTGCCGACAATTCGATCAATGCCCCGCATGGAACGGCCCTGTGGGCCGTGACCAACGAGTTGCTGCTCGAATCGATCGGCGACCACTACGTCGCCGGCGACGGCCGCGCCAACGAGAATTTCGGCCTTACGGCACTGCACCACATCTTCCATGAAGATCACAACGTGCAACTGATGACTTTGGAAGCGGACATCCTCAAGCAGCAGACCGCCGACCCAACCCACACTTACGCCCACCAGTGGCAGGTGGCCGTTGCCACGACCGGGCCCGCAGGGGCAGGCGTGACCGTCGTCGACGGCCATTACGAGGACGCCAACCACAACTACGTCATGGCCGATGGCGCGATCTCGTGGGATAACGGCCAACTCTTCGAAGCGACCAAGTTCATCGTCGAGATGGAGTATCAGCACGTCGCTATCGACCAGTATGCGCGCATGGTGACGCCCGACCTGCCCGAATTCGTCACCTACGATTCGGGCCTCAACGCCGACATTACGCTGGAATACGGCGAAGCAGCGTTCCGCTTCGGCCACTCGCAGTTGCGCGAAACCATCGACGCATTGGAGAAGAACGCCGACGGTGTGTACGACCTCACCGGCGCGGTGACGCATTATGCGCTCGCGCAGGCGTTCCTCAATCCAAGCGAGTTCGCCGATGTTGGCCCGTCAGCGATCGCAATGGGAATGACACGCCAGGTAGCAAATGAAATCGACGAGTTCGTCACGCCGGCCTTGCAGCAAGGGCTGCTTGGTCAGCCGCTCGACCTCGCTACTATCAATATCGCCCGCGGCCGAGATCTCGGTCTGCCGACCCTCAACGAGGCGCGCACGCAACTTTATAATGCGATCCTTGCCGAGCGCGCTGGTGATCCCAATGGCACCAGCCACAGTCTGATCAATGTAGATGCCCTAAAGCCCTATAGCGGCTGGGCCGACTTCGCCGCCCACATGATCCATCCAGATGATGTGGTGAATTTCATCGCCGCCTACTCGTTTGACGGCGACAAGGCCCACGCCCAGGCGGTCATCGACGCCGACGGCGGCAATGTAGCCGCGCTCAGGGCAATCGATCCGACGCTGATGTCGGATCAAGCAGCAGTCGATTACGCCGTCAACTTCATGAACGGCGGCGATGGCGGTTATAATCGAGTCGACCTCTGGCTCGGCGGCATCGCCGAGGCTCACGTCTACGGCGGCATGCTCGGACCAACCTTCAACGCCATCTTCGAAGACCAGATGGAACGGCTGATGGACGGCGATCGCTTCTACTACCTGTATCGTCTTGACGGTGCCTTGCCCTACACCACCGATCTCAACCAAGCAATCACCGAGGAACAGTTCAAGGACATCATCGAGCGTACCACCGATGCCACCAGCCTCAACGGCGACGTCATGACGTTTGCCGACAGCAACATCAATTTGGGTGGGACATATGGCACGCCGCAGACGCACCAGTTTGGTACCATCGTCGACGGGTTTGCGGCCAGCCATGATGGTTACGGCGTCTACAGCACGAAAGGGAGTTCAGTTGCAGGAAACGGGTTAACAGTCACGGTGGGCGGACACCAGTATCTTCTCGATAACCGGCCGGACAGCCCCGACCAAAACCCCGACGGCACCGTCAACGCGGGCTACAACAGTCACGAAGTGATCACCGGCACCAACTACAACGACTACATCCTGGCCGGCAACGGCGACGATACGATCTATGGCCTCGGCGGCGACGATTACATCAATGGCGACACCGGCGCCAATCACATCTACGGCGGGGACGGCAACGATACGCTGATCGGCAACGACCTCGATGACTTCATCGATGGCGGCGCCGGCAACGATTATATCTACGCTGGGGCGTCCGGCGGTATTACCGATGTCATCATCGGCGGCGCCGGCGACGATCATCTCTACGGAGGGGCGGGAATCGACGTCCTCGACGGCAATGAAGGCGACGACTACATCGACTGCGGCAGCGATACCGACCTCGCCTACGGCGGCTACGGCAACGACGAGATGTATGGCGGCGACGGCCCGGACGAACTGCGCGGCGAATACGGCGACGACATCCTCTACGGCGGGTCCGGGGCCGATCTTCTGCTCGGTCAGCAGGGCGACGACGTAATCTTCGTCGGCATCGGCGGCGGCGCTACCCAGGGCGACGGCGACGAGGCGATCGGCGACGTCGGTTTCGACATCGTATCATTCGGTGACTCGACCCTCCCGCTCAATTACGCAGCCGACCTCAATCAGCAGAACCTTACATCAGCACCAGGCAGCAACACGCATTTTGAGCCTTTCGACGCAATCTTGACAGGCATCGAGGCGCTGGTCGGAACCCGGTTCAATGATGTGGCGGCGAGTCAGCAGACACCCGGCGACAAGGGCCTGATCGGCGACGGCGGCGAAAACTGGCTCGTCGGCGGTTCGGGCAACGACTTCCTGAAGGGCAATGGCGGCAACGACGTCATCGTCGGAGACTCCATCCGGCTCGACGTGCTCGACGGCCACTGGCACAAATCCTACGACGCGGCCGGCAACGACGTGCTCAACCAGGACAGCACCGGTCTGCTCCAGCAGGTTGGCGGCTTCTCGCCGCATTTCTTCGATCTGCTCACGTCGCGGCCAAATTGGACATTCGGCGCGGACGGCGGCACGGCCGGAACCAGCGATACTGTGGTGTACACCGGGAATTTCACCGATTACACCATCACGCACGTGTACTACGACCCGTCGACAAGCAGCATGGTGGCCGGACCGGGCGCGGGCATCATCACGGCGTTCAAGGTGGTCGATCACCGGCCTGGTTCGCCGGACGGGACTGACATCGTCATCGGAGTGGAGAACTTCCAGTTCGCCGACGGGACGCGGCCGTCCACGCTCGTGGCCGATACCCCGGCCACCGGCAGCGTGAACATCTCCTCGAACTACAGCCAGACCAGCACGACGGCGACGTTCACCGCGGTGAACACCCTCGCCGATCCCGACGTGGTCGGGCCTCTGTCGGTGACATACCAATGGCAGGCCTCCAGCAATGGCGGAGCCACCTGGAATAACATTGCTGTCGGGGCCACCCTGATGGCCACCTCCGTAGTGGCCGGTCAACTGCTGCACGTGACCGGAAGCTATACCGACCCGTACGGAACCCATAGCTTCACCTCGCCCGAGACCGCTCTCATCGGGACCGGCGGCAACAACACCCTGACGGGAACGTTTGGTGTCGACTACATCCTCGGGCTCAACGGCAACGACGTCCTCAACGGCGGCGGCGGCAACGATATCCTCGACGGCGGCGCCGGCAACGATACGCTAAATGGCGGCGCGGGCGCCGACACCATGGTCGGCGGCGCCGGAAATGACATCTATGTCGTTGACAATGTCGGCGATGTCATCACCGAGGGGCCGGGCGCGGGCACGGATCTGGTCCAGACCACGCTGAACAGCTACACCCTACCAGGCAACGTCGAGAACCTCACCTTCACCGGCGCCGGCGATTTCGTCGGAACCGGCAATGCGCTCAACAACGTCATCACGGGCGGAGCCGGCAATGACATCCTCACGGGCGGTGGCGGCAACGACACCCTCGACGGCGGCGCAGGATACGACACGGCCGTATTCTCCGGTCCATGGACAAACTACAGCTTCTCACTGTCGGGCACGAATCTGGTCGTGACTGACACATCGGGGGGCAGTCCGGACGGGACCGATACCCTGATAGGGATGGAGGCCATCCAGTTCGGCGCCCAGACCTACAACCTGGTGTATGGGACCAACGCGGTCGACTCCTTGGTTGGCACGGCTGGAGCTGACCTGCTGCTCGGGTTCGGCGGAAACGATACGCTCAACGGCGGCCTGGGCGCCGACATCATGATCGGCGGCAGCGGCAATGACACCTATGTCGTCGACAATGTCGGCGACGTCGTGGTCGAGACCGCCGGCGGCGGCGGCGGCACCGACACCATCCAGACGACGCTGAACAGCTACTCGCTCGCCGGCATCGGCAACGTCGAAAATCTCACCTTCACCGGTGCCGGCGATTTCGTCGGAACCGGCAATGCGCTCAACAACGCCATCACGGGCGGCGCCGGCAATGACGTTCTCGACGGCGGCGCGGGAAACGACACCATGGCGGGTGGACTCGGGAACGACACCTACTACGTCAACAGCGGCAGCGACGTGGTCACCGAGGCGGCGGGCGCCGGTACCGACACGGTGATTGCGTCGGCGAACTTCTCCCTCGGCAATAACATAGAGAATCTCATTCTTGCCGTGGGCGCCGGCTCTATCAACGGAACCGGCAATTCGCTGAATAACGTGCTGACCGGCAACGAAGGCAACAATAACCTGAACGGAGGGTCCGGCAACGATACGTTCGTGGCGACCATCAATGACGGCAACGATACCTACAACGGCAGTACCGGCGTCGACACCTATGACCTGAGCGGAACAAGCGCCGCCGCTACCGTCAATCTCGCAACGGGCACTGCCTCGAGCGCCCAGACCGGATCCGATAGTTTGGTCAGCATCGAGAACGTGATCGGCGGCACTGGCAACGACACCATCACGGCGAGCACCGCTCAGAACGTGATGACGGGCGGGGCCGGGTCCAACACCTTCGTGTTCGGCTCGGCGGCTGCGGCCGGCAATGGCGTCAGCCGCGATACCATCACCGACTTCCATGCCTCCGGCGATGTCGGTTCCGGACACGATGTAATTGACCTGTCGGCAATCGATGGGGATGGCAACTTGGCTGGAAATGATGCCTTCCACTTCATCGATCATTCAGGTTCCGGTCCCAGCGCCACCGCAGGCTTCGTTGGCACCGGCGAGTTGGTCTACTACCTCGACAGCGGCACCGGTCATTACCTGCTCGCCGCCAATATCAACGGAAACACCAACACGGAGTTCCAGATCGATATGAGCGCCACGCTCAAGCACCTGACGACGTCCGACTTTGTGCACGTCATCTAGGCAATGATCACGGACCCGCCTGAGGAAGCTGCGTCCCGGCGCAGCTTCCTTCTGCGTCCCAAATCCCGGCCCGTTTTCCCGTCACACGCCGCCACTTCACGGTCTCAATGCAAGGATCCAAAAATCAGCGGGTAAGCCTTCATGAATTCGGAATTGCGGGCATCGTCGGGCGGGAAAGATCGCGAGAAAATCCTGTCGCCATACCGAATGGCACTGCTGGGCGTCGCGCTCACCAGCGGAATTCTCAACGTGCTGATGCTGACCGGCTCGTTCTACATGCTCGAGATCTACGATCGTGTGGTGCCGAGCCGGAGCTTGCCGACCTTGATAGGACTCACCATCCTGGTCACCGTCCTGTTCGCTTTCCAGGGATTTCTCGACCTCATCCGTACCCGTGTGCTCATCCATATCGGCGCAGCGATCGACCAAAAACTGAGTGACAGCGTCTTTCGCGGAATTCTCAAGATGCCGCTGATGAAGACAAACGGCGGCGAAGGCCTGCTGGCACTGCGCGATCTTGACCAGATCCGCGGCTTCTTTGGTGGCACGGGATTGCCCGCTTTTTTTGATCTGCCCTGGGTGCCGCTCTATCTCGGCATTTGTTACGTATTTCACCCCCTGATCGGCCTCGCGGCCACTGCCGCCGGGGTCTTCCTGTTCGGCCTGACCCTGTTGACGGAATTCTCCGGCCGGTCGGCGACCAGGGACATGACCCGGCACGGGACGCAGCGGTTTGCCATCGCCGAGTCGGCTCGGCGCAACGCCGAGGTCGTTCGCTCCATGGGTATGTCGGACTCGCTCGCGGCGACGTGGCGAACCACCAACGAGCAATATGTCGCCGCACAATTGCGCACCACGAATATTGCCAGTGGTTTCGGGACCCTTGCAAGAAGTTTTCGCATGCTGCTGCAGTCGATCGTGCTCGGGCTCGGGGCATTCCTGGTCATTAACGATCAGTCAAGCGGCGGGATCATCATAGCTGGATCGATTCTCACCGCACGCGCGCTTGCTCCGATCGACCTGGCGATTTCGAACTGGAAGATTTTTGTTGCCGCGCGCCAGGCCTGGCAGCGTTTATCCGAACTCATCGCAACGACCAGGGAACCGCCGGCCCCCCTGCAACTGCCGCCACCGCGAAGAGATATTGTCATTGAAGGTCTGGCGGTGTCGCCTCCCGGCGAGACGCGCATCGTGGCGCGTAACATCGCGTTCTCGCTAAAGGCAGGTGCGGCGCTTGGCGTCGTCGGACCGACCGCTTCGGGAAAATCCTCTTTGTTGAAGGCCATCGTTGGGGTCTGGCCAGCTCTGCGCGGGACCATACGGATCGACGGGGCGACCCTTGATCAGTTTCCGTCCAGTCTGCTCGGGCCGCACGTCGGTTACCTGCCGCAGGACGTCGAGCTCTTTTCCGACACGGTCGCGCGCAATATTGCTCGCTTCGAGGACAAGCCGGACCCGAAGAAGGTGATTGCTGCGGCTGAGGCGGCAAGCGCTCACGAGTTGATCAAGCATTTGCCAAGAGGGTACGAGACTCCCATCGGACAAGCCGGGCTCGCATTGTCAGCAGGCCAGCGACAGCGTATCGCACTGGCCCGCGCGCTCTATGGTAACCCATTCCTGGTCGTGCTCGACGAGCCGAATTCCAATCTCGACGCCGAGGGGGAGCAAGCCCTGACCCAGGCCATCCTTGGAGTGAGAGTGCGCGGCGGGATCGTGATCGTTGCTGCGCACCGGCTTGGCGCGCTCGACGGGGTTGACTGGCTGCTCATCATGAAAGGTGGCGCCATGCATTCCTTTGGCACCAAGAACGAGGTGCTCGAACTAAACCGACAAAGTAACGTTTCGCCGACAGTCGTCACTCCGATCAACGCCGGAGGATCGGCGCGATGACAGCTCCCATCCGCAGATCCTATCGTTCGGCGATCCGCCGCTATCTTCTGGCTGCACTGGCGGCGAGCATCGTGCTCGTGTTCGGACTCGGCGGCTGGGCCACGACGACGAGTTTTTCCGGCGCGGTGGTGGCGCTGGGGTCGCTGGTGGTCGAGTCGGACGTCAAGAAAGTGCAACACCCTACGGGAGGTATCGTCGGGCGCTTGTTCGTACGCGAGGGCCATCACGTGAAGGCCGGCGACCTGCTGGTACAGCTCGACGAAACGACCACCCGCGCAAACTTGCAGATCATCACCGATAGTCTCGATGAGCAGACCGCGCGCAAGGCGCGGCTCGAGGCGGAACGCGACGACACTGCGAAAATCGACTTCTCCGCTTTCGCCGGCCGCGGACAAGAGCCGAAGATCATCCGTCTGGTTAAAGGGGAACAGAATCTGTTTGATTTCAGGCGACGAAGCGCGGAAGGGCAGAAGTCGCAGTTGCGCGAACGAATCCTGCAGCTGCGCGAGGAAATCGACGGGCTTTCCGGCCAAGTGATAGCAAAGTCGCGCGAAATTGCGCTGATTATGCAGGAGCTCAAGGGTGTCCGGGAGCTGTGGGAGAAGAAACTGATCCCGATAACCCGCGTCACCTCGCTGGAGCGCGATGCCGCCCGGCTGGAGGGCGAGCACGGTGCGCTACAGTCGAGCATCGCACAGTCAAAGGGCAAGATCAGCGAAACCGAGCTGCAGATTCTCCAGGTTGATCAGCAAATTAAGACCGACGTGGCCAAGGACCTGGGCGAAGTTCGGGCCAAGACGACTGAGCTCGAGGAACGCAAGGTCGCCGCCGAAGACCAACTCAAACGAATCTACATTCGTGCACCGCAGGACGGCGTCGTTCACCAGCTGACGGTACACACCGTCGGCGGTGTGATCTCCCAGGGAGAGTCTATCATGCTGATCGTGCCAGACCAGGACACGCTGCTGGTCGAGGCCAGGATTCCGCCGCCCGAGATCGATCAGGTGCATCTGCATGCCCGCGCCATACTCCGGTTCACCTCCTTCAACCAGCGGACCACGCCGACGATCGAGGGCGAAGTCGTCCGCGTGTCCGCAGACATCTCACAGGATCAAAAGACCGGGCAATCCTATTATACGATCCGGATCGCATTCATCGAGACCGAACTTCGCCGATTGGGTGGGGTAAGCCTCGTCCCTGGTATGCCGGTCGAGACATTCATCCAGACCGACGAGCGGACCGTCATCTCTTATCTTCTTAAACCCGTCCACGATCAGGTGACGCGTGCATTCAGAGAAAAATGAGGGTGGCATCGTCGCCTGCAAGATGAAACCGCCTTGGGGCGATCTCAATGCAGCGTAAGATCCTCATCATGGGCCTGCCAGGCGCCGGCAAGACGTCGCTCGCGAGGCAGCTTGCACCAATGCTCAATGCCGTCATTTTCAACAACGACGAAGTGCGCGCCAATATCAATCGCGACCTCGGATTTTCGATGGCGGATCGCATTGAGCAGGCCCGCCGAATGGGCTGGCTGTGTGATCGAGTCGCCGAGAGCGGCGGAACCGCGATCGCTGATTTCGTCTGTCCAACGCCCGAGACGCGGTCTGCGTTCGGAAACGACGCCTTCATTGTTTTCGTCGATCGGATCGAACAGGGCCGATTCGACGACACGAACAAGATTTTCGTCGTGCCGGAGCGCTACGCTATCCGCGTCGCAAAGGAGGGATCGCCGCGTTTTTGGGCCGAGAAGATCGTCATGGCGCTTCGTCCGACCTTCGAGCCAAAAAAACCGACAGCACTCTTCATAGGCCGCTTCCAGCCATTTCATGCCGGCCATCAGCGTCTGATCGAAGAGGGGCTGAAGCGCGTAGGGCAAGCCTGCATCGCCGTGCGGGACACCGAGGGCGTCGACGACAAGAATCCTCTGTCGTTTTACAACGTGAAGGATCGCATCGAGGCCGGCCTGCGCAACCAAGCGGGTCGCTTCATCGTCGTGCCGTTGCCCAACATCACCCATGTTTTCTTTGGGCGCGATGTCGGCTATGCGATTGAGCGCATCGATCTTGATGCAGCAACAGAGGCTATTTCGGCGACCAAAGCGAGAAAGTTGGCGGGAATTGGAGTTTGAGACACCAGAAAAAGTTCTGGTTACGCGCCCTTGCGGAAACGCAAGTTAACTGGATGCTGGGGCGCCTTATCTCAACACGAGATTCTGCCTTGCAGCCATTCTTAGGAAGCGGGCCCGCGCCGCGTGCATGCCGGCCCTGGTGCATCGATGCGGTCGCGTCGGCCGGCCCCGGTACGGTATAATCATACGGATTCAAATCTTGGGAATAGTAGCCACTTTGCGGTGTTTCACCACAAGCAGGCTAGTCACAGGACGCGCCACCCGCGGGACGTGCGGGGTTTCAAGCTTCTCATTTGGGAGGAGCGCATGCGCTATTTGCTTGAAGCGATGCAGTGCATTCCCGGTTCTCCCGGCTTGCTGTCCATGGCTCCCGGTCCCTTTATGCGCAGGGGAAAAAATTGAAACAGCAAGAAAATGCTTCCGAACGCGGTGCGCCGTATTCTGACAAGTCTCACGTTTTGGTCGTGGAAGATGAAGTTCGGATTCGGGCCGGCTTGGCCGATGCACTCCGGGGCGTAGGTTTTCTGGTGATCGAAGCCGCAAATGCAGAAGATGCACTAAAGATTCTGCGCAGCGGAATCGCTGTAGATGTCGTAGTCAGTGATATTCGGATGCCGGGAACAATTGACGGCAGCGAACTCGCCAACATCGTGCGAAACGAATTTTTCAATACGAAAATAGTACTTGTGTCCGGGCATTTGCCGAAAGATCGGAACCTGTCTGTGGACGGCTTCTTCCTGAAGCCTTTTCATCCGGCCAGCCTGATCAGGCATCTCAAGGTTCTTATTGCAGAACGAGCATCCTCCGCGTGAGCTACGAACCGAATGGCGTCGTCTCTTATGAACCTGACCTGCTCCCCTGAAACGTCCCCGATTTTAAGCTAGGGTTCTCTCTCCACCGGGCATCAGCGACGCGACGTTCTACAAGTGGCGGTCGCGCCATGGTGGGATGGAGACGAATACACTTTATTGGTCATTGGTCGATTTTCATTCCAAAAGTCTTTATCAATACTTGAGCTCCGTTGTTGGACACGGAGTAGGTTGCTTCGTACGAACCTTGAGGCCAGTCGGGCCGGGTCAGACGGCGTCCGGTGCTGACGAAGAACTCGGCCTTATTAGTACTCAACGATGGGATTCCGCTTCCCGAAAACAGTTGTCCGTCGGGACCGCGGATCGAGATGAACTGTTCGTCGGATTTTTGGAGGCCAATTGCACGGACATAGGCTACCAGCTCACTAGATTTCCGATTGGGCGTTTGTTTGCGCACGGCGCCGCTCTCGATGTTTTCCATGGTGGCTACGACCCCTGCGAATCCAAAATTAATGATCTCTCGTTCGGTATACTGAAACGAATCCGCCACACGTCCTATCCAAAGCAGGCGGCCGCCCGAGCAAGCATTTGTTGGCTGTCCGTATGCAAAAGGGTCGACGATGATTCCTTTGTGCCGGACGGTCAAATGTAAATGTGGTACCTCAGTATTTCCTGAGAGGCCAACTTTTCCGATGGGATCTCCGGAGCGAACAAAGTCGCCCGGTTCAACTGACACGCTTCCCTTCTTGAGGTGACAATACTGCGTGCTCCATCCGTCGGTATGGTCAATTACCAGGCCGTTGCCGCACTCTTTGCCGGCCACGGGCGGCTGTCCGGGGCTCCTGATGGAAATGTCGTCCACGCCATCTCGTTTTCGCGTTACACGCCCGGCTGCAGCCGCGAGAACCGCCACGCCGTCCGTCTCGGCCTGCGCATCGGTCAGTCGGATGTCCGTGCCGTCGTGGTTGGCGTATGTGCGAGAGCCGCATCTGAAATCCTTAGCCTCGCCACTTTGGCTTTGGCCATGATCAACATAATTCTGAACGAAACACGTTTGTCCGAGATCACATGCAACCGGCCAATCCAGTACGAAAAGTACGTCCGAGGAGGCGCTGCCCACAGAGATACAGGTTAGCAAGCCAACGCCGACCGCGAAGCAAAGACGTGACAAACTGCCACTCAATCCTCGGACGTCCAACGCGGCTCTCACAACAATTGCCGGATAGCTTTCAAGCGGCGTGCTGTTAGCGGAATCTGCCATCATTATCACAGAAGCCACGCTGAGCTCAGAGAGCGGAAAGTAAGGGGCGAGCAACCATGGTTTTGACAGACGATGCCGGTTAAGCGGTAGAACATCATCTTCTAAGGCTTCCGGAAGCCCACGAGGGAACTGCAACAAGCGCATTCCAGAGCGATAGTAGTCAACGCGACCGGCGTGCTACGTCGTTGCCGCGTTCCACGCCTTGCATTACAGATTAGTTAATTTGGTTACCTCGACCAAATCAATAGTTCGAACCGTACTTCCCTGCGCTTGCACGTCAACCGCGAAGGCCGTGCGCAGAGTTTCAAAGACATTCCGGCCAACTTGAGTATGATTGCCTCCAACATGATTGTCACAACCAAAAAGGGACTTTTTCAACACAATCGGCGCAAAGGGGCTATTCGCGCCGCGTGGTATCAGGATCTTCGGTCGACGTGATTGCCAAACCCGTCAGGGTCGCTCCGATACCGAAGCTTATCCCGCATGTGCCCACGAACATTAGCATAACGGCATCTGGAGCTGGGCTATAGTTGATCAAGGTTGCGATGCCCAACGTGGTGATGTGAGTTATGAGAAACGCGAAGGCGAGACCGACGGCAACGCCCATTGCCGTGTGGCTGGAAGCCTCCAGCAGCAGCGAAGGCTTGATCAATGCAGACCGCTTCTTTGGGTGCACAGGCCTGGACCTCCGGCGTGTCGTGTTTGCTGGCAACTGCAGTCGAAGTGTGAATTGTCCGGCTAGATCAATTCGACTGTTGCGATATTATTGAGCGCCTTGGCCTCATCGCAGCGAGGATTTTCGTTCTAGTTTAAACATGCCCCAGTGCGAATAGCTAATCCATTCATCACGATCGCTCATGTCATCAGCTCCTCGTGTATCACTCATGATCTGCACAACGGTCAGACAATGTTTAGATAAGGGAGAACCGCACCGTCGCCATTAAAACTTCCTTTAGTTTAGCCCCAAGATCATCCCGATTTTTGGCATAGAGGCCGTTACCGGTTACGACGGTGCGGCCGCGCACCACGTAACAACAGGGATAATTAGTTGGAGAAATGCAATGCGTTCTGGCTTGGCATTATGCCTTTTGATCGCTCTCTGTGCTTCTGCGAACGCCGCCGCAAGAGGGCATCATGCCAAATCGCGACA
>Ga0137412_10002166_pt1 | contig 15477 bp, 15 predicted proteins | sample CZODoug2_1_16fun_FD_122160 | JGI IMG/M metagenome (GOLD analysis project Ga0137412, IMG submission 122160) | Vadose zone soil fungal communities from Angelo Coast Range Reserve, California, USA - CZODoug2_1_16fungal (Hybrid Assembly) | ecosystem: Environmental > Terrestrial > Soil > Vadose zone...
CGGCGCGTTGATGCAAAAGGCGGCCGCCAAGCTGAACCTGACGGTGACCCCCAATGTCGCCGCCATCATCACCGAGCCCTATAACGGGCGCAGCGCCTGCATCAATTGCGGCATGTGCTCGGGCTATGGCTGCCAGGTAAAGGCGCGGTCCTCCTCGGCGGTGGCGCTGTTGCCGATCGCGGTGGCGACCGGCAATTGCGAGATCCGCGTGCAGTCTTATGTGCGCGAAATCGCGGTGGACGCCAGCGGCCGGGCAACCGGCGTCACTTATTTCGACAAGGCCAACAACAACCGCGAAGTCTTCCAGAAGGCCAAATGCGTGGTCCTGTCCGCCAACGGCACCGAGACGCCGCGCCTGCTGCTGTTGTCCAAGTCGGGGCGTTTCCCGCAAGGCCTGGCCAATTCCAGCGGCATCGTCGGCAAGTATCTGATGAGCGGCAATGGCGGCGGTGCGTCCGGTCTCTTCAGCGATCCCTTGAACGAATATAAGGGCGCCGTCACCGGCGCAGCGGTGGTAGCCGCGTTTCCTGGCAGGGTGACAGGCGGCCCGCCCACCCCGTAGGGGCCCGCCGGCTGGGTTCCGAACGGTCGCCCCAGACCCAACTGGGAGGCCGCGTCGTCCAGCCCGGTGGGGATCGCGGTGAGGAAGTTCTTGGCGAGCACCATCACGTTGGGTGCGTACTGCAGGTTGGCCCGGGTGGGTGTGCCGGGGCTGATCGTGCGGTCATAGCCCGCCTCCACCAGGACCCGCAACGGCGCGTCCAGCGCCGCCAGGATCGGTGGGGGCAACACCAGCGCCAACGGCTGCAGCAGCGGCAGCAGCGTGGTCGGCCGCAGATAATAGGTGGTGTCGCCGACTCGATCTTGGAGCACCGCGTCGTGGAACGGTGTGAGCACGGTTTCCGGATGCACCAGGACGGCGCCAAGGGCCGCGTTCAGGTCGGCAAGCAGGTTCAGCGGATTGTTCGGGAAATCGGACACGATGTCGTACTGACCGGCGACATCGACGGTGTCGAACTTGGTGTTGGTCGGCGTCGAGCCGGTGGCCGTCTCCCCAAGGATCGAAATGCCCTCGAAGCGCGACTCGATGCCGCCGTTGGGCCGGTTGGGATTGACGACCAGGACGAAGCTGACGTCGGGCGGATTCGTCTCGGTCGCCAGTTCGCGCTTGACCACCGTGGCGACCGCGGCACCTTGCGACGGGCCGAAGACCACCAAGTGGTCGGTGTAGGGCGGCGGCTGCGTGCCAGGCACGTCCGGATTGGTGGTGCAGCTCAATCCGTGCACGCAGCGGGAGAGGTTCGCCGCACCCTCGGCCACCGATTGGTCCAGGGTTCTGGTGCCGAAGAACGGAAAGGCCTCCTCGGGGGTCACCACCGCGACCGGTGTGCACGGGCTTGCGCCGCAGAACCCGCTGGGCTCGACGTAGTTGTTGTCCGCAACGGAAACGAACGTGTTGGTCACGAACGGCGGGCTGAGCGGACCGCCGAGCGGGAAGAGGAACCCGCCCACGATCAGCGCGGTGGAGCTCTTCAGCTGCACCGCTGTGGTCGCGGTCGGTGCCAGCGTCACCGTGACGGCGGCGGCCACGGCCACGGCCACCACAACCGGTCGGATTGTCAGGCGCATGTACGAACCCCCAAAAGCCGTGAATGTCAGTCCATCTGAACCGCGGCAGCTCAAATCCTGCTTGCCGAACGGACCGTCCGCAATGGGCGCGACCACAGCGCCGGGCCGCGGCCATTGTGCGGCTGCACACCGATCAGAACGGTGCGCACACCCACAGCCGCTGGGAGCCGGCTTACGCGATCTAGGCTCGCGGGACGAGTCCTTGCCGGCATCCATTCCGACGCGTCCACCGACCAGCGTCGCCGCACTGCGGACTATCTGCGGGCGGCTGCGTTGTCGTAGGTCCCCGAAGTTGGCGAGGCCCCCTGCGGGTGGAGCACCGCGTCATAGAGCACAGGCCAACCTCCACGCCGTCCGTCTGGCCTGTGAGGTTTTCGTAACCGTCACGTGACGGTGGTTCATTGGACCGCAATACTTACCGCATAGTTTTGGATACGAACTTGGATCCAAACTTGGATGCAGGATAGGATCGGAAAGATCGAGGAGACGGCATGGTCGCGCCAACCGCACCCGGGATCCACATCGGTGGTCTCGTCAAGACCTTCAAGGTAGGCCGTTCGACGGTGACGGCGCTCGATGGAGTCGACATCCAGTCCGATGAGGGCGAGTTCTTGACCCTGCTCGGCCCGTCCGGATGCGGGAAGAGCACGATCCTGCGCATCCTTGCCGGATTGGAGTCGCAGTCAGTGGGGGTGGCCCAGGTGCATGGGGAGACACCGGCAGTGATGCGGACACATCACCACCTCGGCATCGCCTTCCAGGATGCTGCTCTGCTGCCGTGGCGGTCGGTGCGCGCCAACATCCGGCTGCCGCTCGAAGTCGCCAAGCAACCGATCAACGACCTGTTCATTCAGGAGCTCATTGATCTCGTCGGGTTGACGGGATTCGAGAACGCGCGTCCGGCACAGCTGTCTGGGGGTATGCGCCAACGCGTGGCGATCGCCCGGGCCCTGGTGGTGCGCCCACAGGTGCTGCTGCTCGACGAGCCTTTCGGCGCGCTGGACGACATGACGCGTCAGAACCTCAATCTGGAGCTGTTGCGGATCTGGACCGAGCGGCCGGCGACCACGTTGATGGTCACGCACGGAATCGCCGAAGCGGTGTTCCTGTCCGACACGGTGGTGGTCATGAGCGCACGCCCGGGCCGGGTGCAGAAGGTCGTGAAGATCGACCTTCCGCGCCCTCGCACGCCAGCGATGATGCGTACCAGCGCATTCCACGAGTACGTGGACCTGTTGTCGTCGGTGCTCTTCGGCGGAAGTGACGCCGACGAGGTCCCCTCGGTTGAGAAGCAGGCCTCGTGAGTCGCACTCGCCTCCTCGGCGTGGTGGGCACGCTGATCGTCTTGGCCGTGTGGCAGCTCATCGGCATGACGGGCCTGCTCGGTCCGTCCATCGCCGCTCCGACCGAGATCGCCTCGGGCATCGCAGCGGACGGGATTGCCTTCTACGGCTTGCACATTCCCATCACCCTCGCGTCGGCGTCCGCCGGTTACGCGTGGGGCAACCTCGCAGCGATCGGATGTGCGGCGCTGGTCATCACGGTGCCAGCGGTCGAGAAGCTGGTGCTGCAAGTTGGCATCGCATCGGCGTGCATCCCGCTGATCGCCATCGCGCCCATTCTGGCCGCCTGCTTCAACGGCCCGGTCACCTCAGCCATCATGGCGGGCGTCTCGGTGTTCTTCACCACGCTGGTGGGCACCATCAACGGACTTCAACACGCCGACCCGCTCAGCCAAGACCTGGTGCGAGCCTACGGCGGTGGCGCCTGGAAGGTGCTGCGCAAGGTTCAACTGTTGTCCGCGCTGCCCGGCTTGCTCACCGCGCTCAAGATCGCCGTGCCGGCAGCGATCCTCGGTACCGTGATCGGCGAGTTCATGGGCCAGGAGCGCGGTCTTGGCGCCGCCCTGGTGGTAGCCGAACAGTCCAGCGACGTGGTCCGGACCTGGGGCATCACCGCGGTCTGCAGCCTGTTCGCCGGCGCAGGCTTCTTCCTCGTCGGCGCCGTCGAGCGCGTCCTCACCCCGTGGGCCACTACGACTCTCGGAGTAACGGCATGACGACCGCACTGGAAGTACCGACGTCACCAAGACCGACCACGCCCGTCCGCGACTCGGTATGGCGCGGCTTGGCCGCCAAGGGAGCACGAAGCATTCTCGCCGTCGCAGGAGCAATCGCCGCGATCGTGATCGTCTGGACGCTGTTCCTGCGGGTCGTGAACGTCTCCCCGTTCGTCGCGAAATCGCCTGCCGATGTGTGGACCTACCTGTTCACCGATCCCGAAGCCGTCGGCAATCGCGCGGTCATCGCCTCGAACCTGCTGCGCACGCTCATCGATGCGTCCTACGGCTACGCGCTCGGGTTGGTGCTCGCGGCGACGGTGTCCCTCCTGTTCTACTTCTCACGAGTCCTGGAATCGATGTTCGTGCCATCGGTCACTGCGCTGCACGCCATTCCGATGGTCACGGTCGCGCCGATCCTGGTACTGATCTTCGGGCGCGGCGTGCTGGGTACCGCCGTCATCGGAGCGTCGATCGTCTTCGTACCCGCACTGCTGACGATGCTGCTCGGGATCAGATCGACACCCAGGACCGACGTCGACATGATCGTCGCGTTCGGCGGATCAACTGCCTCGGCGTTCTTCAAGGTCGCGCTTCCCCACGCGATCCCCACTTGGTTCACCGCAGCGAGAGTCGCCGTCACCACCTCCGTGGTGGGAGCACTGCTCGCGGAGTGGCTCGCCACGGGCAAGGGCCTCGGCGGTCAGATGCTCAAGGACGCCAACGAGTTCGAGTTCGCCCGATTGTGGGCCTCCGTCGTGGTACTGACGGTCGTCTGCGTGGCCCTTTACCAGGTGATGTCGATCATCGAGGGCATCGTCACCAACCGCCTCAAGGCCGCCCAATGAACCCTCCGACCCACGACCACCACTATTCAGCGGAGCAAGAGATGCCATCACCGAGGTTCGACCGCCGATCATTCTTGAAGAGGAGCGCGGCCCTCAGCGGGCTCGCTGTTGCCGGACCCACGACTCTTTCCGCATGCGTGTCCGCCGGCACCGGCACCGGTGGCAGCAAGGGATACGGTGTTGCCTCCCAACGGCTTGCGTGGATCAAGAACACGCAGTTCGCCGGCAGCTACGTCGCCGACAAGAACGGCTACTACCTCGAGGCGGGGTTCAGCGGAGCCGATCTCAAATCCGGTGGACCCACTGCGCCGCCGATCGAGTCCGACGTACTCAGCCGCACCTTCGCCGGTGTGTCCCAGGTACCCATCGTGGGTTCAGCGGTAGCCAAGGGTGCGCCCTTGAAGATCATCGGCGCGGTATACGCGCGCTACGCCGGGTGCGTCATGTCCATGGGTACCACGCCGATCGAGCGCCCGGAAGACCTCTACGGCAAGACGATCGGCTGCGCATCCTCGACCGAACCCGTGTGGCGCAACTTCATCGCCGCGCTACGGCTCGACGCCGACAGGATCACCACCGTTCCGGTGCAGGGCGACCCCATCGGCATGACCTCGGGACAGTTCGACGGTTACGTCGGCTTCGTCAACAACCAGGTAGTCGACCTGCGAGCCAAGGGCTTCGACATCCGCACCATGCTGCTGGCCGACGTCGGCTTCCCGCTCGTCGGACAGACCTACATCACCACGCAGGAGAACATCGACAAGCACCGCGACAAGGTGAAGGCCTTCCTTCAAGCTGAGCTGCGCGGCTGGAAGGACGTTCTCGCCGATCCCCAACACGCCACGGACCTCACCGTCAACGACTACGGCAAGACGCTGACGCTCAACCCCAAGACAACCCTGTCAGCGTGCACGGCCGGCAACGATCTCATTCTCAACGGCCAACGGAGACAGCAGATCCTATCGATCTCCGACGAGACGGCAGCGGCGAACATCGCATCGATATCCGCTGGTGGTCTGAAACTGTCCGCCGACCAGTTGTTCGATCTGGGACCCATCCACGAGATCTACCAGGAGCACCCCGAGTTCGCGCTCGCTTGAGCAGTACCCACCACGCAACACCCCAGAAAGGCAGTACATGATCGCACCCGTCAAACCCGACGTGATCGTCACCGGCGGAACCATCGTCAACCACGACGGCCGGCGCCGCCATGACATCACAATCGGCGATGGCCGCATCCTCGCCGTTGGCGAAAACCTCAGTGCCGATGGAGTTCCGACCATCGATGCCTCGGGGCTTCTCGTTCTGCCAGGCCTGGTCGACATGCACGTCCACCTGCGTGAGCCGGGCATGACGGAGAAGGAGGACTTCGCCAGCGGTACCAGCGCCGCCGCGGCCGGCGGGGTCACCACCGTCGTCGACATGCCCAACACCAGACCACCCGTGGCCACCGCGGAACTCTTCCAGGAGAAGCTCGATCTGGTCGGGGGCAAGTCCTACGTCGACTTCGGCCTCTACGGCATGCTCGATCACGACAACGCAGACCAGATCGGCGCGATGGCAGACCTGGGCGCCATGGGCTTCAAGCTGTTCATGGGTCAGACCACCGGAGACAACCGCTGCCCCAACGATGCCGCGATCTTCCGGGGGCTCGAAGCGGCCGCGGCCGCCGACCTCGTCGTCGGAGTGCACGCCGAGAACGACCACTTGTTGCGCCTCTTCGGTGACCGGTTGCGGTCCTCCGGCCGGCGCGATCCGCGCGCGCACCTGGAGGGGCGGCCCGCGTTCGTAGAGGTTGAAGCGGTCACCCGAATCGTCACGATGGCAACCGAAGCCGGCACCAAACTCCACATCCACCACCTCTCCACCGCTGTCGGCCTCCGACGGGTGATGGATCTGCGCGCCCAGGGACACCGCGTTACCGTCGAGGCGTTGATCGCGCACCTGTTCCTCGACGAGCACGCCTACGACACCTACGGCAACCTGGTAAAGCTCAATCCCCCGATCCGCCCCGCAGCTGACGTGGATGCGCTGTGGGAGGGCATCGCCCGCCGCGACGTCGACATCATCGCCACCGACCACGCCCCGCACACCGCATGTGAGCAAGCCGAGGAAGACGTGTGGAAGGCCTACGGCGGCTTCATCGGCGTCGAGACGATGCTGCCGCTGATGCTCACCGCCGCGGCGCAGGGCAAGCTCACGGTCGAGGACATCGTCCGGTTGTGCTCCTATACCCCGGCGACGCGCTGGTCGATGGCCACGAAGGGACAGCTGGCGCCCGGGTTCGATGCCGACTTCGTCCTGGTCGACCCAACTGCCGGAGTCGTCCTCGACCAGACCTCGCTGCACTCCAAGCACAACGTCACCCCCTACGACGGGTGGCACCTGACCGGGAAGGTGCTGGCCACCTACCTGCGGGGCCGACCGGTCTATGAGAAGGGCGACGTCATCGGCGTGCCGACGGGCCGTCAGGTGGCACCCGTCCGCCGATCGGTGGCCGCATCCCGATGAGCGACTCCCAGGAAACGGTCCTCAGCGACGACGGTGACGGCGCCCGGACCATCGACAACGCCGTCGAGCACTGCGTCGCCGAACTGCGCGGCACCGGACCGGCGATGTCGGGGTCGGGTCTGGCGACGGTGGCCGGTATCGGCACCACGGCCCCTCACGCCCTCAAGGGCGCACTCTTGCTGCAGGCGATGGCCCGTGCCGGGGTGGATCTCGCCTCCACCGTGCCCTACGACGATCCCGCCGCACTGCTCGCCGACCCGCAGTGGGACTTGGCGCTGGTGCTCAGTCCGTGGAAGCAGACTGTGGCGGCGCAGTTGGACGCCTTCACCGACTCGGCGTCGCGGACCGGTGTCGTCGACACGATCATCCGCGGCGCCTCCGGACCGATCGGCGTCAACACGAATAGTTGGGCTGCCCAAGCCGCGATGGAGACGGTCATGGGTGGTCGAGCACCGGCGTCCGTGCTCGTCTTGGGCTCGGGTGGCTCGTCCAACTCGGTGGCGCTCGGGGTGCGCCGCGCGTGGCCCGATACTCGGTTGATCGGCAGCGCCCGCAACCCGGCCGCGCTCGGGGAATGGGCGAAGCGGTTCGGCGCGGCGTCGATCCGGCCGAGCGACCTGGCCGGGCACCGTGGGGTCAGCTCTTCGCTCATCGTCAACACCACCACCTGGGGTGAAACGACTGCGTCGGAGGAGTCGCCGTTCATGGTGGAGATCAACGATCTTCTGGCTCCTGGCAACGGGTACTTCGACCTGAACAATCGAATCTCCAGCCTGCAGACAGCGGCGCTGGACGCAGGATGCAACGTCATGTCGGGAACGTTCATGCAGCGGGTGACGAACGCGTGCCGCGCGGCACTGTTGAAGGCGAGGCTCTGATGACGATCGAGAGAGACGCGGCGACGGCCGAGGAGGGGGAGGCGCTCAGTGCCCGCGAGCGGGTGTACCGCTACCTGCGTCAGCAGATCATCACCGGGCAGTACTCCGGCGGCATCCGTCTGGTCGAAGAACAGATCGCCGACGAGCTGAGCGTGAGCCGCACGCCAATCAGGGAGGCGCTGCAAAGGCTGACCAGCGACGGCCTGGTCATCCGTGTGCGCCGCGGTCAGCTGGTCGTGGTGAACATCGACCAGAAGACCCGCGATGAGCTGCACGAACTGCGCATCGCGTTCGACGAAGTGGCCGCCAAGATGCTCACCGCCGCGAGCGGCAATCTCGACACCGACGCGCTGTACCGGACGCTCAAACCCCTTGCGGACGCACTCGCTACCCACGGACCAGCAAGCCCGGAGTACGCGATGGCACACCTGGACTTCCACATCGCGATCAACCGCATCGCCTTCTCGCCCACCACGTCGTCATTCCTCGAACATCAAGCCTTCCTCTACCCGACCGACGACTACGTGCAGCAAAGCGGTCACGAACCGATCTCCCAGCACCGCGCACTGCTCGACGACCTCGGAAGCGGCGACCTCCAACGAGCCCTTACCGCAGCACGCCGACACGCGTTGCGCGGTCACGGCAACACCACCCTCAGCTGAAGCCCACACACCGGCGAAGGAGCCACACATGTCCCACACCACCGTCACCATGTTCGTCAACGGGCAGGCGATGAGCGGAGGCACCCTCAACGACGCGCTGTCCTCTGCGCGCTACATCGGACCCGTTCGCACCGCACCCCATTACAAGTTCTTCTCCTACGACGACGTCTTCCCAGGACTGCTCCGCGTACCCGACGGAGGATGGTCGGTGCCCGGCGAGATCTACGAGGTCAGCTACACCGAGCTCCGGGAAGAGTTGCTTCCCCGAGAGCCATCGGAACTGGAGCTTTCCGTCATCGAACTCGAGGACGGATCCGGTTCGCTGAGCATGGTCTGCCGCCGCGCACCCATCGACGGCGAGGCCCGCGAGATCCTCGCCACGGGCGGGTGGCGCGAACACCTGCGCACGCTGTCATCCCGGACGTGACCGCCGTTCTGCAGCCCGGCGCCGACCCAGGGGGTGCCGATCACTACCTGTGGTGCACGCCTGACACCGTGACGTGGGGCACGCTACCCACTCCGCGAACGACGCCGATCCTCACCGTTGACAGCGGTCAGACCATCACCTTTGACACCGTCTCCCAAGAGGGTCTAATGGAGGATCAAGGTCGGGACCCAATCGGTTACTTTGCGCAACACGGTGTTTCACGCCAACACGTGCTGGCAGACGCAGTCGAACTCGCCGCGTCGAACCTACGCCGGGGCACGCCACCCGCGGGACCGCACGTCGTCCTCGGGCCAGTGCGGGTACGCGGGGCCCAACCCGGCGACTGGCTGCGGGTGGACTTCCTGCAGTTCACCCCCCGTGTGCCCTACGGAGTGATCTCCAGCCGCCACGGTCGCGGCGCGCTGCCGGCGGATCTGCCACGTGAATCCGATGGCAGCACCCCGGCGGTCTTCAGCCGATTCTGTCCTCTCGACGGCTCATCGCGTCGCGCCGAGTTTCCCTACAGCAGAGGCAGTTTGCCGATCCAGGTCCGTCCGTTCATGGGGCTGTGCGGCGTCACGCCCCGCGGCGAGGAGCCACGGGGCACCATCGAACCTGGGCGGTTCGGCGGAAACATGGATCTGCGAGAAATCTACAGTGGCACTTCGCTGTATCTGCCCGTTCAATGCGAAGGGGCCGGGTTTTACCTCGGCGATCCCCACTTCGCTCAGGGCAACGGCGAGATCGCGCTCACCGCGCTCGAGGGGTCGTTGCGGGTGACCGTGCGGCTGTCACTGGCGAAACCGATACTCGCGAGTCAGCCCCTATGGCCCTTCGCCGAAACCGACACGCACTGGGTGATTCTCGGGATGGATGCCAACCTCGACGAAGCAATGCGCATCTGCGCCGAGAACTCAGTCGCGTTTCTGGCCGGTCACACCGGAATGACACCCAGCGAGGCCTACCTCTATCTCAGCGCGGCAGGTGACTTCTCAGTGACACAGGTCGTCGACGTCGTCAAAGGCATCCACTGTGCGATTCCGAAGGTCGACACCGCCTGAGGCCCCCGAAGTTGCCATGCGGTTTGGCCCCGGGAACAAATCCGAAACCCGCCCCGTTGACCTGTTCGATAACTTGAGTGGATTAGGCTCAACTCTGATTGACACGCTAGTGTCGGCGAGAGCAAGCTTGAGCGTGGTCCACTCAGACCCGCAACACGTCTAATCAGGAGGCAGTAACTATGGCTCGTGCGGTCGGAATCGACCTCGGGACCACCAACTCGGTCGTCGCAGTGCTCGAGGGCGGCGACCCCGTCGTCGTCGCGAACTCGGAGGGCTCACGCACCACCCCGTCGGTCGTCGCCTTCGCGCGCAACGGCGAGGTGCTCGTCGGTCAGCCCGCCAAGAACCAGGCCGTCACCAACGTCGACCGGACCATCCGTTCGGTGAAGCGTGAAATCGGCACCGACTGGTCCGTCGAGATCGACGGCAAGAACTACACCGCGCAGGAGATCAGTGCGCGCGTCTTGATGAAGCTCAAGCGCGACGCCGAGGCCTACCTGGGCGAGGACATCGCCGACGCGGTCATCACCGTGCCCGCGTACTTCAACGACGCCCAGCGTCAGTCCACCAAGGAAGCCGGCCAGATCGCCGGCCTCAACGTGCTGCGCATCGTCAACGAGCCCACCGCGGCGGCCCTGGCCTACGGCCTTGACAAGGGCGAGAAGGAACAGACCATCCTGGTGTTCGACCTGGGTGGCGGCACCTTCGACGTCTCACTGCTGGAGATCGGCGAGGGCGTCGTCGAGGTCAAGGCCACCTCGGGTGACAACCACCTCGGTGGCGACGACTGGGACGACCGGATCGTCACCTGGCTCGTCGACAAGTTCAAGGCCACGGCAGGCATCGACCTGACCAAGGACAAGATGGCGATGCAGCGGCTGCGTGAAGCGGCCGAGAAGGCCAAGATCGAACTCAGCTCGTCGCAGAGCACCTCGATCAACCTGCCCTACATCACCGTTGACGCCGACAAGAACCCGCTGTTCCTCGACGAGCAGCTGACCCGCGCGGAGTTCCAGAAGATCACTCAGGATCTGCTGGACCGCACCCGCAAGCCGTTCCAGTCGGTGATCAAGGACGCAGGCATCTCCGTTGGCGAGATCGACCACGTGGTGCTGGTGGGTGGTTCCACCCGCATGCCCGCGGTGTCCGAACTGGTCAAGGAGATGACCGGCGGCCAGGAGCCCAACAAGGGCGTCAACCCCGATGAGGTCGTCGCCGTCGGCGCAGCGCTGCAGGCCGGTGTCCTCAAGGGCGAGGTCAAGGACGTGCTGCTGCTCGACGTCACGCCGCTGTCGCTTGGCATCGAGACCAAGGGTGGCGTGATGACCAAGCTCATCGAACGCAACACCACCATCCCGACGAACCGGTCGGAGACCTTCACCACGGCCGACGACAACCAGCCGTCGGTGCAGATCCAGGTCTATCAGGGTGAGCGCGAGATCGCGGCGCACAACAAGCTGCTCGGCTCCTTCGAGCTGACCGGTCTTCCGCCGGCCCCGCGCGGCGTGCCGCAGGTCGAGGTCACCTTCGACATCGACGTCAACGGCATCGTGCACGTCACCGCCAAGGACAAGGGCACCGGCAAGGAGAACACGATCAAGATCCAGGAGGGCTCCGGCCTTTCCCAGGAGGAGATCGACCGGATGATCAAGGACGCCGAGGCGCACGCCGAGGAGGACCGCAAGCGTCGCGAGGAGGCCGACGTCCGCAACCAGGCGGAGTCGCTGGTCTACCAGACGGAGAAGTTCGTCGCCGAACAGCGCGAAGCCGAGGGCGGCTCGAAGGTCCCTGAGGAGACGCTGACCAAGGTCGACGCCGCCGTCGCCGAGGCCAAGCAGGCGCTCGAGGGCAACGACATCAGTGCGATCAAGTCCGCGATGGAGAAGCTGGGCGTCGAGTCCCAGGCGCTGGGCCAGGCCATCTACGAGGCCACCCAGGCCGAGCAGTCGGCGGACGCAGGCGCAGGAGCCGGGCAGGCCGACGACAACGTTGTGGATGCAGAGGTCGTCGACGACGAGCAGGAGAACAAGTGACACAGGAAGATTCGCACGAGCCGGTGACCTTCACCGACAAACGGCGCGTCGATCCGGTCACCGGTGAGGTACGTGAGACTTCCGGCGGGCCGGCCCCCAGCGGGCCGGCGCCGGAGGTCTCCGAGCCGGCCCCAGAGTCCGACGAAGCCGTCGAGCTGAAGGCCACGCTGCAACGCGTCAAGGCCGAGTACGACAACTACCGCAAGCGGTCCGTCCGCCAGGAACAGGCCGCGGCCGAACGGGCCAAGGCAGGCGTCGCCGCCCAACTGGTGCCCGTGCTCGACGATCTCGACAGGGCCCGCAACCACGGCGACCTCGAGTCGGGGCCGTTGAAGTCGGTGGCCGACAAGCTGAACACCGCGCTCGAAAACATCGGGTTGACGGCCTTCGGTGCCGAAGGTGACGCGTTCGATCCCTCCCTGCACGAAGCCGTGCAGCACGAGGGTGACGGGTCCAATCCGGTGATCGGCACGGTCATGCGCCAGGGCTACAAACTCGGCGATCACATCCTGCGGCACGCCATGGTCGGCGTGATCGACACCGTGCCGGAATCCGACACGGTCGACGAAACCGGCGGTAGTGACGGCGAGAACGTCCAGGCGAACGCAGAATCAAACGAATAGTCCATCGATGAGCACAGGTGAGGAGGTGACGCGACATGGCCCAACGCGAATGGGTCGAGAAGGACTTCTACAAGGAGCTCGGCGTCTCCTCTGACGCCACCGAAGCGGAGATCAAGAAGGCCTACCGCAAGCTGGCCTCGCAGCTGCACCCCGACCGGAATCCTGGCGACGCCGCATCGGAGAAGCGGTTCAAGGCCGTATCCGAAGCCAACAGCGTGCTGTCGGATCCGGCCAAGAAGAAGGAGTACGACGAAACCCGAAGGCTCTTCGCCAACGGTGGATTCGGGCGTCGCTTCAATTCGGGCGAAGGAAACTTCGGCGGCTTCGGTGGCGACGGCAGCGAGGTCAACCTCGGTGATCTGTTCGGAGCGGCCGGCCAGACCGGTGGCGCCAACATCGGTGACCTGTTCGGCGGACTGTTCGGACGCGGTGCTCAACAGCCGCGGCCCAGCCGTCCCCGTCGCGGCAACGATCTCGAGACCGAGACCGCGCTGTCCTTCCTCGAGGCCACCAAGGGCGTGGCGATGCCGTTGCGGCTCACCAGCCCGGCGCCGTGTACCAACTGCCATGGCAGCGGTGCGCGCCCGGGTACCAGCCCGAAGGTGTGCCCGAACTGCAACGGCTCCGGCGTAATCAGCCGCAATCAGGGCGCGTTCGGCTTCTCCGAACCGTGCACCGAATGCCGGGGCACGGGCTCGATCATCGAGGAGCCGTGCGAGGAGTGCGGCGGCAAGGGCGCGACGACCCGGACTCGCACCATCAACGTGCGGATCCCACCGGGCGTCGAGGACGGTCAGCGGATCAGGCTGGCCGGCCAGGGCGAGGCCGGTCTGCGGGGCGCCCCCTCGGGCGACCTGTACGTCACCGTGCACGTGCGCCCGGACAAGGTGTTCGGTCGTGACGGCGACGATCTCACCGTCACCGTTCCGGTCAGCTTCCACGAACTCGCCTTGGGCGCAACGCTTTCCGTTCCTACCCTGGAGGGCAAGGTCGGGGTGCGGGTACCCAAGGGCACGTCGGACGGACGCATCCTTCGGGTGCGTGGCCGCGGTGTGCCGAAGCGCGCGGGTGGTCACGGCGATCTGCTGGTCACCGTCAAGGTCGCGGTCCCGCCGAACCTCGAAGGTGAAGCGGCGGAGGCGCTGGAGGCTTACGCCAAGGCGGAACGGGCGAGCGGGTTCGATCCGAGAGCGAACTGGTCGGGGGCGTAAATGATTGGAAAGGACCCCAATTCTTCAGCCCGCACGTTCCTGATCTCGGTGGCCGCCGAGCTGGCCGGTATGCACGCGCAGACGCTGCGCACATACGACCGGCTCGGCCTGGTCAGCCCGGAACGCAGTTCGGGTGGCGGTCGCCGCTACTCCCAGCACGACGTCGATCTACTGCGCGAGGTGCAGCGGCTGTCCCAGGACGAGGGCGTGAATCTCGCTGGGATCAAGCGCATCATCGAATTGACCAATCAGGTCGACGCCCTGCAGTCGCGGCTGGTCGAGATGGCCGCCGAGTTGGAGCGGCTGCGGGCCAACCAGCGCCGCGACGTGGCGGTGGTGCCGAAGAGCACCGCGCTGGTGGTCTGGCAGCCCGGGGCGGGCCGGCGCAGGCGCGAAGCCGACTGACGGCTACTTCACCTTGATCGAGAAGCGGGCCGTCTCCGGCTTGCCCGCAATCGCGAAGCGGTAATTTCCCCGGCGCAGCGCATCGGTAGGCGCCGCCATCGGTTCGAAGCAGACGACGGCGTCACTGCTCGGCGCGAAGATCTGCGCCGCCGGATAGCCCTTCTCGAACGTGACTTCGAGGCGCTTGTCACCGCCGGTAAGCGTGAACGTCGATCCGGCGGCCACTTTGTCGAAGCCGTCGTCGTAGGTCGAAGTCCCAAGCGTCTCGGTGCGTCCCGCCCACTCGTCCTGCACACCCGTGGGGAGGCCCCAGTTGTCCACCGGAAGATGCCGCATGTCCGGCGTGGTGAGCTGCCACTTCTCGCGCGGCACGCCGGGGATCGTGAAATACGGGTGGTAGCCGAAGCACAACGGCACCGACGCCGCGGTGATCGGCATCACCGTCGTCTCGATGGTCAGTGTGCGGTCGGCGAGCGTGATGTCCTGCGTGAGCACGTGTGGGAACGGGAACGACGCCAGCAGGCGCGGCTTTCCGCCGTAGTCGAGGACTGCCGTCAACTTGTTCTCCGACCGGTGGGTGACCAGCCAGCCGGGATAGGCGCTCAAGACGCCGTGGATCGGCACGCCGTGCTCGTCGGTGCGTACCCCGCCGGTGCCCGCGGTCAGGGTGACGACTGCTCCGTTGATCCCATACTTGCTGGCGCTCAACCGATTTGCCCACGGATAGAGAATCGGGATGCCCATCGTCTTGCCCGACGTCACATAGGCGTCCAGGCCGCGGCGCTGGCCGAGGTACTCGTCGTCGCCGTCACGGAGCGACGTGCCGATCATGCCCGCCACGGGTACGAAGGTAGCGGTCAGCGGCGACGACGGGTCGGTGAGCGTGACGGCTTCGAACTCAGGCATCGTTGGATTCTCCCACGGTCAGTTGGCGAGTGGATCATGTTGTATGCGTTGGGCTTGCGCGCCCTTGGCGATCAACGCGGCCTTGGTTGCCTCGACCATGTGCGGGCCGCCGCAGACCAGGATCTGACGGTCGCCCCAGCTGCCGTACCGGGTCACCACGTCCGGTAACAGCCCTGTCTGGCGCACGTGCAGGCCGCGGGGCGGCTCGGCGTCGGGATAGTCGC
>Ga0137412_10002167_pt1 | contig 15474 bp, 15 predicted proteins | sample CZODoug2_1_16fun_FD_122160 | JGI IMG/M metagenome (GOLD analysis project Ga0137412, IMG submission 122160) | Vadose zone soil fungal communities from Angelo Coast Range Reserve, California, USA - CZODoug2_1_16fungal (Hybrid Assembly) | ecosystem: Environmental > Terrestrial > Soil > Vadose zone...
GCGGTTCTCTCGAGGGACGAATGCTTCCCGGTCCGGCTCCGGCCTAGGGCTCGCACTCGTCGCACAGCAGGCCGAGCTGCACGGTGGCACGGCGTCCTTGGGGGCGAGCCCCTTGCGCGGTGCGCGGCTGCTGTTGCGGCTGCCGGGAACACGATGATCAAGCTCGTCTTCTGCGTGCGGCGATTACCAACGCTCTCGGTTTCGGAATTTCATCGTTACTGGGTTGAAAACCATGCGGAACTGGTGCGTCAGCACGCTCCAGTGCTGCGGATTCGCCGCTACACCCAGAGCCACACCTTCTCGGACCCGCGCCTTTCTCCGGTGATCGAGGCACGCGGTGGACAGGTCGACCCGTTCGATGGTGTGGCAGAACTCTGGTGGGACAGCATCGAAGACTTGGTCGAGGCAGGCTCCTCGCCCGAAGGACGCATCGCTGGGCAGGCGCTTCGTCGCGACGAAGAGACCTTCATCGACCTTCCAAATTCTCCGCTGTTCTTTGCAAGAGAGCACCTGATCGTCTCGACATGACGATCGTTCGGCGCGCGGGCAGGTCTTGAAAGTCATCGAAAATTCGTGTCATTATATAGCGATATATCCGACACGACGGGGTTGGCGAAGGGACCGTACATGCCCACAACCGCTGAACCGGCGTTCTGGAACGTCGAAGCTCAGGCGATGCCAGTTTCGGTACGCCGGGAACTGCAGCTGAAGCGGTTGCAGGAGGCGGTCGACGTCGCGGCTGAAGCACCGTTCTACGGTCGACGCCTCGCCGCCACCGGCGTTCGGCCCAACGACATCGCGTCCCTGGACGATCTGCAACGAATTCCGGTCATCACCAAGGACGATCTACGCCGCAGCGAATCCGACAATCCCCCGCTCGGCGACTACCGCGTACGTCCGCTGTCGGACGCGGTGCGCATCGGCATGTCGTCGGGCACGACGGGCAAGCCCACCACGATGCTGTGGACGAAGCACGACCTCGACGTGGAATGCGAGCTGTCTGCGCGCAATCACTACCGCATGGGAATCCGGCCGGGGATGGTCCTCGTCGGCGCCCATCCCGGGTATCTCAACGGTGGCCAGTCGATGCAGCAGGCCTCCTACGACTACATGGGATGCCTGCTCGTCTCGATCGGCCCGCCCGAATCACTGGAGGCGGCCGAGCGCGCGCTGCGATCGATCGCGGGGCTGCCGGTCGATCGCTGGCAGCTGTTTCCCGCTGCGCTGCAGCGCCTTCGCGAGGCTGCCGAACGGATCGGGTTCGAGGGTCTGCCCGACGCCGAGACCGGGCGGGCGGAGAGTCAGTACGACAAGATCAGCGCCGGCCAGGAGTGCGTCGCATACCTGGGATCCACGTGCGGGATGTCTCCTGGTGCGCACCTCGCCGAGGACCATGCCATCGTCGAGGTGCTCAACCCCCACACCGGCGCTCCGGTACCCGAGGGGCGGCGCGGCCAACTCGTCGTCACGTCGCTCAACCGCGACAACCCGATGCTGCGCTACAACGTCGAGGACATCGTCCGCGTCGAATCGACGCCATGCCCATGCGGTGAGACGACGCGAAGGGGATTCTTCGAGGGGCGCACGAAGGACATCGTGTCGGTCGGCGATCGCGCGGTCCTCCCCATCGACGTGGCCAAGGCGCTTCCTGCAGGAACGGAGTACGTGATCCTTCGGCACGACTCCCCCACCGACGAACTTCACGTACGGATCGAAGGCCCCATCGACGGCATCGACCCCGACCGGATCGCGGCCACCGCAGGCGTTCCCGTCGTCATCGAATGGGTGCACGTCGGCGATCTGCCAAGGGCTGCCTACAAGGCGCAGCGGGTCATCAGCGCAACGTAACCGTTCCCGCGTCACCGTCCACCGAGATCGACTGACCTTCGGTGATGCGCGTCGTACCCGTCTTCACGTCGATGACGCACGGGATGCCCACCTCCCGCGCGGCGATGCACGCGTGCGACATCACACCGCCGATGTCCACGACGACGGCGTCGGCTTGAAGGAACAGCGGTGTCCATGCCGAGTCGGTACCGCGGGCCACCAGGATGTCGCCGTCGTCGATCTCCACGTCGGTGGGATCGGTCACGATGCGGGCTCGCCCGGTCACCGAACCCCGCGAACCACCCACGCCGACGAGCACCGACGTCTCGTCGTCGGCCGTCTCCGGCGGAATCAGCCCGAGACTCTTCCATCGGCTCTCGCTGACCTCGCATATGCCATCGGGCGTGGCGTCGACGATCTCGGGTAGCGGAAACTCGATGGCGAGGTTTCTGGTCGCGCGGCGACGGGCGATCCGGACGTCCAGGTCGTTGGGACCGCCCCCGCTGAGCGCTTGGGCCAGTTCGTCTTTGCGCAAGTAGAAGACGTCGTCGAGTTGGCCGATCCGTCCACGGCCGACCAGACGCCTCGCGGCTTCCATCACCACCCGTCTGATGGATGCGACGCCCATCGCCATGGGCACCTTGCCGTTCTCGCGCCACCGCAAGTGCTTCTCGGTGAAGGCGAGGTGGGCTCGAAGGAGGGGCCATCGCCAACCGGCGAGCTCGCGCACCCGGCTGCGAGCCGCTTCCTTCGCGTCGGCGCCCGAATGCGTCGTCGACCGGCCCGACGCTTCGACGAGTCGGTCGAGGGTTGCGGGGTCGTCCTCCCACGGTCGTGCGGCGAGTTCGAACTCGTTGTTGCCGCGGAAACCGTAGTCGCGCACGAAGACATCGCGAGCCAGCCGTCCGGAGGCGACGTCGGCCATCGCATCGATCGCGTCCCGCATGTGCACCCCGCCCAGCGGTGTGATCATCTCCGTGGCCAGTCGCGGGCCCTCGTCGTCGCCCGCCAGCCCGACCAACGACTGGTTCAGCTGCTTGAACAGTGCGGCGCCGATGACGCTCGCCACGGCATGGGGTACCCGTTGCCACATGTGGATGTCGTGGAATGCAGCGATTCGGTCGAGCAGATAGCCGTCGGTGACGTCACTCCAGTCACGGGCGCGGTCGGCGTCCAGTTGCGAACGTGCCGTTGTGATCTCCGCGGCGGCCCGCCGTGGATACGTACGCAACGCAGACAGGAACTTGCCACCGATGCGCAGCAGTCCGACGGGGTCGAGCTTCTGCCGTTCCGGTGGAGCATCCGGGTCGGGATGCACGCCAAGGTAGTCGGCGTAGACACCCGCCCTACTCCATCCTGGGAGGTTGTCGGCAAGGGCTGCCGCCGGTGTGACACCGAACATCACGTAGCCGAAGAAACACCCGTTCCACGTCCAGTCCTGGCTCGGGCTGGATACGCCGAGAACGGACACGAACGCCTCTTCGAGACCGCGCTCCTGAGGCAGTTCGACCAAGTCCTGGGTGAGCGGCGTGATCGGGAGCGGCCATTGGTCCAAAGCGTTGGCCCTGGTGAACATTTGAGGTTCGGGAGGCCACGTGCACAGTTCGTCGTCCATCTGGTTGGTGTGGTTGATGAGTGTCATGACGACTGACCCCTCGTAGCGTCGAATCGTGGCAATTCGAGGATCTGGTCGGCGATGGTGTTTCGTTGAATCTCCGCGGTGCCCGCGCCGATGGTCGCGCCGCGCGAATGCAGGTAGCCGGCCGCCCATCGCCCACCTTCGATGGCTCGCTCACCCGAGCGCAGCAGTGCATCGGGCCCAAGGAGGTCGACGGCCGTCTCGTAGAACGTCTGCTCGAGTTGACTCTGGAACAGCCGAGCCACCGATGCCGACGGACCCGGCGACCCGGTCGTCTCGATCGCCATCTCAAAAGCCAAGGCCGTCCGTGCAGCGTTGAACGCCAGGATGCGCACGGCGGATTCGCAGCGCGCCAACCGGTCTCGGGCGACGACGTCGCCGAGGACACCTCTGGCCCGCAGCAGCGTGATCAGGTGGTCCATCCGCCTGCGGTAGGAGCTGGCGTGACTCAGTGAGCGGGCGGCGCGTTCGAAGCCCAACGTGCTGCGTGCCAGCTGCCATCCGCCGTTCTCCGGACCCACGCGATTGGCCACCGGGACTCGGACGTCGTCGAGGAACACCTCGCAGAACCGCGACCCGCCGCTCATGTCGCGCAGCGGACGGACCGTCACGCCGTCACGTCGCAGGTCGATGAGCAGATAGCTGATGCCGTGCGCCCCCGAGCCCCTGTCCCCCGTGCGGACGAGCGCGAACATGAAGTCGGCCACGTCGGCGTACGTGCTCCACAGCTTGCTTCCGCGGACCACGTAGTCGTCACCGTCCAGACGGGCTGATGTGGTGAGCGACTGCAGATCTGATCCCGCGGATGGTTCGGAGAATCCCTGCGCCCACACCTCGTCGCCGCGCAACATCGGCGGCAGATATCTGCGGCGCTGTTCGGGTGTGCCGAAACGAAGCAGTGTCGGCCCGGCAATCGATGGACCATTGCCCGGATGTGCCGGGACCGAATGCTTGGCGAGTTCGTCGTGGTAGACGACCTGTTCGGCCAAACTCAGTTGCATGCCACCGTATTCGTGCGGCCACGCCGGGCCGGCGAATCCGTTGTCGTACAGGGTGGCGGCCCAGTCCCGCATCTGCGTGATCCGTTTGGCGTAGTCGAGGCCGCGCATCGTGGGAGGCGCATTCGACGACACGAATTCGCGGATCTGGCGGCGAAGCTCTTCCCGGCTCGCGAACCGGTCCGTGGTCGTCAACTTTCCAGGCGTTCCTGAAGCATCGCAAGCCTGCGCCTCAACGCGACCAGCTTGTCGCCGTCGCCGTTCGCCTCTTCCTTGGCGACCTCTTGCTCGGCCACGCCGATTTCGGCCACCAGGCGCTCGCGCACTTCGGCGCGCGTCAGCAGATCGAGGTCGGACCAATCGGAGGCGTTGGGATCGATCATGGGGCCTACCCTTCCGCCCGCCGCGTCGGGTTGCTGGACATTGGCCGAACGTCAGCGCGGAAAGTTGAACAGCTCACGGCTATTGGTCTCGACCATCTGCCGGACTTCGGCATCGGGGATGTCGGCGAAGACCTCGATGGCACGCTTGCGACTGTTGGGCCAGTTGGAGTCCGAGTGCGGGTAGTCCGCTTCCCACAGGATGCGCGAGAGGCCGATCTCGTAGCGGGAACCGAGGCCGTGCACGTCGTCGATGAAACATCCAAACATGTGCTCTGCGAAGAGTTCTGATGGCGGCGTGCGCTGATCGACGTTCTGGTAGAAGCGGTGCCGATTCCATACGTAGTCGGCCCGTTCGAGGATGTAGGGAACCCAGCCGATACCGCCCTCGGCCATCGCGATCTTCAATCGCGGATGGCGGTGAAACACCGGAGAGAACAACAGATCCGCCGTGGAGTACATGGAGTTGCAGCCGAACAACGTGATCGTGACGGCGAACGGCGCCTCGGGTGCGGTCTGTGGAGCCTGGCCGGACGAACCGAAGTGCAGGCACAGCGGCACGTCGGCTTCCTCGCACGCGGACAGGAAGGGGTCCCAGTGGGCGGTGTGGAAGGACGGGAGCCCAAGCCCGGCAGGATTCTCACTGAAGCTGACCGCCCGTGCTCCCTTCGCCACGGTGCGGCGAAGCTCGGCGACGCATGCGTCCACGTCCCACAGCGGCATGATGACTATCGGAATCAACCGGTCGGGTGCTGCCGCACACCATTCGTCGATCATGAAGTCGTTCCACGCCTGAACGCACAGCAGCGCAAGCGCCTTGTCGTCTGCTTGAAGGAACACCGTGCCCGCGAAGCGTGGGAAGGACGGAAAGCACAGTGCCGCTTGGACTCCGTCGATGTCCATGTCGATGACACGGGCGTGCGGTTCGTAGCAGCCAGGAATCATGTCGGTGTAGCGCAGCGGCTCGGTGCCGTAGTCCTTGGGATCCTTGCCCGCGACGGCATTCAGACCGATCTGCGGGAACAGCTTCCCCTCGTACTGCCATACGTTGGCGGGCGGATCATCGGGTCTCGACTGGATCGGCAGGTCGATGATCCTTGGGCCGGCATCGCGGTACTGAGCCGGCAGCCGGTCGAGCCATAGCGTCGGCGGTTCCACCAGATGGTCGTCGACCGATATCAGGTGCATGTCATCTGTCAGGGGCATTTCAGAACACACTCCAACTCGTGCTCGGCGAGGCACTCACCCGATCCCGGATTCTCGATCGCAATAATACGCTATATGATAGCTCGATTACAAGGAACGGATGGCCGATGACGACGTCCACGGGGACAGGTTTCGACACGACGGATACCGGTGCGGTCGCGGCAGTCGCCTTCGACATGGGTGGAGTTCTCACGCACACCTCGTTCGGAGGACTGGAAGCGTACGCCCACACGTTGGGCCTGCCCGAAGGCCTGCTCACCAGCTATTTTCGAGGCCACCCGAAGATGGTGCTGCTGGAGACCGCGAAGATCTCCTCGCGGGAGTTCTTCAAGTTCGTGTGCACCGACTCCGAGCAGCGGACCGGCACGCGCCTGGACATTCGGGAGTTGGCCTCCGCAGCTGCCAAGGGCGAACTGCTCAATCCGGCGATGCTCGAGCTGGTCGCCGAGGTGCATCGCGATTGCACCACGGCCCTGCTGACCAACAACGTCGCGGAGGCAGGGTGGCGGGCGACGTTTCCGTTCGACCTCTTCGACGTGGTGATCGACTCGTCGCAAGTCGGCGTGCGCAAACCCGATCTCCGGATCTACGAGGACTTGATCCGTCGTCTGGACGTGCCTGCCGAGACGATCGCATTCATCGATGACCTACCCGAAAACCTACCGCCCGCAGCTCGACTCGGCATTCGCACCGTGCTGTTCACCGGCGCCGACGAGTTGCGAAGCGCACTGACGAAGATGGGCGCGCTCGGGACGACGGCGCGCTGACACCGAGTCACTCCAGCAGATCGAGCACGCTGTTGACGTCGGGACCGGCCTGCAGCTCGCTGTCTCCGGCCGCTAAGTGCTTGCGCCACAAGTCTTGAGCATCCTGCGCAGCGCCTGCGGCAACCAACTCGACGAAGCGAATGTGTGCACGATGCGCGGCGTCGCTGGCCACCCGGTGGTCCGCCCGGCCGGCCTTGCCGCTCATGTACCGGTCGGCCTGAACTTGGATCATGCGGCTCGACACCGAGGTGAGGACCTCGAAGGTCTGCGATCCCGACAGCGCAACGATCAGGTGATGGAAGCGGCCGTAGGCATGTGAGAGTTCGACCGGCTGATGAAGCACGGCCTCTTCCTCGGCCAGCGCCTTGCGCAATTGAGCGACGATGTCGTCGCGGTCGTCGGCTTCGGCCAGCATTCCCGCTGCGGGTGCCTCCAGCAGGAGCCGCGCGTCGAACACGTCCTGGAGCGTGGCGCCCTGGGATTGCAGTACCAACCCGATGTAGCGCGCCACGTTGCTGACCGACGGTGTCTTGATCCGGGCGCCGCCCCCGGCGCCGCGCCTGACGACGAGCAGTCCCTCGGATTCCAGGATGCGCAAGGCTTCTCGGACGGTGGTGCGCGCAACTCCCGCGTGCTCCATCAACTGGTCCTCGGGAGGGAGCGGATCTCCCTCCTTGAGCTCACCGGAGATGATCTGGCTGCGCAGTTCTCCGGCCACGAGGTCGGCCATCTTTGGAAGATGAACTGTACGAAGTGCGTTGGCCACGACGAAATCCTACTGTGCTAGTGCGCCGCCGTCGACGGCCAACGCGTGTCCATTCACGAACGAGGCATTCTCGGAGCACAACCACAGGACTGCCTCCGCGACCTCCTCGGGCTCCACGAAGCGCTTCATCGGGCTGACGTCGGTCATCGCCTTCTCGATTGCCGGATTGCCCGCGACCCGTTCGATGTTCAGCTTCGTTCTGGCCGAACCGGGGCATACCGCATTCACCCGCACGCCCTTCTTGCCGAATTCGACTGCCGCAGCCTTGGTCAGCCCGATGACTCCGTGCTTGGACGCCACGTACGCCGACGCGAACGGCACGGCAACGAGCCCTGCGTAGGACGACGTGTTCACGATCGCTCCGCCACCGCTCTCGAGGATCGCGGGAATCTGGTGCTTCATCCCCAAATAGACCGCGTTGAGGTTGATTTGGACCGTCCGGAACCAGGTCTCGTCGTCTGAGTCGATGAGGCGCGCCGACTCACCAAGCACGCCGGCGTTGTTGTGCGCGTAGTGCAATCCGCCGTACGTGTCCACGGCGAATCGCACCAATGCCTTCACCGTTTCGGCATCGGTGACGTCGGCGGCGAAGAACTCGGCCTGGCCGCCGTCGGATCGGATCTTCTCGACAGTCGTTCGACCGCCGTCGACGTCGACGTCGGTGACGATCACCGCAGCACCGGCGCGGGCAAACGCCCGAGCGGTCACCGCCCCGATGCCTGCGCCCGAGCCCGTCACCAACGCCACCTTGCCGTCGAATGTCATCTACGCTTCTCCGTTCACGTCGCTTGTTTCGAGGAAGTTCGGCGCGCGCTTGTCGCGCAACGCCCGAAGGCCGTGCCTGAAGTCCGCTGATTTCAGAGCATCGTTCATGTCGGCGACCGACCTGCCGTAGGCGTCGGCGAAGCCGAGGGTGGAGTCGACGTGGATCTGTCGCTTCATCATCCGCAACGACTCCGCTGCACTGCCTGCCGCCAGCTTCTTGGCGTAGTCCACGGCTGCCGCGACGGTCGTTCCAGGCGCACACGCGTGCTGCACCCAGCCCAATTCTGCCGCCCGCGCACCACTTATCGGTGTTGGCGAGTACAGCAGCTGCGCCGCGTTGGCAGTCCCCACGATCCGGGGCAGCACCCATCCCAGCCCGTACTCGGCAGGCAGTCCCAGGCTCGCGAAGGAACTCGCGATTCTGGCGTCGCTGTCGGCGAAGCGGATGTCGGCATAACTCGCGACGAGGAAGCCCGCACCCGCGCAGCCGCCGGTGATCGCCGCGATCACCGGCACCGACACCGTCATCGGGTAGAAGTGGTTGCGCCGCATCTCCGGTGGGGTGTGGTCGGGAAACTCGGGCAACGATGTCGCGTCGACGTCGTAGGACCCTCCGCCTTCGCCGATCTCATCGAGCAGGTTGTGATCGGCGCCGACACAGAAGTCCTTGTCACCGCTGACGACGACGACGCGGACGCGTGGGTCGACATGGCAGTGATGCAACGCCCATCGGTACTCACGCGCGGTCTCACCCGCCCATGCATTTCGAATGTCGGGACGGCACAGCGTCAGTGTCGCAACGCCTGCGTCGACCTCCATGCGCATCCTGGTGAACTCCGACGGCCTCACGATGTGATGACCCTTCCGAGGTCCTCCAGGTCCGCGAGCTGATCGGAGAGGTCCTTCTTGCGGAGTTCCAGCACCACCTCGTCGATGCCGATCCGCTCGTATCGCCGTAGCCGCTCGGCGATCTCGGAGGTCGAACCGAACAGGCCGATGCTGTCGATGTAGTCCGTCGTGACCGCATTTCGCGCTGCCGCGACGTCGCCATTGCTGCGGTGGAGTCGGACGGCATCGACCATGGCGCCGAAGCCCATGCGGCGCGCCGCGGTGGCGTAGTAGTCGCCCATCGAGCTCAGATAGAACGTCGACCAACGGCGCTCCAATTCGTACAACGAGCGACGGTCGGCGCCAACGGCAACCGGAGCGACCGGTGCGAGCACCACGCTGCGCCCCGACCTCGCCATCTCTGCCTCCAAGGGTCCGGCGAACGCTTGATGATGGTCCGGCGAGTACGGCGTCGGCGTCCACCCGTCGCCGATCTCGGCAGTCAAGCGCTGGTTGGCCGGGCCGAGCGCGGCGAGGTAGATCGGGACCGGCGTCGCTTCGGTGCGACGTGCGAATGTCAGTGGCGTGCGGCCCGATCCGGCCAGCGGCGCACTGACCGTCTCGCCTTGATGCGACACGCTGTCACCGGCGAGTACCTGGCGGACGATCGCCACGGTGTCACGCGTGCGTGCCAGCGGGCGCCGGTACGGAACCCCGTGCCATCCCTCGACGACGGCAGGTCCCGACACCCCAAGCCCCAGTCGAAATCGCCCCTCGGTCAACGACCATAGGGACGCCGCCATGCCCGCGATCGCCGCAGGCGTGCGCGAGTAGATCGACGTCACGTGGCTGCCGAGGGTCAGCCGGCGGGTGTTCGCCGCACACCAGCCGAGCAGCGCCGACGAGTCGTAACCCCACGGCTCGCTGATCCACACGCCGTGAAGGCCCACCCGCTCAGCGGTGGTCACCAACTCGGAAAGGGATTTCCGGTCGGTGTACCGCAGCCGCAGTGAGAACTTCATCAACGGACTTCCCAGGTGCGGTCCACGCCCGAGTCGAAATCCGTCTTGGTCATCGGGTTGATCAGCTGCGTGTAGATCAGCGGGACGGAGCGAGATGCCTCCACCGACATCGACAGCGAATCCCACACCGCCTTCACGGTGCCCTGGACCGCAAGCGGTGGCTTGTCGGCCAGCCGCTTGGCAAGCACGTGCGCGCGATCCCAGAGCTGTTCGCGCCCAAGTACCTCCGTCACCAGGCCAATGGTCAGCGCTCTCTGGGCACTGATCCGCTCGTCGTTCCCGAACAGCGCAAGGCGCATGACGTCGCCGAACGGTATCCGTCGCAGTAGGGCTGCCGGTTCGAGTGCCGAGGCCATCCCGTAGGTGGTGTGGGGATCGAAGAACGTCGCATCGTCCGAACAGATCGCGACATCGCACTCGTTGAGCCAGTAGAACGCACCACCGGCGAACATGCCGTGGATCGCAAGGATCAACGGCTTCCATACGCGGTTCTGCTTGGCGCCCAGCCAGAATCCGGGATCGTCCTCGCTGAGCGGGTTGGGGTGGCGGAACCGTCCTTCTTTCCTGTCGACACCCGTGGAGAAGGCCCGATCGCCTGCGGCACGGAGCACCACGGCATGAATGGCGTCGTCGGCGCGGCAGATGCGCCAGATCTCACCGAACTCGTCGAGCATCTGCTGGTTGAAGCAATTCATCACCTCAGGCCTGTCGAGGGTGATCGTCGCGACGTGGTCGTCGTCCACGACGAACTGCACCGTCTCAAACGAATGGTCGCTGCTTCCGGTCATCGGCTCTCCCTCGGTAGCATCAGACCTCGTTCCGCCAGCATGGTTTTCAGGATCTCTTCGGTACCGCCGGCGATCCGATAGCCGAACGCACCCATGATCCACTTGGTCCAGCCGAAGGTTCCCCACCGTCCGGTGTCGACGACGAGATCCTGTTCGAGGATGGTCGCGGCCAGGTCGCCGAGCGCGCGCAAATTCGACGAGACGAGGAGCTTGTCGACGGCGCGCTCGACGCCGGTCAGTTCCGACTCGGGGATGGCCTGGACACGCTGCTGCTGGAACCGCGCGATGCGCAGTCGCGCATAGACCCTCGCCCATTCCTGGCGGACGATGGGGTCGCCGTCGCGCCCGGTGCGCCGGGCCAATTCGCGCAGCAGCCCAATGGCGCGGTCGGTGACCTCGTGGGTGCGGTCCCCCACCGCCTTGCGTTCTCCCGCGAGTGCTCGCGTCGCCACGCTCCAGCCGCCGCCGACCGCGCCCACCACGGCACCGTCGGGCACCTCGACCGAATCCAGGAAGACCTCCGTGAAGCTGGCACCGCCCGTCATCTGCCGCAGCGGACGCACGTCGATTCCCGGCGCCGACATGTCGACCACGAACATGGTCAAACCACTGTGCTTCGGCGCATGCGGATCGGTGCGCACCAAGGCCAGACCGATGTCGGCGAACTGCGCGTTCGAGGTCCAGACCTTCTGACCGGTGATCTGCCAGCCGCCCTCGACGGCGATGCCTCGCGTGCGCACGCCGGCGAGGTCGGATCCTGCCGCCGGTTCGGAGAACAGTTGGCAGGCCACCGTGTCGCCGCGGTAGATGGGCACCACGTACCGTTCGACCTGTTCGGCGGTGCCGTTGCCGAGAATCGCCGGTCCGACCGTGCCGATGCCGATGCGCAGTGGGCTCGTGTCGGGGACGTCGAAGGCGGACTCAATCCGGCGGTACAGGGATTCGTATTCCGGCGGAAGACCCCTTCCCCCATGTTCTTTCGGCCCGGCGATCCAGCCGAATCCGGCCTCCCAGCGGGTCCTCTGCCAGTTCCTGGCAGCGTCGGCCTCGGCACGTTCCTGGGCGTCGCTGGTCTCGTGGAACAGCGTCAGCCGCTCGTCACCGAGACCCCATGCCTCCGCCGACGGCGCACGCAGCGCCAAGTGGGACGCGAGGAAGTCGGTTGCCTCCGTGGCGAATCCACGCTGATCCTCACCGTCGGCCATGCTCAGCAGTTCGACGGTCGCCAAAGCATTCGTCACCATTGGACGTGCACGTTCTTCAAGCGCAGGTATTCCTCGAGACCGCGGCGTCCTCCTTCGACGCCGTATCCGCTTGCCTTCCAGCCGCCGAACGGCGCCCCTGGCGGAAGGGCAGCCATGCCGTTGACCGACACGTAGCCTGCCTGCAGTGCGTCGGCCACGCGGTGTGCGCGCCCGAGATCGGCCGTCCACACGTACCCGGCCAGGCCGAATCTGGTCCGGTTGGCGATGTCGACGGCCTGCGCTTCGTCGTCGAACGGGATCACGCTGAGCACCGGGCCGAACACCTCGTCCTGGGCCAGCGGGCTATCCGGGTCGACGTCCGCGAAAATCGTTGGCTCGACGAAGTTTCCGCTCTCGAGACCTGCTGCCGTCGCGCGTCCCCCGCCGTGTACGAGACGCCCGTCGCCGCGACTCCGTGCACCAGAGATCACATCAAGGATCCGGTCCAGGGAGCGTTGGTCGACGACCGGCCCCATCGTGGTGTCATCGGCGAACGGATCGCCGAGGCGGAACTTCGCCGCGGCGGCGACGACGCCTTCGAGGACGGTGTCGTAGATGGATCGGTCGACGAGCAGTCGAGTCGGGAGAAAGCAGCCCTGCCCGCTGTTCTGCGCGATGCCAAGGATCGCGGCCAGCTTGGCGGTGCGGTGGGCGTCGGTGTCCGGGAACACCAGCGATGCCGACTTGCCGCCAAGTTCCAGGACGGTCGGCACGTGGCGAGCGGCGGCCGCTTCCGCTACCGCGCGCCCTCCTGCCGACCCACCCGTGAACGAGATCATGGCGACCGCCGGGTCAGCGCACAGTCGCGCTCCGACGTCCGGACCACCGGCCACGACGTTGACCAGGCCCGGGGGCAGCCCGGCTGCGACGACCAGGGAAGCGAAGTGGAGGCTGGAGAACGGTGCGAGCTCGGAGGGCTTGAGCACCACGGCGTTTCCCGCGGCGAGCGCAGGGGCGAGCTTCAGCGCCAGCGCGATGACCGGGCCGTTCCACGGGATGATGGCAGCGACGACGCCGTGCGGCGCGTAACGCGTGTAGTCCAGTCCCCTGCCCGGCGAACCCACCGAAGGCACCGAGCCCTCGATCTTGTCCGCGTAGCCCGCGAAGTGGCGGAACCAGTCGGCCGCGGCGTGCACTCCTGCCTTCGAGGCGCGCAGCGGCATGCCCATCTCGAGCGACACCAACCCTGCCAGCGTGTCGGCGTGCGCCTCGACGGCGGAGGCTAGGGACAGCAGTGCGTCTCGGCGGCGACCCGAGTCCAGATTCTGCCAAACACGTTGTGCGCGCAGAGCCGACGCCACCGCGTCGTCGACGTCGTCTGGACCGGACAAACGCCAGGACCGCAGTTCCTGCCCGGCGGCGGGATCGCGGTGGACGTGTTCGGCGCCTCCACCCGCACGAAACTCGCCATCGATGAAGGCGGCGGCGGACGGCAGATCGCCCATCGCGGCGGCCCGTAGGTCGCCGCCGGTGACAGTCACGGTGCTCACAGTCCGAGTTCCTCCAGCATGCGTTCGCGGTGATGAGTCGGTGTGCCAAGCAACATCTCGGAACTCTTGGCCCGACGGAAGTAGAGATGGGCGGGATGCTCCCAGGTGAATCCGATCCCGCCGTGGATCTGGATGTTCTCGGCGGCGACGTGGCAGAACGCCTCGGAACAGTAGGCTTTCGCCAAACTGGCCAGCAGGGCCGATTCCGGTGAGTTCTCGTCGAGCGCCGCCCCGGCCGCGTACGCCGCCGACGTCGAGGACTCGACTTCGACCAGCATGTCGGCGCACTTGTGCTTGATGGCCTGAAACGATCCGATCGGGCGCCCGAACTGTTCCCGCACCTTGGCGTATTCGACGCTCATCTCCAGCAGCCGCCGTGCCCCGCCGACCTGCTCCGCCGCCAGCGCAGCCAGCCCCGCGTTGAGAGCGGCGCGAAGGTAGGCGTCTGCGTTGCCCTCTGCGCCGACCAACGTTGCACTGACTGAACGAAACGCCACGTCGGCCTGGCGTCTCGTCATGTCCAACGTCTCCAGCGGCGTGCTAGTGCATCCCTCGGCGCTGGCATCGACCGCGAACAAGCTCGGGCCATGGTCGGTGGTGGCGGCGATCAGCAGGAGGTCGGCCGCTGCCCCATCCACGACCGCGTGCCGTTCGCCGGTGATCGTCCATCCGGCCGCCGTCTGGACGCCACGGACCGCGGTGTCCAACGGATCCCACCGCCCGTCGCTGCGCGCGAAGACCAACGCCGCGATCGTGGTGCCATTGGCGATCCCTGGAAGCAGTTCCTCGCAACGGTCGTCGTCGTTCGATGCCACCAGCGCCGCGACGCTCAGCACCGCCGAGGACAGGAACGGTGCGCAGACCAACGCCCGTCCCATCTCCTCCATGACGATCTGGAGTTGGACGAAGCCGAGCTCGTTGCCACCGAATCGATCGGGCACTAGTAGCCCTTGGAGGCCGAGCTCGTCGGCCATCCGGCTCCACAGCGCCCGGTCGAATCCCTCGTCGGTCTCCATCGCCGAACGCACCGCCGATTCGTCGGAGTACTTCTCGAAGAAGTCGCGCGCGGTCGTACGCAGCACGCGCTGGTCGGAGTCGTCCACTGTCTTTGTCGTCATCATTGTTCCGAATCCGTTGGTGGCCAACGCAAGTCGAGGCGGTCGATCCCCATCGCCCCTCCGCCGTGCATCTGGATCTGATCGGCGCGGATCACCTCGTAGTGCGGTATGCGGCGGTGGAATTCGGTGATCGCGGTCCGAAGTTCTTCGCGGGCCAGATGCGACCCGGCGCAGCGGTGCGGGCCAGCGCCGAACGCCAGGTGGCGGTTCGCGCGGCGGTGGAAGTCGACTGCCAGCGGCGCGTCGAACTCATCGGGATCCATTGAGGCAAACGTCGTCGACGCCAAAAGCCGGTCGCCCGACTTCATCTGAACGCCAGCGAATTCGACGTCGTGCGTGACGGTGCGGCCCATGTTGATGAAGCTGAACACGCGCAGCAGTTCTTCGACGGCGCCTGCAACGACGTCTGGTTCGTCGAGGAGCTGTTGACGATGCGCCGGATGCTCGGCGAGGAAGCGAAATGCGAACGCCAGGGCGGCAGTGACGGTGTCGAGGCCCGCGACGAACAGGAGGAACGTGAAGTTCTGCACGGTGTCCCTGGTCACCGGAACTCCGTCGATGCTGGTGTCGAGCAGTCGTGACACCAGGTCATCCTGCGGATCGGCGGCCCGTTGCTCGATGAGGTCGCGCAGGTAG
>Ga0137412_10001522_pt2 | contig 15473 bp, 21 predicted proteins | sample CZODoug2_1_16fun_FD_122160 | JGI IMG/M metagenome (GOLD analysis project Ga0137412, IMG submission 122160) | Vadose zone soil fungal communities from Angelo Coast Range Reserve, California, USA - CZODoug2_1_16fungal (Hybrid Assembly) | ecosystem: Environmental > Terrestrial > Soil > Vadose zone...
CGCGTTCCGGGCGCCCCAGGGACAGGTCGATCACGAAGCGCTCGTCGGTGACCGCGCGGGTGACCAATTCGAAGGAGTCGCGCCCGCCGGGGCCACGGAAGGCCGTGTGAACGCCGATCTCGCGCCGCTGGGGAGGTCCGGCTATGCGTTCCCGCGGGAACGCTTTCTTCGTCGCCAGAGTGGACGCACACTGAGGGGCATCGTGCACCGGACACTCCTGACCACTGTCGTTGCCCTGGGCCTGGCGGCCACGTGTGTCTTCACCGCCGGCCCGTCATCGAGCGCGGCCCCGGTCGCCGCCGGGCCGACCGTGGAGTTCAGGCCGGGATCGCAGCCGCCGGCGGGGATGCGGTGGGTCGGGTACGGCCACGAGGCGATCGCGGTATCGGTGGGCTGGGGGACCAATGTGACGCGGTGTGGGAGGCCGCAGCGGGACACGGTGCTTATCGACCGCGGCACCGTCCCCGCCTGCTACGCCCCGCGCAGGGGTGGGGTGGAGAGTGTCGAGGTCACCCGCGGGCGGCGGCCGTTCGGTCATCTCCCCGCCGACCCGATCACCATCGACGGGGTGAGGGCGCAGCGGCGCGTGACCACCTGCCGAACGTTCGGGCCGAGCGGGGGAACGGGTTCCCCGGGAGAGGTCCTCTGCTCGGGCTCGGTGTACTTTCCCCGCGACCGGGTCGGGTTCAAGGTCGAGTCCACCGTCGGCCCCGTCGGCGTGGACGAGTTGTTGGCCCGAGTGCATCATCTGCCGGCCCTGGTCGGCGTGCCCGCCTCCCGGGAGCTGTTCGTACGGGAGCAGAAGCACAGCGGCGCGGCGTATCTGCGGGCGCTGCACGAGAACGGGTTGCGGGCGGAGGTGATCAGGTGCCGGGAGTGCGGCCTGGCCCGCGGCTACGTGCTGGGCACCAAGCCCGCGGCGGGGACCATGCGCCGGCCGGGCTCGCGGGTCATCGTGGTCATCAGCGCCCCGGCCCGATGAACGGTGTGGTGAGCGTCGATCAGTACGTCAGGCTCGGGTACCAGTCGGTGCCGCGGCCACCGGGCGTGGTGTCCAGCAGGGACCACAGGGGGTCCATCTCGATGGCGCCGCGGGAGTCCTGGCCGGGGTCGTTCATGTCCAGGCCGATCTCCTCGCCCCAGAAGTGGCGCAGTTCGCCGTCGCGTTTGGTGAAGACGTTGTAGCTGGCGTCGTCGGCGTCCTCGGCGTTGACGTAAGTGCGGGTGTAGTCCCCGGTCGGGTCGCTGTAGATGGGCAGGTCCGTCCAGCCCCGCGCCTGCTTGGCGGCGATCAACTTCTCGATCGGGGAGCGCGCGGTGAAGGCCAGGGCGACCCGCTGCTGGATGTCGGCGACCTTGGTGGCGAAGCCGCCCATCCATGAGGTGCACATCGGGCACGGCGTTTCGCGCTGTGGGCCGAACATGTAGCTGTAGATGACCAGGGTGTCGTGGGGGCCGAACATCTCGCTCAGCGTTGTGTACCTGCCGTCCTCGGCGACGAAGCCGAAGTCGAGTGGCACCAGGCCGCCTGGCGGCAGCTCGCGGCGCAACTGCGCGACGCGCTCCTTGGCCCGGCGCAGCTCGATCTCCTCGATCAGCAGCGCCTGGCGCGCGGTGCGGTACTCGGCCGACTCGTTGGGATGGCTGACCTTGCTGGTGGCGGCCAGGTCAGCCGCGGGGGTGAGAGTGCTCATGTGTCTGTCTCTACCTCTCGATCGTGGTCTCTACCCTCTACGACCGGAGCGGGAGGCAGAACTCATCGATCGGGCGCGGCCTTGTAGCGTCGGCGGGACATGAGCGCCACGTTGTTCGCCAAAGGGCTTGAGGCTGCTCACGGGGACCGGACGCTGTTCTCCGGGCTCGACCTGACGCTCGCCCCCGGCGACGTCGTCGGCGTGGTGGGGGCCAACGGGGCGGGCAAGTCGACGCTGTTCCGGATGCTCGCCGGGCTGATCCCGGCCGGGTCGGGACAGGTCGTTCTCTCCCCGGCCACCGCGGTGGTCGGCTACCTTCCCCAGGAGCTCGCCGCCGTTGCGGGGGAGAGCGTGCTCGACCTCATCGCGCGGCGCACCGGCACGGCGGCCGCTCAGGCGGCCTTCGACGCGGCGGCCGACGCGCTGGCGGACGGACGGCCGATCGGCGGGCTGTCCGCGGAGGACGCCTACACCCTCGCGCTGGACCGCTGGATGGGCCTCGGCGGGGCGGACCTCGAGGAGCGGGCCGAGGCAACGACCCACGAACTCGGCCTGGCGATCGACCTCGCCACGCCGATGACCGCGCTCTCCCGGGGGCAGGCCACCCGGGCCGGCCTGGCCGCGCTGCTGCTGTCCCGTTACGACGTGTTTCTGCTCGATGAGCCCACCAACGATCTCGACCTCGAGGGCCTCGACCGGTTGGAGCGGTTCCTTACCGGGTTGCGCGCCGGGGTCGCGGTGGTCAGCCATGACCGGGAGTTCCTCGCCCGCACGGTCACCAGGGTCGTCGAGCTCGACCTGGCCCAGCAGAGCGTGGCGGTCTACGGCGGTGGCTACGCGGCCTACCTGCACGAGCGCGAGGTGGCGGCACGGCGCAGTCGGGAGGATTACGAGGAGTACGCCGACCGCGTCGGCGACCTCACGGAACGGGCGAGGTCGCAGCGCGCGTGGATGGAGAAGGGCGTCAAGAACGCCCGGCGCAAGGCCACCGACAACGACAAGATCGGCCGCAAATTCCGGGCGGAGGCCACGGAGAAGCAGGCGTCCAAGGCCCGGCAGACCGACCGGCTGATCGAGCGCCTGGAGGTCGTCGAGGAGCCGCGCAAGGAGTGGAAGCTGCAGATGGAGATCGCCGTGGCGCCGCGCGCCGGGGCGATCGTCGCGACGGCCCGCGGGGCGCTCGTTCGCCGCGGCGGCTTCACGCTCGGCCCGGTGCACCTGCAGATCGACTGGGCGGACCGCGTCGCGATCACCGGCCCGAACGGGTCGGGCAAGTCGACGCTGCTCGCTGTTTTGCTGGGCAGCCTGGCACCTGACGAAGGGTCAGCCACCCTCGGGCCGGGCGTGGTGGTCGGCGAGATCGACCAGGCCCGGTCGGCGTTCGCCGACGGCACGTCCCTGCTGCGCGCCTTCGGCGAACAGGTGCCCGACCAGGCCGAGGCCGACGTCCGCACCCTACTGGCCAAATACGGGCTCAAATCCCAGCACGTGCTCCGGCCCGCCGACAGCCTGTCGCCGGGCGAGCGCACCCGCGCCGGCCTGGCCCTGCTGCAGGCGCGCGGGGTCAACCTGCTCGTCCTCGACGAGCCGACCAACCACCTCGACCTGCCCGCCATCGAACAGTTGGAGCAGGCCCTGGACTCCTACCCCGGCACCCTGCTGCTGGTCTCGCACGACCGGCGCCTGCTGGAGACCGTGCGGGTCAACCGGCGCATCGCCGTTGACGCCGGGCAGGTCCAGGAGCGACCGGTCTGAGTCACAGGGTCCGGCGAATGAGGACCTTCACCGACCGGAGTCGTCCGTTTCGAGGTCGTAGACATCGGCGGCCGGGGCGGCACGCAGCCGGTCGGACACGTCGGTCTTCAACGTGGTCAGCCGGGCTTCCTCGGTGTCGGTGCGGGTCTCCCGGCCGGCGAGGTCGAGGAATTCGTCGGGGACGAAGCCGTCGCGCAGCACGGCCGTCACCGCGACGTCGCGGTAGGTGAGCCGGAAGACGAAGTGCGCGAAGGCCGGGCCGCGTTCCGGGCGCCCCAGGGACAGGTCGATCACGAAGCGCTCGTCGGTGACCGCGCGGGTGACCAATTCGAAGGAGTCGCGCCCGCCGGGGCCACGGAAGGCCGTGCGAACGCCGATCTCGCGCCGCTGCGGAGGTCCATCGGGATCGAGCACGGGCAGCGCCCGCTGCATCGCCTTGAAGGCATGGGCGACGCCGGCCGCAGAACCGCCGCCGTTGTAGTTCAGCAGGTCCGCGAAGGTGAACCGCAGCAGCTGCGTGCCCTCCCGAACCTCCAGCGCCGCGTCAGTCATCTGCCCATCCAAGCGGCAATGCGTTCCCGCGTGAACGCATTCTGCGTCGCCGGCGTGGACGCGGCCCGGTCAGCTACGGAACCCTTGACCGAAGAACACGCTGCCCGCGGCGGTGAGGATCAGGGACAGCGCCCAGAACGATTTACGGCGCAGCAGCGCGCTCATTGCCGCGAGCGCGATCGCGATTTGAAAGAACGTCACGCCGAGCGCGGCATGGTGATGCTGCTCCAGATGCGCCTCGGCGGCCGCGTTGTGTTCCTCGACCTGCGCGGCGTCCGCGTCGGCGATCTTCTTGATGGCGACCTGTTGGCGTGCGTACTGCGCGGCGTCGCTCTGCCGCGCCGGGTCCTTGGTCGCCTCGAAGGAGTACTCGGCGAGGTTCTTCTTGATGCCCTTGTCCTCGTAGTAGCTGTACTGGTCGGAGGCTTTCGCCTGCGCCAGCACGGCCTCGTTCTTGTCCAGCATCGCGTCGTTGGCGTAGTTCCCGGCGACCAGCGAGGCCACGGCCGCCAGCACCGCGATCAGCGCGGTGGTGATGGCCAGGTACCGCGTCCACCCCTCGGCGGTGTGCCCGCCGTGGGCCAGGTGGTCGAGATGCTCCTTGGCCTCGAGCGGGTTCTCCATCTCCATGCAGGTCCGCTCCGACGAAAGAGAGTCCGTGGTCGGCCATCGCGGCCCGCCCACAAGCTAGTGACGGGGCGGTTAGATCCAGGGGCTCCGCGAGCAAGGACGCGCTGAAATGGCCAATCCCCGAACGTCTCGGTCAGTCCCCGGGGTTGGAGTACGAGCTGAACACGGGCGCCCCGGCGAGCATCGGGCCGATGGCGTCCATCAGGCCGGTCTCCACCCGCCAGGCGAGGTATTTCCCTTGCTGCTCCCGGGTCTCCCAGACCTCGATCAGGAAGATCTTGCTCGCGTCATCGAGATCTCGGTGGGTGCTGACGCTGATGCAGCCGTCATAGGCCCGGGTCTCCGGCAGCACCCCGATGAGCGCGTTCCAGAAGTTGTCCGATTCCTCGGGCTTGGTGGGGAAGAGCACGGTCACCGTGACTGACATGGGTTCGCCCTTCGGCGTCGCGGATGGGGTGGGGTACGCAAGCGAATCTAGACGGGCGCCGATCGGCTCCGTTCGCGGGTTCCACGAGCGTCAGCCGGCGGGTCGGTATGCCGCTAGCGCGGCGCGCCGCGGTCGCCCTCTGCGAGCACCGGCAGGGGTGGGGCGCCGCGGGGCCAGGTGATGCCGGCGTCGGGCTTGCGCAGGTCGTTGATGTCGAGCTGCACCCCGGCGATGGTCCGGTCGTAGATGTGTTGGTAGAGGTGCGCGTGCGGGCTGATCTTGCCGTGGGACCAGGCCGAGGTCTGCCAGAAGAACGTGCAGGCCCCGGCGGCGGCGCAGGCGTCGATGACCGAGATGCCCCCGTAGACGCCGGTGCGGTCTCCTCCGAGCACGCTCGCCGCGCCTCGGATGTACTCCAGCACGGTGTCCATCTGGGTGCCGGTGGCGTCGAAGTCGACGGCGAAATACACCGCCGCCCGGCCGAGTCCCAGCGCGGCGAGCTGCTCGTGGGCGGCGTGGGCGTCGTGTTTCCCGCCGGCTTCTCCGTGCAGTGCGCGTTCGGCGGTGGTCTCGAAGACGATGCCGACCCCCAGACCCGCGGTGTGCAGCGCCGCCAGTTCCACCGGCCCGATGTTCTTGGGGTTGCCGGCGTGGCTGACGTAGCGCATCACGAACGCATAGCCGTGCTTGACCAGTGCGGCCGGGACCTGCGCGGTGTAGCCGGCGGAGTAGTCGACACCCTGCATCACCGTCACAACGCTCCCTGGCTTGTCCCGGTCAGACAAGGGCCTTGAGGCGCGCCCGGATGTAGGCGTCGAGGTCGAAGATGGTGGCCGGGATGTCGGGCGGGAACCATGACGTGTCGCTGTTCCGGGTGTGCTTGCCCGCCAGCCCGAAGGCGTGGTGGTAGTAGTCGGCGATCTGGGATGAGGTGGTTTTCCGGCCCTGCGTCGACCAGCCGCCGTCGACGTAGCGCCCGACCTTGAAACCGGCCATCTTGAAGTCGTCGCTGACGTCGCTGCCCTCTCGCGGCGGCAGGGTGAAGCCGTGGATGTGGTTGCCGAACGCGGGCGGATGGCGGTACCAACACCCGAGGCCGTTGGCCCGGAAGAAGCGTTGCTGGTCCCACCAACCGACGCCGCGGATGTGCAGGTCGATACACATATCGAGGTCGTGCGTGCCCGCCGAGGCCGCGACCCCGGTATTGAACGCGGGCTGAATGATCTCGATCCCGTGGCCGAAGGTGCTCGTGGCGAGCTCGTTCAATCGGCTCAGGTGGCAAATGTGCCGCAACGACCCCTTCACTGTGCGGCCCGAGGTGTCCTTGTGCGTCCACTTGACGATGACGGTGGGGAGCGTCGCCACGAGATCGAGCACCGACCCATTCAGGGAAACCACATCAAGCGTTAGGCCGCCGGCCAGCTGCTCGGGGTAGTCGTTCAGCAGTGTCGGCTCGACGGCTTCGACGCCCCGGCGGGCCTCCGCTGCGCCCGGCATGCCGTGATCGGGGAACGGAATGGTCATCGCGTGCCTCCTCGACCCATCGTGCACCTGCCGGGTGCCACGCCGGGGCCGGAAGCCAACGCAAGGGTGGGGATCATCACCACAACCGTGAGCTCGTCATCTCAAATGCTCCTTGTAGGTACGTGGCGATCGTTGCCTCGGGCAGGCCCATCTGGCCCGCAGGGTCGCCCGATGGTGCCTGGTGTTGGTGGGCATCGCGATGGCGGAAGCGGGAGTAGGTGTGCGCGGTCCGGGCACGGTCGGGGTAGGACGAGTACGACGAGCGCAGGAGGTTGTGATGGCAGCGAAGTTCGAGGTGTACGCCGACAGCAAGGGCAAGTACCGGTTCCGGCTCAAGGCCGCCAACGGGGAGATCGTGGCGCAGGGCGAGGCGTATGAGTCCCACTCGGGCGCGAAGGAGGGCTGCGAGGCGGTGCGTCGCGCGGCGACCGAGGCCGCCGTCGTGGACGCGTGAGCTGACGTGGACGGGTTGGCGCAGTGTGCGATCGCGCAGTTGTGCCCGGCGGCGCCCGGGTGGCACGCCAGTTACCGGGACGCCAGCCACACCCTGCACCGCGCGGTGGCGATGTGGGCGTTGCTCGACGTCCCTAACGGTGAGCGGCGCATCGTGGGGATCGCGCCGGATGCGCAGGGGCAGTTGTCCTGTCACGCGGAGGAGGTGTCCGGGTTCGCGGGGTACGTGTATCTGTCGGTGGGCATGACCCAGCCGCCCGGTGTCTGAGCGAGCCGGCCGGTCAGTCGATGGCGAGTTGGACGCGAGCGACCTCGCACACCTCAACGATCAGCCGACGGTAGCGGTTGTGGTCCTCGTCGGTGTCATAGGCCCGATAGCTGTCCGCGTCGGACCAATCGTTGACGATCGCAAAGGTCCAGGCACCGTCGCGCAGCTGCGCATCGCGCCCCACCTGCATCGATATCTGCCCCGGCAGGTCGAGTGCGCCGATGCCGGCCAGGCCCTCGTCGAGCTGCGCGCTCGCGGACGGATCGTTCGGGTCCCGCAGCCGGCCCAGCACGACATTGCGGATCATGCGCTCCACCCCGTTTCGTCGCGACGTCAGAATCCTCGAGACACGCGTGCGACAGGTGAGCGCGGGCATCCCGACATCCGCGCCACCGCGTTCTCGTTGGGGCAGGGACAGTTTAAGGCGCCGCCGGCTGGGTGAACCGAGCTTGAGCTTGTCCGGCCCGCCACATCCACACCACGACCTGCGGCGGCCCTCGGGCCTCCGCAGGTTTTCCCCGGAGGGGTCGGCGCCCGAGTGGACAGGTCAACGCGAGCGCGCTGCCCGGGGCCCGAACCTCCGACCCCGAAACTGACGCCTCGTCATCTGCTCGGTTTGGCTACCGGGGACTGTGCGGCCCGGCGGACTGCATGAGTCGTGGCGCTCGGGGGGACACCGCGGGGACGTGACGGCGAGTCAGGGGGATAGTTCGATGAATCCCGCGGCGGCGAAGTCGCCGTCGAAGGCGAGTGCGGAGCGGATGCGTTTGTCACGCATGACCGCGAAGCTGGTGGCGTTCACCCAGGAGTATTCGCGTTCGTCGTGTTGACGCAGCCACCGCAGGGCGCGGCGGTCGATGTCCTCGCCGACGTGGAGCACCTGGACCCGGGGCGATTTCTCCAATGCGTCGAGGAAGTTCGTCGCGGCGCTGTGGCCGCTGCGCCGGCGCCTTTTAGGAGTCCTAGCCGCTGCCCGGCGTGGACGACGACCCGTCGCTGCCGGTTGTCGCCGGACCGGGAGTGCTGCCGGAGTTGGTGTTGGGATCGGGGGTGCTGCCGGAGTTGGTGTTGGAATCGGGGGTGCTGCCGGAGTTGGTGTTGGAATCGGGGGTGCTGCCGGAGTTGGTGTTGGTCGGGGCGGGGGAGGGCGCCGGACTGGACGGACTCGTCGTCGCCCCGCTGCCCGCGGTGTCGGGCTGGAGGTTGGGCCGCTGGATCTGTTGCGGGGCCCCGATGCCCGGCCGGTTCGAGGGGGTGCCCTGCGGGTCGACCATCGGGGACAGCTGCCCGGACATCGGGTTCTGGGTTGGTCCTGTAGCGGAGCTCGGCTGGTGGTTGAGCTTCCCCGGACCGATCGCGACCGGCAGCCAGGGACGGTCCGGCGAGGCGTCGCCCGGCCGGCCGATACGCCGCCAGCCTGAGTCCTCCCAGAACCAGACGATGCCGACGCGGCGATCGGCGCCCCACTGCGCCCAGTCCGCCAGGTCGATGATCGGGTGGTGCCAGACCGGCCGGAACCACCACGGATGACCGTCCCATTCCCCGTCGCACCACCAGTGGTCCGGCGAGGCCTCGACCGTGATGTGGACCGACCGGAGGACCACCACCGGGTCACCCGAGGAGGATCGCTCGCCGGAAGTACCGGGTGCGTCCACGGGGTCCGGCGCGAGCCGATCGAACACGTCCAGCACGGACTGCTGAAGTTGCGGGCTCAACCCCGGGCACTCGTGCAGGCTGCCGAGCAGCAGCAGGACTTCGTGCTGTTGGTCGGGGTTGAGCCCGTTCACGTCGGTGCCGTAGACGTCGTGCACCGCCGGGGGAACCAGCTGTGTCTGATCCAGCCGGTTGTAGAAGGTGTTCGCGCGGGTGAGCATCGGATCACGGTCGGGGACCCGCGGGCTCAGCTGCGCCATACCGCAGGCGACCAGCGGGGAGCCCTGGATGGGCTGCGACTCGCTGACCGGCGCCGTCGAGGGGCTGCTTCCGCCGCAGGCCGAAAGGCTCGTGAGCAGGCCGCCGGCCAGCAGGGCCGCAACGACGTTGCGTCTTCTCGCCGTGGACAAGAGCTTGGTCATGATCGGGTCCGTCCATTGTCCAGCAGCGGGGCGGTCACCCCACCTGGACTGGGCCTACCCGCTAAAAACGGGCTAAACGTCGGCGATAAGGGGTCATTCAGAGCCAGTGACGGGTTCTCGACGGTTCCGGCCGGCCAGACAAACCGGCAGGTCGGAGGCTGTCTTATGAGGCGAGCGAGGGAGGCCGGACACCACCGGTCAGGAATCGCGACCCAAAGCGACGCGCTAGTTCTGACGCACCGCCACTTCGCCGGCCGAGCTGATCGGGAGGTTGGACGGCGCAGGCCGGCCCGTGATCGCCCGCCGGGACGTGCGGATCGCGACCGGGTTGGGGCGTGGCGAGCGGGCGTCTACCGATGCCCGGACCCGGCCGCCGTTCACCCCCGCCTCCTCCCGGCGATCCGTATGTCGTTTCACCCGGGTCCCCGACTCCCGTGGCCGGGATCGGGGTAGGCCGTCACTGTCGAAAAGGAGATGGGAGATGGCTGTTCATCAGTGTCCGTTTTGCCCGTTGCGGTTCACGTTCCGCACCGAAATGCAGTGGCATGTCGACAACGAGCACCGCGAAGTGAAGGTGGAGGAGCGCACCGACGATGACGATACGGCGCTGCCTGATTCGACGGGCGGACCGAGCTGATCGGCGGGCAGTTCACTTTCGTGGCGGGCCGGCTTCGGTCGTGACCCCGGCGGTCAGGCCGCGTTGGCCAGGGCCGGCGTCGCCGGACGGCGCATCGGGGGAGCGACGGCCTCACCGGTGGGAAGGATCGCTCCGCCGTCCTCGAAGAGGATCAGGCCGTTGCACAGCAGTGCCCAGCCCTGTTCGGGGTGGGACACGCGGCGGTGCGCCGCGCTCTGCTCTGCGGTGCCGGCATTCGGGCATCGGGGTTCGTGGTTGCACATGTCCATCGCCTCATTGCGTGGGTTCTTCCGGGACGGAGCGAGTCCGCTGTTCACGCGGTGCGGAAGATCTCGGTTGGCCACTGCGTAACAGGTCGAGATCCGCCCGCCATCTCCAGGAGACGCCGATCGGGACCGAAAAACAGGAGTAAGTCCCTACCTCTTTCTCGGCTCGGTCCTACCCCACTCTTAAATCACTCGACGACTGGCTGAACGAACACAAGAGCGAGATCCCGCTCGGCTAGGGCCTAAGGGGCGGTTTCGGCACGGCCGTCGTAGGCGGAGCGGGCCGCGGCGATCTCCTGGCCGTGTTCCCCCGCCCACGCCACGAGCGCCTGGATCGTGTTGAGCAGTGTGGATCCAAGCGGGGTGAGCTCGTAGTCGACTCGGGGTGGGACGACGGCGAACACGGTTCGTCGCACCAGCCCCTCGCGTTCGAGTTGGCGGAGCGTGAGCGTGAGCATGCGTTGGCTGATCCCGTCGATCTCCCGCCGCAACTGGGTGAACCGGTGTACGCCGTCGGCCAGCACGTAGATGACGAGCAGCGACCACTTGTCGGCGATCCGGTCGAGGATGTTGCGCAGCTCGCAGGTGGGATCGGTATCAGCGGTGTGCCTCGGTGCGTTCGAAGTGCCGTCTTCCATAACCGGTCATGGTGACTGATCATGAGGTCACTTACAAGAGAGAACTGAGGGTCAGATATGAACCATGATCAGGGCCTTCGGCCGACGGTGGAAGCATCTGTGAACGCGTCAAAGAACTCTGCTCCGAGCGGTTCCAAGCCGCCCAAGAGCCGAACGTCGCCCAAGAATGGAGTGCCGGACCCGAGTGTGACCATGCGACGGACTCCGGTCGAGCGGCTCGATCTCTCATCGAAGAGGTTGGTCGTCATTGGTGGGACGGGTGGCCTTGGTCGCGCCATCGCCCAGCAGGCGTTGGCGCGAGGTGCCGAAGTCACCGTGGTCGGGCGAACGTTCCGCGACGAGAAGAGCCCCCGGCTGACCTTCGTCGCCGCCGACCTGTCATCGATGCGCGAGGCTGTCCGCCTGGGCCTCGAACTCCCGGCGGAGTCCTTCGACGTCGCGCTCTTCACGACAGGAATCATCGCCTCCAGGAAGGCGCGGGAAGAAACGAGCGAACATGTCGAACGGGATGTGGCGGTGAGCTACCTGAGTCGTCTCGCCATACTCCAGGGTCTCAGCCCCCGACTCGGGGCAGGCCGCCCGGACAGTGCCCCCAGGCCGCGCGTGTTCGTCATGGGATCCCCCGGTTACGGAATTCTCGGAGACCCTGACGACCTCAACTCTGAGAAGACCTACCAGCCCCTGGTGGCGCACGCCGCCACTGTTGCCGGGAACGAGATCCTCGTACTCGGCGCCAAGGACCGGTTCCCGGGTCCGGCCTTCTTCGGCTTGGGCCCCGGCCTAATCAGCACCGAAATCCGATCGAACTACCTGGGCGATGGCAGCGTCGCTCACAAACTGGTCGAGACCGCGGTCGGCGTCATGGCGCAATCCCCTGGAACCTACGCCAAGAAGATCGTGTCGATCCTGTTCGCCCCGGAACTCGAAGGAAGGACCGGGATCCTGTTCGGCAGCACAAACCGCCGGGGAATCCTGCGCGGGGGTGACCAACCGATCCTGCCGACGGAAGACCTCGACGACGCCTACATCGATCGCTTCCTGTCGGCCTCCGAAGCCCTCCTCCGACGCGCCCTCACCGGATGAACACGACCGCTACGACATTGCTCCGCGGCCGGCCTTGGATCTCTGCGGCGTCCGACAGTCTGACGGTCAATATTCGTCACTGTGCTCGGCGATCGACGTGAGCTGACGGGTAGTCACTGCTGGGTCGATGCATGTGGTCTGGCACGCGCAGCGCGGCCTACGGGGTGGGCCGTGCCGGACGGCGGCGTCTCGCTCCGGCACGGGGGTACGGTGATCCCGTTGTTCACGGTCGCTGTGGTTGGTGCTGCTGGCGATGGGCGCACCGCTCGCGGTTGACCGGAGGTGGCCCGACCCTTCAGGGAGGAACCGATGCAACGGCGCGAGATCAACCCGACGGACTGGCTGCAGGGGTTTCATATCAACCACGGCATCGAGGTGACGGGTGCTTCGCGGGTGCTGTACCTGTCCGGTCAGACGTCGAACGGCCCGGACGGGGCTCCGTTGCACCCCAAGGATCTGGTTGCTCAGTTCGGCACAGCCTGGTCGAACCTCAAGGACGCACTGTCGGCTGCGGACATGACGCCGGCGAACATCGTGCGGCTGAACATCTACACCACGGACGTGCCCGGGTTCATGGCGCAGGCCGGGGAGCTGGTTCCCATCTTTGCCGGTGACGGCTGCAAGCCGGTCTCCACGCTGCTGGGCGTCGCCGCGCTGTTCGAGCCGGAGATCATGGTCGAGTTGGAGGCGACTGCGGTCGCGTAGCGGCGGGCCGCCTGCCGGCGGGGCGTCCCACCCGGCTGCCCGCTCGGGGGTCGCCCTTCCTGCGATCAGGGCCACACGGTCGGCGAAATCCTCTCCTCCGCTGCGCTCCGCCGAGGCATGCCCGCGGTGCCCTGCCGGCCTGCCCGGACGTGGACACGTCCTTGCCCCGGGATTACCCGGTGTCCAGTCCAATAGAACGACGTGAGGAGGCGGCGGATGGCGACGAACCGGCGAGGGCACATCCGTGCAGCGTGCGCGCTGATTGTGGCGACAGGCCTTGTCGCGGCGACCTCGGGCACGACCCCGGCGCGCGCGGCCGGCGGGGCCGAGATCGTGGCCCACAACGGGGGAACCGCCTGGGGGCCGGAGTCGACGTTGGCCGCCTTCGGTCACGACATCGACGTGCACGCCTACGGGATCGAATTCGCCGTCCGATTCTCCCGGGACGGCGTCCCGGTCGTCATCCATGACGCGACGCTGGATCGCACGACGAACTGCAGCGGCTACGTTGCCGATGACACCTTCGATCAACTCGAGCAGTGCGACGCCGGCGCGAGGTTCGCCCGACGCTTCGCCGGCGCCCGGATCCCGAGCCTGGACCAGACCCTGTCCTTTATCGGTCGGCACTCGGCATCGATCAGGTTGTTCATCCATGTCAAACGCGATGACGCCGGCGAAATAGGACTGGTGATGCGCCGGTTGGACGCCTACGCGTTGGACAGCGACCGGACGACGCTCATCGGCAGCACCTTGGCGATCCTTTCGACGATGCGCGCAGCCGGTGCGAAGCGCCTGGGGTACGTCTTCAATGACGAGTTGGGTTGGTCCACCGATTTCCCGGTGTTGATCCCCTACGACGTCCCGGTGGGCCGGGCAGACGTGCGACGAGCCGAACAGCGTGGACAGCAGGTTCTCCCGGTCGAGGATCACCCCTTCGCGTTGACCGATCTGACGATGCTGGGCACCACCGGGGTGTTGGCCAACGATGTCGATGCAGCGATCCGCCTGACCGGCCCATCGGGGCTTCGGCCCTCGAACGGAGGCGGGGCCGGGGGCGGGGACAGTGACCGCAGCGGCGGCGGGGCCGGGGGCGGGGACAGTGACCGCAGGGGCAGCGGCGGCGGCGGCGGCTTCTGACGCCGGTCGCGGCAGCCGGGGCCGAGGGGCGTTGTCAGCTGTTCGCTGTCGGACCGGGACCGGATGCCGTGCCTGATCCCTTCGACCGTCGAACAGGTGATTCGGTTCCGCGAACGGTGGATGTATTTCCGGTTCTTTCGTCCGATGTCGCGACACCGACCGTTCCGGTAAGAAAGTCCGTTTCGTCGGGAACCGGAGCGGGGGTCGGAGGAGTCGAAGGGGCCATGACGACGCAGATGATCACCATCGCCACCGCCCGGCCAGTGACCCAGCGGTTGTTGCGACCGGCGGAGGTGGCCGCGTTGTTCCGCGTCGACGTGAAGACCGTGAACCGGTGGGCCAACACCGGCCGGTTGAGTTCGATCCGCACGCTGGGCGGGCACCACCGTTTCCACCCGGCCGACGTGCGCGCCGCCCTGGGCGCCCACGCCTGAACTGCCCGACTCACCGGACCACCCACCCGCTTACCGACACCCCCACCCGGTGGGGCGCTGCGCCCTGCCCGCCCCACGTTGATGGAGGCACACCGATGGAGAAGAGCACTGTCCCCGAGCAGCGGACCTGGCTGCGGTTCAGCAACGAGGAACCCGCCGATTCCGGCCCCTGGACCGCGGACGAGTGGGCCGCCGCCGCGGCCGCGACGGCCGAGGACGAGGCGGAGGTGGCGCTGTGGCTGCGCCGGATCGTCGTCGGCCTGGTGGTGTTCGTGTTCCTGATCATCACTGATGTCGCCGGGTTCGACCTCGGCCCCGCCGGCTCTCACCGCGCCGCCTGCTCCGCCGCCGGCGGCAGTGAGATCGACCTGCTGGTCGCGCATCACTGCGCCCCGCAGGAGTGACCCACTCGGTCGCCGGGTCCGCTGACAACGGCCGGCATGTCTGCGCAAGGGTGTTCGTGGTCAGGGTGAGTGGTCCGTAACGGCCGTGCAATTCCCTTGCCGGTGCACGGGAAACACGTGCGCTGTTCACTTGCCGGTAGGGGTGGATCGGCCCGCGTGGGGCTGCGACGGCGGGGGAGCCGACTTGTGCGTCGCGCGTGCGGGTCGGCGCGAATTGAATCTGACTGACTGTCACATCGCGCGTGCTGCCGCAACCTCGACCCATGGGGGCAATGATGAGCGTTCGGTCCCGCCCCACGACATCCCGGTCCGCCGGCCCGGCGACGGCGTGTTCGCTGGGCGCGGCCAGGGTGACGGTCACAGGCGCAGCCGTCGCCTTCGTGCTGGCCGGGATGGCTGTTCCGGCGGCGGCGCAGACCGCCGGCAATTGCACTGCCACCGCGGCCCTCGGCACCGTGACGTGTGTTTATGACAACCCCGAAGTCACCGATTACCTGCTTCGCATCCCGACCGGGGTCACCGACGTGCACATCGACGCCCGTGGTGCGGCGGGCGGCGCCGGCGGCACGGTCAACGCCCTGTTGCCGACTCCCTCGGGAGGGACCGGGGGCCTGGTCGCGGCGTCCTTCCCGGTCGCCGTCGGTGATCTGCTGCGCATTGGGGTGGGTGGGCGCGGCCGGGACGCGAACGGCATGAGGGCCGGCGCCGGCGGACGCAACGGGGGCGGCCGGGGCGGCGCCGGGGCACCGGCCGGTGGGGGTGGCGGTGGCGCGTCCAGTGTGCGCCTGCGG
>Ga0137412_10002168_pt1 | contig 15471 bp, 11 predicted proteins | sample CZODoug2_1_16fun_FD_122160 | JGI IMG/M metagenome (GOLD analysis project Ga0137412, IMG submission 122160) | Vadose zone soil fungal communities from Angelo Coast Range Reserve, California, USA - CZODoug2_1_16fungal (Hybrid Assembly) | ecosystem: Environmental > Terrestrial > Soil > Vadose zone...
GTGAGAGCCGGCCGCTCAGGATTTCCCGGATTGCCACCGACATGTCGCTGCTCATGTGCATCCAGCGCTGGCCGGCGCGCCCGTGCAGTTGTGAGAAAGATTCGCCCCTGAGGAGGAGCCAAAGGAGGTGAGGGAAGTCAACCCCACAGCGCCTGGAAAGTGTGTGCCAGCCCCAAACGCGCGGATTGATGTCGATAACCTTACATTGACCGTCCCGCGGGTCTTTCTTGAACTCGACTTCCACAAGGCCCGTGAAGCGCAAGGCTTTCAAGAGCCGCACGGAGGGCTCGATAACTTGTGGCTCATCCACTGTTTCGACGTAGGTGCTGAATTGCCCGAAATCCATCGGGTACTGCCGAGTGCGCCTTGCGACAATGGAAGCGAGAGGCACACCGTCTTTGCAAAGAGCGGCGTAGGAAAACTGCGATTCACCGCCCCCCGGCACCAATTCCTGGACGATTAGGTTTTCTGGGGCAATTAGCGTGCATGCCTCGTCATAACGCGCCAGCAACGAAGCCCGATCATCGATCCGCCAGGCTTTGGGGACGGCGAGACTGCCAGGTTCCATCCTGAGCGCGGGCTTAAGGATCAAGGGGAAAGAATGGTCGAGTGCTGCGAGTTCTTCTCGGGAGTTTGGAGCGGCGGCCCAGGGTTGATGAACCCCGAGGTCGTGCGCAAGACGGTGCAGCAGGCGCTTGTCGCAGGCCCAGCGCAGCTCTTCCCAAGGAGGCACGGTGAGCCGATAGTGACTCGCCAGCGCCTCATAGTTGCGCGAAACCAGAGTGACAGCGTAGTCGTCGGTGGGAAAGAGCACCCAGCCGCAAAGATAATGTTTGTCCGCCAGGTCCAAGAGGAAGTCAATTTGTCTCTGTTCGTCCTTGGGTGGCCAGGAAATGTTGCGGCAAACGTACCGGGAGGTTGTGGCCACAAGATGTCCGCCCTGCTTGATGACCCAAACAGGAATTCCACGACGACCGAGGCTGCGCACCACGCCGAGGCCCCGGTAGTCCGCACCCATGATCAACGCGCCGGCGGATCCGGCGTGGACGCTGGCGCTAAGATTCGAGGAATTCAACGTCTCTGGAAGCGCGGCCGTAGCTGACATAGATCCTTACGAGGCGGCGTGATTCGGCGCATTGCGAAGGATCTTGCGCGTCAGCTCACGGGCAGCGAACGCCGAGCCGGCGACGAAGCGCGAGAGCGGGCCAAAACTCCAAGCGGCGGGGGCGCCCAAGAAGTGCAGACCGGGAACGGAGGATTCGAATCCGACGTCAAGTTGTGGATAGCCGGCGATTTGACGGATCGATGAAAGCAGCTTCACGCCGAGGAACGGATAGCGGGAGATGTCCACACGGTAGCCAGTCGCAAGCAGAACGTGATCGACGTGCCGCTCACTGCCGTCTCCCAATTTAAGAATTACGCGGTCGCCTGAGGTTAGAGTGGAAATGACTGCCCGTCCCGTCGTTATTGGAAAGTGTTGGCATCGCGGTTTCAACCAGGCTGCACCCGCCGGCCGGATGGCGCGCACCGCAAGGCGGTTCTGCACCAAACGGGGTAGTCGCCGGAACAAATTTGGACGTGCCACGAGGTGGCTAATCCCGGCTTGGCCCACGTCAGGTGGCGCATACAGCATGCGTGCGATTGGCCGGCAGGTGTGCACCCAAGGACTCCGCCAGAGCCAACGGACAATCGAGGTTCGGACTAACACTTCAACCTCCGCTCCCATCTCGTTTAACAGTGCGGCCGATTCGAGTGCGCTCTGCCCTCCGCCAATCACGGCTACTCTCTTTCCAGAAAAACGGCTGAGATCGGTGTGCGCGGAGGCATGCGAGGCTAACGAGGACGGGAGAGACCTAAATTCCTGTGGATGCCAAGCGAAGGGCATGATTCCAGCGGCAATAACGACCCGCCGTGCCTTTAGATTTTCTCCGTCTCCGAGTGTGAGCTGGAACCCAGATCCATTCTTCTCCACACGGTCGATCTTCCTGGAATCCAAGTCGGGCGCGACTTGATTCTGAAACCAACGCCCATAGTCGGTGAAGCGGTGGAGCGGGAACGGCGCGGTGAGCGGGTTCCCTTTGGCCGCTGCATAGGCTTGCAATGACAGCGCACCGGTCGGATCGGAAAGGTGTGACCCCTCCAGAGGAGAGCGGAGAAGCATGCCCTTGGGCATGTGTTTCTCCCAGAAAGACATCGGTTCACCGAATACACGGACATCCAGACCATCGGCGGCTTTCAAGTGCGCCGCCGCCGAGAGTCCGTACGGACCAGCTCCTACAATTGCTACATCACACGCCGACATAGGCCTCCACTCCTATGGATTGTCCAAAATGCTCTCACAATAGTGAGTATCTTCATGCTGAACATCCTTGATGGAATTGGTGAAACGTTACGGGCTCATATTCATGGTTACCGTACCCGGCCTCCAGAACTGGGACAAGGCGGTACATACCGGAACGGTCCGAGGGGAATGTCCGCAAAACGGGAGCGGTAGAAACCTGCAGAAGTTAGGCGAAGGGAACCTGCCCGAGTCAGACTGAAATTCCTGAGATCAGAAATAATGGCTGGCGTGGGTTCTAGTTAGGCGAGGATGCGGATTTGGGTCCGCCAATCTCTACGGGGAGGTAAGTTGCTAAAGCCGAGGTGAAAAGCGCTGCGCCCTCGGAATTGAGATGGAGTTCGTCCGGCTGGTAGAACTTTTCTGAAAGCGTTGCTGGATCAATAGGCACCAGGGAATCGACCCCAACCTTCTGTGAAGCGATGGCCATTAGGCGGACCGCCTGTTCGGAAGAGGGAGTCGGTGGGACCAGGATGATCAGTCTTGCGCCGTGAGCTTCACAGAGTTGACGCAAACTCCGAATCCGGGCAGTCGTGATGGCTGCAAGTTCCGGACCTGGCGGAAGTGCCGGCTTGAGCTTTACCAGCGAGAAGAGCTCTTTGCAATGAGGAACCATGCGGCGGAGAACTTGCGTTCGAATGACGCCGCGCGTGTCCCAGAATACACTCGAGTGCGCAAGTAAGAGGTTACTCGTGGCGGTGCGATCCAGATTTAAATCGGAAGCGGCACCGAGGACGTCGCGGATGTCGAAAAACATCATCGGAGCATAGTCCTGCCGCACGCTATTTTGAAGAAAGCTATTCACGCCGACGCCCAGGACCACCACCTGGGGCCTTGCACCTTGACGAAAGAGGCGCTGCAGGCCGTACAGCCAGTCGTAGTAACCAGTGGCTTCAAGAAAGAGGGGATATATCCGCATCTTGCTGGAGGTCAATTCCTGCAGGCGGTCTACGTCTATTCCTTCCATGAGTAAGGAATTGCCCACCATCAGAACGGATGCTGGTTCGCCAGACCTTGAGGGGCGCACCTTGACGGCCTCAGCGTATTGCTGGGATACGCGAGCGTAGGTTTCTGAATTTCGTTTGAGAAGGTAATTGGCACAAATCTCGAAGAAAAGGACAAGAATAGCGCAGATTCCCAGCAGCACCCTGGCGTGGACCAGGGCCGGAGACTTAGAACTGGAAATAGACGAAGGCATTGAGACTGTTCCCCGAAAAGAGTGCAAGGATGATGAGTGTGAAAGCCGCGAGCGCGGTCCGAACGGCGAATGGAGCGTTTGCAAATGGGTATTCCTGGTTGCTGGATTCCATCAACAGATCCACAACGAACAAAGGTATAGAGAAAAGGCACAGCATGAAGAACGCCGAGGCGTATTCAGTGCGCCAAGCGAAGTTAGACAGGCCAGCCAGGAACTGCACCGCCGCAGAGAGTGAGGGGGCACGGAAGAATGCCAAGCTCAGGCAAAAGACATTGAATGTCAGGATTCGCTGCGCCCAAAGGGAGAAGACGCCAGTAAAATGTTGAGGCAGTGCTGCATCTTTTTGCTTCGCTTTGGCAGGGAAAAAGTAACGCTCCGCAGCCAAAACAGAGCCATGAATTGCCCCAAAGACCACAAACGTCCAGTTTGCCCCATGCCAGAGCCCCGCCAGGACCATGGTAATTAGAAGGTTTCGCGAAGTTTTCCATTCGCCGCCGACACTTCCTCCCAAAGGAATGTACAAGTAATCGCGGAGCCAGGTGCTCAAACTGATGTGCCAGCGCCGCCAAAACTCCTGAAGGCGATGTGACAAATAGGGCTGCCGGAAGTTGACTATGAAATGGAAGCCCAGCAATTGAGCGCTGCCGCGCGCAATATCGCTGTAACCGCTGAAGTCGCCATAGACTTGCCAGGCAAACGCGTAGGTTCCGATCAGCACAACCCAAAAATTCGAAGGGCCGAATTGGCCGCCAAAAGCCGCGTTTGCGAGCAGAGCACAATTGTCCGCGACTACGCATTTGCGCACGAGCCCGGAAAAAATAAGCATCAGGCCGTCGAAAAAACGATCCGCATCGAAGCTGCGGTCCTTTTGAACTTGAGGAAGAAGATGTCCCGGTCTTTGAATCGGTCCGGCAATCAAGTGCGGGAAGAGGCTGATGAAGAGACCATAGTCCAAGAAGGACTTAGCCGGTTCCAGCCTGCCTTTATAGACGTCCACGATGTAGGCAACTTCTTGAAAGGTGTAAAACGAAATGCCCGGTGGAAGAATCACGCGAATGAGGGGCAGAGGAATGTGGTGAATGCCCAGCGTCTCCAGCGCACTCGAAAAGGACCCTGTGAAGAAATCAAAATACTTGAAGACCCCGAGAATCCCAAAATTCAACACGAGCGAGAAGATAAACCACTTCTTGCGGTTCGAGTCCGTACGGCTGGGCGTGATTCTCTGGGCGATCAGAAAATCCATCGTGGTACTGCCGATCATGAGTGCAAGGAAGCGCCAGTCCCACCAGCCGTAGAAAAAGTAGCTTGCCAGAAGCAGGAAAATGTTCTGCGCGCGATGGCTCAGGCGCCAATACATCGCTACCACGGGGATCAGGAAGAGGAAATAGGCTGGAGAGTCAAAGAGCATAGGACCAAATCAATGTTCTCATTCCAGTCTCTCGCACTGGGTCGGACTGAGCATATTTAAAGGGGCATGACCGAGACAATCCATCGAATCAGGGCATTGGAGTTAGGGGAAACTCTGAATTTCGATGAGGGATATACCTGTGGACCGGACTAGTGCCGGATCGGGCTCTGGGAGATGCTGGACGGCAACAGATCGGCCATTCGTTACGACGAGCCTGTTATTGATTCGCACGTTGCGCGTTTCGGCAGTCCTAAAATTGCATTTGAGGAGATTGCAGAACTCTTATTTGGCGGAGGATTCCGAGCGCGGCCGTGAACTTGCAATTTCTCGCAAAGAGGTGAATCTGTTTACTGCTCGTTTTTACAGCGATTCGAGCCTTGCCAACTTGCCAGGCACTCATCTTCGTGTCCCTGGTACTCGGGATGTGCCAAAAAGGAGCCGCGCCGTCTCGTTAAGGCATGTACGTTCAGGCTTTTAAGGTCTTAACCGGATTGTGAGGGGGTTGCGTGTCAGCTAGCTTACTGCCCTGGGCCATTTCCTTGTTCTGCGGCGCTGCGGTTGAAAGACGACAGGAGCGTTCGAAGGAACCCCGGGCCAACACCGTGAGAGGGTCGTCCGAATCTTGGGACTCTTACGGCGGTAGCTTCTCTAGGGAGTCAATCATGAGTATGCGCCAACAACAGTGGCCATGGTTTGCGATCCTGGCCAGAACCGGCAGAGAAAATTCGACGACGCTGCTTCTGGAGAACTTGGGCTACCAGTGCTTCTTGCCCGTTAGCAAGTCCAGGAGGCAGTGGTCTGACCGCATTAAGGAGTTGGAGGTGCCGTTGTTCCCTGGTTACCTGTTTTGCAGGATGAATCCGCACAATCGCCTGCCCGTGCTCCAGACTCCCGGTGTTATCCAGATCGTGGGAGTCGGCAAGAGCCCGATTCCAGTAGAGGAAGAGGAAATCGCAGCCATCCAGTGGGCAGAGAAAAGCGGTCTATCGGTAATGCCGTGGCCGTACTTGAAAGTCGGCCACGTTGCGCGAATTGAGGACGGGCCTCTGTCCGGTTTGAGCGGAATCGTCGTAAAGATCAAGTCGGGATTGAAGCTCGTTCTATCCGTTACCCTTCTGCAACGATCCGTCGCCGTCGAAGTCGATCGCCACTGGTTGAGCGTCCATCCGAACGGAGGTTCAATGGCATTTAAGGATAGCACTGACTCCTCGACTCCGGTTGACCCGGCGCATCTATCTGGAGCGCAAAGCTTCCCGAACAAGCTAGTTGAGGCGGACTGATCGTGCCGGAAGAACTTATCATGCGAGAGAAGGAGGCGCCGGTGCTTCACAAAAATATAGCGCGTGCTAGTTTCCTGGTTTATCTGGCAATCATGGGAGCTGTCGCGGCACGGGCGCAGGAGGCAGCCCCCACAATTCCTCCCGTTCCACAAGTCATTGCCGCCGGCGGAGGCGGGGACGATGCTGGACACGGACAATCACCTGTGCTGCAGCACCGCAATAGCCGATATCAATTGCATTCATCGGATGTTCTGGAATTGAGTTTTCCTTTCACGCCGGAGTTCAATCAGGCTGTGACCATCCAGCCTGACGGATATATCACCCTCCGCGGCGTGGAAAGCATAAAGGTGGACGGAAAAACGATACCGGAGCTGGTTGATTTGCTGCGGAGCACTTACGCCAAGATCCTGCACGACCCAGTAATCAACGTGGAGCTGAAGGATTTTGAAAAACCATACTTCATTGTGGGCGGCGAGGTGGGGCACCCCGGAAAATTCGATTTGCGCGGAGACACCAGCGTCGCACAAGCGGTGGCCATTGCCGGCGGCTTGAGGGATTCCGCGAAACATTCACAGATCTTGTTGTTCCACCGCGTGCCGGACGGCTGGGTGCAAGTAAAAAAGGTAAACCTGAAGAAGATGCTCAAGGAGGCCAACTTGGAGGAGGATGCCCACCTGCAAGCGGGCGATTTCCTGTTCGTGCCAAAAAACACCTTTTCGAAGATCGAGCGATTTATTCCCACGTCGTCAGTCGGCATGTATACGAACCCAGTCCTACATTAGCCCGTTTTTCCGGAGAGTGAGGTTTAACGTCATGGTCGAGAGAAACTTGGACGCCACGGCAGCAGAGAGCACGCAATCCTTCAATTTGCGGGGCTTCCTGGAAATCGGTTTTCGGCAGCGCCGGGTGATCATCAACTCATTCCTGGGGATCTTTTCAGTCGCGGTGTTGTTGGCCTTCCTCCTGCCGAAAAAGTACGAAGCACAGATGAAAATTCTGGTGAGACACGAACGTGCAGAGTCGTTGGTGTCGCCAGAACGTGAGTCGCCGGTTCAGTGGCGCACCGAAGTGAGCGAGGAAGAACTGCAATCGGAAGCGGAATTGATCAAGTCGAGGGACCTACTTACAAAGGTAGTCGTCGCTTGCGATCTTCAAAATCTTGGCCTCAGTTCCTTCTGGAACAAAACGGGGGACAAAGACGACCAGAGGGTTTCGCGCGCGGTTCTTGCCTTGGAGAAGAACCTTACGGTGCAGCCCATCAAGCTTACGAATCTGATCAGCGTCTCTTACAAATCGAAAGATCCACAGCTTGCAGCCCGCGTGCTGAACTCTCTAGCCAGCCTCTACCTTGAAAAGCATCTGGCCATGCACCGTGCTCCGGGCGAATTTGATTTTTTTCATCAGCAAGCCGAGGAATACCGAAAAGCCCTGGCAAATGCGGAGGCCAAATTGACGGATTTCAGCCGCGAACAGGGAGTGGTTAATCCGGCGCTCGAGAAGGAAATCACCGTGCGCAAGCTCGCCGAATTCGAAGCGGAGGCGAAGGCGGCACAGGCCACCATCGCAGCAACACGGCAGACTATCCGCACGCTCGAGTCGCAGCTAGCCACTCTGCCCAGACGCGAGACCACCCAAGTGCGGACGTCGGACAATCCGCAACTCATGGAACGTATGAAATCCAAGTTGCTGGAATTGGAGTTGAAGCGCACCGAGCTCTTGACGAAATTCGAGCCGACTTACCGCCCGGTGCAGGAAGTCGAAGAGCAGATCGCTCAAACGCGCCAAGCTATCGCGACGGCTGAAAAAACGCCGCTGCGGGATGAGATTACAGATCGCGATCCGACCTATGAAGCATTGCGTTCCGAGCTTGCCAGGTCAAAGACGGAACTCGCTGCCACGGAGGCGCGCGCCGCGGCCATGTCGGCTCTGGTGCGTACGTACCGGACGGAGAGCCAGCAGTTGGACCACAAAGAGGTTCTCCACGAAGGCATACTGCGCGTCGCCAAGTCCAACGAGGAAAATTACATGCTGTACCTCCACAAGCAGGAGGAGGCGCGGATTTCGGACGCCCTTGACCAGCAGCGCTTTTCCAACGTGGTGGTTGCGGAACCCGCCACCGTGCCCCTTGCACCCCAAGGACGATGGTTGCTCGCGGTGCTTCTCGGCGGGCTCATCGCAAGCCTGGCGAGCGTGATGCTGGCCCTTGTGGTGGATCGCTGGGATCCGTCGTTTCGAACACCGGACGAGGTCGAGTCTTTCTTGGGAACTCCGGTAGTCGCAGCATTTCCGAAGAACGGACGGTAAAAGAAATGTTTCTAGATTACTACCGACTACGGGAGCAGCCTTTCGGCGTGACTCCGGACCCGCGCTTTCTTTACTTCTCTCCCGCGCATCGCGAGGCTCTGGCATCGCTCTTCTACGGGATCGATGCGGGTCGTGGATTTCTCGCTCTCATTGCAGAGCCGGGGATGGGTAAGACCACGCTGCTGTTCCAGCTTCTCAAGCGGCTGAAGGGTTCCGTCCGGAGCGCTTTCTTATTCCAAACACAGTGCGATTCCCACGAGCTTCTTCGCTATTTGTTGGATGCCTTGGGTCTCGATAGCCGCGGTCAAGATCTTGTACAGATGCACGCGCAACTGAACGAATTTCTCTATCGCGAGGCGCTGGCGGGCAGGCGCGTGGCAATCTTCATCGACGAGGCCCAGAACCTTTCAGACACAGTACTGGAAACGGTGCGTTTGCTTACAGACTTTGAGGCGGCAGACAGAAAACTGCTCCAGATCGTTCTTGCCGGTCAGCCGGAATTGGGGCAGCGGCTGATGCGTCCTGGCTTGGCTCAGTTGCGTCAGCGCATTTCCGTCGCGGTAGGCTTGGAGCGTTTGCCGGCTGCGGAAACATTTCGCTACGTCAATCACAGGCTTCAGGTGGCCGGATACGACGGCGCCGAGTTGTTTACGCCCGCAGCTCTCACATTCATCGCGGAGCGCAGTGAGGGCATACCGCGGAACATCAACAACATTTGCTTCAACGCCATGTCATTGGGTTGCGCGATGGGGTGCAAGAAAATCGAGGCCAAAGTAGTCGAGGAGGCTCTGCACGATTTATCCCTGGAATCTCTCGTCCAAAAGACAAAAATGGCGCCCGCTGTCACGCCATCGCCCAACGGCGTAGCCCGGACTTACTATTCTTGGATGAGAGCCCATCTCTTCGGACGGAAGGCCTATCTAAACGCAGTTCTGGCTGCTTTCTTGGCGTGTTTAGGAATCTATGTTGGGGCGCGCAGCGGCGCAAGCACGACGCGCTCCTCTTCCCAGGCGACCCATCTCAGTTCCTCAAGCACCGAGGGAACACCCAGCTCGGAGCCGCAGTCAGCGCGCACGATCGCCGCTGAATTTTCCGGCGTGCAACCCCAGGCGCCCGCCGAAACCGAACCCCATACTGACTCTGCCAGCTCCTTAACGTATGTTGTTCAGCCGAATGATACGTTGCGAGACTTATGCCTGTCGATTGTGGGGCGCTACGACGCCGTGGTCCTCGAGAGGATCCGGAAGCTCAATCCAGAGTTGAAGAATCCCAACCGCATAGAGGCCGGACAGGAAGTTCGCCTTCCTCTGTCACTCACGGATTGAGCCGAAATCCGCTCTTAATGGATAAGAATTTCGATATCCGAAATCGGAGCAACTGAACATTCATGAGCAGGAATTTTGAACTTCTTCAACAAACGAGCAGCGTGCAAGGGCTGTTCGAAACGGCTGACCATCCGGCGGGTCTGGTGGGCACGGCAGAATGCGAACCGCGTCCTACGTCGAGCAAGAAGCCTGAGCTGTTCGAAACGGCTGACCATCCGGCGGGCCTGGTGGGCACGGCAGAATGCGAACCGAGCCCCCGGCGGACGGAGAAGCCTGAGCAGAAAGCGGTGAAGAGCGAGGCTTCGTCAATTCATTTGCCTGACCTGATTCGAGAAAAGACCAGGAATTGGGGACAGCAAGTACAGAAGCAAACCAAAGAGCGACGGACCGATCTCGAAGCCATTTCCCGCGAGGAAGAAATCAGGCTGGTCCACCGCATCTTTCCGGCGGGAGGGCAGCGTTCGCCGCAGATCGTCCTGTTTTCCGCAGTGGAGAGTGATGCGGGGTGTGCTTCGATTTGTGTCCGCACGGCTATGATCCTGGCTGCTCGAGGCGATGGGTCCGTCTGCGTGGTTGACGCAAACCTCCGATCGCCCTGCTTGCATCACTATTTCAGCATAGACAACTCCAGAGGACTTGCCGAAGCTGTCCTTGAACCACTGCCGATACAGGACTTTGCGCAGAAGCATGCGGACGCAAATCTTTGGATCCTGCCGGGAGGTTCCGCCGCCGGACAGCTGAGTTTCCCAGGGGTTTACGACCGCTTGAGTTCAAGGATGACGGAACTGCGCGGCCAATTTAAGTATGTCGTCATCCACTCGTCTCCTCTCGATCTGGATAGTGCTTCGATTCTACTCAGCAGTTGGACGGACGGTGTAGTAATGGTGGTGGAAGCAGACACCACACGGCGCGAGACAGCGCGGCGGATGAAGCAAAACCTTGATGCCGCGAACGTGAGCGTCCTGGGAGTAGTGCTGAACAACCGCACCTTCTCCATACCCGAGGCCCTCTATCGCAGGCTTTAGAAGGCTATCCCCGTGAGAGCGCGGGAGACGCGCCGCCGCGAACGCGTTCGCCGTACGAGCCTCTTGCAATTCACCACTTAGAATTTTCGCCCCCCGGCCTTTGCGTCCGTTGCGGAAGTCGCGGAGCCATATCGAGGATTCCAGCAAAGCAATTGCATTTCCCTACTTTGCAAATTCATTGGAGACGAAATGGCACAACAACAAACATGGCAATTTCCGAGCAGCATATCTGTATTGGCAGAGGAGTCGGAGAATAATCTCTATTTCGCCTGCAAGCGGGGAATGGACGTCATCTTGGCGTGCCTGTTGCTCATCCTGCTATCTCCTTTGCTGCTCCTCATCGCTATCCTGATCAAGCTAGATTCACCAGGCCCGGTCATTTTCAGCCAGGAACGCGTCGGATCCGAGCGCCAGTGGCTGGGGATGACGTCCCTCTGGGTTATTCGGAACTTTCGCATGTTGAAGTTCCGGTCTATGCATCAGAACGCAGACCCCGCTGTGCACGAGGCCTACATTCGGGATTTCGTCGAAGGACGAGCACGCCCTTCTGAAGAGAGCGACGGAAAATTCAAGTTGACCAACGACCCTCGCGTAACGCGGGTCGGGCGCATTCTCCGGAAGTTCAGCCTGGATGAGCTGCTGCAATTGGTGAATGTCTTGAAAGGTGACATGAGCCTGGTCGGGCCCCGTCCTGTTCCGCCGTACGAAGTTGCTGGCTATCGAAGCGGCCACCACAAGCGACTGGCAGCGCTGCCGGGCATCACGGGTGTCTGGCAGGTGAAGGGGCGCTGCCGGGTCACATTCGAGGAAATGGTTCGCATGGATATTGAATACGTTCGCGACGCGTCCCTGTTGCTCGATCTCAAAATCCTGTTTCTTACGATCCCAGCAGTCCTATCAAGGAGAGGTGCCGAATGAACACCACAATCCTTTCACTTGGAGTGAAGGAAAATCCCCCGACCGCCAAACCCCTGGGGATCGCGGTCGTAGGCTGTGGCTACTGGGGAATGAACTACGTTCGAATCTTCAACGAGATGACGGATGCGCGCGTGGTTGCGGTTTGCGATCAAAGTTCCGACCGCCTGAAGGAAGTGGGGAGACGATTCCCAGGCCTGTACTTGACCACCGAGGTCAATGATGTGATATCCGAGCCGGGCGTGGACGCCGTCGTGGTTTGCACGGAAGCGACGACGCATTACAGCGTCACACGCGACCTATTGCTGGGTGGGAAGCATGTCCTCGTGGAAAAGCCGCTGACCACCACCTCGGCCGATGCCGAGAAGCTCATTGCCCTGGCAGAGTCCAACTCGGCGATTCTGATGGTGGGCCACACGTTTCTTTTCAATGCCGGCGTCCAGAAAGTCAAGGAGTACGTCCAGAAGGGCGATGGCCGCGTCTATTACTTATACGCCCGCAGAACCAACCTGGGCCCCATCCGCCGCGACGTGAATGCCGTCTGGGACCTGGCTCCGCACGACATCGCCATTTTCAATTACCTTCTCGACAGCTCGCCGGAGTGGGTCAGCGCGGTAAGCGGCAAAGTACTGGGGAACTGCCGGGACGACGTGGGATTCATTTCACTCGGTTATCCGGGAAATATTCTCGCTCACGTTCACGTCAGCTGGGCCGATCCTGACAAAGCGCGGGAGGTCGTGGTCGTCAAGAGCGACAGGCGCATCGTCTTCAATGACCTCAACGGGCTCGAGCAAGTGAGAGTGTTCGAGAAAGGTGTAAGTCTTGTGGAGCAAGAGCCGCTCAACTATGGCGAGTTTCGCTTCCAGATTCGTGATGGCGACATCATCAGCCCTCGCATCGAAGCCGTCGAGCCACTCAAACACCAATGCCGCCATTTCCTGGAAAGCGTCCGCACCGGGAAGCGCCCGGTTAGCAGCGGAGTCGAGGGGCGGGATGTTGTGCGAGTTCTCGAAGCCGTAAATCGATCCATTGAATGCAAAGGACTACAAGTGGAGGTAGAAAGCAAAGGTGATCATGTCCACGCAAATGTCAATGCCAACAAAACAGCCGCCGCAAATTCCCTTCGTTGATCTTACCGCGCAGTACCGCACGATCGCTGCGGAGATCAATGAAACGACCTCCAGAGTAATCCAGGAAGCAGACTTCATCCTGGGACGGGAGGTGGGCCTCTTCGAGGAGGAATTTGCGGCCTTCTGCGAAGCTCGATACGCCGTCGGCGTCGATTCCGGCACTTCGGCATTAGAGCTGGCTCTCCGAGCGTATGACATCGGACCGGGCGACCAGGTGATTACCGCCGCCAACAGCTTTATCGCCTCGGCTTTGGCCATTTCCCATGCCGGTGCGACGCCGGTCCTGGTGGATGTGGATCCATTTACGCATACGATTGACGTGACGGGGATCGAGAGGGCCATCACCTCGCGGACCAAGGCCATTCTTCCCGTGCATCTCTACGGTCACCCGGCCCACATGGATCCCATTCGGCAACTCGCCGAGAAACGTGGGTTGATCGTGATCGAAGACGCATGCCAAGCGCACGGTGCCCGCTACAAAGGAAGGCGGGCGGGCTCTTTAGGTCATGCGGCAGCCTTTAGCTTTTATCCGGGAAAAAATCTGGGGGCCTACGGCGACGGCGGCATGGTGGTGACCAATGACGCCGACATTGCAAAACGCCTAGAGATGCTGCGCAATTACGGGCAGAAAGAGAAATATCACCACTTGTCCCAGGGCTTCAACCGCCGGCTCGACACCCTTCAGGCGGCCGTGCTGCGAGTGAAGTTGAAGTACCTGGAAAAGTGGAATGCAGCACGCCGCTGGCAAGCCGAACTCTACCATCGTCTGCTGGCGGGAACCGAACTTGTGCTTCCGAGTGAGGCTGTCGGCGCCCAATCGGTCTGGCATCTCTACGTCATTCGCACCGAGCATCGCGACCAGCTAAAAGAATATCTTGCGAGCCGAGGCATTGCGGCAGGCATTCATTATCCGGTCCCCATTCATTTGCAGCCGGCTTACAAGAATCTGGGGTACAAGCGGGGGGATTTTCCAGTCACCGAGCAGTACGCCCAGCGAATCCTTTCTTTGCCGATGTACGCGGAGCTGACGCCTGAATTGATCGACTGCGTTGCTAAAAGCATCCTATCTTTCCTCTTCGCAAACCAGAATGGTCCTGCGTTGTACGAGCAGCTTGTCAGGCACGCTACCCCGTCGTCCCTATGAATTCAGCGGGAATTCAATCACCCAGACCAACCAGCCAGCTGTCGTTGGCGGCTGGAAGCGATCTGGCCGCGAGAGCGGGCGGCTCGGCCTTACTGGAGGGTAAGGCTGAGCCGCTAGATACTTACTCGCGTTTCCGCACGGTCGTTGGAAACTCTCTCCTGATTGCCGTCCTCAGCCCTTTCATCGCATTGACAGCCGGCTATGTGCCGAGAATTCTTCTGGCGGTCGTCATTCTGGACATACCCTTTCAATTCGGCACTCACCTTTTTTATCGGGAAGTGGACGCCGCGCGTGGTGCTCTAGGGGGATTGAGCATCTCGGTCACAACCATAGCTCTGGCCGGTTTGTATGTATCGTGGTTCATCCGTTCACAGGCCACCCGAAACCCCCAAGAGCGCCCCTCAGTTAACATCAATCTGCCACTTCTGCTGTATCTCGCAATCACAGCCATTTCCGTATTCGTCGCTCAGGATGTCAGCCTCTCCCTGTTCGAGGTGTTCCTCCTTCTTGAAGCGTGCCTGGTGTATTTTTATGTGGCCAGCAATGTTCGAACCCGCCAAGACGTCTTGTTTGTTGTTTCGTTGCTCCTAATCGCTTGCCTTCTGGAAAGCTTGGCCATGATTGTTCTTAAGTTTACTGGCATGCCGTCAACCATCTGGGGTGTTCCAACCCACGTTCACATCGATACCGATGCGAAAGAGGGGTTCATGCGAATTGGCGGAACGGTGGGGTCATCCAATTTCGCGGCCGCCTACCTCAGCATTTCGCTTGCATCCGCGACCAGCCTGCTATTCACGAAACTTGGACGCGCGCACAAGTGGTTGGCAATGGCGGTTCTCGGGCTGGGAGGAGTGGCGCTGATTTTCACATTTTCGCGAGGGGGATGGATGGCCTTGGCGCTGTCGCTCACCTTGATTTGTTTGCTCGGATGGCGCCGGCTGGGATTCTCTCTGAAAACGCCGATGGCAATCCTCTTGATACTGGGGATGCTGTATTTGCCGTTTCATGGCGTTATTTCCGCTCGGCTCCTCGGGGATGACAAAGGGTCAGCGGAGTCCCGCATTCCTTTGATGAAGCTCGCATTTCGTATCATCGAAGATAACCCCATACTCGGAGTAGGTGCCAATAATTTCACGGTAGTAATGGACCGCTACTTAACCCCCGAGTTTCGAACCGGCTTTCTCTTTGCCGTTCATAACAAATATCTGTTGGTCTTATCCGAGACGGGGATCGTCGGGCTGTTGGCCTTTCTTGCATTCTTGCTGGATGCTTTGCGCAAGGGGTGGCAATGCTGGTCGCGCCAGGACCGCCTGCTCTCGCCACTTGCGCTTGGATTCGCGGCGGGCATAGCCGGTCATATGGTGCACATGAGCGTGGACGTTTTCCGTGGCCGTCCGACACAAC
>Ga0137412_10002169_pt1 | contig 15470 bp, 11 predicted proteins | sample CZODoug2_1_16fun_FD_122160 | JGI IMG/M metagenome (GOLD analysis project Ga0137412, IMG submission 122160) | Vadose zone soil fungal communities from Angelo Coast Range Reserve, California, USA - CZODoug2_1_16fungal (Hybrid Assembly) | ecosystem: Environmental > Terrestrial > Soil > Vadose zone...
TCTTCGGCGGCCTGCCGCTCTTCCACGCGTTCGGGCAGACGTGCACGCTCAACGTCGCCGTCGCGGTCGGCGCATCGCTGACGCTGCTGCCGCGGTTCGACCCGGCCCAGGCCCTGCGGTTGCTGGCCGACCACCACGTGACGGTGTTCGCCGGCGTCCCGACGATGTACAGCGCGCTGCTGCACGTGCCCGACCGCGAGAGGCACGACGTGTCGGCGCTGCGGGTGTGCGTCTCCGGCGGCGCCGCGATGCCGGTAGAGGTGTTGCGGCAGTTCGAGGACACCTTCGGTGCCACGGTGCTCGAGGGGTATGGCCTGTCCGAGACCTCGCCGGTGGCGTCGTTCAACCGCCCCGATCGTGGACGCAAGCCCGGCTCGATCGGCACGCCCGTTGCCGGGGTCGAGATGCGTGTCGTCGACAACGACGGCGGGCCGGTACCGGACGGTGAGGTCGGCGAGATCGCGATCCGCGGCCACAACATCATGAAGGGCTATCTGAACAAGCCCGAGGCGACGGCCGAGGTGCTGTCGGCCGACGGCTGGTTCCGCACCGGCGACCTGGGCCGGGTCGACGAGGAAGGCTTCTACTACATCGTCGACCGCAAGAAGGATCTGATCATCCGCGGTGGCTACAACGTCTACCCCCGCGAGATCGAGGAGGTTCTCTACGAGCACCCCGCCGTCGCCGAGGCCGCCGTGATCGGAATTCCGCACGCCGAGCTGGGCGAGGAGATTGGTGCCGCGGTGGCGCTCAAGCCGGGCGCAACGGCCACTCCGGACGAGTTGCGCGCGTTCGTCAAGGCCCAGGTGGCGGCCTACAAGTACCCGCGGCGGGTGTGGTTCGTCGAGGCCTTGCCCAAAGGCCCGACGGGGAAGATTCTCAAGCGAGAGATCACCGTCCCGGACGAGGAGGTGTCGTCGTGACCGAATCGACCACCCCCTCGATCAGTCCTGAGCAGGCCGCCGAGCTGGCCGACCAGGCCGCGCCGCTGGACGCGCTGCTCATCGACGCCGCGCTCGGCCCGGTGCGCCGCTTCCGCCCCGATGCATCTACAGCCAAGCTGGCGGCCGCGTTGGTGCGCCAGCCGGGTACGACGGCCCGCCGGCTGCGGTCGCTGGCCGCCGAGGCCGGGCGCATCGCGGTTGGCACGTCGACCCTCGCCCCGTCCAAGCGGGATCGCCGGTTCAACGATGAGGCCTGGACGTCCAATCCCGTACTGCGGCGTATGGTCCAGCTGTACCTGGCCGGGGGCCAGACCGCCGAGCAACTGGTCGGCGACGCCGGGCTGGACTGGCGCGACGAGCAGCGGATGCGGTTCCTGACCGAGAACCTGCTCGAGGCACTGGCGCCCAGCAACATCCCTTTGGTGAACCCGGCCTCGGCCAAGGCGGCCATCGACAGTGCGGGGGAGAACCTGGCTCGCGGCGGGGTGCAGCTGGTACGGGACCTGCGGTCGTCGCCGCGGATCCCCGAGATGGTCGACCGGTCGGCGTTCGCGGTCGGGGGCAACATCGCCGTCACGCCCGGTGCGGTCGTGCTGCGCACCGAGGTGTTCGAGCTGATCCAGTACACGCCGCAGACCGAGCAGGTGCGCGAGGTGCCGTTGCTGGTCGTACCGCCGACGATCAACAAGTACTACGCCCTGGATCTCGCGGCCGACCGCAGCCTGGTCGAATTCCTCGTCCGCCAAGGTCAGCAGGTGTTCGTCATGTCCTGGCGCAACCCGGACGGCCGGCACGTCAAGTGGAACCTCGACACGTACGTGCAGGCAATCCTGGACGCGCTGGACGCCGTCGAGCGGGTGAGCGGCACCGACCGCACCGTGCTGGCCGGCATCTGCTCGGGCGGCATCCTGGCGAGCATCACCGCCGCCTACCTCGCGGCCACCGGCCACCCGGAGCGGCTGGCCGCGTTCGCGCTGGCCGTCACCGTGATCGACAACGCGAATGCCGGGATGGCGTCCGCGCTGGGCAATCGGCGTATGGCGGCCGCCGCCAAGGCCGTGTCGCGTCGCCGGGGCTATCTGGACGGGCGCGCGCTGGCCGAGGTGTTCGCCTGGCTGCGTCCCGGCGATCTCATCTGGAACTACTGGGTGAACAACTACCTGCTCGGCAAGAAGCCGCCGGCCTTCGACATCTTGTTCTGGAACGCCGATACGACCCGGATGCCGGCCGGCCTGCACGCCGACTTCGTCGACCTGGCCATGGACAACCAGCTGGCCAAGGGCGGCGCGCTCACCGTGCTCGGCGTGCCGATCGACCTGTCCCGGATCGAGACGGACGCGTACGTCGTGGCCGGGATCTCCGACCACATCACCCCGTGGCAGAACTGCTACCGCACCACGCAGTTGCTCGGCGGCTCGTCGCGATTCGTGCTGTCGACGAGCGGGCACATCGCGGCGCTGGTCAACCCGCCGGGCAACCCGAAGGCCAGTTTCCAGCTGAACAAGGCCAACCCGGCGGATCCGGCCGAGTGGCTGCGCGGTGCGGAGACGCAATCCGGCACCTGGTGGACCGACGCGTCGGCCTGGCTGGCCGAACGGTCCGGCGCCACGCGGCCCGCCCCCGAGCAGCTCGGCGGCGGCGGCCTGCGGCCTCTCGTGGAGGCGCCGGGAACCTACGTCTTCGACAGCTAGGAGAGGGACCGACATGTACGAGACGATCGGACGCTCGCGCGGCACCGACTTCTTCCGCATCGCCGACCAGCTCACCCCCGACGAGCGCGCGTACTGGCGGCGCACCCGGGACTTCGTCGACGACGAGGTGCTTCCGGTCATCAACGACTACTGGGAGCGGGCCGAGTTCCCGTACGAGCTGGTGCAGAAGCTGGCGAAGCTCGGCATAGTCGGCGACGGCATCGAGGGCTACGGCTGCCCGCCGATGAGCCCCATCGCCTGCGGGCTCATCCACCTGGAACTCAACCGCGGCGACGGCAGCCTCGGCACCTTCCTCGGCGTGCAGGCCGGGCTGGCCATGCAGTCGATCGCCATGCTCGGCTCGGAGGCGCAGAAACAGCGGTGGCTGCCGGAGATGGCCCAGCTGGCCAAGATCGGGGCGTTCGCGCTGACCGAGCCCACGCACGGTTCCGACTCGGTGGCGCTGGAGTCCACCGCGCGCCGCGACGGCGACACCTGGACGATCAACGGGGCCAAGAAGTGGATCGGCAACGGGACCATCGCCGACGTCGTCGTGGTGTGGGCCCGTGACGAGGCCGACCGCCAGGTCAAGGGATTCCTCGTCGAGAAGGGCACTCCCGGTTACGTCGCGCGCAAGATGGAAGGCAAGGGCTCGCTGCGGGCGGTGTGGCAGGCCGAGATCACGCTCACCGACGTCCAGGTCGACGAGGCAAACCGGCTGCCCGCCGCGAACAGCTTCAAGGACACCGGGCGCGTGCTGGCCGGCACCCGTAACGCCGTCGCCTGGGGCGCGCTCGGTCACGCCACCGCCGCCTACGAGATCGCCGCCTCGTACTGCGCGGAACGCACCCAGTTCGGCCAGCCGCTGGTCAGCTTCCAGATCGTGCAGGACAAGCTGGTCAAGATGCTCGCCGAGGTCTGCTCGATGCAGCTGTACTGCCTGCGCCTGGGCCGGCTCATCGAAGAAGGCAGCCTGACCGACACCATCGCGGCCATCGCCAAGATGAACAACACGCGCAAGGCGCGCCAGGTCGTCGCGGAGTCGCGCGATCTCCTCGGCGGGAACGGCATCCTGCTCGACTTCCACGTCATACGGCACATGGCCGACATCGAAGCACTGCACACGTATGAGGGCACCGAGACCATTCAGACTCTCATCGTGGGAAGGGATATCACCGGTGTTGGCGCTTTCGCGTGAGATCCGGTTCGTCGACGTCGACGGGGTCCGGCTGCGTACCTCCGTCGCGGACGGCGACGGCCCCCCGCTGTTGCTGATCACCGGGCTCGGGGCCAGCCTCGACCTCGCCGCACCGTTCGAGCGAGCGCTGAACGACCGAGGCCTGCCGACGATCAGCTACGACGCCGCGGGGGTCGGCGAGTCGACCCAGTACACCTGGCCGCGCCGGATGAGCGGAGTGGCCCGTACCGCCGAGCGACTCCTCGACGCGCTCGGGCACGAGACGGTCGACGTCTTCGGGGTGTCGCTCGGCGGCGTGGTGGCCCAGCAACTCGCTCATCAGGCACCGGACCGGGTGCGCCGGCTCGTCCTCGCCGCGACCGGGCCTGGGCTCGGCGGCGTTCCCGGATCGCCCAAGGTGCTGTGGGCGCTGGCCACGCCGCGCCGCTACTACCAACCCGACTACTACCGCCGGGTCGCCGCCGCCCTCTACGGTGGCGCGGCCCGGCGCGACCCGGACGCTTTGCTGCACGGATCGCTGGCCCGGTTCCAGCATCGGCCGACCGTCCGCGGATACGCAACCCAGCTGTATTCCATCGCCGGATGGAGCAGCACGCCCTGGCTCTGGCGGCTGCGTCAACCGACCCTGGTCCTGGCCGGTGACGACGACCCCATCGTGCCGCTGATCAACGGCCGCATCATGGCCTGGCTCATCCGGGATGCTCGTCTACAGGTGATCCCCGGTGGTGGGCACCTGTTCGTCCTCGAACAACCCGCGGCTATCGCGGCCCAGGTCGCCGAATTCCTCGGCCGGCCGTCATGAGTCTCCCGACACCGAGCTCGGTCAGCCTCACGCCCCAGGCGCGGGCCGATCGTGGTGTGGCGGCTCGGGCCGAGACCCCCCTGGAGCAGCACGCCGAGTTCGCTGCGCCACCCGACCGCGATGCCGTCTCGATCCTGGAACAGCAGGCAGTCTCGCGGGTCCCGAGCCTGGTTCCCATTCGCTACCAGCGGATGCTCGTCTCGCCGTTCACCTACCTGCGCGGGGCGGCGGCGGTGATGGCCGCCGACCTCGCCGCGACGCCGACGTCCGGGCTGACGACCCAGCTGTGTGGCGACGCGCACCTGTTGAACTTCGGTCTGTTCGCATCGCCGGAGCGACGCCTCGTCTTCGATGTGAACGACTTCGACGAGACGTTCCCTGGGCCGTGGGAGTGGGACGTCAAGCGCCTGGCCGCCAGCCTCCTCGTCGCAGCGCGGGACAACGGACATACGCCCAAGCAGCAGCGGAGCATCGTTCGCGGCGCGGTGGAGCGCTACCGCAAGACGATGCACGAGTTCGCCGTCCAGGGCCATCTCGCCGCGTGGTACGCCCACCTCGACGTCGACGAAGCGGCCCAGACTCTCCTTCGCCCGCTGGGTAAACGGCAGCGCACGGATGTGACGGCGACCCTCGCCAAGGCCCGGCAGCACACGAGCGAGCAGGCCACGGCGAAGCTCACCACGACCGAGGGCGGCACGCGTCGCTTCGTTGCGCAGGCCGAGCTGATCGAGCCGGTGCGAACCCTGCTGGCCGGCGTCGATCTCGAGGCGCTGCAGAAGGACGTGCCCGTCGTGCTGGAGAGCTTCCGGGGGAGCCTGCCGAGCAACGTCGCCGTACTGTTCGACCGTTTCGACATCGTGGACATGGCCCGCAAGGTCGTCGGAGTCGGCAGCGTCGGCACGCGGTCCTATGTCGTGTTGCTGCGCGGACGCGACGACGACGATTGGCTGATCCTGCAGGTGAAGGAGGCACAGCGGTCCGTTCTCGCCGACCGGTCGGCTCCGACGACCCTGCCCACCTACCCGAACGAGGGCCAGCGGGTGGTCGAGGGCCAGCGACTCATGCAGGCGACCAGCGACATGTTCCTGGGCTGGGTGAGCGCGCGGGACGTGTACGGCGCCGACCGGCGCGACTACTACGTCCGCCAACTGCGCGACTGGAAGGGCTCGGCCGCTGTCGAGGTGATGTCCGCGAAGGACCTACGCAGCTACGGCGAACTGTGCGCCTGGACGCTCGCCCGAGCACATGCCCGCGCTGGAGATCGCATCGCGATCGCGAGCTACCTGGGCGACGACGACTCCTTCGGTCGGGCCCTAGTCGAGTTCGCCACGAGCTATGCCGAGCAGACCGAGCGCGATCACGCCGCCCTCGCAACTCGGGTGAGCGCGCTCCTCGCTAGCGGTGGGACGTCCGCGCCGCCTGGTTGACATCGCGGAGCTGGAACGCGCCGATGATCTCGGTGATCCCGCGCATCAGCGCCGCGGCTCCGACCCAGGCGACCAGCACCACCACAGACAGGTTCCACGAGCCGGCCGCCCAGAACCCGATCAGTAGCTCGGCCAGGCCGGTGATGACGAGCAACCACCAGCCCGGCAGGTCGCGACTCATCGAGAACGCCGCGATCAGGTCGAACGATCCACGGAACACGAGGAAGAAGCTGACCAGCGCGGCCAGCGCCACGAACGTGTCGCCGGGGTGGGCGAACGACACGATGCCGACGACGAAGAACAGCGCAGCCAGGGCATAGTGCACGATCCGCCAGCCGCCCGTGGCGATCATCGCGACCAGCATCTCGTTGGCCGCCGAGGCCAGGGCGATGATGCCGAACAGAACGCCGACGGCGGCCACCGTCGAGTAGTCGAAGCGGAAGATGACGATCGAGATGATCGTCCAGGCAATGCCGGTGACGAGCAGCACCCACCAGTTGTCGGTGGCGGATACGGTGAGGCGGCCGAGCAGACCGCCGCGGGCGGACTCCTCCGAGCCGAGCAGCGCTGAGCGGGTCATGGCTTACCTCCGTTCTCGGCGGACGTGGACGGGGGTCCAGGTGCTGCGCCGACGTAGTGATTGCGGATCTCGATGGTCAGCTCGTGGATCAACCGGGTGAGCTCGGTGTTGTCGTGCAATTCCCGCTCGCCAACGGCGAAGTCGCGATTCGCCTTCGCCTGCGTGAAGGCCGCCTGCCGGTTCTGCCCGATCATCACGAACGTCGACAGGAAGATCGCCTCGAGCGACACGGTCAGGGTCAGGGTCGGCCACGGACTCTTCTCCAGCCAGATCATCCAGGCGGCGAACAGGACGGCGTGCAGGTAGACGAAGTTCATCGAGCCGGCGAAGGCCGTGATGCCGTCCGCGATGCGCAGCTGGAGGTCATCGCGGCGACGGCGCAACTCCGATACGACGACGGGATGTCGCTGTGCGCTGTTGTCGGTCATAACGGCCTTCGCCCGCTCGGTCAGCCCAGTTGCTTCTTGGCCAGGTCGTCGGCGTCGGCGCGGGCGATGATCGCGTCGGCCACGGCGTACTCGGCCTGATCCAGGATCGAGATGGCGAACTCCACCGCGTAGACCGCGTCCTCCTCGGCGTCGTCGGCCTGGCGCTCGGCCTTCTTGACGTCCCGTTCGGTGCGGTGCTCGTCGCGCTCGGCCCGCAAGGACAAGAAGCGGTCCTCGACAGCTGTGCGCGTGTCGCGCCACCACGACTCGGCCTTGCCCTGCACGGCGGCGGCCCCGGTCTCGACCCGGGCCTTGCTCTCGTCGATCGACGACTTGAGCGTCTCGCGCTGGCTGTCGAGGAACGCCCGGTTCTTCGAGCGGGCCGCGGTGACGAAGTCCTCGGCCTGCTTGGCGCGCGCGGCGAGTTCGGTGAGCTGGTCGGACAGTGGTTTCATGACTTCCCTTTCGATTCGTATGTTGTGCGGAACTGATGGGTGAACTCGACGTACCAGTCGAGGACATCGGGATTGGCCACGGTGGCCCGGTTGACTGCCTTGTCGGGCGCGACGCCCTGCAGCAGCCGCTTGATCGGCACCTCGAGCTTCTTGCCGGTCAACGTCGTGGGAATGGCGACCGCCTCGACGATGTCGTCCGGGACGTGCCGGGGCGACACCTGCTGCCGGATCACCGCTCGGAGCCGGGTGATCAACTCGTCGGTCAGTGCGGCCCCGTCGGCGAGCACGACGAACAGCGGCATGTAGTAGTCGCCGTCGGGAAGTTCGGCGCCGATGACCAGGCTGCCGGCGATCTCGGGCAGCGCGTCGACCGCGGCGTAGATGTCCGCCGAGCCCATGCGCACGCCGCCCCGGTTGATCGTGGAGTCCGAACGTCCATGGACGATGTAGGTGCCGTCGTCGGTGACCGTCATCCAGTCGCCGTGGCGCCACGCTCCGGGGAAGGTGTCGAAGTACGCGTCGCGCAGTCGGGAGCCGTCCGGGTCGTTCCACAACGCAACCGGCATGGACGGCATCGGCGCGGCGATCACCATCTCGCCGACCTCGCCGACGACCGGCTTGCCCTCTGGTGACCAGGCCTCGATCCGTACCCCTAGGTACGGCGCCTGCATCTCACCGGCGTACACCGGCAACATCGGGTTGGTGCCGATGAACGCGCTGCACACGTCGGTGCCGCCGCAGTCCGAGCCGAGCAGCAGGTCACGTTTGACGTTGTCGTACACCCAGTACCAGGTGGACTCGGGCAGTGGCGATCCAGTGCTGGTGATCGCGCGCAGGGCGAACAGGTTGTGCCGCTCGCCGGGCCGGGTGCCGGCCTTCTCGCACAGGGTGAGGTAGGCGGCGCCGGTGCCGAACCGGGTCGCCTGCTGGTCGGCGCAGATGCGAAACATCGCATCCGCCGCTGGATAGGCGGGGTTGCCGTCGTAGGTGATGATCGTGGCCCCGACGGCGAGCCCGGAGACGAGGACGTTCCACACCATCCAGGCCGTGCTGGCGAAGACGAACAGCCGATCGGACGGCCCCAGGTCGAAGTGCAGGGCATGCATCTTGAGGTGCTCGAGCAGGATCCCGCCGTGCGAATGAACGATCCCCTTGGGCAGACCGGTGGTACCCGAGCTGTAGAGGATCCACAGTGGATGGTCGAAGGGTACCTGCTCGTACTGCGGCTCTACAGCCTGGCTGGTCAACGTCTCGAACGGGATCGTCCCGTCCGGAATGGGACGTTCCGGGTCGAGATTGCGAACCACGACGACCTGCCGGACCGACGGCAGCTGGTCGCGCAGCTGGGCGACGATGTCGAGCCGGTCGGCCGGCTTCCCGCCGAAGCGGTATCCGTCCACGGCGATCAACACGACCGGCTCGATCTGCCGGAACCGGTCGATCACCCCCTTGGTGCCGAAGTCGGGCGCACAGCACGACCAGATCGCGCCGATGCTCGCCGTCGCGAGCAGGGCGATCACCGCCTCCGGGATGTTCGGCAGGTAGGCCGCGACCCGATCGCCCGGGCGGACGCCGAGAGCCCGAAGCTCGGCCGCCAATGACGCGACCTGGGCGACCAGGTCGGCCCAGGACAGCTCGGTCGGGACGGCATCCTCGCGCAGGCTGACGATCGCCGGCCGGCGGTCGGACGGGTGCCGCAGCAGGTTCTGCGCCCAGTTCAACCGAGCGCCGGGAAACCACTGCGCGCCGGGCATCCGCGCATCGGCCAGCGCCACGCTGGGCGGCGCCGAGGCGACGACGTCGAAGTGGTCCCAGATCGATCGCCAGAACCCGTCGAGGTCGTCCACCGACCAGCGCCACAATTCCTCGTAGGTGAGCAGCCGATCCGGCCGTCGCGTGTTGATCCAGTCCAGGTAGTGCGCCATCCGGGACGCGGCGACCCGATCGGCCGATGGCACCCACAACAGCTGGCGCTCGCCGTCGGCCCGATCGGGCGGGGTGGTCGTCTCCATGGTCACCTCCTCGTCTCGACGACGACGCTAGGAGCGCGACCGGACGCCGCCACCGTGTCCGACGCACAACGTTGCCCGCGTCCTTCGTGTGCTCGGACGGGCGCCGGCCCGCGTTTGGATGCGAGGACCAAGCAGCGCCGCAATCCTCGTACCGCGAGCACGGTGGCGTCCGGCTCTCGCGCTCCTACGGTTCGGATACCGCGACGGGCTTCGAGGACGGGAGCGTCATGACGAGGCTGATCAACATTGACAACGGCGGCACGCTCACGGACATCTGCATCGTCGACGGAGAGGACGTCAGGTACACGAAAACCCTGACGACACCGTTCGATCTGAGTCGTTGCCTGTTCGACGGGCTGACCAAGGCGTCCGCTCTCGTGTACGGCGAGGAGCGCTTGGCGGCGCTGCTGCAGTCCACCGACTACATCCGCTACTCCACCACCCAGGGCACCAATGCGCTCGTGCAGCGCAAGGGACCGCGGCTGGGACTGCTGACCACGGATCCGACGCTGGTCGAGGCCCTCGCGGCCACCAGCGAGGAGGAGGATCTGCTCGGGGCGCTGGTCGGTGATCGGCACGCGGTCATCGATGTGACCGCGGCTGATGACGAACTCGGCGCTCAGCTGGTCGAGCGGGTCAATCAGCTCGCCACCCTCGGCGCCGGTCGGCTGGTCGTGGCGATCGGCGGCCCGGACGGCGCCGAGCAGGAGCGCCGGGTGAAGCGCCAGCTGCTGCAGCTCTATCCGCGTCAGCTACTCGGGGCCATCCCACTGCTGTTCTCGTGGGAGCTGGTCGCCGACCGCGACGACGCCCGGCGCACCTGGTCGGCGCTACTCAACGCGTTCCTGCATCCGGCGATGGAACGGTTCCTGTTCAACACCGAGAGAAGGCTGCGCGACAACAAGACGCGCCGGCCACTACTGATCTTCCGCAACGACGGCGGATCGTCGCGCGTGGCCAAGTCGTCCGCGCTGAAGACGTACAGCTCCGGGCCGCGTGGTGGGCTGGAAGGCACCCGGGCGCTGGCGAACGGATACGGCTTCGGGCACCTGTTGATGGTCGACGTCGGCGGCACCACGACCGACCTGGGCGTGGTCGCCGATGGCGCCGTGCAGGTCGACCGCCGCGGCCGGGTGGCGATGGTGCGGACGTCGTTCGAGCTGGCGGCGATCACCAGCCACGGCGTGGGCGGCAGCTCGGTGATCCGCGTGGTGGACGGGGCGTTGACCGTCGGACCGGACAGCGTCGGCGCCGCACCCGGCCCGGCCTGCTTCGGCCTGGGTGGTGCGGACGCCACGATCACCGACGTCTACCTGCTGATGGGCGTGCTCGACCCGAACACCTACCTCGACGGTGCGATGACGCTCGACGCCGAGCGCAGCCGCAAGGTCGTGCAGACCACCGTTGCCGAACCGCTCGGTCTGTCGCTGGACGTGGCGCTGGCCCGCATGGAGGCCGCGTACCTGGATCGAGTGGCCGACGCCCTGCGCACCGAGCCACTGACCGCCGACACCGTCATCGCGGCGTTCGGCGGCGCCGGCCCCATGACCGTCTGCGGCGCGGCCGAACGGGCCGGCGTCCGGCGGGTGATCATCCCGCGTACGGCGGCCGTCTTCAGCGCGTTCGGCATCGGATTCTCCGACATCTCGCAGAGCTACGAGGCGCCACTGTCCACTGTGGACGGATCCTCAGAGGTCACGGAACAGCTGCGCCGGCGAGCGCGGCGCGACCTGTTCGCCGAGGGCGTTGACCTCGACGCGTGCGTCGAGACGGTGCGGCTGTCGGCTACGCGCGGCGAGCAGGACATCGTGCTCGGCTCCGACGCCGAGCTGCGGTCCGGCGACGTCGCGTCATTGGAGTTGTCGCTGGTGTCGCCGCTGCCGCACGTCACCGTCAGCGGCGCCGGCGACGTGGCCGAGTCGGACGCAGCGCCGACTGGGACGCGCACCGTACTGGACGGTACGGGCGGCTCGTCGGCCTTGCTGGTGTACGGCCTGGTCGACCAGCCGCCCGGCGCCCGCGCGGTAGGCCCCGCCGTGATCGAGGGACCGTTCTTCACGATGCGGCTGCCGGCCGGCTGGCGCTTCGACACCACCGCGGCAGGCGACCTGCTGTTGACCGACGAGCGGAGCCGGTGATGCGCGTTCCCATGACGGAGTACCTGGAGATCGACCTCGACGCCGAGCGGTGGATGTGCCGGCGGTGCGGGCAGGATCTCGCATCCGCGCGCGGCAACTACAAGGAAGGCACGCTCGTGCACGACCGTGATCCGCGGGAGATCCACCGTCCGCTGATCGACCCGGAGCGCTACGAGTTCACGTTCGCGCCCGACCCGGCGTGGTGCCGCATCCTCGAGTACTACTGCCCCGGATGCGGCACGCAGCTCGAGACCGAATACCTGCCGCCCGGGCATCCACCCGTGTTCGACCTGGAGATCGACGTCGACGCGCTGAAGGCCCAGTGGGCCGCTCGCCCGGCGCACACGGTGATCCCGCTCGGCCGAGACGTCCACACCGACGTGCGCTCAGGGGGCTAGCCATGAAACGGATCTCGGTCGACATCGGCGGCACGTTCACCGACTGCTTCTTCGCGTGGGACGGCCAGTACATCCAGGCCAAGGCGCTCACCACTCATCACAACCTGGCCCAGGGGTTCAACGAGGCCCTCGACCACGCTTGCGGCCAGCTCGGCCTGAGCCGCGAGGCGGTGCTGGCCGGCGTCGACTCCGTGCGCTACGCCACGACGCTCGGCACCAACGCGCTGATCGAGCGCAAGGGACCGCAGGTGGGTGCCATCGTCACGGCGGGGTTCGAGGCGACCATCCCGCTCGCGCGCGGGCGCGGCTACGGCGAGGGGCTCGACGAGCTGGCCCGCAACGACCTGTCCAGCGGTACCCGCCCCGATCCGCTTGTGCCGCAACGGCTCATCCGTTCCGTACGCGAGCGTATTGACTACGCCGGCGCGGTGCTTATGGCCATCGACGAGGACGACGTTCGCCACCAACTGCGCGAGCTGGTCGACGCGGGCGCGCAGGCCCTGGTCGTCTGCCTGACCAACGCGGTGGAGAACCCGGCGCACGAGCTGCGTATCCAGGAGATCTTCCTCGACGAGTACCCGGCCCATCAGCTCGGCGCGCTGCCGATGTTGCTGTCGCACCAGCTGTCCGGGCGCAAGGGCGAGTACGTGCGGGCGACGTCGTGCATCGTCGACGGGTTCCTGCACTCGACGATGTATCACGCGCTGTCCGAGCTCGAGCAGAACCTGCGCGACCACGGTTACCGGCAACCGATGCTGGTGAACCACAACTCGGGCGGCATGGCGCAGCTGAACTCCACGGACGCGCTGCAGACGATCCACTCCGGGCCGGTGTCGGGCGTCTCGGCCAGCGAGCACCTGGCTCAGCAGGCCGGACTGGGCAACGTCGTCGCCACCGACATGGGCGGCACCAGCTTCGACATCGGCCTGGTGCCGGCCGACGGCGTCAAGCACTACGACTTCATGCCGGTGATCGACCGGTGGCTGGTCAGCGTGCCGATGATCCACCTGGTCACGCTCGGCGCCGGCGGCGGCTCGATCGCCAGCTACAACCGGCTGTACCAGTCGATCGCGGTGGGGCCGCTGAGCGCGGGCTCGGATCCCGGACCGGCCTGCTACGACCGGGGTGGCATGCGCCCGACGGTCACCGATGCCGACGTGTTGCTGGGCTACCTCGACCCGGCGCAGTACGCCGGCGGACGCATCCCGCTTAACGTCAAGCGCGCGAGCTTCGCGATGGAGGAGGAGTTCGGCGACCACCTCGATCTCGACCCGGTCGACGTGGCGAAGCTGATCAAGGCCGAGGTGGACGAGCAGATGGCCAACGGCATGGCCAAGGAGCTGCGCGTCCGCGGCTACCTGCCGCAGGAGTTCACCATGCTCGCCTACGGCGGCAACGGGCCCCTGCACTGCTGCGGCATCGCGAACCACCTCGGGATCGACCGGGTGCTGGCGCCGCCGTACAGCTCGGTGTTCTCCGCTCTCGGCGCCGGCAACACCCCGCAGCTGCACATCCACGAGCGCACCGCCCCGGTGCTGCTGTTCGACGCGACCAGCCGCCGGCTGTTCGACGACTTCGACTCGTTCAACGCGATCGTGGCCGACCTGGAGGCGAAGGGGCGCGCCGACCTGCTGCGCCAGGGCCTGCCCGGCGACGCGGTGCGGCACCGCCTGGAGATCGACATGCGCTACGGCAACCAACTCGTGACGATGGCCGTCGTGGCCGACCGGACCCGGCTGCGCGGTGTGCGCGACGTGATCGCGCTGATCGACCTGTTCGGTAAGGACTACGGGCACCGCTTCGGGCACGGCAGCCAGTCGCCCGAGGCCGGCATCCGGATAACCACGATCCGCGTCGCGTCCTATGTGGACGGTGAGACCGTGGAGTTCGACGCCGCGCTGCCCGCCGGCACGACCCAGGCCGCGATCGCGACCGGGCAGCGCCGTTGCCACTTCGTCGGTGTCGACGGCAGCGTCGACACGCCGGTGTACGACGAGAAGGCGCTGCAGCCCGGCACCGTCGTCACCGGCCCGGCCGTGGTCACCACGCCCACCACCACCTACCTCGTCGAACCGTCCTGGCGCCTGGAGACCGGCGCCCACGGTGCGATCTGGTTCCTCAAGAACGGAGGGTCGCCGCGATGACCGACCTCGCCAAGCAGGAGTTCTCCGCCGAGGACCAAGCCTGGGTCGACCGTTTCCTCGCCCAGACCACGCTGTTCCTCGGGCCGGATCCCGAGATCATGACCGACCATCGCATGGCACCGCGCACCGCCGAGGAGGAACGGCTGCTCGCCGGGCCGATCGACGCCAACGCGCTGGACCGGGTACGCAAGCGCATCGTCGCCGGCCTGGACGAGGCGTTCGAGATGATGGAGCAGACCGGCGCCGCCCCCGGCGCCAAGTGGGGCGATCTCACCAGCGCGGTGTACTCGGCGTCCGGCGACCTGATCCACATCAGCACCGGCGGCGTGCTGGCGTTCGCGTCGGTGCTGCACTACCCGGTGCGATTCATCAACAAGTACTGGGTAAACGACCCCACCGTCGGGGTGCGCGACGGCGACGCGTTCATCCACAACGACGCCCGCTACGGCAACATCCACAACACCGACCAGAGCATGATGCTGCCGGTCTTCCACGAGGGCCAGCTCATCGCCTGGGTGGCGACGATCATCCACGAGGGCGAGAACGGCGCCAAGGAACCCGGCGGCATGCCGTCGAGCTCCGAGTCGGCCTACGACGACGGCATCCGGATGAGCCCGTTCAAGATCGTCGAGGACGGCGAGATCCGCCGTGATCTGCTCACCTTCCTGCAGAACTCGGTGCGCGAACCGAAGCTGCAGTACCAGGACCTCAAGGTCAAGCTCTACTCCGCGCTGCGGATCAAGGAGCGGTTGCTCACGCTGGTCGAGGAAGTGGGCCGCGACGCGTTCATCGTCTCGCTGCGCAAGTCGCTGGAGGATGTCGAGGCCGAGGCCCGGCGCCGTATCCGCGAACTGCCCGACGGCACCTACCGGGTCAACTTCTTCTCCGACTCGACGCTGCGCGAGAACGTCCTGCTCAAGTACCCGTGCGCCATCACCGTCAAGGGCGACGAGCTGACCGTCGACTGGCGGGGCGCCGCGCCGCAGATCATGAACCGCGCGTTCAACGCGACGCTCGGCACCGCGAAGTGCGGGCTGAACCAGGCGATGCTCGGGTTCTTGTGGCCCGACCTGCCGCGCGGCATCAGCATGATGAACCCGATCGAGGTGCTGACCGACGCGGGCAGCTGCATCGACCCGGGCCTGGACGCCCCGCTCGGGCAGAGCCTGCAGGGCGCGTTCAAGACGTTCGGCGTGACGCAGGCGCTGTTCGCGAAGATGCAGTACTCGTGCCCGGAGAAGTATGCGTCCGTC
>Ga0137412_10002170_pt1 | contig 15466 bp, 17 predicted proteins | sample CZODoug2_1_16fun_FD_122160 | JGI IMG/M metagenome (GOLD analysis project Ga0137412, IMG submission 122160) | Vadose zone soil fungal communities from Angelo Coast Range Reserve, California, USA - CZODoug2_1_16fungal (Hybrid Assembly) | ecosystem: Environmental > Terrestrial > Soil > Vadose zone...
GCCTTTTTCCTACCCTCAGTTCGCAGTGCGGCTCCATCACTCAATCCAATCTCACGATACGGAGGATATAAATGTACTCAAAAAGAGAAGTGTGCTTCACAGTCATCGCGACGTTAGCTGTCTCGTGGTATCTCGGTCCGCCGAAAGCAACGGCCAAAGGGGAGGACCAGGGCGTCGCAACCGATGGCACCCATCCACCGCCACCGCCGTGGCTCATGAACACGGATATGCTGCGAGCCGACGGCACCCATCCGCCACCACCGCCACCTCCTACTCCGCCACAATCGCTGCTCGGGAATACCGAAATGCTGCAAGCGGACGGGACGCATCCACCACCCCCGCCTCCACCACTGCGTGTGAATACAGAAATACTTCAGGCGGATGGCACACATCCACCGCCACCGCCGTGGCGCGCCAGCGCAATGCAGGCGGGCTAATCAGGAAGAAAGGGGAAGGCCTATGGGCCTTCCCCTTCCCGTGTTACGATTTGTTTCACGCGATCCACATGACCTCGTCGCATGCAATGTTGTTTTTATGGCTGACGGGTATCGGGCTCGAATCCCTGCTCGTGGTGCGCGCATTAGCGTCGGGTTGGTTCAAGAAGTATCCCTTCTTCTTTGCCTACGTGATGTCAGTTTTCCTTCAGGATGTATTCTTTTTGGCGGTTTACCGGTTCCACGTCCGGGACTATACCGCATTCTACTGGTGGGCAGAATTCTTCAGCGTACTGATCGGTTCCGCCGTGTCTTGGGAGATTTTTCGCCTAGTGCTCGGTCGATATCCAGGCGCGGGCCGGATGGCCCGCAATGTGCTCTTATTCGCTCTGATTATGGTTATCGCGAAGGGATTGGCGGAATCACTCCGCGGCGAAATTTCCTGGCCGAGCACTGCAGTTGAACTCGAGCGAAATCTTCGCGTAATCCAGGCGGTGTCGCTCATTGTCCTGGCGATGCTCAGCTTCTACTACGTGATTCCCCTTGGCCGAAACGTGAAGGGAATATTTGCAGGGTACGGCCTGTTCATAGCGACGATCGTTTTGGTCCTAACTCTGCGCGCGTCCCTGGGCAACACGTTTCAAGCTTCCTGGGTTTTCTTGCAGCCTCTCTGCTATACCGCAGTTCTAGTCTTGTGGTGTCAGTCTCTGTGGCGATACGAACCTGCCACGGCCCTGGAACCGCAATCGAATATTGAGGAAGATTACCGGTCGCTAGCCCTCGCGACTCAAAAGGGCCTCCATCAGACACGGGCATTCTTGGGCAAGAGTATGCGTCCATGATCGGCACCTTGCCGTTGCTCGCAATCGGGCTCCTGCTGATCGGACTCTTAGCCGTTCTTTCGCGACGAGCGGAGTCGGTTGGCGACGAGAGCTTTTCAGAACCTTCGAATGATTCTTCGCCCGGCTCGCCGCGTTTTGAGGAGAGATGGAAAGTTATCGTTGAGCGGATTTTTGGCTGCGAGGATTGGGACTTCGTCCTGAGCCAAGGTTCCAAGGAACTTCGGCGTTTGTTCTTTTGCGAGCGCAAGCAGATTGCTTTGTGCTGGCTTTCCGAAATACGCAACCAAGCGCGCGCGGCCATGCGCTTTCATGTCTCTCGAGCCCGCAGATCAAGGAAATTGGCGGCGCTGCTCGAGCTGAGGCTGGCGCTCGATTACTTTTCGATCCGGATGAAATGTGCGCTCATTGCCTTCGTGCTCTTGCTGAGAGGCCCTGTGGCGCTGCGCGGAATGATGGGGCAGGCTTCCCATCTGGCCGAACAGCTCCGGGGTTTGCATAAAGTCGCTTCGCAGACCGAGGCATTCGCCAGTAAGACAACTACGTCGCAGTAGAGCGAGAAAGCCAAGTTCGTGGAAACAATGTACAAAGCATTTACCCCAACCGCCGTCGAAGACGCATTGCGAGATCTCGAAAGCCGGACATTAGCTAGGCTGAGTGGGGATTTTGCTCGATTGGTGTACCTGGCCTCGACGCGAGACTATAACTCGGGACGTTACGAGCACGATGGATTGAATTTTCGATTTACGAAGGAAGTTGCTGAAGAAGCTTTGAAGGCCGCTCACCGAGAAGTTTTCGTCAGTCTGGCGCTCAGTACACTTAAAGATCTCGTCGCTGAGTTGCAGCAATATATTCGTTCCGGGTGCGCCCAGCCAGCCGAACTCCTCGCGTCCTGGACCGACTCTGAAGCGTATCGAGTCCTCCCACCGGCCCAGGATGATCCGCTGACCGTGAAGCTTTTCATGTCGAACGTCAAAATCGCTTTGGCAATAGTGGAGCGATCTTGGAGGGCGGGTCCTCCGGGTCGGGATCCACTATGCGCATCGCAACTGCCGCCACCTGCCCAATGATCTCCGCTTCTCGGAGCGGAAAGCGACGATGAGAGCAGGATGACAGCGGGTGGGGAATCAGCAAGAGCTCGTCGCCTTTCATTTCGCACCAGCAACACGCATATCCTGCGCGGAGTTCCACAAAATAGATAGGACGGTCGTACTCGGTCCGCCACTGGCTCGCATGAACGTCTCGCAAATTCTCGTCGATCACCACAAAACTGCCAGGCCTCAGCAAGGGATACATCGTGAAATCCTGCAGTCCAATATAGCCGTATCGCCCTCGCCGAATGTCCAGCTGCCGGATTAAAGACACAGGAACCTCACCCCAAACCTGCACCATCCGCGACAGCAGGTTCGTTTCTTCGACACGAAACCCCGGATCGAACCGGACCGGGAAAGTGACTGTCTTCGTCGCGTCGACTTCTTCGAGACTGACGAGGTGCGTATGAGCGGGAGCTGTCGCGATCTGATATTTCTCCAGCAATTCCAGGTCAATACCGAACATGGGCAAGAGGTCAGAGACTCGCACCCGGTAGACTGCGCTCAGACTAAAAAGCTTATGAATGCTGGGGACGGAGTTTGTGTTCTCAAGTCTGGTGAGCCAGTTGTTCGAAACAAAAAACTCCGGGTTTCCCTGTGCCTCGGCGATCCTTTGGCTTTGCTCCTCGACCTCGCGCACTGTGATACCCAAGCGCGCGCGCAATTCCCTCAGTGTTTTGCCCGGCTGCATAGATTGTTTATCCGGAGATAATACCGCGGCAAAGGCACAAGTAGATACACCAATCACCGGCCACACAGCGGCCTGCGCTCTTGGCGAAGACCCCTTTTGCCGTGCTGCTAATAGGAAGCAGGAGTCGGTATTTTACGAAGGAACGTAGCAACCGAGGCAACATCGCGGGGTAACCTTACGTCGCTGAGCCGCAGAGGAACAACTGCGGACCGGAAAGACGGAAGGCGACCGGCATCCAGGTAGCCCAGGCTCCGAGGGCGGGTCTGAAGGGAGTCAGCAGATGACTAGGCCAAAAGCGCAACACTGGATTTGTTCGAATCCGCGCTGCGCGTCTCAAGTTTTTGTAATCGCAGCCGAGGGGTCGCAGGCTGCGAATCCTAAATGTTCTTGCGGATCCTCAATGAAGAAGATTTACACCGCGCCAAAGGTCAGATCGATAGTTGATCCATCTGAAAGAAAATCTTATCAGGAAAGGTTTTCTCAAAGCTGTCATGACCTCCGTCAGCGAAGTCCTATATCTTCTTGAGACGTACTAACACGGTCAACGGGATATCCATATGGCGCACTATTTTTTCAAACTCACAATCGTGACGAGTCTCATTCTTGTCGGCTTAGGGGTGTGTTTGTTGTACTACTCCGCGTCGAGCGGTGGACTTCCAGAACTGCTGGGTGGGGCAGTAGTTATCACACTGGGAATTCTTCTGATGAGTTCGCAGACAAGGCTTGTTTTGCGTCATGCCGCGCTGCATCAACAGAACCGGCACTGGTAAGGTTTGTGAAGACGCCGCGCTTCACTGCTTCTTAAACGAAGCGGAGAGAGTGTGAATAAGGCTATTTTTGTGGATGCGATACCATCCGCCCTAATCTGGGAAGCTAAGCAGCAAAATTCGGTCACCACCGGCACCGGCGAATCCTTCGCCGGTTGCCGGCCAAAGACCTTCATGCCAGCGCGGTTGAGATTGACGCGGAAAGGTTGGCAGTTCTTGCCGAAAATCCAAAGGCGCGATCCTAAGCATGGCAGCTGAAGTCAGCAGTGAAGCTTACTCCCCTCAAGGCCTAGAGCAGACACGTTCTTCGCTGTCGCACATCGAGCGGCGCGAATGGTGGCTCTGGTCGACCGCCGTGATCATTACCCTCCTGCTGACCACCGGGATTCTTTCATTCCTGCCGTTGTTCCTGCAGTCTAGCGACCATTCTGAATACATGTTCATGCTGCGGCGCGCCATGTGGGGACTGCTGGGAATCGTTCTGCTATTTGATCTCTATACCATTTACCAGCAACTTCAACTTCATCGTATGCGAAGACGGCTGTTTGAGCGGGAAGAATTGTTTCGGCTCATCAGCGACAACGCGGCCGATATGATCGCCGTCGTAGACATGGAGGGGAAGCGTATTTATAACAGCCAATCCTATGGCAGAGTGCTCGGATATGAGGAAAACGAACTAAGAAGTTCCTCTTCCTTTGAACAGATCCATGTCGATGACCGCGAACGCGTTCGGGAAGCCGCTGAGGAAGCCCGGCGGACCGGGATTGGAGAAGCTCTCGAATATCGCATTCGACATAAAGATGGGACGTGGCGCGTTTTCGAATCCACCGCCAGCGTAATACGAAGTCCGGCCGGCGAGCCTCAAAAGCTGGTGATCGTGAATCGGGATGTCACGGAAAGGAAGAAGGCTGCCGAGTCCCTTCGCCAGTCGGAATCCGGATTTCGTTCCGTGGTTGAGGATGCGCCGTATGGCATCTTTCGCTGCCGCAGCGACGGCAAGATTCTGAGCGCGAATCCCGCGCTTCAGCGGATGCTCGGGTACGAGGATCGGGAAGAGCTTCTCCGGAGGAACCTTGCCGAGGACGTCTTCAGCAGCGGTTCAGAATTTCAGAAGTTGAAGAGCCTCCTAGACGATGGAAAAGAGTTCAAGGACGTTGCCATTGAGATGAAGCGGCGCGACGGTGTGCAAATTACGCTCCGGTGCAGTGGCCGAAGCACGAAGGACAATGAAAGCTCGCGGAGTTTCGACGTTTTCGCCGAGGATGTCACGGAGAAGCGCGTCCTCGAGCGGCAGTTGCAAATGGCCGCCAAGATGGAGGCGGTGGGCCGACTTTCTGGAGGAATAGCCCACGATTTTAACAACCTGCTAGGAGTCATTATCGGGTACAGCCAATTACTCAAACGCAAGCTGGACCCGCGCAGCCCCTTGCTGGAGCATGCCGAAGAGATCGAAAAGGCGGGCAAGCGTGCCGCTGCGCTAACCCGGCAGTTGCTTGCCTTCAGCCGCCAGCAAGTGCTTACGCCAGCGGTCTTGAACCTGAACGATCTTGTCACCGACATGGTCAAAATGTTGCCGCGGCTCATTGGTGAAGACATCGCGGTGAGCACCTTGATGGCTTCCGACTTGGGAAGCGTCAAAGCAGACCGCGGCCAGATCGAGCAGGTCATCATGAATCTGGCGGTTAACGCGCGTGATGCGATGCCGGAGGGCGGGAAGCTTTTAATCAAGACGTCGAATCGGACTCTAGATCAGGCCTACGCCAGGCAGCACGCAGGGGCGCGCCCGGGCCAATATGTGATGCTGGAAGTGGCCGATTCCGGGATGGGAATGGACACGGACACGCTGACCCACATCTTTGAACCATTCTTCACAACGAAGGGAGTGGGAAAAGGAACGGGCTTGGGTTTGGCGACAGTCTATGGCGTCGTAAAGCAGAGCGAAGGATACATCTGGGTGGACAGCGAACCCGGGAAAGGAGCATCGTTCCAGGTTTTTTTGCCAAAGGTCAGCGAGGAAAAAACCGATGAACTACCGGCCGCGACGCAGCAACGCACCGCGACAATCAGTTCAGAGACGATTCTGCTGGTAGAGGATTCTGATCCGCTCCGAAAATTGACGCAATCCTTTCTGGAGTCCAGCGGATTCCGGGTGCTGGTAGCGGCGGACGGAGAACACGCCTTACGCGTAGCGGGCCTCCATCCCGAAAAGATTCATCTTCTTGTAACCGACGTGGTGATGCCCGGTATCAACGGCCGAGTTCTCGCCGAGCGGCTGCTCGCGAAGCAGCACGGCATGAAAGTCTTATTCATTTCTGGGTATACCGACAGTTTCAACGCAGTCCACGGAGTGCGCGAACGCGGTATGGCGCTCCTCAACAAGCCCTACACCGAAGAGGAACTTATTGAAGGAGTGCGTAAGGTCCTCAACGGTAGTAGCGACGAAATCGCGGAGAACCGAATTTGGAACTTGAGCGAGCGACAAACGCAGGGCAACCGCTAAACCGGGGGAGAGATGGCCACACTTCTCGTTGTGGATGATGACGACGCTGTTCGGCGCATGATTAAATTGAACCTCGCAGACACGTACGAGGTATTAGATACCGCCGAGCCGGAACACGCGCTCGCTCTGGCCCTCGAACACAAACCGGACGCGATTCTCCTAGACCTGAGAATGCCCAAATATTCGGGATTTCAGCTTTGCCAGACTTTTGCCACCTTCACTGCCACGCAGTTGACACCCATCCTTATCATTAGCGGCGAGGCGGGAGCGAGAACCAAAGAACTTTGTCGCGATTTGGGAGCGATGGCCTATTTTGAAAAGCCCGTCGACTTTGATTCCCTGCGGTCGCGACTTGCGGAGTTGCTCGACGGAAGCCGAAAAGAGCGGAGATCGGAGGTGCGAGTCCGCTTGAGAGTGGCCATCCGGCTGACGGGTGTCGATCAAACGGGGCAGCGAATCGATGTTGTTACCAGAACGGAAAATGTAGGTCGCGGAAGCTTCTTGTGTGCGTGCGGGGTGGCTTTGCAGGATCATTCCTTGGTTGAGATATATCTGCGTCCCGCGAATGGTGAAGACGAGTACGCCGGAAGCGCAGAAATCATTCGATCCGAATGGAACGACACGCACTACCCTCGCTACGCTTGCCGGTTCGAGCAACCACCCGGGAACTGGGTCTTGCAGTAGGATGCGCCAGAGACTGCTGCGGTATTCTTCCGTCAACGAATTCCAGCAAATCTTCTTCAGACCGGCTGGGGAGCCGAGCTTTCGACGCGATTGCGCCCCGTTCGCTTGGCAACATACAGGGCGGCGTCCGCTTGGCTGACAAGCACTGCGAAACTAGGATGTCCTTTTTTTGCTTCGAACCCCGCGATTCCAAAGCTCGCCGTCGAGATCATATCGCAAGCACTGAAAGTAAACGGTGCCATGGCAAGTTCCGCGCGAATGCGTTCCGCAACCTTCTCCACGTTTTCTCGCGTCGCGTGTGTCATGATGATGAGAAATTCTTCGCCTCCAAGGCGTCCGCAAAAATCACTCCGTCTAGTGTGCGCTTGCAAAATCTTGGCGAACCTCTTGAGAACTTCGTCGCCGGCGTTGTGTCCAAATGTGTCGTTCACATGCTTGAAGCGGTCCAGATCGGCTACGATAGCCCACACGGAGAATCCATTTCTTGTGGCACTACTCAATTCCCGGGCGCCCCATTCCTCGATCGCCCGCCGGTTTGGCAGACCGGTCATCGCGTCGGTTAGTGCGAGCTGTTCGAGCGCTTTGTTCTTGGCCTGAATTTGGTGATGGAGTTCCACTGTGCGAACGCCGACGGCCACGCGCGCGAGAAGTTCTTCTTCGTGGAATGGCTTGGTGAGGTAGTCGTCCGCTCCGGCCTGAAGTCCTTCGACGACGCTGGCTTTGTCCTTTTTGGCGGTCAGCATAATGATGTGCGTGTAACCGCCCGCGGAAATGGAGCGCAGACGACGGCAGATCTCGACGCCATTCAGATCCGGCATCAGCCAGTCCATGATGACAAGCGACGGCCTGTGCTCGATATAAAGCTGGACTGCTGCTTTTCCTGTTGCGGCAAAAAGTAATGTGTAAGGCTGACCGAACAGTGCTTGTTCGACGAGCTTTCGCGAGACTGGGGAATCATCGGCGATTAACACCTTGAAAGCGGATGTCGCCGTGCGCGTAGAATCGTCTCGAGAAACGGAGTGCGCCCCGTCGGTGTACTCACCGAGGTACGGAAATGCGAGGGTCGGAAGTTGTTGTATTGCCGGCGTTGCCATAACCTGTTCTCTCCTCAGAGTTCCAATTTCTTCACTTGGTGTACTGCAATCCCCGAGCCACTCTTCGTAATCTTGTAACTCATTTATTTACAATAGAATACAAGCCTTCCCCCAATTTAGTCCTTCATTGCGGCCAAATGGCATTGTCTCGAAAACAGGCACCCTGTTTGGAATCCAGACAGCGACACAAAGGGCAAACGCCGAGCCCTCCGAGACAAGAAATCACCTAGGCCGTCGGAAGGCGTGCGAATTAGCTGCACTGCGGGCGGTGATGCAAGAATATTTAGAAACCGGTTATAAGTTGATCCGCTGCAACCCCTGCTGCGCGAAGTACCCGAGTTGGTGCGGGTGCATCACAAGCGATTTAGCAGAACCGGACATTCACAAAAACTGCCGGGAGAACAAATTCCGTTGTGCGCCAGGATTTTCGCGGTCATTGATGCGTTCGACGAGATGACCACACAAAGGCCCTACCAGACCGCCAGGCCGATTTCGGAGGCGAGTGCAGAGATTTGCTTGCAGGTAGGCGGACAGGTTGACCCTAGAGTCGTCGACGCTTTCCTCGATGTGCCAGCCGAAATCTTCGATCGGATCCATTCGGAATCAAAGGACCAACAGGTTCGAACGGTTTCCGGCTCCATCGCTATTTTCTCACCTGTTAGTGTTCGCCGAGCTTTTCGTCAGGCAGCTCGCTGTCGGCCAGAATACGGTATAGTTTGGCGCGGCTGATCCCAAGCAGTTCCGCGGCACGCACTTTGTTTCCGCCAAGGCTCTCAAGGATTCGTTGCGTGTGTGCCTTTTCCATTTCGTGCAGCGTGATAACGGGGGTGTCATCACCTATCTCGGACTGCTCGCTTGTTCGAAGATACTCGGGGAGGTCGTCGATGTCGACAGCCTCGGAATCCGTCATCATGCAAGCATTGCCCAGGACGTTTTCAAGTTCGCGTATGTTCCCGGGCCAAGGGTGCCGAGAAAGAATCATTTGCGCGCGCCGGGTCAATCCGTGGATGTCCTTACCATATTGTTCGGAGAACCGTTTAATGAAGTGCTGCGCGAGCAACTGCAAATCTTCCTTCCGTTCGGCAAGATTTGGAAGCTTGATGTGAACCATGGAGAACCGGTAGAAAAGATCCTCCCGGAAACGTTGTTCCTTGATCATGGAACGCAGGTCCCGGTGAGTTGCGGCGACGACTCTGACATCTACGCGGCGTACGGCAGGAGATCCAACGCGCTGGATTTCCTGGTTCTGTAGCACGCGCAGAAGCTTGGCTTGGGCGGCCGGAGAGAGTTCGCCGACTTCATCGAGCAGCACCGTACCGCCATGAGCAGCTTCAAAGACGCCGACCCGGTCTTGCACAGCGCCAGTGAAAGCTCCTTTGACATGTCCGAAGAGTTCGCTCTCCGCCAGCGTCTCGACGAGCGCAGAGCAATTGCAGGCAACAAACGGGCCGGACGCGACCGGGCTCAGGTCGTGAAGCGCTCTTGCGGCAAGCTCTTTTCCGGTCCCTGTCTCTCCCGTAATCAAGACGGTTCGAAAGTGTTGAGCGACACGCCGAATGCGCCGGATCGTCTCGAGCATAGGGGCACTGCGTCCCACCATGGACGCGAATTGATACTTACCGAGTAGCTCGTTTTCAAGTTCAAGGCATTGTTGGCGGTTGCGTAACTCCGCAAGCAAGGAGTCCACCCGGTCCAACAGTTTTTCCGCTTGAACCGGTTTCGTCAGGTAGTCGCAGGCACCTTTCTGAATCGCTTCCACCGCGGACTCGGAGCTGTAGTGTCCAGTGAGCAGGATGACTTCCGTCGCCGGGTCGAAATCGATAATCTTTTCGAGAATCTCCATTCCTCCCATTCCCGGCATGACCAGATCCACGATCACCAATTGGGGATGATGCGTTTGGACGAGTGAAAAACCGTTACTCGAGTCGGCGCTCGAAAAAACTGCCACGTTGTCCTGTGCGAGGAGAGCTGCGATGAACTTGAGATGTTGCTCGTCGTCGTCGATTACGACGACGCGAAGTGCGGGAACTGAGTCACGAGCCTTCTCGAAGCCAAGATTCATTCAACGAAGCTTGCCGCGAACCACCGAAACGCGCGCGCCCTGCTTGGTTTTGCTTCCAAAGCGAAGCAAAGGCTGACTTTTTGGTGGCAGGCACGATACATCGGGCGACAATCCGAGTAGAGATGTTCCGCAAATTGTGAAATGAGGATCATTCCAACCAGATGCCGCGATTGCAGCTTCCCCGCAGCCAGATGGACTCGGCTTGAATGGAGAAACTCTACCGCCTCGTTGGGGCGGCCGGCATGTGTTTTAGAGCCTTTGGTGTAACGATAGGGATTCGCGTGAGTGAACGAACGACTCTTGAGATTCTCCGCGACCGGCTTCCTCCCGGTTCTCGCGATCGGGAAGCCGGGGCGGTGAAACGGCTCTATTCTTTTTGCCTGAATCGGGCGCCGCATCGGAAAGGCGTTCGCCGATTCCATACCGTTTATAGCGACCTTCAAATCCTCGCTCGCTCAGAAAACGAGATGGATTTGTACGAGGAATTCGAAAGAGACGTCGATTCTTTTATTGCTGCAACATCTACCGCGGCACTCTTCATTCACGCTGGCGTCGTTGGATGGAACGGAAAGGCAATCGTCATTCCTGGGCGGAGCTTCACTGGAAAGACAACTTTAGTCGCGGAATTTCTCCGCGCCGGAGCGACATACTATTCGGACGAATTTGCCGTCTTCGACCGAAATGGCTATGTGCATCCGTTTAGCCGCCCACTGGGGGTTCGCCTTGACGGGAGCGGCACGCAAACCAAAAAGGCTCCCTGCGAGTTTGAATGCCGGATTGGCAAAGAGCCGCTCCCGCTCGCGCTTGTGGTCGTGACCGAGTACAGGAAATCCGCATCGTGGCGTCCCCGGTCGACTTCGCTCGGGAGGGGCGTTCTCCATTTACTCGGAAATTCTTTGTCAGCGAGAACGAATCCAGCGCTGGCGCTCAACATCTTGACTCGCACGAACGAGCGTGCGCGGATTCTGCGCGGCGTGCGCGGCGAAGCGGCAGAAGTCGTTCGATCGGTGCAACGGATGTTGGATGGTCCGGCTCGCGTAAGCTCGCCAGAGTTGAGGTGGCTGGCATCTGACTGGGGGGCGCGACAGACGTGAACGACCCGACTAATCTCCGGAAGCCAAAACGCATCCGTGCTCTAACGCGCGAATTCGATGGCGAGCTCATTGTTTACGACGACCAAACGCACAAGGCCCACTGCCTGAACAAGACCGCGGTGATGGTCTGGCAAGAGTGCAATGGTGAAGCCACGGTACGAGACATTACCAACAAACTTAAAGATAAGCTGCAGCCAGACGCCGAGGCGGTAGTCCAATTTGCGCTCATCAAGCTGGATAAGGCGCGGCTGCTCGAAAAGGGCGAAGCTCCCCAGGCCGAAGGAGAGTTGTGGAATCGTCGGGATCTTCTGAAGAGAATTCGTCTGGTTGCAATTGTGGCGATCCCCGTGGTTACAACGATGCTGGTCCCGACGCCAGCCCGGGCAGCGTCGTGCCTTCCTCTTCTGCAGAGCTGTACCAGCAGTGCTCAATGCTGTTCGGCGCACTGCGGCCTCTCGGGAATAAATCTGGTTTGTCTGCCTTAACTGTTTCCGGAGCCAGGTACATCGCGGATAACTTCTCGCCACGGGCACCCTCGGCTACGGTGCGGAATCCACAATTTGGTTCTCGGTTTGTGGAGCATCGTCGGGCGTAGCGTTACGTGGGACTGTATTTCGATGGTGAATGCCCGACCAAACTTCCGCCGGAATGCTCAGGAAGACGTCAACGACTTGGGGCTCAAAGAGACGGCCGGACTCGCCTTGAATGATTTCGCGTCCAAATTCCAGTGAGGATGCGCGGCGATAGGGGCGATCCGAGGTAATGGCATCGAAGCTGTCCGCCACGGCGAAGATGCGCGCTCCGGGCTGAATCTCGTCACCCTTGAGCCCATATGGATAGCCGCCGCCGTTGTAGCGTTCGTGATGCATGAGAACGATGTCGGCCGCAGCCAAGAGAAACGGAATGCCTTTGACGAGTTCAAAGCCGATCTGAACGTGGGTCTGCATGGTGGCACGCTCGCCGGGAGTTAGAGGCCCCGGCTTGAGAAGAATTCCGTCGGGAATTCCGAGCTTTCCGATGTCGTGAAGATAGGCGCCCCGAGAAAGATTTTCGAGCTGTTGATCCGACCAGCCCATCGCCCGCGCCATTTCCACTGAATAGCGGCAGACACGCTTCGAGTGACCTTCGGTTTCGCTATCGCGAAGGTCGATCGCCGCGCCAAGCGCCCGGAGAGTGTCTTCGTAACTGCGTTCGATCTGCTTAAGGGTTTCGCGCAGTTGCCTGGTTCGATCGACGACCATCTCTTCGAGGTGCTGGCGGTAGTTTTCCACCTGTTGTTCGAGCTGACGCTTGTGCAGCGCTCGCTCCAGGCTGGCCAGAACGACGTTTTCGAGAAGCGGTTTGACAAGATAGTCGTCCGCGCCAGATCGCATCGCCCGTACGCCTACATCGACGTCATCGACGCCTGTTGTCACAAGAAAAGCGACGTGAGGTTGTTGGCGGCGCGCTTCAAGGAGAAGATCCATGCCGCTCATCCCGGGCATCTGAAGGTCAGAGATGACGGCGTCGAATCGCTCTCGCTGCAGTATGGCCAGGGCCTCCTCGCCGTTACTTGCCGCCGCGCAGCAGTAGTCCCGTTCTAGGATGATGGACAGAAGTTTGCGTGCAGCGGGTTCGTCATCAACCACTAGCACGCGCGCGGCTTGGTGGCCGCCCAGCACGCCTTGCCGGACGACGCTCTCGCCGCCTGGTGGAGGTTCTTTTTCTAGACTGTCCATCGAAAATGTCCAACTACCGATTTCCGGTACCTGTTTCCGAGTCGCCGGGGAGAGCTATCGTTGCATTTCAACTTGCTGCAACTTGCATTAGGCACGTGGTCTCGGCCTTCATATATTGGCGCAGCAAAGTCCCTAGCCTCACGCTACTATCCATGTTTCCTCGTTGAGGGAACGCGGTTTTTCACGAAGTTGTGACGTATCCATCATGCAGCCACATGGCGCTTCTTTCCTTGAAACCCGGCTCGGTCAACCCTGACTCTATGTCCCACACCTAGACTATACGCGTACAATATTCTATTGTAGTTGAATTGTATTTGTAGTAGATATAGCTTGTTTTGGCGGGTTCGCTCGCCTTCAGAAGGTGGATAAAGCCATGATAATCGGTGAACGATTGAAAGCCATTAGAACAACCAAGAACTTATCCCAGGGCGTTATCGAAGCACGCACTGGCTTGCTGCGTTGCTATATCTCGCGAGTTGAGAATGGCCATACTACGCCGTCGGTTGAGACACTGGAAAAACTGGCCCGTGGGCTGGAAGTGCCAATGTACCAGTTGTTTTATGACGGGGAGGGACCACCCACAATTCCCCCGAGCCTGATCAGCGGCCAACTTCGAGAAAAAAAAGATTGGGCTTCGCGTGGCAAAGGTTTCCGGCAATTCATGAAGATTCGGCAATTAGTCAGCCGCATGAACGAACGAAATAGAAATCTAGTGCTTCAGATGGCGCGACAGCTGAACGGCAGACGAAATAAGTAAATCGTCTATGTTCGCTTTCGGATGTCGCCAAGAAGTGTTCTGGCGCTTGTCCAACGCTTCAGGAAAGCCTTAGTGGGGAGGTCGTACGTCAGTCCATATCGCCTCTTCATGACTTTGTCTGTACGTTTGAGCCGGTCATTGATGAGTCCTTGGCATGGCAAACAGAGTCCGGCGCAGCAATAAACAACATCGGTGCGGCCGCAACGAATGCAGCCGTACCGATCGAAATAGAAACGAAACCTCATGTGATAGTAATACGGTAGCAGTTCGTCTATTTTCCTGACGATTTCCTTCGTCAAGAACCACGGCGGGAAAACTCCACACCTTTGTAGTGAATGTTTTGTGCTTCCCATATTGCCTCTCAAATCTTGCTATCTGCGTGGATGACACTCGTCGAATACGCGCTGGACTTGCTTCTTGCTTACATGCAGATAGATTTGCGTGGAGCGGATTGAAGTGTGTCCAAGCAGTTCCTGAATTACGCGAAGGTCGGCCCCGTTGTCCAGGAGATGAGTGGCGAACGAGTGGCGGAACGAATATGGATTTATTTTGATGCCTGCGCGGAGACCTATTTTCTGGATGCTTTTCTGAATCGTCGTGCCTGACAGTGGACGCAAGCCGACCGGTCGAATCAAACGGTCGTGCTTCGCCATCTCCGTGAAGTGATTCACCGCCTGCCTGAAGTTTAACCTTTCACGTGCGGCAACGAAGCCATTCTTGCTGAGCACATGTCTCCCTCGCTCGTCGTATATCTTCCAGTTGCAATGCCATTGCCCGTACTTAGATCGTTGGGGTCGGATTCTTTGTGGCGGCTTCTGGTCAATAAAGACATAGCCACCAATTCGATCTCCTATATAACGGCGTAAGGCCCTCTCGGCCGTTCCCGTGAACATGACCATTCGCGTGCCAGCTTTTCCCGTAACGCGAATCCTGCGTTCATTGAAGTCAATTTCCTCGATTCGCATGGTACGAAGTTCGCCTGTCCGGCAACCAGTTCCATAAAGCAGTTCGACCATAGCCCTCTCATGCTTCGATCTCGTCGCGGCTAAGACCGCGCCGATCTGTTCTTGGGTTAGGAACTTTGGAATGTGCCGAGGTAGGGGCCTCAGTTTCACCATACGCGGTGGAACCCACTTTACTAACCCGCCGAGATTCAAGAAATCAAAGAAGATTCGTAGCGCATACAGTTCGCAACGGATTCCTTTCGGGGAAGCGCCCTCATCGGCTCGTGAGGCTAAGTATTCCTGAATATCAAAATGCGTTGTTTTCAATATTCCACTGCCGCGTCGGAATTCTGAGAATCTTCTTACACTGCGTCCGTAGTGGTATCTGGTCTGTGGGGCGTAACGCTGGACAACTAACCATCGGTCGTATCGCTTAATCAGTTCTCCATCGAGGATACGAGTGTTCCGGGAGTCGCTCATAATGGCATGGTGCGTGACGCGACTATTAACCTACTGCGCTTCCACTCTCGTGCCTATCGATAGCGTACACTCGTGGCCTACCGAGACAGTTGTTTTCCACGGTTTGAAACCTTTCCGCATGGGTTTCCTTCGATTGTTATTTCCAGGGAAACTCGGTGGCGCTACAATCTTCGCTTAATGGAACGTTGTCAAGTGAATATCTTCGACGCTTCCGTTGATGGGAGAAACATGAGAAACCATTACAAGATTATTCTTGCCGTGCTCGCTTTGATGATCTGCATGGTTGTCGGAGCGAAGACCTTGTTCGCAGC
>Ga0137412_10000520_pt2 | contig 15465 bp, 14 predicted proteins | sample CZODoug2_1_16fun_FD_122160 | JGI IMG/M metagenome (GOLD analysis project Ga0137412, IMG submission 122160) | Vadose zone soil fungal communities from Angelo Coast Range Reserve, California, USA - CZODoug2_1_16fungal (Hybrid Assembly) | ecosystem: Environmental > Terrestrial > Soil > Vadose zone...
AAAACGATCACGGGGGAGGAAGGCAGCGCGATGGCGGTACCCGACGAACGGCCGCAAGCTCGGCCTCGTCATGTCCGGCCGGCGGATGAGCCGGGCCGCGAGCAGGGTGCCGAATTCAGCGCGGGGTTCGACCGTCAACCGCCGCAGGATCTAACCGCGGAGCAGTCGGTGCTGGGCGGCATGCTGCTGAGCAAGGACGCCATCGCGGACGTGGTGGAGGTGCTGCGCCCGGAGGACTTCTACCGCCCCGCGCACCAGACCGTCTACGACTGCATCCTGGATCTGTACGGGCGGGGTGAGCCGGCCGACCCGGTGACGGTGTCGGCGGAGTTAGAGCGGCGCGGCGAGCTGGTCCGCCTCGGCGGCGCCCCGTACCTGCACACCCTGATCGCCACCGTGCCCACCGCGGCCAATGCGGCCTACTACGCCGAGATCGTGGCGGAGAAGGCGGTGCTGCGCCGGCTGGTCGAGGCCGGCACGCGGATCGTGCAGCTGGGTTACCACGGCGCGGAGGGCGCCGAGGTGGACGCGGTGGTGGACCGGGCCCAGGCCGCCATCTACGACGTCACCGACCGGCGCACCAGCGAGGACTATGTGGCGCTGGAGGAGCTGCTGCAGCCCACCATGGACGAGATCGACGCGATCGCGTCCCGAGGCGGGGTCTCGCTGGGGGTGCCCACCGGGTTCGTCGACCTGGATGCCTGTACCAACGGCCTGCATCCCGGGCAGATGATCGTGGTGGCCGCCCGGCCCGGTCTGGGCAAGTCGACTCTCGGGCTGGACTTCGCCCGGTCCTGCTCGGTCAAACACGGCATGACCAGTGCGTTCATGTCGTTGGAAATGAGCCGCACGGAGATCGTGATGCGGCTGCTGTCGGCCGAGGCGCGGATCCGGCTGACCGACATGCGCGGTGGGCGGATGAGCGATGACGACTGGACCAGGATGGCCAGGCGGATGAGCGAGATCAGCGAGGCGCCGCTGTTCATCGACGACAGCCCGAACCTGACCATGATGGAGATCCGGGCCAAGGCGCGGCGGCTGCGCCAGCGCAACGACCTGCGGTTGCTGGTGGTGGACTACCTGCAGCTGATGACTTCGGGGCGGCGGGTGGAGTCCCGCCAGCAGGAGGTCAGCGAGTTCTCCCGGCAGATCAAGCTGCTGGCCAAGGAGCTGGAGATCCCGGTGGTGGCGATCAGCCAGCTCAACCGTGGCCCCGAGCAGCGCACCGACAAGCGCCCGATGCTCTCGGACCTGCGGGAGTCCGGCTCGATCGAGCAGGACGCGGACATGGTGATCCTGCTGCACCGCCCCGACGCGTTCGAGCGGGATGACCCTCGGGCCGGCGAGGCGGACCTGATCCTGGCCAAGCACCGAAACGGGCCCACCAACACCATCACCGTGGCACACCAACTGCACTACAGCCGATTCGCCGACCTCGCCCAGGGCTGAGTTCCCGCTGTAGGTCTCAAAACCCGTGCACATCATGCGGCACCCGGCGTTTCCTCCCGAAAGTCGGTCGTATCCGCAGGTCAACCGCTAGCGACGGGGTCAGTGGGACGGCGCAAAGTCACCGGAACCTCTGCCGACCGCGAACGAAACACAGCCGAGGTTTGCTGGGCGCACTCGGATGCGACCAGGAGGGACCGATGGTTGGCTTGTGCCCTGTCGACGGAGACCAGGCAACGCTCAAGGAGGCCTACGCGTGCTTCCCGAGTGGTGTCACCGCCGTGTGTGCCTACCGTGGCAACGCCCCGGTGGGCATCGCGGCCAGCTCGTTCACGGCGGTGTCTTTGGATCCACCGCTGGTCTCGCTCTGTGTGCAACACAGCTCCACTACCTGGCCGGCGCTCTCGAGCGGGCCGCGGCTGGGGGTGAGCGTGCTCGGCGAGACGCACGGCTCTCTCTGCCAGCAAATGTCCTCCCGTATTGGGGACCGCTTCGCCGGCGTCGGCTGGGAGCGCACCGATGCCGGCGCTGTGCTACTTCATCAGGCCGCCGCGTGGCTGGACTGTTCGGTGTACCAGGTGGTGCCGGCCGGAGACCACCTGCTCGTGCTGCTGCGGGTGCACGCCCTGCGGGTGCGGCGGGATGTGGCGCCGCTGGTGTTCCATGCCAGCAGGTTCCGACGGCTGGCTGCCTGATGTCGGATCGCGACAGCCCGGTATTGGAAGCGCTGGCGGCGCTGCGCGCGGGGCGCCCCGCGGTGATCCTCGGCGGACGAGGGCCCTTCGGCACCGTGGTGCTGCCAGGCGGGTTGGCGACTCCGCACTGGACGTCGTGGATGATCCGTTATACCTCCGGTCTGTTGTGCGCGCCGATGCCGGCGGAGCGGGCGGATTCGCTGGACCTGCCGCCGATGGTCAGCCGAGGGCGCGGTCGCGGCGCGGCCTTCGCGGTGGCGGTGGACGCCCGAGACGGGGTGAGCACGGGCATCAGCGCGACCGACCGCGCGCGCACCGCGGTTGTACTGGCCGACCCGGCGGCCGGTCCCGGCGATCTGGTCCGTCCGGGGCACGTGCTTCCCGTGCGGGTACCGCCGGGCATCTCGCTGGAACAGCAGGGTCAGGCCGGGGCGGCAGTCGCTCTATGCCAACTCGCCGCGTTACCGCCGGTTGCCTTGACCGCGACACTGGTCTGCGACGAGGGGCCGGTGGCCAGCGGCGCCACGGTAACGGAACTGGCCGGTAACAGCGGCCTCGCTGTGGTCGGTACCGCGGAGATTGTGCGGCACCGCCATTATCACGGCGATGGAGTACGTCCTCGGTTGCGGCGGATCGGGCAGGGAACGCTGCCTAGCGCGCACGGCGAGCTGCGCGCGATCGGCTACCACGACGAGCTGACCGGCGCGGAGCACCTCGCCGTGCTCAGCAACACCCCGCCAGGATCGGTGCCGCTCGTCCACGTCCACACCGAGAGCCTGGCCGGACAGCTGATCCAGCTCCCCAGCGCCGCCCGGCTCGACGGGGCCCTGGCCAGGATCTGTGCCAGCGGAGGGGTCGTGGTCTACCTCCGAGGCGGCCGCACCGGCGACCGCCTTGATGCACCGGCCGCTGCTCCGTGTGATCATGGCGCCGCGGCGGCCATCCTGGTCGACCTCGGCATGACCACAATTCGCCTGCTATCGCGGACAGCAACCGGTGACGGCCTGCGGCCAGGCGGTATCACCGTGCTGGAGACGCGATATCCGGCGGCATCGACCTTTTCGGCATAGGAGCACCAGTGACCACCACCGTTGTTGTGGGCAACCCCAAACCGGCCTCCCGCACCCTGGACGCGGGCCGGCTGCTCGCCGAGGCGCTCACCGGCCAGCCCGCCGACCATTTCATCGACGTCATCACGCTTGGATCGGGCTTGCTTGCCTGGGGCGATGAGGCCGTGGCTGCCTCGGTCCGCGTGGTGCAGGAGTCCTCCCTGGTCGTGTTCGCCAGTCCGACCTTCAAAGCCACCTACACCGGCGTTCTCAAACTGTTCCTCGACCAGTTCGCGGGCGGGACCGGGTTGCGCGACGTGGTGTCGGTACCGCTGATGCTCGGCGCCGGGCCCGCGCATGCGATGGCAGCGGATCTGCTGCTCAAGCCGGTGCTCGCCGAGCTCGGCGGGACCTGTGCCCTGCCCGGGCTCTTCCTGCTCGACAGTACCTACGCCGAGGACGGGAAGATCGCGGAGTACGCCGAGCGCTGGGCCGGGGTTGCCACCGCCCTCGCTAAGGTGAGCTGAACTTCAGGTTGGCGAAGTCCACCGCGTTCTCAGAGCGATACGTGTAGCCGTGCACGGTGCTCCGGTAGGCCTGTGAGGGCTGCAGGTTCGCGATGAAGATTTCCGGCGCGGAGTTCAGCTCGATCGCCATAGCCTGGTTCCAGTAGTGGCCGGCCACCGCGTCGAGCGGGTCTGTCTGGGCAATGCCGGCGTTCACCGCGTCGTAGAAGGCCTGGTTCTCCCAGCGCGAGGGGTTCGCGGTGTTGTTGTGGGGCCGCCAGAAGATCGTCAGCGCGTAGGTCGGTGACTGGGTCTGCGAGCGGTTGCGGTACATCAGCGCCTGGAAACTCCCCAGCTGGCGGCCCTGCGCGAAGGCCGCCGCGGATTGCTGGACGACGTTGATGGTGATGCCGGCGGCGGCCGCATAGGACTTCATCAGCACCGCCGCGTCGATCAGATCCGGAACGGTATTGGCCACCGTCAGGTCGAACGTCAGCCCGTCGGGATGGCCGGCCTGGGCGAGGAGCTGCTTGGCCCGGTCCGGGTCGTACTGGTACACGGGCAGTCCGTCGGTGCTATAGCCCTTGGTCCTCGGGTTGACACTGCCGACCATCCGGGTGGCCCGGTCGGCGTAGATCTGCTCGATGATCTGGTCATAAGGCACGGCCCAGGCCATCGCCTGGCGCGCCAACTCGTTGTCGAACGGCGGCTTGTTGGTCACCAGGGTCAGGTCGACGAACTCGATCGGGTTGTCCACCTCGGGCACCGTCACGCCGGGCACCGCGGCCAATGGTTTCTGATCGATGGGCCGGATGCTCTCGGCCAGGTCGACGTCGCCCCGGATCAGCAGGCTGGCCCGGGTGCCCGCGTCCGGCACCACACGCAGCGTGATCGTCTTGATGCTCGGCTCACCGAATACGAAGTGCGGGTTGGCAGACAGGACCATCTCCTGCCCCGGCGTCACCGACCTGATCGAGTAGGCGCCGAAACCCCAATCGGAATGAGTCTTGCTCCAGTTGATCGCATATGGGTCGTCTGGCGCGGCGTGTTGTTTGAGGAACGTGCTGTCGTAGATGTGACCGTTCAGGTTGGCCAGCAGGCCCAGGAAGGTGAATCCGTACCCGGCCTCGGTGAGGGTGAACGCCACGGTGTGTTGGTCGAGTTTGCGCAGCTGTGTCTTCGGGTTGGTGAAGGCCGGGGCGTACGCCGAGGCGTTCCCCGTCGGTGAGGCGAACTTGCGCTCGAAGGACCACAGCACGTCGTCCGCGGTGAGCGGGTCCCCGGCCTGGCTGAGCAGGTTCTCCCGCAGGTGGAAGGTGTAGGTCTTGCCGTCCGGGCTCACCGTGTAGGAATCGGCGAGGTAGCCGGTGTAGCTGTTGAAATCCTGGATGACCGTGCCTGGGGTCTTGGCCGGGAGGTAGGGATTGCGCACCAGCGTCGCCTGGGTGTTGGCGTTGATCTCGTAAGCCTCCGCGGTCAACGCGTTGCCACCGTCCTGCCCGGCGAAGGACGGGGCCAGCGTGGACACCGCGACCACGATCGAGGACGGGTCCTTACCGGCCCCGGAGATCCCGGACCGGGTTCGGCTGGCCATGCATCCAGACAGCAGCAGGAGCAGGACGAGCGCCGCACCGAGCAGAGCCGGAATCCGCGCTGTGCTTCGTGCCACGAGGGGCCTCCTGAGGCTCACGGAAAGGAGTTGTTCAGCGCCGTGCGGTGCTGCGGCTGAGCCGGGTAATGGCAGCCCCCGCGGCTGAGGCGCTCGCCACGGCCACACACAGCGCGAGGGCCGGGAACAAGGCGGTCCACCAGCGGCCCAGCATCACGTCGGACACGCCGCTGGCGATCATCACGCCCCATTCCGGGGTCGGCGGGCGAAGCCCGAGACCGAGGAAACCCAGGGAGGCGGACACGATGATGGACAGACCGAAGACGAACGAGGCGTTCTCCAGGGCGGGCCGGACGCTGTTCGGCAGCACATGCCGGACCATGATCCGGCCGTTGCTGAGCCCGGCCATGCGGGCCGCGTCCAGGTAGGCGTCGTGGCGGACCTTGAGCACCTCGACCCGGGTCAGCCGAATCTGGTTGGGCATCAACAGGATCGCCAGTGCGACGGTCAAGCTAGCCATGGACGCTCCGAACAGGCCGACTACGACGACGCCGACGATCAGCGCGGGCACCGCGTCGGACAGGTCGACGACCCGCGTGCCGGCACGGCCGAACCAGCCAAGTGGGCCGCGCCGAGCCTCGTTCATCCCGATGACCATGCCGAGTGGCACACCGAAGGCGGTCGCCGCGAGCGTCACCAGCAAGGCCATCAGCAGGTTGATCCGGGCCGCCACGATCGTCCGGGAGAACACATCCATGCCGGTGGAGTCGGTGCCGAACAAGAATCCGTCCCCGGGCGGCCGGGCGGCCGCGCCGGCGACCCGCTCGGGTTGGAACGGCACCACGAAGGGGCCGATCAAGGCGAGCAGGACGAGCACGGCCAACGGGATGAACGGCACCCAGCGCCGAATTCTGGTGGTCACGAGCATCCCCTAGCCCTCCGCGTTGACGCCAGGTCGGCGGCGCGGATCGAGCAGCATGTTGACGATGTCCACCGCGAAGAAGGCGATCATCGACACGGCCGCGAGCACGACCAGGAACCCCTGCAGCCCCAGAAAGTCCACGGTGTTCACCGAGTCGATCGCGAACTGGCTGAGCCCGCCGAGGCTGAACAGCTGCTGCAGCACGATCACTCCCCCGACCAGCGCTCCGAACATCGAACCCACCATGACGACCGCGCTGGCCCCGGCCCGGCGCACGATGCTGAGGTAGATCGCCGCCCTGGTTGCGCCGGAGGCGATCCGGAACAGCGTCGCGGGGGACGCGACGGAGTCATCGAGCCCCAGCGCGAACTGCTTCCAGATGATCGGGGTGTACACCAGGATCATCACCGCCACCGGCAGTAGCAGGTGCCCGACCATCGATGCGAGCACCGACCATTCCCCGGTGAGCAGGCAGTCCAGGATCGGGAAGCCGGTCACCACCGGGATCTCCATGCCCGGGTCGACCCGCCCGATCGGCGCGGGGACCACCCGCAGCGCGCTGTAGAGCAGCACGAGCCCCAGGATGGCCAGCGCGAAGTCGGGGACCGCGCCGGCCATCCTGGCGTAGCCGCGCAGCGCCCAGTACGCGGGGCCGGTGCGCACCTGTAGCAGCACGGCGCCGAGCACCATCGAGAAGAGTACGGCGCCGCCGAGCCCGAAGAAGACCAGCTCCACGGTCTCCGGAAGCCGGCTCCAGATCTCCACCCAGATAGGCCGGCCGGTCACCGACGAGGTGCCCAGGTCCAGGTGTACGAGGCCGGCCCAGAATCGACCGAGCTGCCGCCAGATGCTGCCGTCCAGGCCCATCGCGACCGCCGCGCGGTGGTACTGCTCGGGGGTGATGCCCTGGCTGGAATCCAGCGCCGAGAGCACCGGGTCACCCGGTACCAGCCGGACCAAGAAGAACGTGACGGTGGCGAAGCCGGCGATGTGCACCGGCAGGGCCAGGGTGCGGGTGATCCACCAGCGGTGCCGGCCCAGCGCATCCAGGATCATCGAGCCGCCACCCGCCTTCTCCTCAGGCTGGCGCCCAGCAGCTTCGCCGTATAGGGGTGCCGAGGCTCGTGCAGGACCTGTGCGGTCTCACCGCGCTCGACGATCTCGCCCCGGCACATCACCACCAGCTCCCGAGCCAGGAAGCTGGTCGCGGGCAGGCCGTGCGATACAAACGCGAGCCCTACCTGATTGGTCTCGCGGTACTCCTTGATCACGTTGAGCACGGCGCCCTGCACCGAAACATCCAGGGCGGACACCACTTCGTCGCAGAGCAGGATGCGCGGGCGCACCACGAGCGCCCGCGCCAAGGCGAACCGTTGCCGCTGGCCGCCGGACACTTCACCGGGGTAACGCCGCAGCTGGGCCGGGTCGAGCTGGAGCAGGCGCAGCACCTCGACGATGCGGTCCTCGGCCTCGCTGCCGGTGGAGCCCAGCAGCACCTTGAGCGGTGTGGCCACCGAGTCGCGCAGGGTTCGCCTCGGGTCGAACGAGGACGAGGTGTCCTGCCCGACGAACTGCACGGCGCGCCGGAAGTCGAGCCTGCCGGCGTCCGTCTGGATGAACCGGGTGATGGGTGCCGCGTTGTAGGTGACCGAGCCGGTGGTGACGCGTTCCAGCCCCACCAGCATCCTGGTCAACGTGGATTTCCCCGACCCGGACTCACCCACGATCCCGATCGCGGACTCGGAGTTGACCTCGAAGTCAACGGGCTTGACCGCCGTGAACGCCGTGCGCCGGGTGCCGTACACCCGGCTGATGCGGTCTCCCCGCAACGCCACGTAGCCGGTCATTGCGTCACCGGTTGCGCGACGCTCTCGGCCGTGAGGAACTCCGCGAGCGTCGGCAGCCGAGCCAGGCCCGCCGAGTCGAGTGTCGGCACACAGGCCAGCAGACCGCGTGTGTAGGGGTGGGTGGCCTGTTGCACGGCGTGTTCGGAGTCGCAGATGTCGACGATCCGGCCCTGATACATCACGATCATCCGGTTGGTGTACTCGCGGCCCAGCTCGATGTCGTGAGTGACGATCAGCAGGCTCGCGCCCTGTTCGTCGGTCATCTCCACCATGAGGTCCATCACGTCGCGGCTTACCGAGGCGTCCAGCGCGGACGTCGGCTCATCGGCAATAAGCAAACGGGGCCTCGCGCACATCGCGAGTGCCACCATGACCCGCTGGCGCATGCCTCCGGACAGTTCGTAGGGCCGCATCCTGAGCACGCGAGACGCATCCGGCATTCCGACCCGGCCAAGCCATTCGGTGGACCGCTCGCGCGCCTGCCGACGGGACAGCTTCTCGACTCCGCGCAGCACCGCCCGGAATTGGCTGCCGATCGTGGCCACCGGGTCCAGCGAGGTCATCGCGTCCTGGAACACCATGGATAGGCCCGGGGTGCGGAACGGCACCTTGCGGATATCGCTTCGGTCCAGCTTTTCGCCGCCGAACACGATCTCCTCGGCGCTGATCTGGGCGGACGGCGCGGTGAGCAGGCCGGCGACCGCGAGGGCCATCGTCGTCTTGCCCGAACCGGACTCGCCGACGACCGCGATCCGCTCGCCGCGACGAATACCGAAACTCGCCGCCTCGACCGCGACGTGCACATCCTCGCCCGCTCCGTAGCTAACCGTCAGGCCCGTCACCTGGAGCAGTGACTGATCCTGATCTGGTGACGCGGCCCCGGTGCCGCTCTCGTCGTGGAGAACCGCGGTCATGACTCGCCTCCTGAGAGCTGGTCAGAACTCGAGCAGGTTGTCCCGGAAGAGGGGGTGGCTGTACTCGGTGCGGACCAGGCCGCGCCGTTGCAAGGCCGGCACCAGGCCATCGGTGATCTCGCTGATGTAGCGCCGGTTGAGGTCGAAGTTGGAGATCAGGAAGCCGTCACCGCCGACTTCTTGCATGATCTCGTCCATCTGCGCCGCGATCGTTTCCGGTGACCCGACCATCTCCACCGCGCCCTGGGTGCGGCGCAGGAACTCCCTCGGGGTCAACCCGATCGCCTGCCGCAGCAGCTGCTGGTGGCCGTTGGTGCTGACGGTGTCCGGGATCGGCTCGTCGAGCGGGAAAACCGAGAAGTCGATTCCGCTGTGCCGCGACAGGTGCAGCAGGCCCAGCTCCGGATGCTCCTCGGCGAAGGCGATCTGCTGTGCTCGCTTCTCTCTGGCTTCGGCGTCAGTCTCCCCGACCACCGGTGAGCACATGAAGAGGATCTTGCAGGCGCCCGTCGGCCGGCCCAACCGGGTCATCCGCTGATGCACGTCGCCGCGAAACCTCTTCATCTCGGCCACCCCGCCGGCCGTGCCACAGATGATCGAGTCAGCTGTGCTGGCGGCGAACTCCTTGCCCCGGTCCGACCCGCCGGCCTGGGTGAACACCGGGCGTCCCTGCGGGGAGCGGTTCGCGTTGAGCGGGCCACGGGAGGAGAAGAACTTGCCCGCGAAATCCACTGTGTGGACCTTGGTGTGGTCGGCCCAGACACCGTTGCGCTCGTCCAGGGCGACCGCGTCGGCGTCCCACGAGTCCCAGAGCTTGCAGGCCAGCTCGAAGAACTCGTCGGCCATGTCATAGCGCAGGTCGTGTTCGACCTGTTGGTCGTGCCCGTAGTTCTGCGCGGCGCGGTGGCTGCTCGAGGTCACGATGTTCCACCCGGTGCGCCCGCCCGACATGTGGTCCATCGTGTTGATCTTGCGGGCCAACATGTAGGGGTGATATTCGGTGACCGACAGGGTCGGCACGATGCCGATCTTCGAGGTGGCCTGGGCGAGGACCGGGGCGAGCACGGTCGGGTCCAGCTTCGGGGTTGCCGTCGCGCTGGCCAGGTACGCCTTGGCGTTGCCGCCGTAGGCATCGGGCACATACGAGGAGTCTTCGATGATGAGGTAGTCGAAGCACGCTCGCTCCAGCGCCATGGCCAGGTCGATGAACAGCTGAGGGCTCGTCCAGTCCCAGCCGCCGTTGCCCGACCAGGTCTTGCGCCAGGACTTGACGCCGAAGCCGCCGGCCCCGAACCAGGCGAGATGGAATCGATTCGCGGACATGAATGCTCCTCACACGGGATGAGTCAGAACGCGAGCAGGTTGTCCCGGAAGTGCGCGTGTTCGTAGCGGGTGCGAGTCAGGCCGCGTCGCTGCAGCTCGGGCACCAGCCCGTCACAGATCTCCATGACGTAGCGCCGACTGAAGTAGCTGTTCACGATAAGAAATCCGTCGCCGCCGACCTCCTGCATGAACTCGTCCATGACCGCGGCTACCTCTTCCGGCGTACCGACAAACGCGTCAGAGCCGAACCGCTGGGCACGGGTGAGGAGGTTGCGCAGCACCTTGCCCTCGAAGCCCGCGGCCATTGATTGATGCCCGTTGGATTTCAGCGACGGCAGCGGTTCGTCCAGGTGGAATTGGGAGAAGTCGATCCCGGTGAGACGGGAGAAGTGAGCCAGGCCGTACTGGATTCGGTCCTCGGTCAGCGTCAGGTCAGCTGCCAGTCGGGCCTCGGCGTCGGCGTGCGTATCGGCCACGATCGGGCTCGCCAGGAAGAGCACCTTGACGTGATCGGGGTTTCGCCCCGCCTCGACGGCCTTGGCTCGTACCTCGTCGCGGTATGCCTTCATCTGTTCCGGGGTATCCGCGCTGGCGATGATGGTTTCGGCCCATTGGGCGGCGAACCGGCGACCACGCGGCGAACCGCCCGCCTGACAGATCACCGGCGATCCCTGCGGCGAACGCGGCGCACTCAACGGACCCCGCGACTTGAAATACTTCCCCTCAAAATGCACCGGATGAACCTTGGAACCATCCGCGAAAACCCCACGCTCCAGATCCAACACCACCGCATCCGGATCCCACGCATCCCACAACCGATGCGTCAACTCAAGAAACTCATCAGCCATATCATAACGCTCATCATGCGGAAACTGCTTCTCCCGCCCATAATTCTGGGCACCCCCATCATTAGATCCAGTCACCACATTCCACCCGATACGCCCCTCCGAAACATGATCCAACGCATTCATCTTCCGCGCCAACATAAACGGGTGATACTCCGTCGTCGAACACGTCACCACCACACCAAGACGCTCCGTCGCGGCCACCAAAAACGGCGCCAACACCGTCGGATCCAACTTCGGCGTATCCACCGAATGCCGCAAATACGCATCATGCGAACCCTGATACGTATACGGCACGTTCGACGAATCCTCAATCATCAAATAATCAAACCCAGCCCGCTCCATCGACCGAGCCAAATCCACCGCCATATCCGGCCGGGCAAACCGACCCACCGCCGAACCGGCCCACGCATGCCGCCACGCCTTCGGACCGAACCCCTTCGAATAAAACCAACCCAAATGAAAACGATCAGCAGACACCAAACCTCCACAAGGGACGGCGCGTCACACCATCGTGGCGCCGTCGTGTTACGGGCGGCGCGCCGCGCATCAACCGTTTATTGCGCCACCTCCGCGACTCGCCGCGGGTGGCTGTGAGCTGCAACGATGCGGTTCAGACCGGGTGTTTCTCCGATGTTGCGCCGGTTAGCGGGTTGCCGGCGCCGCGGCGAGCACCGGTGGCAGCCCGAAGTGCTCCCGCGCCCTCGTCCCTTCGTACTCAGTGCGGACCAGCCCTCGGCGCTGCAGTTCGGGGACGACCTCGGCGACGAACACGTCGATCGTCTGAGGCAGGATCGGCGCGACAATCGCGAATCCGTCCGCGGTGCCCGCCTCGAACCATCGCTGCATTTCGTCCGCTACCCGTTGGGGTGTTCCGGTGACCACCCACTGCATATTCGCCAGCCCGCCAACGTACGAGCGGCGCGCCACCTCGGCGATGCTCAGCCCTTCCTCGCGGGCCATTCTGGTAAACAACGTGGCCTGGCTGACGCTCGCCGACCTGACCACCGGCAACTCGGCGAACGGCAAAGGCCCGTTCGGATCGTGCCCGGTCAGGTCGAATTCCAGCAGACCGCTCAGGTGCCGGACGGTGTCCGCTCCCTCCAGGTGATAGGCATCCAGGGTGGCCTGAAGTTCGCGGGCTGATTGCTCGGTCTCGCCCAGGAAGGGCATGACCCCGAGCAGGATCTTGATGCTGCTCGGATCCCGGCCGTAGGAGGCGGTCCTAGCCTTGATGTCCTGGTAGTACTCCTGTGCCCGTTCGAGCGTTGAGCCGCCGGCGTAGATCGCGTCCGCCCACCGGGCCGCGAGGTCACGGCCTTCCGGCGAGGATCCGGCTTGGACGATGAGCGGGCGTCCGTCGGATGGGCGCAACACGTCCAGCGCGCCGCGCACCGTGAAGTGCGCGCCGACGTGGTCGATCGCCTTCGCGGGAGTCACCCCATCGCTCGCTCCGGCCCACAGGTCGGTCACCACCTCGAGGAATTCGCCGGACCGTACATAGCGCTGATCATGGGGCAACTGCGCGTCCCGGTTGAAGTTGCGGGCCATGACCTCACCCGTCGAGGCAACGTAGTTGAGACCGAGGCGACCACCGGAGAGTGTGTCCACCGAAGCGCCGCGCCGCGCCACATCGAAGGGCTCGTTGTAGCTGGTGGACACCGTGGCAACCATGCCGATGTTCGTCGTCTCGACGGCCAGTGCGGCCAACAGCTCCAGCGGATCGAGCCGGGTACCCGTGACGCTGGTCCGCCCGGCGGCGTGCACCGGGGTGTCGGCGAGGAACACCAGGTCGAACCTGCCGCGTTCGGCGGCGTGCACGCATTCGACGTAGCGATCGACGTTCGGCACACCGGCCAGGTCGCTCCACGGGTGGCGCCACGCGCCGGAGTGCCGACCGAACTCCGACAGGTTCAGGCTCAGGTGCATCCGTGGGCCTGGCCGATAGCCGCTCATGCCACGCTCCGATCGGTCTCGGTGGACCTGCGCAGCCCGTAGTTCTCGGCCAGCGTCGCGCCCGCTCTGGGCCGGGCGAGCAGACCGCGCAGTGCCGGCAGTACGTCGCCGGCCAGCGCCTCCGCCCACTCCGGCGTGCCCGGGCCGACCAGCGTCGCTCCGTCCGCTCCGGTGCTGGTCACGACTTCGCCCAGGCGTTGCGACAGGTCCCGCTCACCAATCGAGACGACCTCTGGTCCCGCTCGCCAACCCAGCGCCGGCAAGACGAGCAGCTCCGTCGGAGAACGGCCCGCTCTCCCGGCCGCGGCGCGTACCGCTGTGACCGTCTCGGCCAGTTCGGCCTCGTTCGCACACCATGGCTCCACGACGTCCGCGAACCGGGCGGCCATGGCGAGCTCGTCGGGTGTCCGCACCGCCCGCACGATGACCGGCCGGCCCTGCGGGCAGCGCGGCACGTCCAGCGGACCGTGTACCCGGTAGTAGGTGGACCGATGGTCGATCGGGTGGATTTGCGTGTCGTCCCGGAAATTGCCGGCGGCCCTGTCTGGTAACTCCGCCCCCGGTTCCCAGGTGTCCCACAGCGCCAGCACGACCTCGACGAACTCTGCCGCCCGGCTCCGCTGCTCATCCGGACCACCCACCGCAAGTCCGTAGACAGCTTCGTCTCCGTCATCAGGACTGGTCACCGGCCGCCAGCCAGAGCGCCCCCCGCTGAGGTGGTCGAGTGAGGCGAGCCGGCGCGCGGTGTTGTAGGGGTAACCGAACAAGGCCGAGTCCGCGGCCACCAGGCCGATCCTCGAGGTGGTCCGGGCGAGCAGCGCGGCAAGCGTCACCGCCTCGAAGGCAGGCACGCCACGGGGATGATCAGTTGGTGCTGGGCGGTCGAGCACGAGCGCGGTGACGCCGGCCGCCTCCAACGACCGAGCTGCCGCCATGAGCCGACCGCGCGCTTGGTGTCCGGAGCCCTCCGGGTGGGGCGGAGTCATCACAACGTTGAGCCTCATGACGGAACAGACTTCCTTTCTCCCCCAGCAGCGGCGTCAGAACGCGAGCAGGTTGTCCCGGAAGTGCGCGTGCTCGTAGCGGGTCCGGGTCAGGCCGCGTCGCTGCAGTTCCGGCACCAGCCCGTCACAGATCTCCGTGACGTAGCGCCGGCTGAAGTAGCTGTTCACGATGAGGAAGCCGTCACCGCCGACCTCCTGCATGAGCTCGTCCATCTCACCGGCCACATCCGAGGGTGTGCCGGTGAGCGGCACGCACTCCAAGTTTCGCTGGGTGCGCAGCACATCGCGCAGCACCTTGCCCTCGAGCATCGCGGTGCTGGACTGGTGGCCGTTGGATTTCAGCGCCGGCAGCGGCTCGTCCAGGTTGAACTGGGAGAAGTCGATGCCGCTGCTGCGGGACAGCGCGGCCAGGCCGAACTCCACCTCTCGCTCGGCCTCCTCGTACCGTTCCCGACGGCGATCCCGGGCCGCCTCGCGCGTATCGCCGAGCATGGGACCGATGAGGAACAGCACCTTGATCTTGTCCGGATCACGCCCGGCTTCCACGGCTCTGGCTCGGACATCCGCACGATAGGCCTTCATCGCCTCCACCCCCTGGGCTTGGGTGATGATGGTTTCGGCCCATTGGGCGGCGAACCGGCGACCACGCGGCGAACCGCCCGCCTGACAGATCACCGGCGATCCCTGCGGCGAACGCGGCGCACTCAACGGACCCCGCGACTTGAAATACTTCCCCTCAAAATGCACCGGATGAACCTTGGAACCATCCGCGAAAACCCCACGCTCCAGATCCAACACCACCGCATCCGGATCCCACGCATCCCACAACCGATGCGTCAACTCAAGAAACTCATCAGCCATATCATAACGCTCATCATGCGGAAACTGCTTCTCCCGCCCATAATTCTGGGCACCCCCATCATTAGATCCAGTCACCACATTCCACCCGATACGCCCCTCCGAAACATGATCCAACGCATTCATCTTCCGCGCCAACATAAACGGGTGATACTCCGTCGTCGAACACGTCACCACCACACCAAGACGCTCCGTCGCGGCCACCAAAAACGGCGCCAACACCGTCGGATCCAACTTCGGCGTATCCACCGAATGCCGCAAATACGCATCATGCGAACCCTGATACGTATACGGCACGTTCGACGAATCCTCAATCATCAAATAATCAAACCCAGCCCGCTCCATCGACCGAGCCAAATCCACCGCCATATCCGGCCGGGCAAACCGACCCACCGCCGAACCGGCCCACGCATGCCGCCACGCCTTCGGACCGAACCCCTTCGAATAAAACCAACCCAAATGAAAACGATCAGCAGACACCAAACCTCCAC